>Ga0272444_10002227_pt1 | contig 18049 bp, 18 predicted proteins | sample SSMForm13_FD_201033 | JGI IMG/M metagenome (GOLD analysis project Ga0272444, IMG submission 201033) | Marine sediment archaeal communities from Little Sippewissett salt marsh, Falmouth, MA, United States - SSM-Form-13 | ecosystem: Environmental > Aquatic > Marine > Wetlands > Sediment ... | reverse complement strand
AGAACGCGGTGGCGGTGATCTGCGGTCCCCCGGTCATGATCCGGTTTACGTTGCCTGTTTTCTTCAACCTGGGTTTTTCGAAGGAGAACATCTACACGTCGCTCGAGATGCGGATGAAGTGCGGCATCGGGAAGTGCGGCCGGTGCAACGTGGGGAGCAAGTATGTCTGCAAGGACGGTCCGGTTTTTTCCCTTGCCGAACTGGACCAGCTGACGAAGGAATACTAGGATACCACCGAGCGCAACGTATAAAAAAAGCGGAGAGAGTTCCTCTCCGCTTTTTACGTTCGCACCGTTAAGGCGTATCTTCCCTTATCCGTCCTTTCTTTCCCAATCGTACGGTATATCGTTTTCGTGCGGGTGGACGCGGAACTCGTCCGGCTCTTCGTAGTCGTAGATTTCTGTGGGGGTGTTAACAACGATCGCCTCTTCCGGCGAGACGCACTTGAACCCGTGGTAGACGTACGGGGGGATGTGCACCAGGATGGGATTGTGCTCCCCGGCGAAGAACTCATTCACCTCTTTATAGGTTGGGGAATCCTCTCTCCCGTCGTACAGGACGATCTTCATCGTTCCCTTCACCACCGCCATGTTGTCCGACTGTTTCTTGTGATAATGCCACCCCTTGACTACCCCCGGATAGGCGGTCGTCATGTAGACCTGGCCGAATCCCTTAAACATCTCATCATCGCGGCGGAGTATCTCCATCAACCGTCCGCGCTCGTCGGGGATGACCCGCAGTTTTTTGATCACTACGCCCTCAATCATGCCCTTCTCCTTATACCTTGTTTGCCCCGGTCTTGGCGACCATGTTCCCCGCGTACTGCAGTGATTCAAGGGTCCCCGCATCCGTCCACCAGCCGTCCAGGATATCGTGGGTGATGGTCCCCTTGCCGATGTAATAGTTGTTCACGTCGGTGATTTCCAACTCCCCCCTGGCAGAGGGTTTCAAGGTCTTGATGAAATTGAAGACCGTGTTGTCGTACATGTAGATCCCGATAACGGCATACGAGGATGCGGGGTCTGACGGCTTTTCCTTGATGCCGACGATCCTTCCGTCCTCGAATGTCGGGACGCCGAAGCGCTGGGGGTCGGCGACCTCCTTGAGGAGGACCTTGGCTCCTTCCTCCTGCCGTTCGAAGTCCCTGACCGCCCCGATGATGTTCTTTTCGATGATGTTGTCGCCGAGCATGACGACGATCTTGTCCTGATCCGCGAAAAATTCCGCCAGGCTCAGGGCGGCAGCTATACCCCCCTCTCCCTCCTGGTAGGTATAATTCAGGTGCCTGAGACCGAACTCCTTCCCGTTGCCCAGCAGCTTCAGAAAATCACCCGCGTTGTTTCCCCCCGTCACGATCAATATCTCGTCGATGCCGGCATTGACCAGTGTGGTGATCGGGTAGTAGATCATCGGTTTGTCGTAGATCGGCAGCAGGTGTTTGTTGGTTACCTTTGTCAGCGGGTGCATCCTGGTGCCGAGCCCCCCCGCGAGAACAACTCCCTTCATGTCTATCTCCTCTCTGAACGTACTTCCTGCCGTCTCATAGCATATTTAGGGGAGGCGTGACAACCGGATAATGTGGATGCGGTCAGGATCATTACTTTTCTTTACATGGGACACGCCATATAGTATACGGTTCACAAACAGGCTGTGCAGGGTTTCAAGATCATGACAGATGAGCAGTATATGAAGATTGCCCTAGGGCTTGCCAGCCGGGGCGAGGGATGGACGAGTCCCAATCCCATGGTGGGCGCCGTGATCGTCAGGGACGGAACGATCCTGGGGAAGGGATATCATCGGCGGTTCGGAGAGGCGCACGCGGAGATCAATGCCATTGACGATGCTTCGGGACCGATCGAGGGAGCGACTATATATGTTACGCTGGAGCCCTGTTCCCACCATGGAAAGACACCCCCCTGCGTCGACAGGATCATCGAGGAGGAGGCTGCACGGGTGGTGGTGGGGAGCATCGACCCCAATCCCCTCGTCTCCGGGAGGGGTATCAGGCGATTACGTGACCACGGGATAGAAGTGAAGGCAGGGATCCTCGAGCGGGAATGTAAAGCGCTGAACGAGAAATTTTTTACCTTTATGAAAACCGGCATGCCCTTCGTCACGCTGAAGTACGCCCAGACACTCGACGGAAGGATCGCCTCCTCCACGGGCCACTCTCGGTGGATTAGCTCGGAGCCCTCCCTCAGGTTCGCACATCGTCTCAGGGGACAGCATGACGCGGTCCTTGTCGGGATCGGCACCGTTGCCGCGGATGATCCCGACCTGCGGGTTCGCCTGGTCCGGGGAAGGAATCCGTTGCGGGTTGTGATCGATCCCTCCCTCCGCATATCACCGGATGCGCGTGTCCTCGACAACCAGGATGCCGCCCGGACGCTGGTTGCTGCCGGATCCCCGTGCGAAGAAGGCAGATTATCCGCCCTGAAAAAAGGGGGAATCGAGGTGGCAGTCATTGAGAGGAACGGTGCCGGAGCCCTCGATCTGAAGGCGCTCCTGTTGGAGCTGGGAAGACGACAGATCTCCTCGATTCTTGTCGAGGGGGGCGCGGGTGTGATCACCTCCTTTGTAAGGGCGGCCCTCTTCGACCGGATGATCGTCATCACCGCGCCGAAGATCGTGGGGAGGGGGATCGAGGCGATCGATGATCTGGGGATAACGCGGATGGACAATTCCATCAACCTGCGCTGCGAGCGTGTCTTCCGGAAGGGGAAGGATGTCGTGATGTATATGAGAAAAGAGGTGGACTGAAATGGCTTGGTACGCCGTTTACACAAAGAGCCGTTTCGAAGACCGGGTATATACCGGGCTGGCCCAGAGATCGGTGGAAACCTTTCTCCCCAAGATCGAGGTGTGGAGCAGGAGAAAGGATCGGAGAAAGAAGATATCGATCCCAATGTTTTCGGGCTATCTTTTCGTTGATTTTCCGGAATATACCAACGAACGGAAACTCAGCGTCCTTACCACCCCCGGTGTGGTAAAGATGCTGGGGAGGCCGGACAGCTACGAACCGATACCGGTTCCCGATGCGCAGATAGACGCGATCAAGCGCCTGATAGCGTCGGATGTGGAGATACAGCCCTGTCTCTATCCGAAGGAGGGGGAGCGGGCAAGAATAACGGACGGACCTTTCAAGGGGATAGAGGGTGTTGTCGCGCGGGCCGATTACCAGCGACACCTCTTCGTCGTGTCCATCGATCTGCTCCAGCGCTCCGTCGCCATCAAGCTGGAGGGGTTCCAGATCGAGAAGGCATAGATCCCCGAATCCCGGATCACTTATCGCGGGGCATGTCCCCTGAACGCCCCCATCGCCTCATCCATGAGGAGGTGCTCACGCCCCTTGTATTTCGGTGACAGGTGGAAGATCCGGATCTCTTTCGCCCGCGCTTCCCGTGCCAGCTCTCCCGCCTGCCGCGCCGTCAGGTGGTACTTCTCCGCCGCTATCTCGGCGTCTTCCTCCAGAAAGGGGGTCTCGATAAAGAGGATGTCGGACTCCTGGGCCAGATCCACGATCCGCCGCGCGGTGTCGCGGTTGTAGACGGTATCGGCTACGTACGAGACCTTCTGCCCCGGCATCGTCCGGACGAGCTGTTTCAGTTCACCGATCGGCATCTCTCTGGTTCCCCCGTCCCTCAGCCGGGCTTCGACCATCGAGTCATTCCGTACCCCCTCACGGATGTTGTCTTTCAGCCTTACCAGCCAATTGCCCGGGGCCAGCCCCATCTCGTCAAGGACGTTTTTCATGATGTTGATCTGCGTTTTTTCCTTCATGGCAAAGGCGAGCGAGGGCACCTTGTGGTCTAGGAAGACCACCCGCACCGTGAATCGTCTCTCGTCAACCAGGGGATCATCAAGTTTTTCTGTGGTCACCCTCTCCGCCCTGAAACCACCCTTGCAGCTGTAGCGTGTTTCCACCCGCTTTGTTTCATCGACCTCGATGACCCGGATGAGAAAGTCATTGGTGTAGTTGTGGACGAGATTCCACGTATAGGCGGCCAGTTTCCCCTCGACATTCTTTGTAAACCCCGGCGGCCCGAAGAGGGACAGGTGCATGTCCCTTCCGAGACAGATTCGCAGGAGATGGTCGAAACCGATGAAGTGGTCCATATGGGTATGGGATATGAAGATATGCCTGACCCTGAGGATCTGTCGCGGCGCAAGGGTGTAGATCTCGCCGAGGTCAAAGAGGAGCGCCTCGCTTCGGTACTTGAACTTGACGTAGACCCCCGGGTCGGCGGAGGGGTCGTTTATCAGATGGGCGCTAAACATGCCCTACTATAAACGAAGAGACGAAAAGGTGTCAAGGAGGCGGAAAAGCCTTGACATCGCGCCTCGCCGGTGGGGTATGATGCCGGACATGGGACTGTTTTCCGTTTCACAGAAAAAGGAGGATGCCCTCCTCACTCGGATGGAGAAGCTGGGCATACGGGAGGAAGACCTCCGTGAATCCTTTGTCCGGTCGTCCGGTCCGGGGGGGCAGAAGGTGAACAAGACCTCCTCCTGTGTGGTCCTCGTGCACGTTCCGACGGGGCTTTCGGTCAAGTGCCAGAACGAACGGTCCCGGGCGATGAACCGCTTTCTCGCGAGACGTACCCTCGTCGACAGGATAGAGAGGATACAGAAGGGGCGGGCGAGTCTGCAGCGCCAGAAGATCGAAAAAATAAAACGGCAGAAGAGAAAGAGGTCAAAAAGGGCTCAGGAAAAGGTCCTCCGCCTGAAGCATATCCAGTCCGAAAAGAAGATCCTGCGATCGAAGACCATACGGACCGACGAACCATAGGATTGAAGTATACCAGCGGGATTCTCCCTGTTTGAAAAGGGCACCAGGGGGCACAAAGAAAAAGGGGAAGGGACACTCTTTATTCGTCCCTCCCCCTTTTCGATAAAACCTTGCGTGGTGTGCCCTATCCGAGCACGTACTTGATCAGCGGATTGGCGTACAGTATCGACAGAGCGATAACCAGCGCATAGATCGCGATGGATTCCGTCATCGCCATACCGACAAGCATGGTAAGCATGATCTTACCCTGCGCGTCGGGATTTCTACCGACGGAATTTGCAGCACCACCCGTTGCCTGCCCCATTCCCAGACCAGGTCCCAACGCGCCGATCCCCATAACAATGCCGGCGGCGAGCACACTGCATGCAACAACCAGTGCTCTATTGTTCGCCACGGTGTCGGGCGAAGCCTCGGCGGCAAGTGCAACGGCGGCGGTTACGAACAGAAATCCCACGGTGATCATGAAAATGGTGATGCCTTTTAACGATTTTCTCATCCTACAATCCCTCCTACCAGTATGTATTATTTGCCTGTCCCCCGTGATACGATCCTGCCCCAGACTCTCCTTATTCGCCGGAATAGGATTAACGCAAGTAAGCAAGCATACTACATGTAACCGCGACGCAGGCCATTGTCAAGAACTATTTAGAAATGTTTGTCACAAAATGTTTGCATATGATATGAAACGATAGCAGGGGATAAAAACAGTACGAGGAAGAACAAGGCTGGAGGACAGTGTGCCTCAAATGACGGACAAGGAAAAGAGGGTCGCGCGGCAGGTGCAGGGGGATATCCCTTTGGGCAAAAGGCCCTTTGAGGCCATCGGGAAGAGCCTCGGCATGAGTGAAGAAGAAGTCATCGATATCCTGAAAGGGCTGCAAAAAAAGGGTTTTATGCGCAGGTTCGGGGCGGTGCTGCAGCATACCCGCGCGGGTTTTTCCGAGAATGCCATGGTTGTCTGGGCCGTTCCGGAGAAGCGGTGCGGGGAGATTGGCTCCATCCTCGCCTCCTACAATGAGATAAGTCACTGCTACGAAAGAACTCCTCCCCTGGAGGGGGTATACAATCTCTTCACGATGCTCCATCTGGGCGGAGACGACGGGGAGCAGAGTGAAGGGGCGGACCGGATGGTCACCTTTGTCAGCAAGGTCTCTGCGGCCATCGGCATCGGGGAGTACCGCATTCTCAAAACCCTTGAGGAGTTCAAAAAGAGCAGCATGGAGTATTTCTAAATGGAGACGTCGAAATCGCTTTTCAAAGAAGCGCAGAGGTACATCCCGGGAGGGGTGAACAGTCCTGTACGTGCCTGCCGGTCGGTCGGGGTTGATCCCCCCTTTATAGACCGGGCCTCGGGCTCGAAGGTGTACGATGCCGATGGGCGGGAGTATATCGACTACATCGGTTCCTGGGGGCCGATGATCCTTGGACATGCCTTCCCGCCGGTAGTGGGGGCGATCAGGCAGGCCGCCGAAAGGGGGACCAGTTATGGCGCTCCGACCCGGATGGAGATCGAAATGGCGAAGCGCATCGTCGATGCCTTCCCGTCGATTGACAGGGTCAGGATGGTCAGCTCGGGAACCGAGGCGGTGATGAGCGCGATACGCCTCGCCCGCGGATATACGAAAAAAAACCGGATCATCAAGTTCGAAGGGTGTTACCACGGTCACGCTGATTCACTCCTCGTGAAGGCGGGCTCAGGTGTCGCGACGCTGGGTATCCCCGGGAGCCCCGGTGTCCCCGAGGCCCTCGCGGAGCTGACGACCACGGTTCCCTACAACGATCTCGAGGCGGTCCGGTCCGCGATTGACCGGTACGGGGAGGATGTCGCCTGCGTTATTGTGGAGCCGGTTGCCGGAAATATGGGGGTTGTTCCCCCGGCCCCCGGGTTCCTCGAGGGGCTCAGAGAGATCACCTCAGAACGGGGAGTCCTTCTGATTTTTGACGAGGTGATCACCGGTTTCAGGCTGACCTACGGCGGCTTTCAGGATATCGCCGGGATCAGGCCGGACCTCACCTGTCTCGGGAAAATTATCGGGGGCGGTCTCCCCGTCGGGGCGTTCGGCGGCAGGGAAGATATCATGGAACAGCTCGCTCCGCTGGGACCGGTCTATCAGGCTGGTACCCTCTCGGGGAACCCCCTCGCCATGGCGGCGGGGATCGCAACCCTCGACTCACTCAGAGAGCCGGGGGTGTACGACGAGCTTGAAGAGAAGACGGCACACCTGTGCACTGGGATCGAATCAATACTCAGCAACCGGAAGGTTTCCCACCGGATTAACCGGGTCGGGTCCATGTTCACCCTCTTTTTCACGGGGGAGGACGTCACCGACTTTGCATCCGCGGCGCAGAGTGACCAGGAGGCCTTCTCCGATCATTTCAGCAAGATGCTGGCGGGGGGGATTATGGTCGCCCCTTCTCCCTTCGAGGCCTCATTTGTCTCCCGTGCCCACACCGACGAGGATATAGGGACAACGCTGAAGGCGTTTGCATAGTTCTGTCTCTACACTTTCCATAGCGGGAAAGTGCTCACCTGAGACGTAGCGGGATATCTGTACAAAAAGATCGAGCAACTGCATATGGCGATGCAATCGAGAGAGACATCAGGCTTGATTATTCTCACCGACGTAACGGTCCTCGGCCTGATTTCCCTTTTCCTGTTCAGTTATTTCCGACCGGAGTATCTCTTTTCACTGACGACGACAACGGGCGGGGACACGGGATCTCACTTTGCGACAGCCCAGTACCTGAAGGACGTTCTCCTGCCGCAGGGAAGGATCTCCGGCTGGGTGATGGGAAATTATGCAGGGTTCCCGCTGTTCCAGTTTTATTTTCCCCTCCCTTTTGTATTGATGGCACTCCTCTCGCAGGTGATCCCGCTCCAGATCGCCTTCAAACTGATTACCATCCTGGGCGTGTTCAGCCTCCCCCTGTGCTGCTACGCGGCGCTTCGTCTCACGGATCAACCCTTTCCCGTCCCCGCTGCCGGTGCGATTTTTTCCCTTCTTTTCCTCTTTATGGAGACAAATTCGATGTGGGGGGGAAACATTCTCAGCACGCTCGCCGGTGAATTTGCCTACGGTATCGGCCTGTCCCTGACCGTCCTCTTCACGGGGACGTTGTACCGGGGGATCCGTGATAGCGGATACCTGGTGTTGAACGCCCTCCTCATCTTTCTGATAGGGTTCAGTCATGGGTATACGCTCCTCTTTGCCGTCGGGATGTCATCGTTTTTCCTCTTCGACCGGGGTTCGTTCCTGAAAAACACGGTCTACCTGTGCAAGGTGCACGCCCTCGGGTTTCTTCTCCTCGCATTCTGGCTGATCCCTCTGATCGCGAACATCGGGTACACCACGGCCTATGCCGATCGGTGGTTTATCGGATCGATCCTGGAAATCTTCCCGCCGATCCTCTGGCCCCCGATGGTACTGGCTACTGCCGGTCTCGCCGTGGGTGCCCTCCGCGTTGCGCGAAAGCCGCAGCCGGTGAAATGCTTCCGAGAAGCGGGGACCCGCCCGGCCTTCCTGTTTGCCTATGTGATTATCCTGTGCTGGGTATGTTACCGCCTTGCCCCGCTGATTGGCCTTGTCGATATCCGATTTCTCCCCTTTATCCAGTTGTTCCTGGTGCTGGCGGGTGCTGTTGGTTTCGGCGCCCTGACGGGGTCGATGAAACAGAAGTGGACGGTGCTGTTGGTACTTCTGATATGCATTCTTCCCTTTGTCAGTCACCTTGAGAAAAATGCCGGAGCATGGATTCATTGGAATTACAATGGATTCGAGACAAAGAGGCTGTGGCCGTCATTCAGCGAGGTGAATCGGTACCTCAGGGGATCGGTCGGCGATCCGCGAGTGGTGTACGAGCACTCTTCTCTCCACAACGATGCGGGCACCGTCCGGGCCTTCGAATCCCTCCCCCTTTTTTGCGGGCGGGCGACGCTGGAGGGGCTCTATATGCAGTCGTCCATATCCTCCCCCTTCATCTTCTACATCCAGTCCGAGATATCGAAGGAGTCGTCGCGTCCCTTCCCGCAGTATCGCTATTCAGATGTCGACCTGGCGACCGGGATCAAACACCTCGAGCTGTTCAACGTCAGGGACTTTATCGTGGTCACCCCGCAGATCATACAGATGATACAGGAATATCCCGAATTCAAATTGAAGAAGGTCATTCCCCCCTATGTCATCTATGAACTGACGACCAACGCGAACCGGTACGTTGTGCCCCTGGAGTTCGAGCCGGTGCTGTGCGGGGAGAAAGACTGGAGGGGGGCGGCCTTCAGGTGGTTCCAGACGTATCAAAAAAACAGGGGTATTCACCTCGTTTTCAATCCGGGAGGAGCGGCCGACCGGGCACGGTTCAAGGTAACGGTTCCCTCATTTTCCCCGCCCGCTCCTGAGACCCTCTCCGACGAAAAAACCCTGTCCGCAGTGCTCCCCCGAATCCCTATCGGTCGGACCTGCTCGGTCAGCGAAGAGATACGGAACGAAGAGATCATTATCAGAACCTCCGATCCGGCTGTTCCCCTCCTGATCAAGGTTTCCTATCATCCAAACTGGAAGGTGGAGGGAGCGGACCGGATATACCTCGCCTCTCCTTCCTTTATGCTGGTATACCCGAAGCGCAACGATGTACGCCTTTTTTTCGGAAAGACCGTCTGGGATTATCTGGGCAACACTCTTACCGGCACGGGGATCTTCATCCTGATAGTAATCGTGATTGCCCGAGTAACAGGGGGGAGCGTCGGGTCATCAGGAGGGGAAAAGAAGAACAGGATAGGAAAAGATGGTGTCGAACAGGATTACCAAAGACTATCCGACGATACGATGAACGCGGTATGCGCCGAATGGAAACGGTAGGAGGACCACAATGCCCTCGGTGGCCATATTCATCCCGGTGTACAACGAGGAGGAGATTCTGTCAGAAAATGTCAGGCTGCTCATGTCTTGCCTGAGCGATGTCCTGCCCGAGTATGAGATCGTCATCGTAAGCAACGGTTCAATGGATTCGACGGTCCAGATAGGAAAAGAACTGGCAGCCGCGCATCCGGAGATAAGCTTTTACCACACGAAGAAACGAGGCGTGGGACATGCCTTCAGAAAGGGCGTTTTACTGACGAAGGCCGACAGGATCATCACGGTTGATATCGATTTGACAACGAATACTGATTTTATCCCTCGTGCCTGCAAGTTGCTGGATACGTACGATATCGTAATCGGGTCAAAGAAAAGGGGGAGGCAGGAACGGTCAGCCGTCAGGATCATGGGGAGTGCCCTGTTCATCCTCTCCGTTAGAGTGCTGCTCGGCCTTCCCTACGGGGATTATTCGATAGGCGCCAAGGCCTACCGGAAGGAAACCGTTCTGCAGTATCTTGATTATATCGATGATGGTTCGTCATATGTTATTGACATCATACACAGATCATGGCGAAACGGTGCAAAGATCATTGAGATGTCGGTACGGTGCAGCGACACGAGACAGAGTCACTTCAATCTTGTTCATGAGATGGCCCATCGCTTCTATAACCTGTTGAACCTGTGGTTCAAGACACGGCGTTGAGCGATCTGCCGGATTTCAACGTTGGTGGGAGTTGAAGAGGGGATACCAGCGGATCCTCCCAACGAATCGGAGCGTAAAAACCTTGTAGCATAGCTATTGAAACGATACGGGTTACTTGCAGTATCCATGGCAGATCGTCTGCCTGTTCTTCTTCCCCCGTCTCTCCCGTGGCTACGTCCGAAAACAGTTCTTCATTTTCTCCTTGACTTTCGTTGCATTGCCCTTTATTTACGTTAAGTTCAGAGAGTGAACAAACCGAATGGATCATCCATATCGATCTGTGAGCCAAAGCGGGGGGCGTGGCATGCCGGGTTCTCAGAAAAACGATCTCAGAGATGGGGAAATCATCAAGCTGCTGAGGGAGATAGAAGGATCCCCGACAGTGACACAGAGAGAACTGTCTTCCAGGCTGGACATCAGTCTGGGGAAGGTCAACTATATCATCAAGGCGCTGATAAACAAGGGATTTGTAAAGGCGAACTCTTTCAAGAAAAGCAACAATAAACAGGCCTATTTTTATATATTGACACCGCATGGTCTTGAGGAAAAGACCAGGGTTACCTATCGGTTTCTCAAGGAGAAGATGAACGAGTACGACAGGCTGAAGGAAGAAATAGAACAGCTGAAAAAAGAAATTCAAAAATAAGAATAGTCGCTGTTGCTGTCCCGGGGGAACACAACCCTCAGCCGTCATTGTTCGTTCCAGTGTACCCGCTGATGTAATTCAGGGGGCGGAGCTGTATCAATTCTTCTATACCGATTCACGGGTGATTTCCCATCCAGACGTCAGAACTCGAAAACAGAAAGAGTATTCTTGTCACCGGGGCCGCCGGCTTCATAGGGTTTCATCTGTCCCGGCGTCTTCTCGATGATGGATACACGGTCGTTGGTCTTGACAGCCTGAACGGTTACTATGATGTGCGCCTGAAAGGGGCGCGGCTCGAGAGGCTCAGGCCGTTCGATAAATTCCGTTTTGTTCGCCTAGACCTGGCAGATCGGGAAGGCATGGAACGGTTCTTTGCCGATCATGCATTTGAGAGGGTTGTTCATCTGGCCGCTCAGCCCGGCGTCCGCTACAGTCTTGAAAATCCGCACGCCTATGTGGAGAGTAACCTGTCAGGATTCATCAACGTTCTCGAAGGATGCCGCCATGGGAATGTCGGGCACCTCATCTTTGCCTCGTCCAGTTCTGTCTACGGTGCGAACACCCTGATGCCCTTCTCGGTGCACCACAATGTCGATCATCCGGTCAGCCTCTACGCCGCCACGAAAAAGGCGAATGAGCTCATGGCGCATGCCTACGCATCCCTTTACCAGATTCCCTGCACGGGCCTCCGGTTTTTCACGGTATACGGTCCCTGGGGGAGACCCGATATGGCCTACTTTCTCTTTACAGATGCCATTCTTCGGGGGGAGCCGATAGATGTCTATAACCGTGGCAGGATGAAACGAGATTTCACGTACATAGACGACATCATCGAGGGTGTTGTCAGGGTAATGGACTTAATTCCCGAACCGAATGCTGGCTGGAGCGGTGACAGTCCGGACCCGGGGACAAGCTTCGCACCGTACAAGATATACAACATCGGAAACAACAACCCCGTCGAACTGATGCGGTTTATCGAAACCCTGGAAAATGTCCTCGGAGTGAAAGCGGAGAAAAATCTCCTCCCCATCCAGCCCGGTGATGTCCCCGCGACCTTCGCCGACGTGGATGACTTGGTACGGGATGTTGGGTTCAAGCCCTCGACACCGATAGAAACGGGTATACAAAAATTCATAGAATGGTATAAAGAATGGATTGCGAGTACCGGATGAAAGATGGCAGGTGAGAGCTTTGCATAATGTCATTTCGAGGAGCGTGAGTGACGAGAAATCTTAAAAAAACAAACCTGCTAAGATTTCTCCCTACGGTCGAAATGACAAGTTGCTGCATTTGTACAAAGCTCTCCAGATATTAGTGGGTTACCGTAGTTTTATAAAAGGAACACAACATGAAAAAAGCGTTAATCACTGGCATCACCGGTCAGGACGGATCATATCTCGCCGAGTTTCTTCTGGACAAGGGATACGAGGTGCACGGTCTTATCAGGAGGGCGAGCACCTTCAACACGGATCGCATCGATCACCTCTACAGGGATTTTCACGATCCGGACGCGCGCATGTACCTGCATTACGGAGACCTCTCGGTATCCGCTCACCTGACGAATCTCCTGTCCGGCATCGAACCCGACGAGGTATATCACCTCGGCGCCCAGAGCCATGTGCGTGTGAGCTTCGATACCCCCGAGTATACCGGAGACATTACGGGACTCGGAACGATCCGGCTCCTGGAGGCGATCAGGAAAACGGGTATCACGACACGGTTCTATCAGGCTTCGTCCAGTGAGATGTTCGGGGCGGCCCCCCCACCGCAGAACGAGCAGACCCCGTTTCAGCCGCAGAGCCCTTACGCCGCCGCCAAGGTATATTCCTATTATGTGGTAAAAAATTATCGGGAAGCTTACAAGATATTTGCCTGCAACGGTATCCTCTTCAATCATGAATCCCCCCGCAGGGGGGAGACCTTTGTTACACGCAAGATCACCCGCGCGGCAACCAGGATCAAGCTGGGCCTGCAGGACAAGCTCTATCTGGGGAACCTGGAGGCAAAGAGAGACTGGGGGTTCGCCGGCGATTATGTCGAGGCCATGTGGATGATCCTGCAGCATGATAGACCGGATGACTTCGTCGTCGCCACCGGCGAGACGCATTCGGTACGTGAATTTGCGCAGCGGGTCTTTGAAAAACTCGATCTCGATTACCACGATCATGTGGAGATAGATGAACGATACTTCAGGCCGACCGAGGTCGACGTACTCCTCGGCGATTCCACCAAAGTGCAAAACGTTCTCGGGTGGAAACCCAGAACGGGATTTGACCAGCTTATCGACATGATGATCGAGACGGACCTCAACCTGGCGGAAAAGGAAAAGATCCTGAACGACGCCGGCTATTAAAAAAGAGACGTCGTTACTACTCAAGAAAAATGAACCAGAAAGATTCTAAGATCTATATCGCCGGACACCGCGGCATGGTGGGCTCCTCGGTGCTGAGAAGGCTTGAGGACAATGGATACACCAATATTGTGTACAGATCTCACGCCGAGCTCGACCTCACGAGGCAACAGGATGTTGAAACCTTCTTTGAAGAGGAACGGCCAGAATATGTCTTTCTCTGCGCCGCGAAGGTGGGGGGGATCCTCGCCAACAGCACCTACACGGCCCAGTTCATCTATGAAAATCTGATGATCGCTGCCAACGTAATCCATGCCTCGTACCGGTATGGGGTGAAGAAACTCCTGAATCTCGGATCTTCCTGTATCTATCCGCGGGAGGCACCGCAACCTCTGAAAGAAGAGTATCTCCTGACGTCCGAACTGGAACCGACCAACGAGCCCTATGCCATAGCAAAAATAGCCGCGATAAAACTGTGCAGGTATTACAACGAGCAGTACGGGACAAATTTTATGTCTGTGATGCCCACGAACTTGTACGGCCCGAATGATAACTTCGACCTTGAGACCTCGCACGTCCTCCCCGCCCTGATCCGCAAGCTGCACTGGGCGAAGCTCCTTTCTCAGGAAAACTACCGAAACATTTCGCGTGATCTTGAACGGTTCGGGAACAACCTGCCCACCGGTCCGTCCGATGATCCGGATGTGCTCGCACATCACCTGTCAGAGTTTGGTGTCCACGCGGACAGGATTGTCCTGTGGGGGACCGGAGAGCCCAGAAGGGAGTTTCTCTACGCAGATGATCTGTCCGCCGCGGTTGTCCTCCTGATGGAACAGTATGATGCGCAAGAGGTAGGAGAATTTATCAACATTGGTGCCGGAAAAGACACAACAATACGGAGATTGGCTGAAATGGTAGCAAGGGTTGTGGGCTACAACGGCCGGATCGAGTGGGACAGAACAAAGCCGGATGGTATTCCACAGAAACTGCTCGATACAGCCAGAATCCAAGGCAAAGGGTGGAGGGCCGACACCTCCCTTGAAAAAGGCATAGAAAAGACGTACAAGGGGTACGTCCATGATGCTGAATTTTAAGTGTTTCTTCAATCGAAAAAAAAGATGACAGTAGGGGGGATTTCCAATCAAACAATCAAGGATGAACATTCAAAATCGTATTTTAGTTACCGGCGGTGCCGGTTTTCTCGGTTCGCACCTCTGTGACCGCCTGGTTGCGGAAGGCCATGATGTCCTGTGCCTGGACAATTTCTTTACCGGCGGAAAGGAGAACGTGAGCCACCTCCTTGGGCGGTCTAATTTCGAGCTCATCCGTCATGATCTGGTGGAACCCATCTTTCTCGAAGTGGATCAGATATATAATCTGGCGTGTCCCGCCTCGCCTATTCACTACCAGTACAATCCGGTCAAGACCGTCAAAACCAGCGTCATGGGCGCCATCCACATGCTGGGTCTGGCAAAAAGGGTGAAGGCCAGGGTACTGCAAGCTTCTACCAGCGAGATCTATGGAAACCCGACGGTGCACCCTCAGAAGGAGGACTACTGGGGGAATGTCAATACCATCGGCATACGGTCCTGCTATGACGAAGGCAAGCGCTGCGCGGAGACCCTCTTTTTCGATTATCACCGGCAGAACAATGTTGACATCAGGGTCGTACGGATATTCAATACCTATGGTCCGAGGATGCACCCGAACGACGGACGAGTTGTCAGCAACTTTATTGTCCAGGCCCTGAAAAACCGGGACATCACCATCTTCGGTGACGGGACGCAAACGCGCTCCTTCTGTTATGTTGATGACCTGATAGAAGGCATGATCCGCATGATGAATGGACCCGACGACTTCATCGGCCCTGTCAACCTGGGGAACCCTGCTGAATGCACCATCCTCGAACTGGCTGAAAAAATCATAGAAATCACCCATTCAAAATCAAAGATTGTCCACCAGCCCCTTCCTCAGGACGACCCTATGAGGCGACAGCCCGACATAGCACTGGCCGGAGAAAGGCTAGGATGGAGACCGGAAACAAACCTGGAAGAAGGGCTCGAAAAAACCATTCGATATTTTGAAAAATACTAGTGGAAGATTGGAACGATTAATGGAGTAAGGGAAGCCTTTCCAAAAAGCATTATACGATGCTTGAATCATCATGTAAGTCAATGGGCGTAAATCTCGGGTCAAACAACTCAAACAATCTTTAACCTTGGACATTGTTACCGGAGGGAACAATATGACCGATAAAAAAGCCAGTCAACAGTCGGATTTGCAAAGTCAGCCATCGTATCATGAGGATGAGATCAATCTTGTCGACCTCCTCCGCGTGATCTGGAAATGGAAATGGCTCATCGTCGCGGGTCCCCTGTTTTTCGCTGGCATAGCGGCCGTCATAAGCCTTCAGATGCCTAAGATCTATGAAGTTTCAACGATTATCGAACCAGCCATCGCCATGGTACAGGATAATGGAAATGTTTTATACTTTGACTCTGTCGCCAGTATCAGCGGAAAAGTGCAGGGGGGAATTTACAACGAAGAGATAAAAAAGGCACTGGGGTTAGATTCACCAAAGATCGATATTGCATTCCAACCCGTGATCATTCATGAGACTAGCACAATCAAGATCACCTCTCAATGGAAAGAAGGAGAAACAGACCTTGGCGTGAAGATTACCCAACAATTGAATCATCATCTTCTCAATGAATATGCGCGAATCGTGGAGCTGAAAAAAGAGATCCATGATACACAGATTGCCATGAAGCAAAGCGCCATCAACGAGATCAAGACAGAGGGGGCGGATATAGATGAACAAATCAAGCTCATGGTGGGCGAGATCGGGAAAAAACGGAGCGAGATTAAAAGGCGACAGGACAGCCTTGAGAATGGCAGACAGAGGAAAGAAGAATTAGTGAAAGAAATAGAGCGGGTTAAGGAGAATACGGAAGAGATTGTACAGCAGAGAGCCTTACTCCTCAAAGATAAAAATCCTGAGAAAAACATCTCTCTCATCATCAATTCTACGATGATCCAGCAAAATATGATCTACTCCAATCATTTGCACAACAGCGTCTATGATTTGATAATAAAAGAGAACCAAATGGAGGCTGAGATTGATACATTCAGCAGAGAGATAGACAAAATTAAGGCCGATATCAAGAGACTTAATGTCAAAAAACCGGAAATACAGAATGAGATAGCTGATATAGAAACTGCGATAAAAAGGCTGAACTTGGAAAAAGAATTGATCAGAAATGTAGTAGTTTTGGCGGGTCCGGAGATCTCGTTATACCCCGTCAAGCCCAAGATAAAAAAGATTGTTTTTCTTGCCGGATTTGTTGCTCTGTTTGTCTTTGGCCTCTTCCCCTTTTTCATCGAATACATGAGAATCTACCGAGCGAAGGGTAAGGCAAGATCTTGATGCGTTTTTACAGCTATCGATACCCCGTTTCTGTTATTGGTATAAAGGATAAGCTTTAACCGTTTAGAAAAAGATTCAAACGCCTCTAAAAATCTTAGAATAAGGAGTTTAAAATGCCTATTTTCATCATTGCTGAAATCGGTATCAATCACAATGGAGATGTGGGAATTGCCAAACAGTTGATCGATGTCGCCAAGATAGCCGGTGCTGATGCCGTTAAGTTCCAGAAGAGGACTATTGATCTGGTTTATGCGAAGGAACTGCTTGATTCTCCACGTGAAAGTCCATGGGGCACCACACAGCGGGAACAGAAGGAAGGGCTTGAATTCGGTCTGGATGAATATAAGAAGATAGACGCCTACTGCAAGGAAAAGGAGATTGAGTGGTTTGCCTCGGCATGGGACATTGAAAGCCAGAAGTTTCTTCGGCAGTTTGACTGCAAATATAACAAGATTGCTTCGGCGATGATCGTGTATGAAGACCTGCTTCGGGAAGTGGCTTCAGAAAGAAAGCATACCTTAATCTCTACCGGAATGTCGGAATTTGAAGAAATCGACCGGGCGGTCAGCATATTTAAGGAGGCACAGTGCCCCTTTGAGCTTATGCATTGTATCGCGACCTATCCAATGGATGATGAGGATGCCAATCTGAAGCGCATTCAAACACTCCGAGACCGGTATCAGTGTGATGTGGGCTACAGCGGGCACGAAGTCGGCCTCGCGGTGTCTTATGCGGCGGCAGCGCTCGGAATTACATCCCTGGAACGGCACATTACGATTGATCGCGCCATGTATGGTTCCGATCAGGCTGCGTCGGTTGAACCGATGGGATTTTTTCAACTGGTTGCCGCGGTTCGAAAGATTGAGAAAGCCATGGGAGATGGCAAAATAACGATGAATAACAAAGAGATTCCGATTGCGAAAAAACTGAGGGCGCATATACCCTTTGAATCTAACAGGTAAAGGTGATCGTTCATGGCAGAGGTGCTTGCAGTTATCCCGGCACGATCAGGATCAAAAGGGGTGGTGGATAAAAATATCAAGTTGCTTGCAGGACGGCCAATGCTTGCATACACCATTGCCGTGGCCCTTTTGACACCGAGTATCACTCGCGTGATTGTTTCAACGGATTCGGAGCGGTATGCTGATATGGCAATGGAATATGGGGCAGAGGTGCCCTTTCTCCGTCCGGCGGAACTGTCGCAGGATTTGAGCACCGATTACGATGTCATGAAACACCTGCTGGATTGGCTGCAGGAAAAGGAGGACGGGTACCCTGAGT
>Ga0272444_10002226_pt1 | contig 18050 bp, 20 predicted proteins | sample SSMForm13_FD_201033 | JGI IMG/M metagenome (GOLD analysis project Ga0272444, IMG submission 201033) | Marine sediment archaeal communities from Little Sippewissett salt marsh, Falmouth, MA, United States - SSM-Form-13 | ecosystem: Environmental > Aquatic > Marine > Wetlands > Sediment ... | reverse complement strand
GAACAGAAAGGAAAAAAATCGAAACCAAATTCATCATATGATTTTTAAAAACCGTCCGCCACGCTTGGGACGCCGACTTGCTGTCACGACAAGGAAACAGATTGGACAGTTCGTTCGGAGATCACGATTCCCAGCTTGAGTGGTTCACCGTCAATTCCGGGAGCGCCCCAGAAAGGGTTGCACATTGCAGAATTTAAAACAATATTAATCATTTAATGGCTAACCGGAGGCCGCTCAGGTCCTTTGCGCCGGGATTTAAAACCCCAGAACAGCTTGAAGTTTTTTTTAGGCCAACGCACCACGGTCTCAGGTTTGACAATTATCAAATCCTGTTACCTGTTGTACCAAAAACGGGAAAGCGAGATCCAAAAAAGAGGGTTTCCGCTGCGGAGTTGGGGCCGTTTGACAGCCCCTTTCAGGGTGACCAGTTGTTGGCGAAGGACAAAGTTTTCCAGAGCCAGATCGAAATCTTCTATAGCCCCAAAAAATATTCTTAAGAGCGGTTTAGGCAGGATCTTTCATGGATGAAGAGTCGGCAGGAAGAGGTGAAAAAGTCTATAATTACAGCGAAAGCCTTTTTTTTGCGAGTTACAACAGGACAAAACCGTTGCCACCGATCATGAAGGTGTCGTCCAATCCCATGAGCATTCGGCCGACCATGCCTGACATGATGGGAAAGGTCGGCGCCAGTGTTGCCCGCACATTACCCAGCCGTAGCCAAAGCTTGCGATGCCGGTGTCAATACATGGATCTAATGCACGGGTTTGCCGCGATGTCGATGGGGAATGTCTGGCCGGCAAGTTCGCGGAGTGTCGACTATCCGCCTGGTGCCGTCAATGGCCGACCGTTGTCGCGTGGCCCCAGCCGGAGCAGGAAGGGGACGGCCTCGCGTGCCCAGTTGTCCGGAGCCGGGTAACTGGCGGCTGAGGGTCCAAAGCAACTGCGGAGCATTTCGGTGTGGATGATGCCCGGGTTCAGTGGGATGGCGGCGAGGCCGGCCGGGAGTTCCTTGGCCAGGGCCTGGGTCAAACCTTCGATCGCCCATTTGGTGGCGCAATAGGGTGCCACCTCGGCATCGGTGGAGCGGCCCCAGCCGGAGCTAAAATTGATCACCACTCCGGTGCCGCGCCGGATCATGGGCGGCAGGAAATGGCGGATAACGTTCACGACCCCCTTGAGGTTGACAGCGACGACTTGGGAGAACTCGTCGACGGGGACCTCCCACAGTGGGGCGCTCCGGTTGATCAGGGCGGCGTTGTTAATCAGGAGGTCGGGAGGGGCACCGGTCTGGACCACCCGTTTCGCCCAAACCCTCACCTCGGCGTCATCGGTCACATCGACTACGTCGAACGTGTGCAGTTCGCCATACTCCGTCCGCAATCCCCGGATCCGCTGCGCTGTCCGGCCGCACCCGGCCACGATGTGCCCCTGCCGGATGAATTCGGCCACCATGGCGCGGCCCAAACCGCGCGTCGCACCCGTGATTACCACCCGTTTGCTTTTTTCTGCTTTCATGACCGGATTTACAAGATCCCCAGGCTGAAAAAAATCGCCACCGACTACACCTGGTCGCGTCTTTTGGATCGCGTTCTGTCCGTTTACGAGGAAATCGGGAAAAACCCGATCGGGAGGTACAACGGTGATCGACCGTTATCCGGGAACTTCTACGTGGATGTTTGACAGACGGCCCACCGGCGGCCCATCTATTTGCCGAGCACACCGCTGGCCATGGTGAAAGTCCTCAAACAATCCGCTGAAAAGCTGTTCGATCGGATCCAGCAATGGATCCACAATACGGTTATTTTAAATTAGATTCAAGATAAACAGCCGGCTTGCTATTGAGAAACCAGTTCGATCTTTGAATCATCGATGTTCGCTTGGTGAATTGATTCGGGTGGGCTCGGTTTAGAAGCCGTTTCGGTGCCAGTTTCGGATTTGATGACCTCAGTTGTAACAACAGCGGTAGTGAAAACCGTTGCCAGAATGATGCTGAGTGTTAGGAGTTCGGCCTGAACTGGCGGCGCGGCAATGGCCGTCAAGAGAATCATAACCAAAATCGGAATGACGAAGAGTTTCGTTTTCATGTCGCCCATCCTTTCTGCTGGCAAATCAGATCCTATTGCGTAAATATCAGGATCTCTCCCAGTCCATTGGGTAAGGAAATGTTTGACACCAAATTCACCGCTTCAATTTTGTTCGTGGATCGTACCAGGATGAACGCGATGAATTTTTCAATACTATTTTCTCGTCAGCTACGGGGGATTGGACTGGCCGTTGAAACCGGTGTCAGGCAATCCGTCAGAGGCATATCGGGTTGGAAGGGAACGACCAGAAATCAACAGAAGAAAAAAAGTGGGCCGGACAGATGTCTCTGCCGGCATCACACGCCTCATTCCGTAGCACAGTTATTGTTCAAGATAGCAGCGCTTATGCCAGTTGCCCCGGCAGAAGCCACCTTTGGAATAACATACTGTAAATATAGAATTTTAACCAAAACAAGGGCATTCGGTAAATGGTGAGGTATTCGAGAAAGCGCAACTATTGACGAAATATGCGGCCATTGACGCGCCATATTTGGCGAGGGGGGACCTTTGGACTGAGTCTCTGGAACCCAAACTCGGCTTTTGGCGGTGAAAACCTTACAGGGTCTAATGTAATGAGGGAAACGCCGTTGTCCGCATACACCCAGGTAGCTTTTGCAGATAGCCTGACGCGGACCTGCTTGCCGGGTGGTGTGGGAGGATGGGGGGTGAAAACCCCCAGGCACATTCGCCGGTGCATATCGGGATATGTGCCGGCGGATGTAACGCCGGTGACGGGCCAAAAGACAAGCCAGATGTGGCATTATTTCTTGCCGAGGCCCTAAGGTGAGATGCTCTTGAGCGCCTTGCCATCTTCCGTGAAAAAATGAAGCTTGGCCGTGTCAATACCCAGCGTGATGGTATCCCCTTTTTGCGGACAGGGCCCGGCCGGTAACCGCACCACCAATGAGGGCGTTTTTTTATTGGATTCCTCATCTTCTAAAAGAGACGCTTCCGTCTCTTCATACAAATCCACCGGTGATTCCACGTAGACAATCAGTTCGTGCCCCAGGGCCTCCGCGGCTGCCACGGTTAGCTCCAGCCGCTGTTCTTCCGGGACCGTCTCCGGATCAAGCACCGCTTCCGGGCGGAAGCCGATCAACAGCGGTTGACCCAACAAAGATTCAAACGCGTTCAGGGACTCCGCAATTTTCGCATCCACGGGCAATTCGCGCTTGCCGAAGCCAATGGTGTAGCCCTCGTCGCTGTGCTGAAGCTGTGAATTAAAAATATTCATCCCCGGGCTGCCGATAAAAGAGGCCACAAACACATTGGCCGGATGATCATAAATCTCCTGCGCCGGACCGACCTGCTGCAATACGCCATTCTTCAGTACCGCCACCCGCTCACCGAGCGTCATGGCTTCCACCTGGTCGTGGGTCACATACAGCGTGGTGATTCCGATCTTGCGCTGCAAATCGGCAATCTCGGCCCGAATCTCCACCCGCATTTTGGCATCCAGATTGGAGAGCGGTTCATCCATCAGAAAAACCTGTGGGTCCCTTACAATGGCCCGGCCCATCGCCACGCGCTGACGCTGCCCGCCGGAAAGCTGTTTCGGTTTACGATCCAGATACTCATGCAATCCCAGTAAACGAGCCGCTTTATCAACTCGTTTGGCTATTTCCGCTTTTTTTAGTTTCATCATTTTGAGCGGAAACTCTAAATTTTTACGCACGCTTTTATGGGGATAAAGGGCGTAATTCTGAAAGACCATCGCAACATTTCGTTCCTGCGGGGGTATCCCGTTCACGGTTTTACCCCCGATCCTCAACGTACCCTCCGTCACCTCATCCAAACCGGCGACCATCCGCAACAGCGTGGATTTCCCGCAACCGGAGGGCCCGACCATCACCAAAAATTCGCCATCCTCAATCCGCAGTGAAAGATCACGCACCGCATGCACGCCGCCATCAAAAACCTTATTCACATTTTTGAATTCAACATCCGCCATTACCCAGCCCCTATCCTTTTATGCCGGAACGGGCAATACCCCGAACAAACCATTTCTGAAACAATACAAAGACCACCAGCACCGGTGCCACCATCATCACCCCGAAGGCCATAATATCGCCCCATTTCAACGGCGGCAGTGTATAGAACGTGGCAATCGCCACCGGCAGCGGACGGGCACGGGCGGTGCTGGTAATGATCTGGGGCCAGAGGAAAAACCCCCAGTTCAGCAAAAAAGTAATAATGGCCACCGAAGCAAATACCGACTTGGCATTCGGAAGCATGATCTCCAGAAAGGTCCGGAAAAGTCCGGCGCCGTCCACCCGGGCGGCCTCTTCCAGCTCGCGGGGCATACCGATGAAAAAGGTGTAAAACAGATACACACTGAACGCGTTGGCGATAAACGGGATAATCTGTGCAGTGTAGGTGTCGCGCCACCCCAGCAGGGTCACCTGATAAAACAGCGGCACCGCAATCGCTTCCAGCGGTAGAATCATCAGGGCCAGCACAAGGCTGAACAGCACCGAGCGGCCTTTCCATTTCAGGCGCGCAAAGGCATAACCGGCCATGGAATTGACTACCAGTCCGCCGATCACAGTGGTGCTGGTAATGAAAATGGAGTTCAGCATGTAACGTCCGAACTCTACCCGGGCAAATACATCGCGGTAATTCTGTAGTGATCCCCCCGACGGCACAAAGGCCCTCAAGCTGCCGGCCTGGGCAAGCACCTGGTCATCCGGTTTAAGGCTGCCCACCACCATAAAAAGCACTGGTGAAATATAAAGCGACACCGCCACAGTCAACAGCAGATAATCCGCAAACGACGCCAACCCGCGAACAGCGGATCGACGCGGTTTCCTGTCTGTTGCCGGCCGCTTTTTCATTCGATTTCCCGCTCCTGTTTAACCAACACTCGCTGTACAAGAGTAACGAGCAACACGATCAGGAAAAAGACCACGGTCATCGCTGAGGCCTGCCCGACCTGCAACCGTTGAAAAACAGTCTCTACCGTCTCATACATCACGGTGGTCGTCGCATCATTGGGCCCACCCCGCGTCATTATCTCCACCTGAGCATAAACCCGGAAGGCCAGAATCGTGGTGACCAATGCCGTGAAAATGATCGCATTGCGCAACTGCGGCAGGGTGACATGCCAGAAACGGCTCCAGGCTTCGGCCCCATCAATCCGGGCAGACTCATACAACACTTCGGGAATTGTCTGTAACCCGGCCAGAATGACAATCATCTGGAAACCGACCCCCTGCCAGATTGAACACAGCATAATTGCCGGCAGCGCCAGATATCGCGTATGCAGCATGTCCAGGGGGGGAATCCGCCCGAAACTGATCAAACTGAGAAAGGTGTTCATCATCCCGTTCGGGCCCGGCGCATAAATTAAAATCCAAATGACTGAGATTAATGAAAGCGGAAAGACCACCGGCATGAAAAAGAGCGTGCGGTACAAGATCATGCCTTTCAACTGTCGGTTTAGCAGCAAGGCCAGCCCCAGGGCCAGTGCGGTCTGCAACGGCACAATCACGGCGGCGAAGATACCGTTGTTGATCAGAGCGCGTCGGAAGGAGTCGGCCATAAAAATCCGCCGGTACTGTTCCCAGCCGATGAACTCGGTCGGCAGGGGCGATCCCATCCGCAGGTTGGTGAATGAAAGCGTCACTGCCAAGGCAAACGGCAAGGCGATAAAGAGCACCAGACCGATCACGGCCGGAGCCGACATCAGCAGGCCGACGCCCGGCTCCCTTTTCAACCATGTACGCAGACCGCTCATTCCCCATCCCCCTTGATCGCCGGATATCCCTGATTGTCCCGCAGATCGCGGTCGATTTCCGCCGCGGCCTGATCCAGGGCAGTCTGCACATCCGCACCGTGTCGAATATCATCGAAGGCCTGCTGAAACACAGCCGTAATGATGGGATAGGCCGGTGTCCGGGGCCGGGGCACGCAATAGCCTTCGGTCAACTGTACTTTAAACAGGTTCAGCAGACTGTCCTGATGATACTCTCCGGAGGCGTTCAAGGCAGAAAAGGTCGCCGGCACCGCGCCATTCGCCTGCGTGATTTCAAGCACCTGTTGATCGCCCAGTAAAAAGGTCAGAAAACGCACTGCGGCGGCCGGATCTTCACAATAGGTGGTCACGCCCCAGTTCCAGGAGCCCTGGGCCGTCCGGCTGCCCTGCCCAAAATCCGGAAGCGGCACCAACGCCAGATCATTGCCCCAGGCCGCTTTATAGCGTGGATATTCCCAGTGACCGACCCAGGAAAGTGCCACTCGCCCTTCGGTAAACGCCACGTCATCCAGATTCTCATCCACCCAGGCTTTTTCATGCGTCCAGGATTGAATCCGTTTCATTGCTTGGACCGCCGCCGCGCTGTTCAAGACCCCGGACGCCGCATCGAATCCATCGCGATCAATCAAATCGCCTCCCGCGGAAACCAGCACCGGCATAAACGCATAAGTATACCATTCGCCGCGGTAATTGAATTTCAAATCAAGCACCTGTTTATCCGGGTCGATCTTCGCCAGATCCGAAAGAATCTGCTCAAACTCATCCACGGTCCAAGCCGCTGCCGGTGATGTCGGAATGCGGGCCCCAACCTTTTCCAGCAGACTTTTACGAGCGTACAAGGCCAGACCGGAGTCATACTGGCCCAGTGAATACAAGCGACCGCGATAGGTGCCCTGTTCAATGACGGAAGGTATGGTATTGGAGTAAAGATTGGACGGAACCCATTCCGGGATCGGAATCAAATGTCCCTGCCAAACATAATTGTAAACCATCGGTCCATCAAATTCGAGCAGATCGGGAAGATCGTCCGCCAGCGCCGCAGCCTGCACCTGGGAATTGTAGGTCCCTTCCGGCAGAAATTTAAGCTCGATAAAAACCTCATCCTGCTTTTGGTTGAAACGACTGACCTGCTTTTCCAAAGTCTCCCGTTCTGATTGACGACCCGCATGTGCCCAGGCAATCAGGTGTTGCAGCCCGTTCGCCTGCTTCGACACCGAGGTCTTTTCAGTGCAGCCCCACCCGAGCAGAATTACAACCAACAGCAAGCCCCACTGCCTTAATCCGCGGCCGGCCATTTTCCTTCCTTTTGCTGTCTTCGGTACCGTTTACATGGTCACACAGGCATCCGTCAAAAAAGCTTTTTCACTGCCCCCATGATAAAGAGAAAAGAACCATTTTTCAAGAATCGCGTTCCATGGAGCCAGTCTCATTGGAACATAAAAACCCCTGACAAAGCGCACATAAAAACCCGATTTAAAATCTTGTTTGCGTCCAATTTAAAGGTTATCTATGAAAACTTAAGTTGCATCACAGTGCTCAGAAACTCGGTCAATATCCGGTTTAATTCGGCTGCATTTTGGCCTCCCGAAAAGTCCAGCAGCGGCCTGCGCTTGCGGGCTGTGGGTCGGGATCTATTTGAATGAAAGAGAGCAATTTCCGGGAATTTGCAGACGTGATCGTGGTCGGCAGTGGTTTTGCCGGCCTGGCGGCCGCCATCGAAGCGCACCAGGCGGGCGCCTCGGTGGTGGTGCTGGAAAAGATGGCGGGTGTCGGCGGCAACTCGGTGATCAGTGACGGGGTCGTGGCCGCGGCGGTAACGCCGTTTCAGAAGAGCCGGGGCATCGAGGACGGCCCCGAGAAAATGGCCGCAGATATGCTCGCCGCAGGACACGGGCTTGGCCACCGCGAGCTGGTTTTGACCGTGGCGCAACATTCGGCCCAAGCGCTGGAATGGCTGATCGATGAGCTGGGGGTCGTTTTTGTCGACCGCGTCGACCAGTTTGGCGGTCACTCGGTGCCTCGATCCCACACGCCTGCCCGGCGGCGCTCCGGAGCCGAGATATACAAGCGGATGCTGGCAAGGGTCCGCCAGCTCAAAATTCCGATCCACCTGCGCTGCAAGGTCACCGACCTGACGAGAGACCGCTGCGGGCGCTAAATGGATATCGTTACAACAGCACTCCCGGAGATGCCATCACGATCGGCGCTCGACGGGCTGTCATCCTGGCCGCGGGCGGCTTTGCGGCCGATGTGGACTTTCGCAGCGCACACGACCCAAGGCTTGGCGCGGCGGTCGATACCACCAACAAGGCCTATGCAACCGCAGACCTCATCAAGAGCGCGATTCGCATCGGCGCCTTGCCGGTTCACCTGTCATGGATTCAGCTCGGCCCATGGACATCGCCCGATGAAAAGGGATTCGGGGCAGGTCCTGATTTTGCCGGTTGTGCCGGTTTTCCATACGGGATCATGGTCGACCCGGCCACCGGCCGGCGTTTTGTCAATGAACTCTCCGACCGCAAAACCCGCCGCGACGCCGTCTTGTCCCTGAGACACCCGGCCGTTGTGATCGCGGATGCCCAGGCGGTGAGCCTTTCCGCAATCGATCTGGGCCGCAGCATGCAAAAAGGCGTCGTTCGCGCCTTATTCTTCAGGCGGACCGGATAGCTAGTTCCGAAGTTCGCCTACCAAGGGAAGCCGATTTCGAATCCACCTCTCCTCAAAATGCCTTGTTTAGCAGCCTGCTGGCATCCGGGCACGCGCTTTGAGGTTTCGAACTTCCGGGATCTTGCCAAATCGTCACCGCAGCCTTCGCTGAAATTGCGGTTGATTTCGAATCCTTTTATTGTATGATATATCATCTGTTGGAAAGTGTGCGGTGCAACTTGTTTCGTTCAGGTTCCCCTTGGATCTGAAAGGAGAACGACGTTGAATTCCCAGGTTGACATATCGCGATTGGTTCGTGAGCTTCGGGAACGAACGGGGCTTACCCAGGAAAAATTCGCGGCCAAGCTCGGCGTGACCTATCCGACCATCAATCGCTGGGAGAATGGCCGCGCCAAGCCGTCTCCGCTGGCACTGAAACAGATTGAGGCATTGCTGCGAAGTATGGGCGACCGGGGCCAAGACCTGCTGCGGGAATTCTTCGCCGGAGAAGAGAACTGATGCCCCTTTCCCTGAATAAACCCAAACTGGACAATTTGGCCGCCGAGATCTGGAAATCCGCCGAGCGGTTGCGCGGCAAATTCAAAGCATATGAGTAACAGAACGTCGTCCTGCCCATTATCGTGATCCGCCGCCTGGAGTGTGTGCTTCTCAAGTGGCGGGAGGCCCGGCGGCACATCAAACCGGACGGGGTGCGCATCGAAACCCCGGCCGATCTGAGCCCCATATCCGGCACTATGCCGATCGCAAACAGGAACATCTGCTTTGCGTGAGTGTCAACGGCGCCAACGAAGTTATCAAATATTCGCGTGGTTTCCATCGGACTGGTGGATCGGAGCCCAGCCCATCCGCGCCAAGTGTTCGCCGACGCGCTGATGGATCGCGCCTCGGCCGTCATCATCGCCTATAATCATCCAACCGGCAGCCTTGAGCCATCCCCGGCCGACATCGAGGTCGCGAAACAGCTCAAGGCCGCAGGGACAGTAATGGCGATTTCACTTCTGGATCACATTATCTTTAACCGCAGCGGTTACTTCAGCTTCCTGGAAGCAGGCAAATTAGGATCGGTTTCACACCTTCGCGGCATGGGTGCGGCCCGAAATTCTCTGATGAAGGAACGAGAGCTTATGAGCGGGGGTCATTTCAACAGCAATCAATCCATTATCCGGGGACCATGGTGAAGAAACTTTTCCTTGAAGATGGGAAGAAGGTCTCGGCAAAACCGCATGATCATGCAAGTAGGTTGAGAAGAGAGTAGGTTTTATTGGTGTACGGACAAGTAACGTTTCGAGAAAAGCTTGGTGGCAAAAAAGTCCGACAAAACCATCTTCCCTGACAGGGGCGAAATCATCCTGTATCGATCGCCGGACGGCAAGGCGGCTTTGGATGTGCGCCTGGATGGCGAAACCTTATGGCTCCACCTCAACCAGCTGGCCGGGCTGTTTGAAAGGGACAAGTCCGTCATCTCCCGGCATCTGGGAATTGTATTTAAATCCGGTGAGTTGGAGCGTAATTCAGTTGTTGCATTTTTTGCAACAACTGCCGCCGATGGGAAAACGTACAACGTCGAATATTTCAATCTCGACGCCATCATCTCTATAGGCTACCGGGTCAACTCCAAACGCGGCACCCAGTTTCGCATCTGGGCCACCAATGTGCTGCGGGAGCACTTGGTGCGGGGGTTCACCCTCAACGAAAAGCGGCTGGGGGAGCAGGGGCAGAAACTGTCCGATCTGCACCGCACCGTCGGTCTCTAGGAAAAGACTCTGGCGCACCGGGCCATCGGCCTGGACGAGGCCAAGGGGCTGCTGCAGGTCATCACCGATTACACCCATGCCTTGACAACCCTGGACCGCTTCGATCACGGGACACTCGCCATCGAGGAGGTCAGGAGGCCGGCGCCCTGCATCTTGACCTACGAGGCGGCCATGGGAATCCTGAAGGCCATGCAGCCCGGATTCGGCGGCTTGTTCGGACTGGAAAAGGACCAGAGTTTCAAAAGCGCTTTGGAGGCTGTCTATCAGACCTTCGGCGGTGAAGAGTTCTACCCCAGCATCGAGGAGAAGGCCGCCAATCTGTTGTAATTTGTGGTCAAGAACCACGCCTTCAGCGACGGCAACAAACGCATCGCCGCCGTCCTGTTCATCGCTTTTCTGGCCGGCAACAAGGCCCTTTACCGCAAGGACGGCTCCAAGCGGATCGCCGACAATTCCCTGGTGGCCATCACGCTGATGATCGCGGAGAGCAACCCTGCGGATAAGGAGACCATGGTCAAACTGATCGTCAACCTGATCAACAGCCGGAATTAGGCGATTGGCGGGCTGCGAAAAGGAGCTGTGACATCGTGCCGCAGTGAAATGGACGGGACATCTGGATTGATACCGCTTCCGCTTATTCAAATGCCGTGGCTTTTGAAAAATCGCTGAATATCATCTCGTTATCCGTCAAAAAAGGTCGCCATGCTTTTCCTTGAAATACCCGTGGTCGTTCTCCTTACCCTGATAAACGGTCTGCTCGCCATGTCCGAGCTCGCCCTTGTTTCCTCCCGGAAAAGCCGCCTGGAACATTTGGCCAATCAGGGCAGTCGTGGCGCGCGCGCCGCTTTGCGCCTCATCGATGAGCCGAGCAGATTTCTTTCGACGGTTCAGATCGGCATCACCTCAGTCGGCATCATCGCCGGCGCATTCAGCGGCGCGACTTTGGGGCAGCGGCTCGGAGCCTGGCTCAATACATTCCCGTCGATTTCACCGTATGGCAATTCCTTAGGCATCGGCATCACGGTGGTCGGGATAACTTATCTGTCGCTGATCATAGGCGAGCTCGTACCCAAGCGAATCGCTTTGGCGCAGCCTGAGCGGATTGCCTCGTTGGTGGCCGGACCCATGCGCGGGCTCTCATGGGCGGCGGCTCCGGCGGTGTGGGTGCTGCATATATCCACCGAGAGCGTCCTGGGTTTCCTGGGTTTTACGGACACCCCCGAAACGACCGTCACCGAGGAAGAGATCAAGTCGCTGATCGCCGAGGGAACGCAAGCGGGTATTTTCGTCCCCCAGGAACAGGCAATGATCGAAGGGGTTCTGCGCCTGGCGGATCGCTCTGTCAGGGTCATCATGACGCCTCGCACCAGGATTGTTTGGCTGGACGTGAATGCCGACCGCAACGCGATCGTCGCCATGGTCCAGACCCATCGTTTCTCGCGCCTGCTGGTTTGCGATCGATCCGTGGACCATCCCGTCGGTTTTATCCACACCAAGCATCTTCTTCCCGAGGCACTCCGCTGTGAGGATATTCCGCTATCAGATTTGGTAATGCCCTTGTTGTGCGTTCCAGACCGCACAACAGTCCTTAAAGTTTTGAATCGATTCAAAAAGGAAAGAGTGCACCTGGCCGTCGTGGTGGATGAGTATGGTGCAACGGAAGGTCTTGTGACCCTTACCGACGTGATCGAAGCCATCGCCGGAGATCTTCCGGAACGAGGCGAGGATCATGGCCCTCAGATTGTGCGAAGAGACGACGGGTCATGGCTGGCGGACGGGACGACTCCAACCGACGAAGTGGAAGCCGCAACGGGCATCGATATGGGCAAGGACGTGGGGATGTTGGCGGGCTTCGTGCTGCACCACCTGGGCAAAATACCCAAAGCCGGCGAGAGTTTCCTTTACGGAAACGCGCGCTTCGAGGTCGTTGATATGGACGCCAACCGCATCGACAAGGTGCTCATCGAAGTCGCTGAGCCTCGGGGCGGCTGAGAAACCCCTTTTCGGGAACGAAAGCCACAGCGGTCTTTTCACGCCCTTCTGCCCGGAAGCCGGCCGCCCAACCGCCTCCCCCTGGCCTCGGCCGGTGCGCCGCCAGCGGCAAAGCAAACACCGGTACGGGGTCCATTGGACCCCACCGCAAAAGCGCCGCCCGGAATCAGGCCGAGGGGCTTTGGGGCTCGCATGGTAGGTTGCCCTGGCGGCGGCGCTTTTCCCAGTCTTCCAACTCGACGCCTTCCTGGATTTCCTCCCAGCCGGTGATCATGGCCCGGATGTGGGCGAATATGGTGTGGCCGGTGGTGGTCATATAGACATGGCCAATCAGAAAACTGAGGACGCCAAAGGCCCCCAGGATGTGAATGGCGGCGACCACCGGCAGACTCAGCCAATTCAGGCCCCAGGCCGCCCAGGAATTGTAGCTCCAGTAGAGAAAACCGGAAGTCATCTGGATCGGCAGCAGAAAAGCCGCCACGGACAGGTAGGCGATCCGCTGCAGGGGGTTGTGCTTGGCCTCCCTGCGCTTGGGTACCGGATGGGGGTCGCCGCGGAAGATGCCCAGCATATAATAGTGGATCACGGCGAACATTTTTTTGGTGGTGGGAACATACTGCTTCCATTCCCCCGTGGTCAGGAGCCAGAAGACAAAGAAGGCGAAGGCGATCAGCCAGGCAAGGCCGACGAAATTATGGACCTCGGAGGCGGCTTTGTAGCCCAGCAGGGAGTAGAGCCCGTCCACCTCGAAGCCGGTCACCAGCAGGATGAGGATCAGCAGCGTCTGCAGCCAGTGCCAGAACCGTTCGTAGCGCGTATAGAGATAGGTGTTGACCATCTTCTGACCTGACATGGTTTAGTCCTCCTTGCGGCCACGGGCAATGGCGCGCCCCAGGCCGTGAAAGGTTACGCCAACCAGGGTACCCAGCACCAGAACCCACCCGATGATGTTGATGGCCCTGAAGCTGTCCCGGCCCGGCATATAGAACTCGGTCAGTGCGGCCAGGCGTCCGTTGGGGCTGTGGCATTCGATGCAGGTCACGGCCTTTTCCTTGGGGGCCACCATGTGGGTGATGGGGAAAATGTAGCGGGTTTCGGCAAAATCGTATTCACCGCTGAAGGAAAGCCCGGCGGACTGCATGCCGTTTTCCAGGGCCTTTTTCCAGTCGTACTCGGCCCAGTAGGCTCCGGAACCTTTGGGGCCGAAGAGCTTGGGAATCAGGAGGGTCTTGTTGATCTTGTCGTAAGGCTGCCTGCCTTCGTGCACCTTGAAGGGGAAGATGCGGGCGTTTTGATCGCTGCGGCTTCCCACCGGCCAGTTGATGTCCACCGGCCGGGAAGGATCGATGGGGTCCCGGGCGGTGATGGCGTTGATGGAGCCGTTGAACCAGAAGTAGGCCGGTTGGACATCTTTTTCCCAGCGGAAATCACCCTTTTTGGTGTCGTAGCTCGGTTTGCCGTGGGGGCCTTTTTCCTTATAGGGCTTACCGTCTTTCTTGTTGCCGGCCGTGGACCAGTCCCAGTACATCTTGGTGGCGTTGACCCGGGCGAATTCCGGAATATGGCAGCTCTGGCAAGCCACCTTGTCGGTGTGGTCGTTGGCCTTGACCCCTGGCTTATGGGGCGTGCTGGAGTGGCAGGACTCGCACATGATCTTGGCGGCCAGATCGTCCTCGATCAGGCTCTTGCGATGGGTGGCGGCCGGGGTGGCATAGGTGCGGCCGGCGATGTTGTGCAGGGTGGTGGTATGACAGCGCACACAGTCGAAATCCTGCCCGTCCAGGCCCATATGAACGTCCAGCATTTTATTTGGCTTGGTCAGGGAAGAGTCCAGATCGCCGTGTTTGACGCCGTCTCCGCCGCCGCCGTAGAAGTGGCAGGTGCCGCAATTGGCGCGGGTGGGGCGTCCGACGCTCTGGGCCACCAGGTTCCAGTCGGGCGGATTGTAGGTTTGTTTGTTTTCGGCGAAAATGGTGGGTTCCTGAACTGGATGACCCGCTCCGGTGGGGAATTTCTTGTAGGTGCCGGTCTGCTCGTGGCAGACCAGGCAGTCCACGGCTGCCTCGTCTTTGAAATTGAAGCTGCCGTCGCGCCAGCCGTAACCGGCGTGGCAGGAGGTGCAGCGCGGCTCGTTGCCGTTGAGATTGATGCAGAAGTTGTTGATGGAATGGCCGGCCTTGCCGATCCGCTCACCGGGCGGCACGTTGGGATCCAGCCAGGTCCAGTGAATGGTCTTGTGGAACTGCCCGGCGGCCAGTTCGTGGCAGGACAGACAGGCCTTGGTCACCTCGGGACCGGAGGTGAACTCTTTTTGCAGAATCTCATGCCGGGAGTGATCCGCGGTGATCCAGATTTGACGTTCCTTGGTGGCCTGCTGGGCCATGGTGCGACCGGGGGCCTGGTTTTCGTGGAGCACCTCGAGCTGAGACCTGGCTGGTGAAACACCGACGCCCCCCATCATCAGCAACCCTGCGCACAGCCAGCCCGACATGATCTTTGCCACGGCATTCATATGTCTGTTCCTTTTACGGGTGGGGTTGATCTTGCGTGCGGCAGGCCTGAAATATAAAAGGAAGAGAGGCACAGCATGCCGCGAACTGAGTCGCACCGCGGGTCCAAGCCTGAAGGGAGTTTCGCAACGATAATGGCAGAAGAGTGAAAGCAGGAGAAACGGCGCCGAACGCGAGCCCCGCGTCGCGTGTTGCTCCATTGAATACACACCTAACTCCTCGCCGTCAATGGATTTCGACATGATCCGACCTTTTCGAGGTCCATCGGCCGCCGATGGGGGGCCCCTTGCCAAACCGGTTTGTTAAGAATATTGGGTTCATCGCAAATTGATTTGATTTTCAAAAGCAACCGTGATCATCTCCGATCATACAGAGGCACGAAAAGAGCATCTCCGTCAAATCAATTTTGAGAAAAGCGATTTTGTCTTCGGGTGACGAACGCCAATTGCGAAAACCCGCGATAGAAAGGCGACACTGGCAAAACTTGGTCGACCGTCGAAAAAGCGAGGAAAATTGAACGAGGAATCGGACTATTCGGAGAAGGATGCCAAGGAGAGAATCCGCAGTTTCGAAGACGCCCTGCGCCAGTTGGCCGAGGACGTGGCGGAGTATTACCCGAAAACGGTCCTGCTTTTCGGTTCCCTGGCGCGCTGGCTGACGGGCGTCCAGGGCGAGAAGCTTCCCAACGACATGGATATTTTGTTCGTGGGAAACACGTCTCCTTTCAATGTTGAAAGAAAAGACTACGGAGTTCCCGTGCAGTTTAACAGGTTGGCGGTGGATCAGGCCGTCGCCATCGCAAAATCGCTTCGCTACGACTCGAAAGTAACGGCCCTCTCCAAGCTATATTCGAAAAACGTGGTCAAACAACATTCCATCGACGTCATCGCCGCATGCCTCATGCTCGGCCCGGACTACAACGATTTCGGCATCCAGCAAATCGAGTTGGACGGAATAAGCGACAAACGCGACTATTCAGTCCATCGCGTTCTTTGCGGCGAGCCCTGGTGGAAGCGTCTTTGTGCCTACGCCCGGGAGCGCCGCGGCCCGTGGAAACGCCTCAGCGACCGGATCGCGTTCAACGAAAAATTCGAAGGCTGAAGCTTTTCGGCCTTCATCGCGCCGCGAGAAAGGGGTCAACCCCTGACCCGCTTCCCAGGTCCAACATCACTTCCCCGGCTATCAATTCCGCCTCTTTTCATGGTTGCCGCCATTGACACCCCGCTGATCTTCCTGGCATATTCAATCCTGGGAAGACCAATTCTTTGGCCTTAATCAGCTGGCACAGCGATGGCAAAACGGATCGGCAACGCATTCAGCTATTCGATATCCCAGCCAATCGGCAGCCGGAGCGAAATAAAACCGTTTCTTTGCCGCCCGGGAACCAATTCTCCACGGAGAGCGAAATGGCGGACGGAAAAAGTTTCAGCGAGAAAATTGCAAATCTCAAGGCGGAAATCAACAACCTGTCCGACACCCACGACGCGAACGGCATCGAGCAGACGGCCCGGCGTCTGGAGGCGCTCAACTACAGCCCGCCGCTGATCATCCCGACGGCAACCTTCATGCGTCTGGACCGGGCCGCGCTCCTCGAGCAGGTGGATGCCATTCTTGCCATGGAAGATGCTGCCGTTTGCGCCCTGGCCCCTGATAATCCGGGCGAGTGCCAAGACTTGCGGGTTCAGTACCTCACCGTGATCCTTTATCACTACCGGAAGTTGCTCAAGCTGCGCGACGGCAATCCCGAAGAGTGGGACGAAATAGACGAGCTCTACGTTCACGATTGACAGTTTCCTAGAAACCCAATTTCCGGGTTGCGCTGCATCTCGAAGTCGCTGCGGCCCACATGAGTACGCCTCACTCTCGAGATTTGGCGCCGTAACTTGGGGCTTTTTTACGAAACCGTCTGGATTTTTTTTTACCGGTTCATCACGATTGAGCCGGCCATTCACTATGGAATGGATTGGCCAGGCCGTTTCAGTGGAAGACCCGGCCATGAAAACCGCGACGTTCTGCGGAGGGTGCGGTCCAAGGACCGAAGGGGAGTCTGTTGCCCGAAGGGGTGTTAAAGGGGGCGTAAGGGGGGAGTTTTTGCACCCCAGCCGGCGAGAAAATCGGATGGCCAAGGCCTCCGCTGCGCCGGGGAATTCACGGGAACGGCTGACCCCCGGCTGAGGGCCTCGGCAAAAAATAATTCCACCTCTTGCTTGTCTTTTGGCCCGTCCTCGGCGTCACATCCGCCGGCACATATCCCGATATGCGCCGACGGGTGTGCCTTGATGACGAACCAAAATTCTTCGCCATATTGTGGAATTATTTCCTACCGCGACCCTGAAAAGAATCAGCGGACGGTCAGCCGTGGTGCGAATTATTTCTGGCCGAAGATTTTCACCGGCTTGGTGGTGTCCCCGGTGGCGTTGGGATACTTCGGGTAGAGGTGGGCCTTCTTGCCGGTTTCGATCAGATGGTCGGCCTCCTCCATGAATTCGTTGAAACGCGACTTGCATTCATAAAACCCATGCCACCACGCGTAATCCGGGGCCATCATCATGGCGCCCATGCGCGCCCGCCGGCCCTCGTGGTGCCACAGCTCGTAGAACTGCAATTCCAGGTGTTCGTCGAAAAACTTGCTGCCGTCCAGCAGCTCCTTGGCATAAAGGTCGTCCAGGGTGGCCTTGGCCGGTTTGTAATAGACCTCGTTGTATTCTTCCACGGCCTTGTCGAAGCCCTGGTAGAAATCGTCGATCCAGGAATCGCCGTGACAGGACCGGCAGACGTTCTTCATCTTCTCCCGCTCCACCTGCCAGTCGGTGCCGGAAGGGAAGGGTTTGAAGTCGGCCGGACGAACGGTCAGGGGGGCCTGGGTTTCCCACGAAATCCGCTCGGTGACATCGTGGGTGCCCATGACCTTGCCCGAGCCGCTCATGTGGCAGGCCGCGCAGGTCGGTGCCCGGTAGTCCGTGCCGGGTGTCCAGGTGCCGGCGGCGGCATTGAAGTTGAACTCCTCGCGGAATGCGTGGTAGATCGTGCCGTGCTTGGACTCCTCGTAGATTTCGATCTGGGGGTGGTCCGGCCCCAGGTGGCAGGAGTCGCAGGCCTCGGGCCGCCGGGCTTCTGAGACCGCGAAACGGTGGCGGGTGTGGCAGGAGGTGCAGGAGCCCTTGCTGCCGTCCAGGTTGAGCCGTCCCACACCCACGTTGGGCCAGGTGGTGGGGTCCAGCTTGCCCGTTTCATCGATGGCGAGCACTGTGCCGTGGCAGTGATAGCAGCCCACCTTGCGCTCGTTGTC
>Ga0272444_10002225_pt1 | contig 18062 bp, 14 predicted proteins | sample SSMForm13_FD_201033 | JGI IMG/M metagenome (GOLD analysis project Ga0272444, IMG submission 201033) | Marine sediment archaeal communities from Little Sippewissett salt marsh, Falmouth, MA, United States - SSM-Form-13 | ecosystem: Environmental > Aquatic > Marine > Wetlands > Sediment ... | reverse complement strand
ATGTACTGTTCGTGGTGGTGTAGTCTCCCGGCCCGAAGCCAACGAAGTTGTCATACGTCGGGTTGCCCTCGGTGTCGGTACCCGGCGTCTTTCCGATGTCGGCGGCCCAATACGGATTCTCACCACCTGGCACTCTGTGAACCGCTGTGACGGTGTCTTCACCGGTGGTTCCAGGGTAAAGCCATGTATTGGTGATCCTGTAGATGTTCAGCACTTCCCCTCCGACCGGGCTGCCCTGGTAGAGAACCATCTCCACCTTGATGATGTCCTCGGGGCCACTGATCGTTGATGCGGGAAGAACACTGAATATGTCCGGTGCGGCTGTATAGGTCTCGCCATACTGACCGTATTCCGGTCCCGGCACGTTCGAGTAGCTGCTGGCGGTACTGGCATCCCGCGGGACGCCCTTGGCGTTCGCCATCGGATCGCCGGGTGTGTAGCCATCTTGGTAATACCACTTCATTGTGCCGTCTTCGATCTCCACTTGAGTGAAGAGGCCGACATCCCCTCCCCTGATGGTGTCCTTGAGATAGGCTGTCAGTGCAGCATCGGCGCTGCCGACGACCATCAAGAGGGCCATAACTAGTCCGATATGCTTCATCTGCTACTGCCTCCTTCCCCCATTGAGACTCCTGTAGATTCAGGCTCTCTCTGTCAACTTTCTCCCGAATGGAAATGAACCAAAGACGCCTCTGTCCTCGTATGCGCCCTCGCTGGCGTTTTCCCTCCTTTCCCGGCCCGAAGCCGAAGTGATAGTCCCACCGAAGTGCGTCATCGAATTGCCGCAAACAACAATAGCTGAAGTGCCCTCGCAAGAATTGGGGGCAGCAGCCCCCCATTCCAGGCTCCTCAGAATACCAATTCATTATATCCGAAAAAACCGGAATGTCAAAGACGATTGCGCGGGTTGGCCGGGGGACGGATTCTCGGCGGAAGGACGCGAGACGGAACGCGATACGCCAATATGTCCATTTCATACACGCACTTATGACCTGCAAAACCACCCAAACCAGTCGAGAAGCTTCACGCTGCCGTAGGAAAGACCAATCGACTAACCATTGCAGGAGAAGCGGTTACTAGTGAATCGCTTTTTCTGAATCTGATTGCCGAGGGGTGGCGAGGGCCGGAATTGCCAGTAAGCGCTTTTTGAATCAAGGGCTACGGACAGATCCGCTGCTGACTCTGAACGAAAGCTGCTCAAGCGTCGCCGCCAGATCCACAGGCCCCACGGTGACATCTGGGGGCGTTTGAAGCGTAGTGGGGGCGAAGTTGAGTATCCCTTTGACCCCCCCCTGGCAGAGCTTGTCGGCGATCTGTTGAGCAGCCTCTGTGGGGACTGCGATGACGCCAAGCTTCACATCGTGGGTGCGAAGGACTTCGTCGAGCTCGTCCGTATGCCTGACGGTTACACTGCCGAATTTCTGTCCCACCTTCTCTGCCGAGGTGTCGAACGCGCCGACAATCTCGAAGCCCTTTGACCCGAATCCGCGGTATCTCAGCAGCGCCCGTCCCAAGTCCCCTGCGCCCACAACGACCACTGTCCAGGTCCTGTCGGTGCCGAGTATGTGGCGCAGTTCCTCGATGAGGGGCTCGACGCGGTACCCGACACCAGACCTGCCGAATTGCCCGAAGTAGGCCAGATCTTTGCGCACCTGGGCTGCGGTCAGGTGTAGATAAGCGGCAAGGTCTCTGCTCGATATCTTGCCTACCCCGTCCCTTGCGAGTTCCTCCAAGCGGCGCAGGTAAAGGCTTAGTCTCTGCACGGCCGGGCTTGGGATCAATTGGTTCTTCACTACATCATCCCTGATCGCAAGCTGGGTTAACATGCCGACGGCTGGCCTCACACGGGCCAGTGGGATAATAGGGCCTGCCCGCGCCGCCGGTCAAGCCGGTTACCGGCCAGTTGGCCCTTGACAGCCTTGGTGACGACACCTAGTATCCGGGCTCCATCAAGGCCAGATTCAAGGAAATCGCAAACATGCGTGGATGTAAGCTTTTTGTATATGGCGTTGCAGCTCTTACGGTTGCCGTGGGGTCATGGGCTGACACCAGCGGAGGCGCTCCGCCCGAGTTGAGCATCAGTTCCCCTAGCTCGCTTGCTCAAGTGGAGGTAGAACAACTGAGGCAACGTCTCAAATACTGGGCGGATGAGATTATCGCCGGTACGGCTGCGGGGCAGGTCGCCACTGCTGCTGCGGGGGCAAGGAACGATTACCGCCTCTACAGCGCAAGGGATTACCAGTATCGCTTTGCCGAAATTGCCGGAGAAGTCTTTGTGCCAGTGATCAAAGGGGGGCTCGATGAGGATGACAGGCTAAGATTGATGAAGGAGGTCAATCTGGCAATTGTCCTGGCCAGGATCCCGCAAGTAAACATCATGCCGGCGCTTACCAGCATGTTGGAGCATCCGAATTCGGCGGTGCGATATCTCGGATGGGAGGGCTACCGCCTAAATAGAACCGGGATACTTGCCCAAAGCCGCGAGTACGCGCAGAACATGCTCGACGCGACGATACCCGCTGCTGAGAAAGAGACATCCGCTCCGGTTATCGGTTCAATCTTTTCTGTGGCCAATATCTCGCTCGGGCTTCCGGCGGTGCCCGCCAGCACAATCAAGGAAGCTCAACAGCGGATGTTCGCCATGCTCGAGGCAAACTGGCTGAAATGGTGCAAACGGGTAATGGCGGGCGAGGCGGAAATGTCCCGGGCGTGCGAGAACAGCATTGAGGGAGTAAAGACTCTCGCTGCCGCGCAGGCGGGCGGGCAGGACAGCAAGGCCAAGGCACTCCAGATGCTGGCAGACCTGATGCATTCAGCGGCCGGGGCGTACGACTTCTCCGCAGGCACCGGTCCGATTGCGGAGGAGAACTCGATTCTTCTTAGAGCCTGTGAAGCAGCGCTGGTCGAGCTTTCCGGGCTTACAAGCAATAGAATCGTGGCGATACTGGCCGACGAGAAATTCGAGGGCGATCGCAGCGCCGCATTGGGCTTGAAGGTTTATGATTGGTTCGACGATCTGAAGCAATTCGGCGTGAGCGAACCAAGAGTCAAGGCCGCGTCGAAACCCAAAGAAAATGCGAACCCCGAACCGGCCACGCAGTGAGCGGCGGCCCTTTCGGCTTCGCTCGCCCGGATAGGTCGCTTGGATAACCTGACTTGCTGCCGGCCTGGCTTGCTTATGCCGACCGGCCGGAACTGCAAGTAGGATGAAATCGTTCTATTTCACTTCTATCGTCATCGTTTTGGCCTTAGCGGCGGCGCCCTTCGTCTTCCTGCCGCGAGCCGGGCTTGACAGGTTCAAAGGAAAGGTCGTCCTTTACAACGTCTATGGCGCGAAGGTCAAGTCGATTGACCCGGCCACCAGTGGAGATACCACCTCGGCCAGTATGCAAGGCAATGTCTTCGAAGGTCTCTACACGTACCATTACCTAAAGCGGCCTGTGGAGGTCGTCTGTCAACTTGCTGAGGCGCTTCCAAAGGTCTCGCCGGACGGCCTGACCTACACGATTCGCATAAAGGAAGGCGTCAAGTTCGCCCGAAATCCGTGCTTCGGGGTCGACGAAGCCGGGCAGCCCAAGACGAGATTTCTGCGGGCGGAGGACTTCATCACTTCCTTCAAGCGCATCGCAGACTACCACCTGACCACTTCTTTGAGCTTGGCGTTCGTGGAGGACAAGATTTCCGGCTTGGCCGAGTACCGTGATCGAACGCAGAACTACAAGAAGGGAGACTTTTCCAGGTACACAAAGGAAAGCATTTCCGGCCTGCGGGCACTAGACGATCACACGCTTGAGATCACACTCACAAAGCCCTTCCCGCAGTTCCTTTATGTCCTGGCCATGCCGGTTTACGCCCCGGTTCCTAGTGAAGTGATCGACTACCATCTTGCGACCAAGAAGGGTCCGCAGGATGGCCGCGTTGCGATTGATATGGACCAACGCGACCCTGAAATCCGCGATGTCGCGGCAATGGTCGGCACTGGCGCGTACGTCATGACTGAGTGGGTCAAGGCAGGGAAGATCGTTTTTGAGAGAAACCCCGACTACCGGGATGAATTCTACCCTACCGAGGGCGCGCCTGGAGACGCCGAAGCGGGTCTGCTCGAAGATGCGGGAAAGAAGCTGCCGCTTGTGGATGTGCGATATCTCACGTTCGTAGCCGAGGAGAATCCCGCCTGGATGCTGTTCTTGTCCAGACAGCGTGACACCGGGGGCATACCGAGAGACGTCTTCTCCAGCGTTATCACGCCCTCCCGCGAACTCACTGAAAGCCTTGGTGAGAAAGGGATCAGGCTGCTAAAGACGACCTACCCGGCAATCTACTGGCTGGCATTCAATATGGAAGATAGCGTCCTGGGCAATAGCAGGTCGCTCAGGCAGGCGATGTGCCTTGCCTTCGATGTTGAGACCTACATCGAGACTATCCACAACGGCCGGGGTGTCCGGGCAGTGAACACCATTCCGCGCGACTTCAAAGGCCACATCGAAGCGGGTCCGAGTCCTTACGCGGTTTTTGATCGGGGCGCAGCCAAGCGAAAGATCCAAGCAGCCAGGGCGGAGTTGGCCGAAGCGGGGGTCATCGAGCCCGGCGCAGAGATCCCTGAACTCACCCTCGACATGCCAGGAACCGGCGAGTACTACCGGCGTGTCAGCGAGTTCTGCAAGGGCCAGTTTGCCCAGGTTGGCCTGCGCCTGAAGATTGAGATGAATGACTGGCCAACACTCCAGGAGAAGGTCCACAACAAGCTGACGCAGATCTACGCGATGGGTTGGCACGCCGACTACCCGGACGGCGAGAATTTCCTACAGCTCTATTACAGCCCGAACATCAAGCGAGGCACGAACAACACCAATTACAGCAATCCGGATTTCGACAAGCTGTTCGAGCAGGCAGCGGTCATGCAGGCAGAGTCCCAGCGCATTCCGCTATACGCCAAGATGACGCGCATTCTTAACGAGGACTGCCCTGTTCTGATGCTGAGCGAGCCGATAAGCTTCGGACTGCTCTACGACTGGGTGGGCAATTACAAGCCGCATCCGATAGCCTACGGACTGGGAAAATACACCCGCATCGACGTCAATCTTCGCAGGAAGCTGGGAGGGCGGCGCTGATGTCGCGATTCATATTGCGGAGGCTAGTCCAGGCGATCTTCACTATATTCGGAGTGATGATCGTCACCTTCCTTCTGTTCCGCGTGATGGCAGGGGACATCGCCGCAGCGCATGTCGGCGCAAAGGCCACAGAGCAAGCAAAGGCGACTTGGCGACACCAGCACGGCTACGACCGGCCTCTGGTGGTGAACGTTCATAGCAGGATCAGAATCACCGACAAAACAGTAGGCGAGGGCAGATTCCTCGTACTCGATGCGCAGGCGAGCACGGTGGCGGACAAGCTTGCGCTGGTCCCTTCGGATGATCCCGGAGAGTCGGATCGGGCGAGGTATGGCCGGTATATCCTCGGCCTTGGAAGAACAACGCCGATCAGGCGGCTTACAGGGGATAAGGAAGTTACGGGAAAAGTGGAGGTCGAGACTGCCAGCGGCCACAAGTTCACCGTCAATGAAATCGAAAAACTCATACCAAGCCTGAATTCTGGGAGAATTCAGATCGAGACGATCAGCGGGAACCGCTTTCAAGTCAACCAAGTGACCCGTTTCACGCCGAGAGAGAGCCGGGGAGAACTCCAGATCGAGACTGTTGACGGACACCACCTCCATATCGATTCAATTGATAAACGGGACGACGATGTTCGAGTCTACGCTGAGGGCCAGAGCTTCGCCATCGACGAGATCAATCGCCTCCTGGCGGGCAAGCCTGAGCAGGAGGTAAGCAAGCTTGACACCGCCGGTATGGGCTCGGAGCAGTTCCTGGATGCTCTGATCGAGTGGCTTGTGGGCGGAACCGGGATTGACGGGACGTTAGATCTCCAGACCCTAAGCGGCGCCCAGCTCACGGTGGAATTGGCGGGCATCACCAAGGTGGGGGGGCTCCTGGACCGCATCAACGCGCATACCGAAAACCAAGGTACGCTTGTGGTCGCGGACATCGTCAAAGCCACATTATCACAGGCGTTCGACTCACAGTTCTTCGACCACCTTTACAGGGCAGCGACCTTTCAGTCTCGCAGCCTCAAGGACAATCAGAAGCTCACCGATATAATCGTAAAGCGCGCCCCCAATAGCCTGGCCCTGACGGTTCCGGCGATGGCAATGGGCTGGTTGGTAGCGATGGTCATCTCTTGCTTTGTCGCCTACTACCGAAACACGCTGATCGACAAGATCGGGGTTTTCCTGAGCGTTCTCGGCATGTGCGTGCCGTTCTTGGCTTGGATGATCATCGGGCAGTGGCTGATGTTCGAGATCGCCCCGCTCCATGCCTATGGGCTTGCGCATAGAGGCAACATATACGTCCCGATCACGATCATGGTTATCGCCGGTCTTGGCGGGTCCGTCCGGTTCTACAGGACGATCATACTGGACGAGATCAACCGAGATTACGTTCGCACCGCCCGGGCCAAGGGCGTCTCGCTGCCGTCGATACTCTTCAAACACGTCCTGAAGAATTGCATGCTGCCGATACTGACGAATCTGATACTCGCGATTCCGTTCCTCATTATGGGCTCGTTGCTCGTGGAGAGTTACTTCGGGATCCCCGGGCTCGGAGACCTGATGCTAAGTAGCATCAACGGGCGGGATGAACCGGTGATGAGCGGCTTGGTGTTCCTAAGCGCCGTGATCTACACGATCGGCTTATTGATTACGGATATCAGCTACGCCGTATTCGACCCCAGAATTCGTTTGCAGTAACACATGGCTGAGGATACCCAGACAACTGAGCGTTCCATCGCGGACGGCTACGAAGCGGCCGGTCAGGCAGGCAGAAGCCTGTGGTCCGACGCCATCGCCAGGCTGCGCCGCGATAAGGGCGCCATGCTTTGCCTGGCTGTGATAGTGGTGTACGTTTGGATAGCGGCTGCGGGGCTTGCATACGAGGTCGCCGCCAATCACATTGAGAGAGTGCCGACCTTCGGAGAAACCGCCGACTACGAGATGACCAACAAGGCCCCATCCATTCGATCACTGAAGGGCTTGCTTGGTACGGACTGGTCCGGAAAGAGCGTGTTGTTCAAGACACTACTGAGCGTCAAGACGTCTTTGACGGTCGGATTCATGGCGAACATCATTGCCGTCCCATTGGGGATGCTTCTCGGCGCGATCGCGGGCTACTATCGCGGAAGGGTCGACGACGTGATCGTCTGGCTTTACACGACCCTGGCGAGCATACCGGGCATCATCCTCCTGATCGCAATGAAGTACGCGTTCAAGGGAAAGGCCCCGCTTGGGCTTGACCTTAGCGGAGTACATGGGCTCTACATTGCCTTGGCTGTAGTTAGTTGGATCGGCACATGCAGGCTCGTCCGTGCCGAAGTGATGAAGATCAGCCAGCTGGAATATGTCCTTGCCGCCAGAGCAATCGGTACGAGCGGAATCGTGATAATGTTTCGCCACGTGCTGCGCAACGTCTCGCACATAGGGATAATCAATTTCTCGTTGGGATTCGTCGGAGCCATAAAGGCAGAGGTGATCCTAAGCTACTTGGGTTTGGGAGTTCCTGTCGGAACACCAAGCTGGGGGGCGATGATAAACGCCGCGCGGATGGACTTGTTTACGGGCAGGTGGTGGGAGCTTGTCTCCGCAGTAGCTGCGATGTTCCTGCTGGTGCTGACTCTAAACGTATTCGGAGACAGACTCAGGGATGCGCTTGACCCGAGACTGAGGAACGTATGACAAGAAACGCCCAGCTACTGACTGTCCGAGACTTGCGGACGCATTTCGATACCGAAGACGGCTTGGTCAAGGCGGTCGATGGTGTCAGCTTCGCAATTCCGCGTGGACGAACGTTTGCGCTTGTAGGCGAGAGCGGATGCGGAAAGTCCGTTACGGCGTTCTCGGTATTGCGGCTTCTACCGATCCCTCCGGCACGGATAGCCTCCGGAAGCGTGCTTTTTGCCGGTGATGATCTGCTCACACTCAGCGAAAGGCAGATGCGGGATGTCCGGGGGGGGAAGATAGGAATGATCTTCCAGGAACCCATGACTTCCCTCAATCCGGTCTTCACTTGCGGAAGCCAGATCACCGAGGCGATATGTTTGCACACCGGCTCGTCAGCACGGGAAAGCTGGTCTCAGGCAGGGCAGATGCTCGCTAAAGTGGGCATATCCGACCCAGGCGATCGCCTTCGGGACTACCCTCACCAACTCTCGGGCGGAATGCGCCAACGCGTGATGATAGCCATGGCGCTGAGTTGCCAGCCGGAACTGCTGATTGCCGACGAGCCCACGACGGCTTTGGACGTGACGATACAAGCACAGATACTCGACCTGCTCAAGGACCTCCAGAGGCAGGTGGGCCTGAGCATCATGCTGATTACTCACGACCTTGCCGTGGTTGCAGAAACCGCTCACGTCGTCGCCGTGATGTACGCGTCCAAACTGGTCGAACTGACAGGAGTGTCCGAGCTGTTCGCGAGTCCCTTCCATCCTTACACGCACGGGCTTTTCAGGTCGCTTCCCCGGCTTGGTCAGGCCACCGAGAGGCTAGATACCATACCCGGAGCGGTTCCCAACCCGTTGCGATTTCCTGGCGGCTGCAAGTTCCACACTCGCTGCGAGCTTACGAAATCTCTTGCCGAACAAGCTGGCGCGGGAGAGACGGTGCGGGCCCAATCGGAAAGCGGAACAGAACGCGTCCTTAGAAGATGTGCCTGCCAGGAGCCGCCGTTGCGAGAGATCCGTCCGGGTCATTGGTGTTCCTGTTGGGAGGCCGAAGGGTACTGCCAGGCGGAGCAGACTGATCCCAGCGGATACCTCGGCTGACAGAACCGAATCTGGTGTCAGATGAGCGATGTTGACAACAACGCGATCCTCAAGGTCGAGGGCCTGAAGACCTGGTTCCCCGCCGGAGGAGGGCTGACCTCTGCCCGCCGCTACGTCCGCGCAGTTGACGGAGTGGACTTGTCGGTAAGCCGCGGAAAAACGCTCGGGCTCGTCGGCGAGAGCGGTTCTGGCAAGACCACAGTGGGCAGGTCCATATTGCGCTTGGCGCATCCTTCGGCGGGGCGGATCGTCTTTGACGGAAAAGACGTTTTGGCGATGAGCATCCGGCAGATGCGCCGACTTTGCGGGCGGGTTACAATGATCTTCCAGGACCCGTTCGGATCACTCAACCCTCGCATGACAGTGGGGAGCGTTATTTCCGAGCCATTAAAGGTCCATCGAATCGTCCCGCGGCGGGAGCGTGGCAGGCGAGTTGCCGAATTGCTCGAACGCGTGGGGCTGGCCCCGTCCTACGCCAGCCGCTATCCACACGAATTCTCCGGGGGCCAGAGGCAGCGGATCGGCATAGCTCGCGCCTTGGCCAGTCAACCGGAGTTCATAATCTGCGACGAGCCGGTAAGCGCCCTAGATGTCTCCATCCAGGCGCAGATCCTCAATCTGTTGAGCGATCTGCAGGAGCAGTTGGGCCTGTCCTACCTGTTCATAGCGCACAATCTCGCTGTGGTGGAACACTTCGCCGACGAGGTGGCAGTGATGTACCTTGGTCGTATAGTCGAGATCGCCGGGCGAGATGAAATCTACTCCAATCCAAGGCATCCTTACACGGAGTCGTTGCTGTCAGCGGTTCCGAGGCTGGTTCCCCAGCCGGGAAAGACACGAATCCGCCTGCCCGGGGAGATGCCATCTGCGATATACCCTCCGAATGGTTGTCCTTTTCATCCGCGTTGCCCGCTCACGCGCGAGCTCGCAATGGGTCTTCCAGCCGGTGAGACAGCAACGATAATGAGCGACGGACAAGCTACCAAGGTGGTGAAAAGCTGTACTTGCCGAAGCCCGCGACTGGCAAGTCTGAAGGACACCTCAGGCCACATGCACTCCTGCATTTTACGGCAAGGTTAGGCTTTGTCTTCCCAGAGGTAGTTCAATCCAGCTCTGTTCTGGGGCGTGTGACCCTCGCCGCTGGAGCGTCCAGCACTACGATGAAGTTTCCCTTCGGATCGATATGTCCGGCCGGAAGGTCTTGCCTTGCGGCGGGGTCTTCACTCAGCAGCTTGGCAACGGCTTCAGCCTTGTCCGCGCCGGTTACCAGCAGCAGCACATTCCTTGCCGCATTTATCAGGGGGAAAGTCAGGGTCATGCGGCTGCGCCCGAGGACCGGAACGAAGCAGGCCTTCACCAGCTTGTCTGTCTGGTCAACCGCGTCTGTTCCCGCGAACAGGCTCGCGGTGTGTCCGTCACCGCCCATCCCGAGCAGGACGAGGTCGAACTGCGGAAGCCCGTCTGTTCCGGAAACCACATTCGCACGGATCATTTTCTCGTATTGGTCGGCCGCGGTCGCCAGGTCTTCGGCGTCTGCCGGCATAGGATGGACCTTGCCCGGCTGCACGGGAACGTGGTCCAGAAGATTCCTCTGGATCATCAGGTAGTTGCTCTCAACGTTGTCGTGAGGTACGTCGCGTTCATCGCCGAAATACACCTCCACGCTTTCCCAAGGCACTTCGCCGCTGGCCGCGGTCTCTGCAAGCTGCTGGTAGAGAGCGTGCGGGGTGGTTCCACCGGCAAGGGCCAAAGCGCACTCGCCGCGTGCGTCCACCGCTTCGCAGATCGTTGTCTTGAAGATCTCTGCGGCAAGAGCGGTTGCTTCAACCGCGGTGTTCTCCACCAGCACCTTCTTGGTGTCTTTTGTGTGGCGCATGGTCATGTCCTTGTATATATCGGCCTTTTTCAGACTGGCTGCCACTTCATGTAGGCGTTACCAAAGAGCCTGTCTGCCTCTTCTGGCCCCCAAGTGCCCGGGGTATAACGAACCAGTGCGGGATTTCCGGTCCTATCCCAGCCCGAACGGATGCTGTCGATGTATCGCCAAGAGGCCTCGACCTCATCGCTGCGGAGGAAGAGTGTCTGGTCGCCCTGCATCGCGTCCAGGAGCAGGTGCTCATAGGCTTCCGGAGAGCCTGAACCGAAGTCGCAGTCGTACTGGAAGTCCATCTTCACCGGTCTGAGCAACATTCGCACTCCAGGCACCTTTGCGTCCACGACGATGTTAACCCCTTCATCGGGGAAGATTCGTATAGCCAGCTTGTTGGCATCGCGGAAGTCGCAGCCCATCTCCGTGAACATGCTGATGGGTTCTCGCCTGAAGGCGATGAGTATCTGGCTGGCCTTTCGGGTGAGCCTCTTTCCGGTGCGAAGGTAGAAGGGCACATTGGCCCAGCGCCAGTTATCGACATACAGCTTGATGGCGGCATATGTCTCCACCTGGGAGTCCGGGGCAACGCCTTCCTCGTCGAGGTAGCCGGAAATGCCTTCCGACGGGCCGTACTGGCCTCGGACCGAGCAGCAAGCTACCTCATGTGCGGCCAGGGTCTTGATCGACCGCAGGACTTTAACCTTCTCCGTCCGGATGTCATCGCCGTTCATTGTTGCCGGAGCTTCCATTGCCGTCAGCGCCAGAAGCTGCATCAGATGGTTCTGCACCATGTCGCGAAGCGCGCCTGCACTCTCATAGTAGGGTCCGCGCCGACCTTCCATGCCGACCTCCTCGGCCGTGGTTATCTGGACATGATCGACGTGCTCCCGATTGAGGATTGGCTCGAAGATCGAGTTAGCAAACCTGAGCACGAGTATGTTCTGGACGGTTTCTTTTCCAAGGTAGTGGTCGATCCTGTAAATCTGAGATTCCTTGAAGCTGGCCAGTAGTCTGCTGTTAAGTCGCCTCGCCGAGTCGAGGTCCCGGCCGAAGGGTTTCTCAATGACGATCCTGGCGAGGCCTCCACTGCTACCCAGGCTGGCGAGCCCAGCCTGACCCAGCCGCCCTACGACAGATTCAAATGTGTCGGGAGTTGTCGCGACGTAAAATAGCCGGTTCCCGCCGGTGGTGAGGTTCTCGTCGAGTTCGTCCAGGCGTTTGCGTAGTGAGGCGTATCCTTGGGTATCGCCTGCCTCGACAGAATGGTAGAAACAGTTGCGGGCTAAGTAGCTCCAGATTTGGGGATCGACCGGCTGGTTGCGCGAGTGTTCCTTCACCGCGGACAGCATCTCATTTCGGAACTGCTGGTCGGTCCTCTTCCGACGGGCGACTCCGAGCACGCCGGTGTTATCGGCAAGGAGTCTGGCCCTTCGAAGATTGTAGAGTGCCGGGGCGATCTTCCGGGCAGCGAGGTCCCCGGTCGCGCCGAACAGCACGAAGATGCAGGGCGGGGCGGGGCTCGTGTCTGACGAGACGTCCTCGAAAATGCCGTCTTTTTCTGGCATCCTTCTGTCCGGAATGCTTTCAGAGACGTGTCGCTTGCGCCTCCAGTCAATGATAACCAAGCCAGGCGCCGAATTCACCAGAGTTGTCATGCGGGCGGCCGTGGAGCATCGGCAAGCGACGCGCCTCAGATTTTGCCGTGCCAGCCAATCAGAGGCTTGTTGTAGAATGGCTAGCGATGTCCTTCAGCCCGAAAATCCGCACGGCCCGAGCATCCGACGCGCAGAGAATCTGCGAGTTGGTCAACTACTACGCCGAACGCGGACTGATGCTCCATCGCAGCTTGGAGAGTGTCTATGAACATCTCCGGGACTTCATTGTTGCCCAAGACGAAACCGGAGGTGTCGTCGGTTGCGTTGCCGTATCCGTGTTCTGGTCAGATCTTGCGGAGGTGCGTTCTATCGCGATAGATCCGGAGCGAACCCGAAGCGGGATAGGCACCGGACTTGTTAAAGCAGCTATCGCCAGCGCAGCCGAGCTTGGCATAACGAGAATTTTCACGTTGACCTACGAAGAAGATTTCTTCGCTCGCCAAGGATTTGAGGCGATCGATCGACAGGAACTGCCCGAGAAGGTCTGGCGGGTATGTATATCTTGCCCGAAGGCCGACGCCTGCGACGAGATCGCCATGATGCTTAAGCTATGAGCCACGGCCAGCCAATTGTCCGCCTGCACCGGTTGACAAAGGCCTTCAACGGTCTGACCGTTCTGGATGGCATCAGCCTGGACGTCTTCGCGGGGCAAACGACGGTCATCATAGGGCCGTCCGGTTGCGGAAAAAGCGTCTTGCTCAAGCACATTGTCGGTTTGCTCCGACCTGACAGTGGGAAGGTCTTCTTCCACGACGCCGAGGTGTCTGCCATGGCCGAACGTAAGCTTGCAGAGGTCCGTAGGCGGATGGGCTTCCTGTTCCAGGGAGGCGCGCTGTTCGACTCCATGACTGTGCGGGAGAACATAACTTTCCCGATGGAAGAACACGGACTTGGCGATCGGTCCTCTCGCAGGGCCAAGTGCAGGGAAGTGCTGTCACTTGTGGGGCTTGAAGGATATGAGAAACGCCTTCCGGAGGAGCTTTCCGGCGGGCAGAAGAAGCGCGTCGCCTTGGCAAGGGCGATCGTGCTCCGCCCGGAGTTGATCCTCTACGACGAGCCGACCACTGGACTGGATCCGGTGCGAGCGGACCTGATAAACGAGCTTATCATCAAGCTGCAAAGCGTTCTGGGAACGACGGCGGTGGTTGTCACTCACGACATGTCCTCGGCAAGGAAGGTCGCAGATCGCATACTGATGCTCCACGAAGGGCGTTTTCTTGCCGACACCACGGCCGATGGACTCGCCGGGATCGACAATGAGGTGGTGCGGAGATTCGTCGAAGGAAGAGCAGGAAAGGACGAACTCGAGCAATTGCACAGGGAAGCCGTTGGCGGAAGTGCCAGGGAGACACTTCAATGAAGGAAAAGACCCGGGATATTGCAGTCGGGATCACCGTTATCTTGGCGCTGGCGATACTAGGAGGACTGATCTTGGTGTTCACCGGTCTGCCTTGGTATTTCCAGAGGGGGTACCTGGTCAAGATCGCTGCCACCAGCACCCATGACGTTCATCCTGGGGACGCGGTGCACCTTGCGGGGATGCGGGTAGGGCGGATAACGGACGTGGGCTTCACCGATCCTTCACGCCCTTACGGAGGGGTTACTATCACTGCGAGAATCAACGAGGAGATATCTCTTCCCGGGAACGTTGTGGCTGAGTTCTACACCAAGGGGCTGGTCGGTTCTGCATGGACGGAGCTCAAGCCCAGCGGGAAGGACTTGGTCGACCCGGAAACCGGAAGGGTGATCGAGGTGTTCCCAACCGACGGGTCTGTCACCATGCCTAGCAAACACATCGGAGAAAGCATGATTCCGCCGGAACTGACCGATGCGATGGGAAGTCTGACGGACCTCGCTGCAAACATAAACGAACTAATCTCGCCCCAGCCTCCCACGACAACCCGACCCGACGACGAAGAGCCCGGGCGGGGGCCTGCATCCGTGCAGGGAACCATCGCCAAGCTGAACAGGACGCTGGACGCCATGTCGGCAGTTCTAGGTGATGCGGCCAACCAGGAGAACCTGAAAGTCTCGCTGGCCAACTTGGCCAAGGCAACCGGCGCCGCCACCGAAACGATGAACGAACTCAAGAGATTTGCCTCCCAGGCGGCTGCGACAGCGGAAGACTTCTCTGGCCTGGCCGACAAGGTCATCCGCGGCGCCGAGGAAGTGTCCGGCCTGATGGCCACTGTCAACCGGGTAGCTACAAAGATGGAGGCCGGAGAGGGCACTGCCGGCAAGCTCCTGGGCGACCCGGAACTGTACAACAGCTTCCTGGAGGCGACCGAACAGATGGGCTTGCTGATGGCGGAACTCCGCCAACTCGTGGAGGTCTGGCGTGCCAAAGGAGTGGAGATAAAACTCAAATGATTAGTTACGGGCTGTCTGCTTCATGCTTGCGCGAGATGTCTCTTCAGGAAACAGTAGAGACAATCTCTGCGCAGGGATTCGCCGTCATCGAAGTCAGCGCGGATGAGCCGAAATGGTGGTCTCATCCGGACCAGCGACGAGAACTGCTCAGCAGCAAAGGCATATCCATACGGTCCGTGCATGCCGGTCAGATCAGTTGGGACTTATCCGCTCCCGACCCGGATGAACGTGAAAAAGCCCAGGAAGGCCTGCTGCGCTCGTGCAGGCAGGCGGTCGAACTGGGCGTTGACTTAGTTATCTGCCACGTCAATGGCCCGAAGTCTAATTACACCCAAGCGGACTACGAATCGAATATGGAACTGGCCGCGCAGTCGCTGACGATGGCTGCTGCAAGTGCCGGGGAGATAGGAGTGCGTCTTGCCGTCGAGACCATGGTAGCCCGCGGACAGCGACGGCCCGGCAATCACGTCAGCGAGATACTGGAGATGATCAAGCCGCTCGGAGAGCACATCGGAATCTGTGTGGACACCGGACACACCAACAGCGGTGGAAGCGACGTTGCCGCGGAGATCCTTGCCGCGGGAGACAGACTCTTCGCCACCCACCTCCAAGACAACCTGGGCCAGGCCGATGAGGACCCGCACCTGTTCCCGGGACGCGGAAGTATCGACTGGGATTCGGTTCTGGACGCCCTTGGCAAACTTGATTTTACCGGGCCGCGCACGATCGAGATAAACCTGGCCAATTCGGAACTTCCGCAGGCAGAGGCGATGGCCCGGTTGGGGGAGATTCGCCGACAGTGGCAGCAGCGACGGTAGAGGCACGGGCGGGCTGCCCCAAATCGTCTGTCCATCAGAATAATCGTTTATGGGGACATGTTCGCCGGTCCATAATACGCTGCCAGCTTTTGGGATGTGCAACATGACTATCGGCACTGCTGTAACCAGATCACGTTGGATTGTTCTTGCGGCGTGGATCGCAGGCGCAGTCGTGCTGGGTTGGCGCGGGCCTTCGGTGGACCCTTCCGCCAACCAGCCTGAAAGCTTCTTACCTTCCGATACTCCCCACGGTCTGGCCATGGCGGCGATGAAGCAAGCGTTTCCCCAAAGCAGCGGGCTTAGCGAAGCTGCCGTCGTGTTCGAGCGGCCCGGTGATCCTCTGACCAGCGTCGACCGAGTTGCCATCGAGGCTGTTGCGACGAGAATCGCGCTACCAAGCGGAATGGCCGACTTGGGTGACCTTGCCGGGATCAGCGTCCGCTCACCGGCGTCGATCCTGCTAAAACCGAACCCTCTGCTGAGCCAGGCCAATGAGGCTGGACAGGCAGGTCTGGTGATAGTATCCATCCCGGCCAACTTCGTAACGATGCGCTCGGATCGTATCGTTGACCACATCTACCAGGTCTTGTCCGAAGTAGAACTGCCTGCGGGGCTGAAGGCTTCCGTCACAGGCTCAAGCGGCTTCGGACATGACTATGCCGATTCCGCCGAAACCAGCCACGCCCGCACCCTCCGGGTGACAGTCGTCGCCGTCATCGTGATACTCCTGCTGGTGTACCGTTCGCCTTTGGCTGCGCTGGTTCCGCTCGTTGCGATCAGCATGGCGGCCTTCGTGGCCATGAAAGCTCTTGCCGCAGCTCAGCAATTCGGCTTGGCTGTTGGCACTGCTGAAAGAATCTTCGTTGTCGTGTTGATCTATGGGGCGGGAACGGACTACTCATTGTTCTTCATCAGCAGGTTCCGAGAGTTTCTCGAAGAGGGCGTCTCACCAGCGGATTCTTCCGCACGCGCGCTCAACGCGACCTTCCCGGCCATACTCGCTTCGGCGGGAACGGACACTGCCGGACTGCTTATGCTGTGCTTCGCACAGTACGGGATTTTCCGCACGACAGGCCCGGCAGTGGCAGTGGCGCTGTTGGTGGCTCTGGTGGCGGCAGTCACCCTCGTGCCTGCGATGGTCGCTTTGGCTGGACGGGGTGTGTTCTGGCCGGCGAGGCCTTCGCCAAAGGCTGCAAAAGCGCTGGGTATCGGGCGGAAAAAGATCTGGCTGAATGTTGCCAGGGCGGTCACGTCCAGACCCGCAACGGCTCTGGCAGTGGCACTGGTGGTACTTGTCATACCCGCCCTGCGGGGCGCCAAGCTGACCTGGGTGTATGACACGCTCACCGAGTTGAGGCGCAACGAGAACGCCCCAGTCGGAAACGCCGCAGTGGGAATCGATACGGCAAGGCGACACTGGCCTGTCGGGGAAATATCCCCGGTGGGGGTGCTGATAACCACGGGCAGAGAGGTGAACGCCCAAGACTGGCGCCTGACAAGCGAGGAGCTTACAGGGGCCTTGAGAAGGCTTGACGGCGTCCGCAATGTCCGCAGCTTCACTAGCCCGCTTGGGAAGGAAGTCTCCGCAGTCGGACAGGCAGCAGCACAACTTCTTGCCAAGCCAAAGATAAGGGCGGAATATCTTTCAGCAGACTCAAAGGCGATGAGGCTGTCGGTGATCCTTGATGAAACAGGCTTCTCACTGGCGGCAATGGAACTTCTGGCGAGGGTGCGTCGGACGGTTGAACAACATGTCGGAAAGATCGAAGGCGCAGAGGTGCATCTAACCGGCGCGACGGCGGAGATGGCCGACACCAAGGCTGTGACGCAGAGGGATTTCTATCGAGTCGCGATTTTGGCGCTGGCGGTCATTTTCCTGATGGTCGTCGCGCTTCTGAGGGACGCGCTGCTGTCGGCGTTCATGGTGGCCTCGACCGTGCTGAGCTACTTCGCGACGCTCGGGGTTGCCTACTGGGCGTTCGCCGGGTTGCTCGGACAGGAGGGTCTGGACTGGAAGGTGGAGGTTTTCCTCTTCGTTGTGATGGTCGCCGTCGGGGTGGACTACAACATATTCCTTGCTTCTCGCCTTGCGCAGGAGGCGCGGCGCCTTCCCTGCAAGTTGGCAACGTGCCGCGCGATCATTCACACCGGCCCGGTGATTTCTTCGTGTGGGCTTATCATGGCCGCCACACTGGGGAGCCTAATGGCCGGCGATCTTCAGTTGCTTCGCCAACTCGGGTTGGCGCTGGCGCTTGGGATGCTGATCGACACTTTCCTGGTTCGTCCGGTTCTTCTTCCCGCGTTCGTCGTCCTGACCGGGCGGACGGGCAGGCCGGTCAACTTCGGACACTAGAGCGTGCCCAAGGCAATCGTAGCGCGTTAGGCGCATGTTAGGTATTGCGCTTTCAGGGGTTTGCCTGTAGGCTCCTGTCGTGCTCATGATCGAGCGCGGAAAGGAGCCAAGGATGGCTATAG
>Ga0272444_10002224_pt1 | contig 18082 bp, 9 predicted proteins | sample SSMForm13_FD_201033 | JGI IMG/M metagenome (GOLD analysis project Ga0272444, IMG submission 201033) | Marine sediment archaeal communities from Little Sippewissett salt marsh, Falmouth, MA, United States - SSM-Form-13 | ecosystem: Environmental > Aquatic > Marine > Wetlands > Sediment ... | reverse complement strand
CGTCTACCTAAACAACCAGGATACGTTGGTGCCGCCCACTACTGGGTGGTACTCGCTTAATGCAGCATGGGATCCGCCACCGACAATCTCAGGTGGCGGCGCGATTCCCGACATCGAACCGCCGGTGCTCGTCATTCCGGAGGACATCACGATCGAATGCGATGTTTCGTCGGATCCCGAATACACAGGGCAGGCAACGGCGACCGATAACTGCGATCCTGATCCGACGATCACGTACACGCTCCATTACATCGCCTGGTCGAACGTAACTGAGCATCAGCGAACGTGGATCGCCACGGATGCTTCGGGAAATTCGACATCTGCGCTTCAGACGATTTGGATCACCGCACCTGACGTGGTCACTTACAGCGCGGACCCTGTTTGGGTAAACGAACTTCCAGCCAGCGTGTCCGTAAGTTTCAGCATCGAGAAGTGCGCAACCACTGCGTGGCTTGCTTCACGGTGCAACGAGGATTGGAGCGTGCATTTTGCCAGCCCGGAAGGCCCTGTGGTCGCCGATGGATGCACAGTGAACACGCAGATCATCGAGCTTCCCATCGGAGCGCCGGAAGGCACGTATCAGTTGTTCTGGACCATGATGCAAACTCCCCAGGATCTGCTGCTCAAGCCCGGACCTTCATTCCTGTATGGCATCGACCTCACACCCCCGGAGATCGCCGGTTGCCCGGATGATCAAACGTGGTACGCTGCGCCCGGGGAAACCACAGCAGAGGCTTTCTGGGACGAGCCCACGGTGACGGACAATCTTGACCCATCTCCGATGCTGTCGGCAACGGCTTCTTCCGGAGATGCGTTCACCCTTGGGACAACCATGGTGAGCTACACAGCGACGGACGTGGCAGGAAACGCGTCATCCTGCGAGTTCCTTGTCACCGTGTTGGAGTCTGTTACGCCGAAGGGCGTTGCGGAGGTGCTGACCGAGGCGCTCGACGGAACACCCTACGATCCCGCGGAAGTTGCAGAGATCGTCAACATCGCCAGTGAAGCGATCGCAGCCGGAGCACCTCCCGGAAACACATCATCGCTGCTGGGATCTCTCGTCGAAGAAGGGCTATCGTTCGATGAATTTGTCGAACGGATGGAACAGTATGCCGATCTTATTGAAGCAGGCGTTCCGCCGGGCCAAGCGATGAACGAAGTCCTTGGGAAGGGAAACAGCAAGAAGTAACTTGCGGCTCGCCCGCCGACAGAAGTCTGGGTCCAGTGGACCTTGTCCCGGCGGGCGAGCTTCTTCCCCGGTACCTGCCCGTGGGGAACGGAATTGCCCGGACGATTGGGTCTGACGTTGATTCTTTGGGCTCATCGATTCGCCAGCTCGTAGCTAGTTGCTTGTGGGTAGGTCGAACTCCCTTGCCATTCCGAAACCTCACCGGCTACTAGCTACATGCTACGGGCCAACGCGCACGCCGCGAGCGAATCAAGGTCTGACCCCGGAGCCTCCGAACCGCATCGTTGTCCGTAGCGTCGGGCCATCGTGCCCGACGTTGCCGAAATCGTGGTGCGTGTCGAGGTCTGACCCCGGCGCTTACGAATTCAACCCTCACTTCTGAGGCTTGTTGCTCGGGCCCTGCTTGTACTACGAGAACACCAAAAGTGAAGCTTTGACCCCGAAGGTGCGGGTTTCGTAGCGTCGTTCCCTTGTGGGCGACGACGATTCACGTACCGCCCGTTGCCCTTTCCACGAGCCACAGGCAACACGCCACAAGCTCCACCCAAACCGGGCCCTTCGCCCCCAAAACACCAACATCGAAGACCTGACCCCATTTCCCTTGACCTGAGGACTATGGACCACTTCCGGTTTGCGATTTATGGACTACGGACGCCGTCTTTCAGACTCTCAACGAACCCAATGAACTCCATGAACTCAACGAACCCGTTTCCCGCCCTCCCACATGCGAATGACTACATGCCACTCGCTGCATCTCACTCATTACGTTTCAACACACTGAGATGCATGTAATCCCCTTCTGCAGGGCTTTCCCGTAGACGCACCCGGACTTCTATCTCTACTCTTGACGCGACATAGAAGCGAAGGGGGTAAGCGGTAGGTGCCGTCCACGAAAGGCGACTTCTTGAGGCATGTTGGCTTCCGAAAGGGAGCCTTGGTTGCTGTCGCATTTCTCTGTTCTATAGCCTTCGCAAGTACATTGCGGGCTAATCCTGTTCCAATCGTAGCGGACGCAAGCACGGTCGTGGTTGGGTACGCGGAGTTCGCAGAGTTGGGAGTACCGGAGACTTGGCGACGGATCGATGACCTGGCCTTCTGGTCCGTTCCACGTACGCCTCCCCCGGACTACTACGATGAAGTAGATTGCACATCTGCTCTCGCTTTGCGGGAGTCGCTTCACAGGATTATCTCTGGGCATCATGGTCTCTGCTATTCGGAGGATGACGTATTTGATACGTGGGACGTTATCGTGCTTGCAGACGCATCTCCTGACTTTCCTCAGTGTGTCTCCGATATTTACCACAACCATATGTTCGACCGCGATGCAAGGAGTATAGGCCGCTGCAACGGTGATGGACTCGTCTACGATCACGAGCATGCATGGCCCAAGAGATTCGGCTACGACTACGATCCGCAACACAATCCGGCAAAGAATCCAGCCTTCACTGACTGTCATTGCTTGTTCGCCTGCGACTGCGCCTACAACCGTGCCCGCTGGAATTATCCCTTTGCAGATGAGGCTGGAGTCTCCGTGATATCGTATAAGCCGACGGATCAAACAGCGGGGCGGGGTGGAGTCTCAGACTGCAACTTCCTCCTAGATGCTGTTCCGGACGACAAAGTGGACAGTTGGTCGGTTTGGGAAGGTCGTCGTGGAGACATCGCGCGAGCACTCTTCTACATGGCCATAAGGTACGAAGGAGACGCGCAACGGGAACCGGATCTTGACCTCACGGACTCCTGGGACGAGATTGCGGAGACCCGAAGCGACGCATATCTCACGCAATCGACCGCATACATGGGACTGCTATCGACCTTGTGCCAATGGCACGTCGAGGATCCTGTCGATGACCTCGAGCGTAGGCGGAACACGGTTGTCTACCTTTTCCAAGGGAACAGGAACCCATTTGTCGATCACCCTGAATGGGTTACCATCCTCTTCGACGACGGGCCATGAGGCAGCTCAAGCCAGCGAATCAGTGGTGCCGGCCGTGTGAGCGAGCTGTCTCCTGTTGTATTGGAGTTATCCCGTCGAATCCCCTCGCGGAAAGAACAGACTCCCGATGATCGCAATGCCCGGGTTACAGCGACGCCCTTGCAGTTACACAGCTCTCGTCTATCACGAAGCGCGTTACGGTGAGGCACCCAATCCAGGGCGAACTGATTCCCAAAGAAGGACCGAAACGATGCCTGGCAGGAGATTCAGGGTGTACGTGAGGAAGCGGCCGGAGTTCAAGCCGCTGATGTGTTGCGCAAGTTCGAAGCGCGCTTTGGGAAGAGCCTCTCTGACCTGATCGATCTCTTTGATGACAGTTGCTGGAAAAATCCCGGAAGTGTCGGCGGGCCTGCTTGGGCACGAATCGGCCGGTGTGTTGAGGAACTATCAGAGGCGTTATCGGGCGAGGATTTGCAGCATGCGACAAGCATTGCCAGCAACCTCTGTGACGCTCAACATAACACGGGCTCTCTATCCGAGAAGCTCAGGAACCTCGACAGAAATCTCCCCAGAGCCTGATCCTCACTGGAGCCGCTCGTTGATGAAGTTGACGAACTTCGCGATCTCATCCTGCGTCCGCAAGTACCCGGTACAACCGTGCCACGTGGCATCCGTCTCGTTGGCATACACCCACGACTCGCAAGGTGAAGGAAGGACTGCTTCAACGTCTTGTCTAGAGCAGCTTAGAAGCTCCGCCAACCGAACAGTGTAAGCCTGAAAGCGCAATCCTTCTGCCGGGTCGCTCTCAAATGGAAGCAGGTTGAAGACGACATTCCGGCTTCCGTTAAAGTTCGCCGCGAATCCTGTGGTGGTTCTCGTAGTGCCCTTGGAGAACATGTTGCTCAACGCAGAGAACGCCGCTCCGTAAAGTTCGCCGACACCAGCTTCTTCCGCAGCAGTCTCCAACTGCTCATAGGTCAGATTCGGCTTCCGCTTGGAGGAGGTTTTCGTTCTCGACTTGTAATCCACTGCTTCGGGCTCGATTAGGAAGACGCGCCCGAGGAACTCACCCAACTTGTCGTCACAGTAGAACATGAACGTTGCCGCATTGATGTTGACGCCGTATTCGTCCGACAGGTAGTTGATGATCCGTTCGGTGCGTTCGTCGATGTTGGATCCGACCACCATCATGGCATGGCCGGAATTGAGGACCTCAGGAGCTGGAGTTCCGAAGTGCTCCGTGAAACGCTCCTCCAATGGACCTCGATCTCCCAAGTAGACGTTGGCAAGACTCGTAATCCTATCGTGGGATAGGTCACGCACCCACGAGGCATAGTCGAGAACCTGCGCCGCGATTTCGCGAGGCGTCTTGTCACGCTTCAGCTCGACGATCATCAACTCGCCAGACGGATTTACGCAGAGGAGATCAATGATTCCGCCGTACTCCGTCTCGACCTGCCTTCCGATCACCAGGAGATCACGAGACAAAATCGAGATATCGGCCTCGAGCCACTTCTCCAAGCGCGCCTCGAGATCCAGTTTGGAGGCTCTCACCTCTCGCAGTCGATCACCCTCTTCTACTCTCCACAGGCGGATCTCTTCAGGCATTCGTCATCCTTCCTCTGCGCTCGCAATGGGTTCCGGGACGTAGATCTGCTTGAGGGGCAGGAGGCCTTTGTACTTGGAGTCGAACTGCTCGTAGTACTCAAAGATGAGATCGACCAATTCGTCACCGTCGATCAATCGAAGGTTGCTCTTGTTACGGGCGAAGCTCTTGGCCTGATTGGTGAATGTTCCGAGCGTAACGAGGAGCCCGAATTCGCCCGTGTCAACTTTGCCGTACAACGCGGAAGCGATGGGGTCCCCAACACTCCCTTCGGTGCTCTTGACCTGCACTTTGATGATGGGGGGCTCGAAGCCGAGGTCATCCTTGTGCGCGATGATGTCGATTCCCGCATCCGTTCCGACTGGCGTCACGCGCGTTTTGTATCCCATTGCTTCCAGCAGGTGAGCGACGAAATTCTCAAGCGGGTAGCCTTTGGCGTCTCGTGCAAGCTTCTTGAGGACGTAATCGCGAGTGGTCGCTTCGATCTCATCTGCAACAATCGCGGCTGCTTCTTCGTCATCGGCAGCAGTGGTCAGCGTCTCCCCGGATAGCGCTGCCAGAAACTCGTCAGCGTAGTTCTTGACCTGGAAGAGCGTCAGCGCTGACCCAGTTTCGTAAAGTGCGCCCTGAGAAAACCGCGTCCTTGGATACTCGCCAAGCCACTCGACATCCCTGATATTCGGGTAGTACTCGCTCGCAGAGGTGTCATAGCGATGATCACTCCTGATGCGCGCAATGTGGATCCGTCGATCGATCTTTGACGGATAGACGACCAGGTCGCCAACTCTCATTTCACTGATGAACCGAAAGAGCTGTCCAGCACTGCCAGGGATCGCTCCTGGCTTTAGCTTGGGATAGATCTCAGCGATCTTCGCCTTAAGAGCGTCTCGATCACTTCCAATCGACGATATGTCCCCCATCTCATGCCAACCAATCGCGACGACCTTCTTCTTCAGAAATAGGCTATGCGCCTCGCCAAGGCGACCCGCGTGGATCCCCCAAAGAGTATGCTCCTGCTCTGCCACTTATGCCTCCTCGCCCACAGCGTCCAGAAGCCGGAAGCTGACCTCATAGAGTCTCAGCTCGACATCCTGCACCCGCCGGAGTGCGTACCGGAGTTTCTCGTCCTCTGAGTGCGCAATGATCAGGCCTCGAACGGATTCCCCTTCTTCCAGAAGCTCCGCGTCAACCCACCCCATGTAGCGCAGGATCTGCCCGACCGTATCATCGCTTGACTGGCCTCGCTTCAGTTCAATGACCAGGTACTCGCCCCCAGAGCGGCGCTTGGCTAGGAGATCAATGCGCCCAATCGATGTTGGGTACTCGTAGCCAGCATCTGGTTCCCCCTCCTCAAGCTCAAGTGTCCAGTCCTTGGAGAACTCCGTCCTATCCCAGTTGTCTCGGAGGAAGTCATGTAGATGGCGTTCCAGTCCGAAGCGCAGGTCCTCTGTTTCCGAGGTCTCACTCGACAGACTCCCCTGTCCTGGAGCCTCGTCTCTCTCAAGATCCAGCATCGCCCACCAGAGGGCGTCGAGCGTCCACAGGTCCAGATCAAGCGACCCAGCCAGCTCGCGAAGGATCTCGTTGATAAGCACGTACTTCTCCCCGCGAGAAGCGCCTCGGTCGAAGCGCGGCCAGAGATCGAGCTTCTTGAGTCCTGCTTCTGATGTGTTGTTCCAGACACCGTACCTTTCTGGATATGCAACCAGGAGGATCGCGCAGGCAACCGCCTTGCCGAGACCTCGAATCATCCCGACCGCTTTCGTGTAACGATCCTCAATCGGCTGGCCTTCATCGAGCAGAAGCGACAGAGCGTCGCGAAGCCGACTCATGTCGGAACACATGTTCTCTTGGTGCCTGGTCAGTCCCGTCCAGTGCTTGTTGTTCTTGAACGGCAGGAAGCTCTTGAACTCCTCAGCCGTCACCTCCTCGATGCGCGCAGGCGCAAACAGCTTGCCGAAGTATCCGATCACCTCATCCCGGGCCGGGATGATGAAATCGTGTGCCTCCATACCTTCCCGAAGCTGCAACATGACTTCCCGCAGCTTCGCAATGCCGGCCTCCATTCGAGCCTGGTCATTCATCTTGATCTCCTATCCCGGCCATTCCTCGAGGCGAAGTTCAGCTTGCTGGATCACGGTGTAACTGCCTGCTGTGTGCGCTATTCCTAGCTCCGCTATTCATTCAGGAACTCGTCGCGCTTGGTGACGAATCGCTTGGTTTGGTTGTAGAGCGCTTCGACGTCTTCGTAGGAGCGGAAGTAGTAGCGCTCTTGGTTTTGGTAGAACGGCGACTTGCTGATTTCCGTCTCGAATTTCTTGCGCGTGCCCTCCGTAGCAATGATGAAGAACTGGGTTTGGAAATGAGCAAGCTGATGCATCCGAAGCAAGCCCTTGGTGACGTCGGTGCTGTGCTCGATTTCAAAGCAGCAGACGGGAGCTTCATCTTCCATCCAGATCACGTCAATGAGCCTGGCTGTCTTGAGAATCCTCTTCGAGGTGAAATCAGGAAGTGTGTCTAGGGTCGCCAACTCCCCGATCGTTGTATCTCGGTACTGAGGTTTCGCATCGGCGCTGAAGGTGTCATATCCAAGCATGTTGCCCAGCTCAACTAGCATTCCCTGAAGAAGTGCGTGTGAGTAGTCGGGTTTCGCCTGCTTCTTTAGCTTCGCCGTCCCCTTGGGTGGCTTGAACTCGATAATGGTGTAGAAGTCCGCCTCGCTGATTCGCTTGACACCGCCTTGGAAGTGGACACCGTAGTAGTCTTTGTTGCTGATGAATTCCAGGTGCTGCACCATGTCTGAGACAGGCTTGGTATCTTTCCAGATGTCGATGTCTGTCAGGTCAAGATCATACTTAGCCGGTTCGATTCCCACGGCGCGGCGCTCTGTGGCACGATCTGCAGTCATTGAGCGCAGTTCGGAGGCCATGGTCGCCGTTCCAATGAAGCGTTGACCGCCCTTACCAGCCTGATAGAAGACGATTTGGCTGCCCTTCATGAGATCTTTGCGATATGGGGTGCGTTGACCGATGCCCCATCCTGCGAGTTTCATCAGCTCATCGTAGATCTGCCGTGCCTGCATGCGGCCGTGCGCCCCTTGGGCATCGTTGACGATGAACACGAAGTAGCGCTGTTCGGTGCTGGGAGCTTTCGAAGGCGCTGTTTCTGTGGCGACTTGCCACTCGGCTAGCCCGAACATCCCGCGGCCTGTCTTGACGAATCGGCTGGGCCGTTTTCCGGGGATCTCGCTCGAGATCTCTGTGTGCAACACAGCGGACATGGTCGCGGCGGGCGTCTTGCCTGTTGTGGTGATCCAGTTCCGGCAGATTGCCTCCTCGGCCAACCATCGGTAGTGACGAGGTTCACCTGATTCAATGAGGAGCTTGTATGCGGCGTCTGCGAAGGTCATGGATTCAAGCATCGAAACCTCCTTCTCATCCTGGCCATTCTTTGCCGAGAACCTCAGGCAGCTGGTTTGCGGGCCCAAAATGCGGTATATGCACACCAAAACGAGGCAAAACATTGCTGTGTGCACGAAACTGCTCAATCACAATTCTCTTCTGCCTTGATTCGTTTCGATATGCCCTGCAGCTTCTCGGCAACCTTGATCGCCTTGCGGATTTCAGGTTCGGTGACCGTGGTCGGATTGAAGTGGCTGAGCGGGTTGAGCACTGTCGATCGTAGCGCCCTGAGCTGGGCCTGCGTATTCAAGGGGATCAGATGTTGCACTGATCCCTTTTGGCGCTTCACATTGCGGATCGCATCAATGAAAACCTCAGCCGCGAGCTTCTCAGGGTTTGAATGAAAGGGGATGAGAACGCGCTTCTTCTTACAGATGGAGCGGAGGGCGAACTCAACGGCGGAGCGGACGTAGTTGGCAGCGGCTGGAAGCTCGTGGCACTCATCAAGGAAGTACCTAGCCCTGTCGAGCAGGTTCTTAAGTGGCAGTTTTGGCTCAGGGAAGTCGGACCCTTTCGGCCCTTTGCCACGTCGAGCGTACAGCTCCAGCGCCTTCCACTCTTTATCACCGAGCTGCAATCGGCACACGTCATACCAAACGCGGTCATGGGTGAGAAGGATGACCTGATAACGACGATCCTTGGCAAATTCCTCTTGGATGATCTCTAGCACAGGGATGCGATGTGCGTAATCCAGGCCAATGAGGATGTCATCCAGGACAAGGAGTCGTACTGGCTCCTCGGGATCGATCGTCCCAGCGATGTACGGAATCGCATCCTGCAGACGTACAGCCGCGAAGAACAAGGCCAGGGCCAGAGCGGTCAGCCGGGCTTCGTTCAGCACGTCAGGATGATTCGATACCCATACACCACCGATGCTCGTGCCTAGCGGCTCCTGGCAGTAGCTGATTGTAGGGTTGAGCTCACCGCCGCCGATGGAACCGTCATTACGGTTGAACGTCAGATGGTCAAATTGCAGATCAATCGAAAGGCCGTGGCCTTCAAAGCGCTGTAGAATTCGCTCTGCCTCCGTCACGATAGGTGGTGCTCCCTCAGTTGCGACAAGATATCCATCAAGCACCTGGTTGAGCATGTTCACCGCATCCTCGATTGGCTTGTAGTGAGTTACTGGGTCAGCTACGCCAAGCTCTGCCTCACGCCCTTTGCCAGTTGCTGCTTCACGGTAGGACTCGGCGTCAGCTTGTACCTTGTTCCATAGAGACGACACGGTTTCGCTGGATGTGCCCGCCGGAAGATTCCCGAAGAGATGCTCAACTGTCGTACGGAAGAAGCGCCGCGGTAGGTCGCCATGGGTACGGTCGCTCAGCATGAGAAGCTTGCGGTGATCGAGAAACGCTGAGCGCGCAGCGGAAGACAAGAGCCAGGAAGGCGTCGGCTTCCCGGAGGCATCGGTCCACGTTACCGTTTCTATTTTCTTCTTCCCGTCCTTCTTCCCCGCGAACTCGACCTGTATGCTTGGCTCCGTAGAAATGAAAAGATTCCTTTGGGCAAGAATTCCCTGATCTGGAAACTCATTAGGGTTGAGGAGATACTCGAGGGCGCGGGCAAGTGATGATTTCGCTGACCCGTTCTCACCGTATACAAGCAGACTCTTGCCAGCGTTATCGAACGGGAAGTCGAGCGTCGACGAGATGCCACGGAACGCCGTGAGAGAAACGTTGGTGATTCTCATGCTTTGCCCTCGATGATGCGGATCGATTCGAGGGTGTGGAGCTTCTGAATGGAGGCACGAAGAGGATGGCTTGGGGCGTAGAGCTCCTCAAACTTTCGGCGAAGGTCTGCGAGTTGGGCTGCGGCGTCGGTCGGACTGGCGCTAATCTCCGGGAGCTTGGTAGCTGCTAGCTGTTCGAAGAACCGCAAACCCGCCGCGTGCAGATCCTCCGGCAGGTACAACTCGTACACCAATGCGTTCAGAATCTGCTCGTAGTAGTCTCGCATCAACGAGTCGCGGGAGCCCGAGCGTTGACTGCAGTTCATACTGACATGTGTTACCAGATCGTGAATTGCTTCTAGTTGGCTGACGGCGGACGCTACTGCCGCAGGAATGGGGATCTGCCTCATGTAGTCGGAGAAGGCTCGGAGATAGCCGCCCCGTATTCGATTTGAGATCTGGCCATAGAACCACTCGACTGCCTTGCTGTTAAGGACGGTTGTGAGGAAGCGAGCCTTGGTCTCATGGGGGATGAAATACGTTGTATTTGTGGCAAAGAAACCTAGGTCATCGAATGCGAAGCTCTGGTGCTCGTAGATATCCGGATAGATGACCTTCGGGCCTAGGAACGAGTCGTAATACCCGCAGCTTCGCAGTTCCCAGAAATACTTGCCTTGGTCGTATCGCTTGACCAATCTGTCTCGAAGAGGCGCGAAGTGGGCATGGAGAGCTGGGTATGTGGACTTGAATAGCTCCTCCGCTTCTTGCTCCTCTCTCCCGGTCCAGGGGTGTCGCTTGTTCTCCGATGACTTGATTAGGATCAGCCATAGATCCTGGTAGTCTACGTGCCAGCGTTTCACATCACGGCCACGGAGGAACGGTTTGAGCATCTCTTCCGATTTGGGGTCTTCAGCGATCAAGCGGTCGCGGGTGGCGCGGTCTACGACAAAGGCTTCGTTTAGCCCTGTTAGGACGCCACGGTAGAAGCGCCGATGCACGAATTCACCAAGCGGGGTGCCTGCGGCGCTTATCTTCCCGAGGAGGTCCTGTTCCTTGTGTCCTATGAAGCGCCACCCTTTGGGAGAGAGGCTGCTTTGGATAACGGGCGACGCCTTTGCCGCGTGAAGGTCAGCGAATTTTGCGATTTCCGTGTTAGAAGTGGTGGGGTCCCAATTCAGTGCACGGAAAACGTGCTTCGGTGCTGGCACCGCTTTGCGGGCAATGATGATGGTGGGATAGGCGATGGCGGTGAAGACGTCAGCGTCGCCGAAATCAATAGCGTGAACCAGTGTGGTTGTTCTTCCCAGATGAGTGCGGAGTTTCTCACCGTATGCGGCGCGGTACCACTTGTTCGATGTGATATATGACAGGATGCCGCCAGGGCGGAGCAGTTGCAGGGCGCGGTCGTAGAAATAGACATAGAGGTCGGCAGTGCCTGCAAAGGTGTCGGGGTAATGAGGTTTGAGATCGTTTTTCTGATCCTTGATCTTCTCCTGACGAACGTAGGGCGGATTACCGATGACGATGTCGAAGCCGGCTTCGCCCTCCCTGGTTCCATGCAGGTAGGCGTCGCCGAACATCCAGGCGGGGTCAAAGAACTGTGCAGAACTGTTCTGATCATAGGGATCCCAGTTGGCCAATAGTCGGGCAACACCCTCGTCGAGGTGCTTCTCCCGTTGAAGGAGCTCGGACAATTCCTTGCGCAGAACAGCATCCCTCTCGCGGCAGCGTCGTTTGGTGTCCGGGTGACGGGCAGCGAAGTGCTCATGCCGTATTTCTTGAAGTCGTGCGCGGTATTCACGGACCTCACTATCGAACAAGCTAGCGACATACCCGTCGGCTGTCTGCTCCGGAATGGGCATGAGTGTATTCGCGGCGACGATCCGGGTTTCGAGATTGGGCAGCGGAAGCACTCCTTGATTTGGCGCTTGTGGATCGATCTTCTGGTCGCAGATGAGGGCGACGAAGACTCGGAGCTTGGCAATCTGAGTCGCGACGGGCTGGATGTCGGAACCGAAGATGGCATTCTCGATGAGAAATAGCTTACGGGTGTAGTCGGGGTCAAAGCGGCCGACATCGAACAGCGATGCAGACTCCTCTTCGCGACGTTTGATATCCTCCAGTGCTTCTCGCTGGAGTTTCGGGTCCATCAGTTGCTGGGCTCTGTCCTTTTCGTCGTCTAGGCGGGCCCGCTGCTGCATCTCCCAACGCTTGTTCTCAGGGTCGAGCTTGCGGAGCAGATCTACGAGCCGGTGTAGCGCTCCCATGGGGAATGCGCCGGAACCGCAGGCCGGATCGAGAATCTTCACACTGTCCAAGGCCTCGACGAGGCAGCTGACTTCCGTGTCGCCGAAGCCGAAATCATGAGCTTCTTCAGCAGCCGCGAAGAGTGCACGCAGACGGATAGCTGGATCGTCGCCCCCTAGGATTGGCTCTAAGTAGGCGATGAGAGCTTCGTCAACCATGAACGCGACGACCTCGCGTGGTGTGTAGAAAGAGCCCGTCTGCTTACGTGCGGTGTCGCGGGTTTCAGGGTTGTAGGAGGCCAGCAAGTTCTCGAAGACCTTGCCCAGGAGCTCGGGGTCGAGGGCAATCTCCTGGTCAAGCGGCGTATTCTCCTCCATGGTGAACTTGTAGCGCGAGAGGATGTGAATGAGGCCGCGAACGTTGGCTCTCTTGGAGCGCGCGGTGCGCTTGCCCTCCTCGCCATAGTCGACTGACAGATCGACAGTTCGATCCGGGCCGAAGAAGAGGTCGTTTGGAACGACGACAGATTCGTTAGGATTGTCAGAAAAGCCGTCCAGTAGAACGTTATCTCGATTCTCGACCTTCTGAAATTTTCGATCGAGACAGTCGAATAGTCCGCCGTTCAGGAAAGGAACGGCTGCCGTCAATCTCACCCACTCGTCAGGATCAGTGAAGTAATCCTCATAGTGCCAAAGGTTGGTAGCTCCCCGATCGGGGTCATAGCGTCTGTTAGGGGTGCGTCTGCGAAAACCGCGGATTGGTTTTCCGTGGTCGTCCTGCGGTGGCTGGTTCAGTGTCGCAAAGAAGAGATTCTGGAGGATCGCCCGGTAGTACGTGGGAGCAATATCTGGGCTATGTATCTCTGGATTGGGATTGAAGTCCTTCAGCAGGACGGATAGACGGTGTTCACGGAATAGGTCGCTTGGGAGTAGCCGCTTGTCCTGGAGGAACCAACAGAAGATCAGGCGGGTGAGCATCCGGATGAGGAAGAGCGAGCGCTCCGGCTCGTTGTTTACCGAGGCAGGAGGCACGAGCTTGCCATCAGCGATCAGATGCATGGCCCAGAAGTACCAATCTGCGATCTCCTGATAGAAGCGGTCATTCAGCGAGTAGGTATCAAGGCGCTTCTGCCAAGCTTGATGAAGAGTCACGAAGCTGTGAATCGGGGAGAATTCGTTGAGGTTGGAGAAGACCAGATCGTTCAGTATCTCTACATGGGCACGAAGCGGGTCGGCGAAGCGAACGTCTTTGATGAGAGTGGCTTTCTCCAAAACATCCCGTTCGCCTTGTCTCTTGTTGAGTCGTCGATGGATGATGGCTAGCGTAATTCTGTCGCCGTGCCGGAAGAGGATGAGCGCGGGCATGGGTAATGGTTTGTTGATAGCACGGGCAACACTCGACAGAAACGATCTAGGATAGGTTCCACGAGGTAGTTCTGCGGCGAAGAATAAGTACGAGTGCATTCGCGCGTTGTCCACAGCATCGATGGAATCGAACAGCTCAGCCTGCGCGCTAAGTTCGGCATCGGTGAGCTGGAAAAGGAAATGAAGAGACTGAAGTCGGCCGAGCGTCTCCTGTGCCCGAGGGGTGAGCCTGCCGTTTGGGTCAAGTTGCTCACAGAACTGCTGCACAGTAGCAATCGGTAGGCGGCGATCTGATTGATAACCAAGGGTAGCGAAGAAGTCTCGCGCTGCGTCTGGAAGTGATCGACTTTCGAACCCGCTCAGGACAGCAACGATATCCTCACGACGATCGGTGGTTGTGGTCATGCCATCACTCGGTTCCCAAGATGACCAGCCAGGTGACGAGATCGAAATTATCGTCATCGGAAGTTGGCGATTCGACCGCCGATGGCAATACCCCTGACCGGCTGGAGAGTAGGGTTGTGGCCGCTCGCCTCTGGAACGTTCGTTCGATTGAGGCAAGGGACCTTCGTAACAATTGGTTGTACTGGCTCATGTCGCGGCCGTCGTCCGTGCTTTGGTCGAACAGATCACAGAGTTCCTCGAAGGCTTTCGGTTCGCCTCCCGCGAGATCCCGGAGAAGCAGCATGGATTGCTTCGGCTGCGCAAAGCTAAACCGGACGGTCCCATCATTGTGGACGTAGACGAGGTAGTAGGGCGCCAGTGGATTCAGCTTCGGCGATCTAGTGCTGCCATCCTTGGTGGGAATGCTCAATGCAGGGCGGTGTCGTAGACAGAAAACCGCACCTGGCTGGACTTGAACAGAACCATCTTGTTTGGGTGGAACCACGGCATACAACCCTTCGCTCGCCTCTTCAAGAGCTTCACGATTTTCCTGGAGATACTGCAGCAAATCGAGCCTGAACTCGTCGAGCGAGAAGTCAGTCAAGGAGACTGAATCATCGAGGTCCTCCAAGTCGAGTACTTCGTCCTTGAGACGTTTCAACTGGCGATTGCGGAACAGCAGATCTTCTTTAATTAGATCCTCAAGCTGACTGGGATCGAGGAGGTTGTCAGTCTGTGTCGCTGCAAGGTCTACCAGCGCCATACGAGCTTCCACACGCTGCTTGAGCCCAAGGTAGTGGTCAAGATCTGCGACAGGCCAGAAGCTGACGAGTTGAACCGAGTTGTTGCGAGACCCAATTCTGTCGATACGACCGAATCGCTGAATGATGCGAACTGGGTTCCAGTGGATGTCGTAGTTGATGAGGAGGTCACAGTCTTGAAGGTTTTGACCCTCGCTGATGCAGTCTGTGGCGACAAGCAGATCGATTTCCTCTTGTTGATTCGCGAAGTGCGCTGTCTGATCGGAGCGGCGCTTAGCGATCGGCGAGAAGTTGGTGAGGATGTCGTCATAATCCGTGCGCCCCAATGAAGCGGCATTGCTGCCATCACCGCAAACAAGACCCGTGTGAATCTTGAGTTCTGAGTGTGCCCAGGGGGCGAGCTGCTTGTAGAGATAATGCGCAGTGTCTGCAAAAGCTGTGAATACGAGAACCTTCCGATTAGTCTTGCCATCCCGATTGGCCGTGGGCTGCTGGGCCTTTTCTTGGATTAGCTTCTTCAATTCAGCTAGTTTCCCATCGCGTCGCGCGCTGACTGTAGCTGTCTTCTCGAGCAAGTATTGAAGTTGGGTGCGGTCAGTGCGGACTGCCTTCAGCCACTCAGGCAGCTTCAGGTGCGCAAGGTGGATACGGCGGCGACCGCCGATCGTGAAATCTTCCTGGTCGAATTCTGGATCTTCTAGCTGGTCAGGAGTCAGATTGACGTAGTCGAGTTCCTGCCGCTCATCTACCTGCTCTTCGAAGGCGGTGATACGCTGCTCAAGCGCGTCGATCTTCGCAATCGTTCGCTGAAGCGTGAGGCGGAACGAATCCACGGAGCTTTCGAGTCGTTTAAGGAAGTTGGTCTTCATCATGGCGATGAGAATGCGCTCGCGTCCTTCCTGCGTAAAACCGCCTAGGATCTTGTCCTCGTAGGCCGTGCGGACATCTGCAGGAAGATCGTCGCGCAAGAAGCTTGTGGGATGGTAGAGGGCAAGGCGCAGATCACCAATTTCAGAGTCGAGCTGCTCAAAGGAGAGATACCGCTGTTCCAAGTCGATGATGGCGTGAATAGCCTTGGGCGCAGGCCTCTTGGGGAAGCCACCGAGTAGTCCGATCTCACCGGCGTAGTAGGCCGCCACCTGGCGCCGCGAACGTGCGATGCTCAGACCATCCAAGAGTTTGAAGAAATCCCCCCCGATGGCTGCAAGCAGGTCGCGTGTCTTGCGCTGCGCGACAGGCCTTTTCGTCCAGTTTGTGAATTGCGCTTGCGCAAGTCGGGAAGTTTCTTTGACCGAAGGAATGTCGAGAATCTCAGAGAACGCGCCGTCCGCCGCATCGTTCCGAGCCACATCTCCGCCAGCGATGAAGGAGAGTTGATTGCGCAGGTCGGCCAGCTGGTTGTTCACTGGGGTCGCGGATATAAGTAGGACCTTAGTCTTCACTCCTGCCGAGATGATGTCTTCCATCAATCGTTGATAGCGGCTCCGGCGCTCCACAGTATCACCAGGGCGCTGCGTAGCAAGCGAGTTGTTGCGGAAGTTGTGGGATTCATCAATGACCACAAGATCGTAGGCCCCCCAGTTGAGCGTGTCCAGATGCAAGCCATTGACCGTGCCGGATGTGCGCGAGAGATCGGTGTGGTGCAATACGTCATAGCGGAACTTGTCAGCCATGAACGGGTTCAACGAGCTGGGGTTGCGATAAATCGTCCAGTTCCGGCTCAACTTCTTCGGGCATAGTACCAGGACACGCTCGTTACGGAGTTCGAAGTATTTGATGACGGCGAGCGCTGTGTAGGTCTTTCCCAAGCCAACACTGTCAGCGAGAACGCAACCGTTGTAGGCGAGAATTTTGTTGATTGCTGCCTTTGCGCCATCTTTCTGGAACGAGAAGAGTGTTTGCCAAACTTGCGTGTCGGGAAGTGCAACACGGCGCAGATTGTCGTCTACGTCACGACTTTCATCTAGGTAGTCCCGGAAGAGATGGAAGAGCGTCAGATAGTAAATGAACTGCGGCGACTGATCCGCGTAAAGCTTGCGGAGGTAGAGCAGCACATCTTCCTTCACGTTCCTGACTAACTTCGCGTCGTTCCAGGTTTCCTCGAACCACTCTTTCAGCTCGGCACGATCACGATTGCTATCGACGATGAGGTTGAGTTCGACGTTATTTCGAGCCTTGCCAACGCCAAGGCCGGCTACCGTGAAGTTTGAGCTACCCAAAATCGCATCCTCCACGCCATTGGTCGCAATGTGATACATCTTGCCGTGGAGTAAGTTCGCCTGCTGAATGGTTCGGATGTCCACCTTGTTCTCGATCCATTCTGCACACTCTCTTGCGATGCGCTTCTGCGCGAGCTTGCAGGACAGCTCAAGGCCATCAGCATCAAGGATGAAAGACTTACCCTGGCCTTTCGCTGGATCCATTCGGCCAACGAACGCGGGCTCGCCAAGAAGGAAATCGAGGTGGTCGATCTGATCAAGCCCTTCCTTCAGCACTTCGTACCCGTAGATCGTGAAGTATGCAGAGACGATCGAGAGCTTCGAGCCCGGCTTGATCTTCTCCTGCAAGAAGTCGGCAATGCTTCCGCGAGTTCGGTTGTCCCGTAAACCCGACCTACTCACTGGCGCTCCCTTCCCAGCAAAGGCATCCGCAGTTGCTCAGCAACTCACCAACCAACACGCACCGCTCGTTGCTGTTTCTCATCGCCCCACTCTAGTCATTATGGTTGCTCGGAACGAGGTATGCGAGATCTTCCCAGATGATGGAGTCGAACTGAGATTCGCTCTCGAAGGCGAAACGCCCCTGACATTGTCGTCACGGGCGTAGTCGAATCTCAATTCGCAGCTTGTCTGTGACACTCTCACAAGCTTGTGTCCTTTCTGCTGCCTGTTTGTCCTATCACCCATGGATCTTACGGAGACGCCAACGCGGTTTCAATGAGGGGATCAGGCTGTAGCCAGTGGCTTGTAGCCTGTGGGGGATCGGTTCATTGGGTTCATTGGGTTCGTAGAGTTTGTGGAGAGACTCAAACAGCTCGCGATGGGAATCCGGTTCCCGTGCGCCCGTTCATCCCTCGGCAGACTTGAACTGGTCGATGATCCAAACGTGGACTTCAAGTAATGCGTCGAGGTTCCCAGCCTGATGGATGTCTGTGAGCTGAATGGAAGGACGCTTGTTGATCGCTTCGGGTGGGAGGGCAATGCCCGGAACTGCATTGAGCTTCCCCAGCAACTGCAACCGTTTCTCTTTGGAAGTGAACGGCTCCCAATTTGCGAAGTACTGGAAGAGGATTTCGAAGGTTCCGCCCGTCCAGATCGTCAGGATCGAGTGCCACCTGTTCTTGGTGTCAAGGATGGGGACGAATGATCCGTTCCGCGCGCCGGTTCCCCACCACTCACGCAAGCCTTTGCCCCGAGCCCATTGCATAACTTCCTGCGCCACCTCAACAACTTCTCTTCCATACGC
>Ga0272444_10002223_pt1 | contig 18083 bp, 15 predicted proteins | sample SSMForm13_FD_201033 | JGI IMG/M metagenome (GOLD analysis project Ga0272444, IMG submission 201033) | Marine sediment archaeal communities from Little Sippewissett salt marsh, Falmouth, MA, United States - SSM-Form-13 | ecosystem: Environmental > Aquatic > Marine > Wetlands > Sediment ... | reverse complement strand
AGATTTATCACTACCTTGCATGTTTCAGTCATAAGGGCTGGGCCGCCGATTTTCATGGCCGGCCAAGTTTTTATGCTTGGTGAGACGATATGCCGCCCAATGAGTAAACGACCTTATTAGGAGGAGTAGTGATGATGAAACGGATAATTGTTTTGGCCATGATCGCCATGTTACTGGCCTTTACGGCCATGTCCTCCACGGCCCAGGCCGGGGCCGAAGTACAATGGAAAATGCAAAGCTTCATGCCGGCGGCATCCAACCTGCACAAGTATTTGCAAGAGTTTTGCGACCTGGTGCAAAAGGCCACCGGCGGCCGCATGAAAATCACCTTGTTCCCGGCGAACGCCCTTTTCCCCACCCTGAAGGTGTTCCAAAACGTGAAGGCCGGGGTGGTTCAGATGGCCCACACCTCCGTGGTGTTCTACCAGGGTGAATGGCCCGACGGCGTTGTCTTGAGCCCGCCTTTCGGCTCCACCGACGCCATGGACTACTGGGCTTACTGGTATTACCGGGGCGTCAAGGAATTGGCCGACCCCTTTTACGAGAAAAACGGCTTGATGGCCCGCGGGCGCATCATCGGCAACGCGGAGCCCATTTGGAGCCGGGTGCCCATCCGCTCCATCGAGGATTTCAAGGGCAAAAAAATCCGCATGTCCGGCGCCCCGGCCAAGTTCTTCAACAAGAAGCTGGGCGCCTCGGTGATCATGTTGAGCCCTGGCGACCTGTTCACCGCCCTGAACAACGGCACCATCGATGCCTGCGAATTTTCCGGTGGATCGGTGGACTACGCCCTGGGCCTGCACAAGGTGACCAAGTACATGATCATGCCCCAGTATTGTGGGGCCGCTCCCACCGAGTTCCTTATCAACAAAAAGGCCTATGAGGCCCTGCCCAAGGACATACAGCTGATATTCGATCTGTGCTGTAACTGGGCCGAGCTGCAGATCACCCAAAAGATATTCCGGGACGACGCCAAGGCGGTGGAGAAGATGATCAAAGGCGGTGATATGGAGGTCATCTGGCTGCCCGACGAGGACGTGGCCAAGATCCGCAAGCTGGCGGTTGATTTCTGGATCAACGACATGGGCGCCGTCTCTCCCTTCACCAAAAAGGCCATGGATATTTACACCCAAATGGCCAAGGAGCGGGGGCTCGTCAAGTAAACGGCTGCATTAGAGCATGGCGAGGTTATTGGCCGCGCCGGGGGCCGGAAGCAACCCGGCGCGGCCAACCCACTAAATAGGTAATGGGTGGCGGCGATGCCTGCGAAAATTATCCACGCAATAGAAGCTCTGAGCGATTGGTCGGGCAAAATATTCGGCTGGCTCATTCTGCCCATCTCCTTGATCACCTTCACCGAGGTGATCCTGAGGTACTTCTTTAACTCACCCACCATTTGGAGCAGCGAGCTCATCGGCTATCTGTTCGGGGTCATGACCTTCATGAGCGGGGCCTATTGCCTGCGCCACGAACAGCACATCCGCTTGGACATGGTTCGCGGCCGTCTGGGGCCTTCGGCCAAGGCCGTGCTGGACATAACCACCTCGGGTTTCACCTATCTCTTTTTAATAATGCTCATCTGGCAGGGCGGGCTCTCGGCCTGGGAGTCCACCCAATCCCTGCTGACCAGCGGCACGGTGTGGAACCCTCCCTATTGGCCCTTTACCTGGTTTTTGCCCTTGGGCGCCCTGCTGGTGGCCCTGCAGGAGCTGGACAATCTCATCAAGAATATTTACACCCTGATGGGCAAGGAGGTTTCCCGGTGAGCCCGGAAATCATTCTGATTTTCATGATCGGGAGCCTCCTGGCGCTGCTGGCCCTGGGCCTGCCCCTGGCCTTTTTGACCGGAGGCATAGGCTCCCTGGTCTTGTTGTTCCTTTTCGGGCCCAGCTTTTTCATCTCCGTGATCACCAGCATGCTGGGCACCAGCTCCAACATTCTCTACGCCGCGGTGCCGGTTTTCATTTTCATGGGGACCATTTTGGAGGGCTCGGCCATCGCCGAAGACCTGTACGCCGCTCTCCATGCCTGGTTCGGGGGGGTGCGCGGCGGGCTGGCCATGGGGACCGAGGTGATCTGCTGCATCTTCGCGGCCATGGTGGGCGTGGCAGGGGCCTCCATCGTCATCATCGGGCTCATCGCCCTGCCCAACATGCTCAAGTACAACTACGACAAGAACATAGCCATGGGCACCATCTTGGCCGGCGGAACCCTGGGCCAGCTGATTCCGCCCAGCCTGCTGTTCATCGCCTACGGGGTGGAGGCCGGGGTGTCCATCGGCGACCTGTTCAAGGGCGGGGTGCCGGCCGGTCTTATCCTGGGCGGACTGTTTTTGATCTACATCTTCATCCGGGCCTCGACCAATAAGAGCCTCTGTCCGGTGGTCCCCCCCGACGACCGCCCCAGCCTGAAGGAAAAGGTCGCCCTGTTAAAGAATTTGGTGCTCCCCGGGCTGCTGATCCTGTTTGTGCTGGGATCGATCTTCACCGGCATAGCCACGCCGTCCGCAAGGACGGCACGGATATCGAGCGGGACATGGAGGATGTCGGCGAGATCATCATCAAGGGCGACAACATCATGGACCGTTACTGGAACATGCCCGAGCTGACCGCGGAGACCATCAAGGACGGCTGGTTTTACTCCGGCGACCTGGGCTGCATGGACCAAGAGGGCTACGTATACATCGTGGACCGCGAAAAGGACATGATCGTCAGCGGGGCCATCAACATCTATCCCCGCGAGGTGGAAGAGGTGTTGTTCAAACACCCGGCCATCGTCGAGGCCAGCGTCATCGGCCTGCCCGACAGCGATTGGGGTGAAAAGGTGATGGCTCTGGTGGTGCTCAAGCCGGACGCCGAGGTGTCTGAAGAGGAGCTAATCACCTATACCAAAGAGCACCTGGCCACCTACAAGGCTCCCAAGTCCGTCGTCTTTGTTGATGAGCTGCCCAAGGGCCCCACGGGCAAGATACTCAAGAGGGTGCTCCGGGATCAATATTCCCAGTAACGGGTCCAGGGGTAAGGATCGGCCTCCGGGTGGTTTTGCCTTGAGTGAAATTTAACCTTGCATGAACCCCCATGCGGGGGTCCATTCCCCGCGGCTTGCCACGTTTGGCAGAGGATATGTGTCCTTTTTATACCCCGTTGCTTGCGGCGGAGTAGTTTATTAAAAAGCGCTTGCCCCTCCTCCGGTCAGGCTGATCCGAGGCGGAGGAGGGGCATCTTGGCCAATCGTTTCGACAAGATAAAGATTGTTGACACTACCCTTTTTATAAAATCCAGGCGAAGTCCAATTTACAACAATAGCGTCAAATCCTGCGGATATCATGTTTTTCATTATTTGTATGGATGACAGCCAACCCATTACCCCTATTTTTACTGTTTTTTGTGTTTTGGGTTCAATTTTTAGCTCACCAGAATAAGCAACGCTAGTTACACCAGCACAGAACAGTAATGCCAGGCTAATTACAACAATCTTCCCGAACACCTTCTTACCCCTCATTTCCTACTCCTTTTCTCTTGATCGTTGCATCGTGGAATCGTCAGACAACGTAACAGGCCTATATGTCTAATAAATATAAAGTGAGAACAATATTTGCGATTTGAGTTTTTATTCGCATTCATCGGCAAGCCGATATAGCGGTATGGATGCTGACGGAGCACCAGGATGATCACCGCCCCCGTGGCAAGCCATCGGCTTCATGGCCCCAAGACCGGCCGCGCCGCCGAGCCGCTTCGCGTTTGACTGCATCAAACCGGGCGCGGCCAGGGCATCCGGCCGGCCTTTCCGCGGGCCGCGCTTGCATGCCGCCGCCAGGCTTCCCCAAGCCCAATTAGGGTCTTTTCCGTCCCCAAAGAGGGGTTACAACCTATTGCCCGCCCAACCCCCCAATGAAAAAATCAACTTTACGATCCGCCATTTGGCGGCGGGGCTTGCCAGCCCGTTCACCTGCTCTCCCGGGGCATTGGCTTAAGAGCGGGGGATGGAGGGACAAATGGCCTCTGACAACCGGCAGACCGCTCCCAAGGTGCTGAAAAACAAGATCCTGGCTTCCCTGATCTTGACCCCGGCGGTGCCTTTCATCCTCCTGGCCGTGGTGGGCTACTATTTCTTCACCACCTCCCTGGAAACAGAGATATCTTCCCGCATGGTCCGCGTCGCCGAGGACCACCGAAAAGGAATCGAGCTGTTCCTGCATGAACGGGTGGCCGACCTCAAGCTGGTTTCGGAGAGTTATTCCTTCGAGAGCTTGAGCGTCCCCGGAAAGCTGGCCCAGGTCCTCAAACACCTTAGGACCGTTTCCTCGGCCTATGTGGACCTGGGGCTTTTTAACCGGCAGGGCAGGCAAGTGTCCTATGCCGGTCCCTATCAGCTCGCCGGAAAACTATATGGAGACAAGCCTTGGTTCCGGGAGGTCCTCGCCCGCGGAACCTATGTCAGCGACGTGTTCCTGGGGTTCCGCCAGGTGCCGCATTTCATTGTGGCCATAGAGGTGAACAAGGGTGAGCAGGCCTGGATCCTGAGGGCCACCATAGACACCCTTTTCTTTTCCGACCTGGTGGAAAAGGTGCGCATGGGCCGCACCGGCGAAGCCTACATCATCAATCGGCAGGGCTATTTTCAGACCGAACGCCGCTCCGGCGGCGGCTTATTGGACAAGGACAAGGACAGTAGCGGCTTCCCCGCCCCGGAGCCGGGAGTGACCACCTTCATCCGCCAGGCGGCTGATGGCGAAAGATACCTGTACGCCTCCATCAACCTGAACGAGGGCAACTGGCGCCTGGTGGTGCGGCAAGAGGAGTTCGACGCCTTCCGCAGCCTGCACTACGCGTCCTATATCGTGGTGGCGATCCTGTTCGTGGGCTTGGCGATGATATCCCTGGCGGCCGTGGTGATAACCAACTATCTCATCGGGCGCATCACCAGGGCCGAGGAGGACAAGGACAAGCTGACCCAACAGCTCATCATGGCCAGCAGGCTGGCCGAGATCGGCGAGATGTCGGCCGGGTTCGCCCATGAGATCAACAACCCCCTGCAGATAATCCGCTCCGAACATGCCCTGGTAACCACCATTCTGGACGATTCATTGGCCGCGGAACGGGTGCCAGAGGGGGAGGATTTGGCGGAGCTCAAGGACTCCCTGGACCAGATTCGGACCCAGGTGGACCGTTGCGGTGGGATCACCCAGGGCATACTCAAGTTCGCCCGGCATAAGAAAAACGAACCGGCTTCGGTGGATCTGGTGGAATTCTTGCCCCGGGTCATGGACATGGTGCGGAAAAAGACTGAAGTGGAAGGCATTGATTTCACTTTGGACATGGAGCAAGGCACCCCCCGGATAATGGCCGATCTGGGCCAATTGCAGCAAGTGTTGCTCAATCTGATGAACAACGCCATCTATGCCGTCACCGAACAGCATCGCGGCGACGGCGGCAGGGTCGGGGTGAGCCTGGGCGCCCAAAACGGCCGCGTCAGCCTGAGCGTGAGCGACAACGGCGCGGGCATTCCTCCTGAAATCATGGAGAAAATCTTCACGCCCTTTTTCACCACCAAACCGGTGGGCAAGGGCACTGGGCTGGGCCTGTCGGTGTGTTTCGGAATCGTGAAAGCCATGGGCGGGACCCTGGAAGTCACCGGTGGACCTGGCCAGGGGGCCACTTTCACCATCAGTCTGCCCGTTGCGGCCGATGCCCCGGCGGCGGGATGAAAAGGCGAGAAGATCATCAAAAGCGAGAGGATTTCAGATGCCTAAGATGAAATTACTGCTGGTCGACGATGAAGAGCGTTTCCTGGTCACCGTCGCCAAACTGCTCGGCCGCAAAGGCTATGAGCCTCTTACCGCGCAGGGAGGCCGGGAAGCCCTGGACATTCTGGGCCGGGAATCGGTGGATGTGGTGATACTGGACGTGAAGATGCCTGGAATGGACGGCCTGGAAACCCTGAGCGAAATCAAAAATCGTTTCCCCTTGGTGCAGGTGATCATGCTCACCGGCCACGGGACCATCGACTCGGCCATAGAGGGCATGGAAAAAGGGGCCTACGACTACATCATCAAACCCTATGACCTGGATAAGCTTCTGGAGGAGGCCAAGGCCGCCTTCGAGATCAAGGAGGCCATGGAAGACAAAATCCGGCAGGCCTAGGTGTGCAAGGCCGTGAAGTCTCTTATGAAAATGGTGCAGGACAGCAAGGACTCAGCTTAGCCCGAAACTTCTGCGATCAATCGAGAGAGGAGACCATGTCATGACCTTTCTGGAAAAATCATCTGCTTCCGGCAAGTGGAAAACCCCGTTGAATCGCCAGACGGAACGCAAAATATACTTCTACACAGCCATGGGCATGTTTCTGTACTGGGCCGTGAGCCTGGTGGTGTGAGGGGAGAGTTGTCGCCATGCCGAAAGCGCATGCCGAGGAAAAAGCCACCGGTTATGACCGGTATATAAACTGGAAGCTTTTCACCATACCCTTGGGGCTTTTGATTATTATTCTTTTGCTGCCCACCCCCCAGAGCATGCTGCGGGTGGGGGCCACCTACAGCCTGGGCCCCAAATACGTAAAAAACTTCATTGCCAAGGAGCTTTTTCAAAAGCCCTATGCCGAGCTGGTGCAGTGGGAGGCCTCGCTGGTGTCCATGGCGGAAATCAGCGTGGACAAGTCCGCCTTCGGCTATAAGACCTTTGTCAAGCGCGACCTCAAGTGGTGCGCCAAGAACGGAATCCCCACCACCAAACAAAACCTGCAAAAGGCCATGGCAAAGGTGAAAACCATTGAGCCTTCCAGATTCGAGGGCCTGCTGCGGGCGGCCCAGAAGCTAAAGACCGAAGGCATTGATTGGGACAAACTGACCCCCAGTGAGCGCGAGAAGGTCAGCGAGGCCGGGTTCAAGGTAAAGGCGGCCGTGGCCCTGGTGGCCTTTGTGGTGGGCTGCTTTCTCACCGAGGCCCTGCCGCTGCCCATGGTGGCCTTCTGTATCGGCATCATCGCCCTGCTGGTGGGGGTGGTCAACCGAAGCACCGTGGCCGGGCTGTATTGGTCCGACGCCACCTGGTTCATCATGGGCAGCCTCATGTTCGCCGCGGCCTTTGTCAAGACCGGGGTGGACCGACGCATAGCCCTGTTGATGTTCGGCAAACTCAAGAATCCCAGCATCAAGGTGATAACCCTGGTTATCATCGTGATAATCGCCCCACTGACCATGTTCATGTCCGATCACGCCTTGGCGGCCATGTTTTTGCCCATCGGCATCATGCTCTGCGACACCACTTCGGCCCACAGCGGCAAGAAGGACCTGGAGCTGGGCAAGATGCTGATGATAACCATCGCCATGGCCTGCAACCTGGGCGGCTCCCTGGCCCCCTCGGGCGCCGCGCGCAACATCATCATGATGAGTTACGCCGAGGACATGTTCGGGGTGAACATCGGCTTCGGCCAATGGTGCATCTACGCCATGCCATACCTGGTGATGGTGGTCCCCATAACCTGGCTGGTCATCAACTGGCGCTTCAAGCCCATCAACACCAACCTGGGCCCGGCCATTGGCGCGGTCAAACAACAAATAGCCCAGGAAGGCGGCGGCTGGACCAGGCAGCAGATAGTTTCGGTGTCCATATTCGTGGTGATGTTGTTCTGCTGGATCACCGAGAAGAACCTGTTGTACAGCCTCACCGGCATCCGCTTCGGCATAGGCGTGCTGGCGGTCATGGGGGCCATAGCCTACATCCTGGCCGGCGTGGTCAACTGGCGCGACTACCAGACCAAGGTGGACTGGGGCGTGGTCTGGCTGTACGCCGGGGCCATAATCTTCGGCAAGGTGCTGGTGGAAACCGGCGGGGCCTATTGGATCGCCAAGAGCATAGTTTCCCTGACCACCCCCTTGGGTCTGGGCAGCGGCTTAGGGCTGTTGCTCAGCGGCAACGTCATAACCGGCCTGCTCACTCAGCTCATGGCCGACGGCCCGGCCTGCGCCGCCGTGGGCCCCGTGACCCTGGCCATGGCCGGGTTGGTGCACCCGGGGACCAGCATTATCCCCTTCACCGCGATCAGCACGGCCATGTCCTCATCCTTGGCCTATTGCCTGATCATCGGAACGCCGCCCAATGCCATCGTCTACGCCAGCGGCTACTTGGAGCAAAAGGACTACTTGCGCGCCGGACTGATCCTCTTCTTCACCAATCTGGGCGCGATCATGCTTCTGTCTGGAGTCTACTGGAGCTGGATGGGTTGGCCGGGACTGGCGAACTTCTGACCGTTGCCGTCAGCGAAAAAGGAGGCTTATTGCCATGAATCATAAGATCAAGGTGATGCTGGTGGACGACGAGAAGCAGTTCCGCGCCACCACCCAGAAAATATTACATCGCCGCGGCTTTGAAACGATTCTGGCCGGCGGCGGCGAGGAAGCCGTGGCAAAACTGGGGGAAAAACCCCAGGTCATCATCCTGGACATCAAGATGCCCGGCATGGACGGACTGCAGGCGCTACGGGAGATCAAGGCCAAGTCACCCGACGTGCCGGTGATCATGCTCACCGGGCACGGCTCGGAGGCGGCGGCCCAAGAGGCCCTGGAACAGGGCGCCCAGGACTTTCTGGCCAAACCCTGCGACATAGACCTGCTGTGCCACAAGCTGGCCGAGGCGGTGCGCCAGGACAACCCCCCCGACGGCGAGGGCGAGCGCCTGGTCAAGGAGGTCATGGTGCCCCTGTCCGAATACACCACGGTGGGCATGGACGTCACGGTGGGCCAGGCAATCGCCCAACTGCACCAGAGCTTTTCCTGCCGCCCCGCCAGCGACAGCATCATGGAGACCGGGCACCGCTCGGTGCTGATCATAGGGCCACAGGGACAGGTGCGAGGCATGTTGTCCATCAAGGACTTGATGAAGGCCATCATGCCCGCCTATCTCAGCGCCCCCAAACCCTCCATGGCCGATTCCATACAGTACTCACCCATGTTCTGGCGGGGCATGTTCGGTAACGCGGTCAAGGAATTGGGCCCGAAAACCATCTCCCAAATCATGTCGCTCGCCCCTTCGGAAATAGGGGAAATGGAAGCTTTACTCACCGACCTGGAGGGCCATCTGTTGCTGGGCCTGCTGTTGGTATTGCCCGCCTGGAAAATATGCGGCAAGGCCGGGTTCAGCCCACTGTTGTCGCTGTTGGTGTTCATTCCGTATTTAGGCTATCTGGCCCTGTCGGTTACCCTGGCCTTTGCCGCTTGACCGACGGCCCGAGGGCGCGGAGAGGATTAACAAAATGCCTGCTTCCTTGGCAACGGGAACCTGGTCCCTGTTGCTCCTGTCGGCCCTGGCCATTGTGGGGGTGTGGATCACGGCGCGCATATTGATCCGGGCGGGTTTCCGCCCCTGGTGGGCGGTGCTTATTCTGGTGCCAGTGGTGAACCTGGCCATGATTTATGTGTTCGCTTTTGTCCGCTGGCCCATCTTGGAACACCCGGCGGGCATCGGTGGAGGGCAAACAGGCCCAACTAACCGAAGGACATAGCAAGGCAGGGGATGCTGTTGCTGATAGTGGTCAAGTGAGCTCGCCTAAGGTGACCGGAATAAATACTCGCTTGGTGCAATTTTGGGGGCGATCTAATCATTCTCCGGGGTCCATTCTTCGTTGAATTGCTGGGCGATGCCGTCGAACTCATGGTGGATTTCCAGGAAGGCATCTACTATGTCGGGGTCGAAATGCCGGCCGCGCCCCTCCTGGATTATGGAAACCGCTCTTTTATGGGGGAAAGCCGGCTTGTAAACCCGTTTGGAAATCAGGGCGTCATATACATCGGCCATGGCCATCAGGCGGCCGGCTATGGGGATGTCATCACCGGCCAGGCCTTGCGGATAGCCCATGCCATCCCACTTTTCATGGTGGGTGTAGGCGATGTCCTTGGCATGGGACAGGAACGAGGGACGCTCTTCCAGATCAAATACCTCCTCGGCCTTGAGGATGGCCTTTAGACCCAACTCGCAGTGGGTCTTCATGATGTCGAACTCTTCGTTAGTCAGCTTGCCCGGCTTCAGCAGTATGGCGTCGGGCACTCCCACCTTTCCGATGTCATGCAAGGGAGTGGACTTGAACAGCAGCTCCACCGTGTCGCCCAGGAGAAAATCGGCGAACCGGGGATGATCGGCCAGCTTGTTGGCCAGGGCCCGCACGTAGCGCTGGGTCCTGAGGATATGCCCGCCGGTTTCGTTGTCCCGGGTCTCGGCCAGGGAGGCCAGGCTGTGGATGGTGATGTCCTGGGTGACTTCCACCTCGCGAGTGCGCAGCCTGACCAAGTGGTCCAAATGGTCGCGGTGCATCTTCAGGTCCAGGTGGTTGTGCACCCGGGCCTGCACCTCCCGCACCTCGAAGGGCTTGGTGATGTAGTCAACCGCGCCAAGCTCGAATCCCTTGGTCTTGTTCTCGATCTCGGTGAGGGCGGTCAGGAAGATGATGGGGATGGTCTTGAAACGCTGGGCGGCTTGCAAGCGTTGGCACACCTCGTAGCCGTCCATGCCCGGCATCATGATGTCCAGCAGGATCAGGTCGGGCGCCTCCTCCTCCACCGTCTCCAAGGCGCTTACGCCGTCCATGGCCACCATGACCTCGTAGAGATCGCCCAGGGCGTCCACCAGGATGTCCACGTTGGCCTCGGTGTCGTCCACCACCAGGATGCTGCACTCTTCCAACGACTTCATGGCTCTCACCCTTCTTTCAGTTTATCCTGTAGTGACTTCACCATTTCCAGGGCGGGCTTGAACTTGTATCTCTTGATCAGCTTGGCCAGATCGCTGATCTCGATGACCAGCTCCGGCGGCCAGGCCAGGGCGATGACGCCCTCCATGGCCTCCTTGGCCAGCTTGGGCTTGCGGGTCCTCAAGTGGGGCGTCAGATCTTCCAGGGCGGCAATAAGCTCTTCGCTGTCGGCCGGGGCCGCTTCGGCCGGGGCCGGTTTTTCCTCTCCTTCCCCCAGCACGGCCAGGGCCTCGACAATTTCTCCCAGGCTTCGCCCAAAGGCATCCAACAGGGCGGGGTATTCATCCCGGCGCTCGCCGGCAATCGCCCCCTCCAGGTCTCCGGCGGACTGCCGCAGCCCGCCGGCGCCCACGTTGCCGGCCACTCCCTTGATGCTGTGGGCCAGGCGCTGGGCTTCTTGGTCCTCCCCCTGATCCAGCAGGCCGGCTATGTCCTCGCGGGCCGAGGCGTAGTCGTCGCGCAGCTTGATCAGCAGCGAGCGATAGAGCTCCTTGTGGCCCCCCAGCCGGGCGAGGCCCTCTTCCAGGTCCACGCCCTTGACGGCCGCGGGCAGCCCCCCGGCCGGCGGCAAGGACTCGGCTTGGGCCGTTGCCGGGGAGGCGGCGGGGGCGAAGCCGCGCACCCCGGGCTTGATCCAGGCGGTCAGGGTCTTGAAGAGCTGGTTCACGTCGATGGGCTTGGCCACATGGTCGCTCATGCCCGCCGCCAGGGCCTTTTCCCGGTCCCCGGCCATGGCGTTGGCGGTCATGGCGATGATGGGCAGGTCGTCGAAGCCGCCCTTATTTCGAATGGTCCTGGTGGCGGTGTAGCCGTCCATCACCGGCATCTGCACGTCCATGAGCACGGCCTGGTAGTTGTCGCCGCCAACCATGTCCACCGCCTCCTGGCCGTTGTTGGCGATGACCACCTTGAGCCCAGCCCCCTCCAGAATCTCGCGGGCCACCTGCTGGTTGATCTCGTTGTCCTCCACCAACAGCACCTTGGCTCCCCGCAAATCTCCTCCAGACGGAGCTTGGCCGATTTCGCGGCGGCCGGCGCTGGTGTCCCGCTGGGTATGTTTGCCAAAGGCGCTCATGATGGCGTCCAAGAGCAGGGAGGGGCTCACCGGCTTTATTAGGAAGCCTTCCAAACCGATCTGGTCGGCCCGCTTCATCACCTCCTCGCGGCCGTGGGCCGTGACCATGATGATGGTGGGGGTCTTGGGAAGACCGGGGTTCTTCTTGATCTTCTCCGAAGCGGTCAGGCCGTCCATGCCCGGCATCTTCCAGTCCATGAGCACCAGCTCGTAAGGCTGGTCCGGGTCGGCCTTTTCCAGCATGGCCAGGGCCTCGCTCCCGTCGCAAGCCAGGTCGGCCTGGAAGCCCATGGAGTCCAGCATGCCCTCCAGAATCTCCCGGCTGGTGGCGTTGTCGTCCACCACCAGCACCCGCATGCCCCTGAGGTCCGGGTCTGGCGCGAGCTTTTTCTCGGCCGGGGCCTTGCCTCGGCCGAAGACCGCGGTGAAGATGAACTCGCTGCCCGCCCCGGCCTGGCTCTTCACCCAGATTTCGCCGTGCATCATGTCCACCAGCTTCTGGCTGATGGTCAGGCCCAGACCGGTGCCGCCGTACTTGCGGGTGGTGGAGGTGTCGGCCTGGCTGAAGGCCTGGAACAGCTTGGCCTGATGCTCCGGGGTCATTCCGATGCCCGTGTCGCGCACGCTGAAGCGGGCATGCACCTGATCATCATCCAGCTTCTCCAGACGGGCCGTGACCACGATCTCGCCCTGGTCGGTGAACTTTACCGCGTTGTTGGCCAGGTTCACCAGGATCTGCCCCAGGCGCAGGGGATCGCCCTTGAGCCCGCGGGGCAGCTCCGGGTCAAGGTCGAAAAGCAGCTCCAGTCCCTTTTCCTGGGCCTTGATGCCCACCAGATTGGAGATGTTGGCCAGCACCTCGTCCAGGGAGAAGTCGATGGTCTCCATGTCCAGCTTGCCGGCCTCGATCTTGGAGAAGTCCAGGATGTCGTTGATGATGCCCAACAGGGCTTGGGCGCTGGCGTAGATCTTGTCCAGATAGTCTTGCTGCTTGGGGTTCAGGCTGGTCTTGAGGGCCAAATGGCTCATGCCGATGATGGCGTTCATGGGAGTGCGGATCTCGTGGCTCATGTTGGCCAAAAAGTCGCTCTTGGCCTGGGTGGCCGCCTCGGCCTTGGCCTTTTCTTCGTCCAGGTCCTCCAGCATGTTCAGCATGGCCCGCCGGGTATTGGCCAGCTCATCGATCTGGGCCTGCATGGACTCCTCTGATTCCCGGCTTTGTTGGAAGGCATCCCTGAGCTGGGCGGTCATGCGGTTGAAGGCCTCGGAAAAATCCCCCATGAAACTGACCCGGTGGTTGAAATCGCCCCGGGCGATCTGCTGGGTGGTCCAGGTCAGGTGGCGCAGGCTGTTTTGCAGGTTTTTCAGCGAGCCCAGCAGGGCGCTGTTGCCACGGGGGGCCTCGGCCTCGATTTCGCCTTGGGACAGGGCCAGGCCCAGCTCGGCGGCGGCGTTGTATTCGCCGATGAACCGGTTGATGTAGCCCACCGCCTGGCGGATCTCGTTGTCCGGGAGGTCATCGGGCAGCTCGATGGGCGCGGGCGTCTTGCCCTTCAAGATCAGATAAAAGGCCTCGCTGATCTTGTCGAGGATCTCTTTCTTGACCTGGAGCATTCGCTTACGCCTTTGGTTTCACCTCGAAACGGCACACCCGGTCGCCGGAGCACCAGCAGTCGATCTCCCTTACCTCGAACTCCCGGCCGGTGAACTCCAGGAAAAGCCCGTTGATAAAGCCTTCGTCATAGGTGCAGATATTCTCGTCGGTCATGGGCAGGCCCGAGCAGTCCAGGTCCTCGGCCACGGTGAGGAGAAAATGCATGTTGTCCAGATCGGCCATTTCCACCCTGAGGATGCCCACCCTCAAATCGGCCAGCAACTGCTGCAGCTCCACGACGAACTGGTTGAAGTCGTCCTTTTGGGTGATCAGGTTGCGGAAAAACTGGCGCCCGGCCGAGCGGCCGGCCTCAAAGTAGATGCGGTTGGCTTCCTGGGGACCATAGTCCTTGGTGAGCAGGTCGCGCAGGGTGAACTGCATCAGGCGGTAGACCGCCACGGGCATGTTGGCGCCCAGGTTGGGCCGGCCTTCGCCCACGTCGCCCAACATGCTCCAGTCAAACAGAAGCTCGTCACGCTCTTCCTTGAACATGGCCAACCATCCTTTCCGGCTATTGGATGTCCGCCTGGTCCACGATTCTATATTTCTTGCCCCGCCCCGTCTTTTCCAGCAGCTGGTTGATCTCCTCTTTCAGCGCAATCATCCTTTCCTCGCGCCCGATGGTCAGGCGGTTGAAGCGCTCCAGCTCGTCCAGGTTGCGTCGCAGCTCCTCCTCGGCCTGCTTGCGCTCGGTGATGTCCCTGGTTACGGTGATCAGGCCGATCGGCGTCCCATTTTCATCCAGCAGCACAGAGGTCTTGAGCGCGCCCCAGAAGGTCGTGCCGTCCTTTTTTAACAACAGAAATTCCGACACGGGCGTTTCCAATTTTTCCGGGTCGCTGACAAGCTTGGCAATCTTGGCCCTGGCTATCTCGTGGAAGTCCTGGTGCATCCATTGCAGGGAATTGGTGCCAATGGCCTGTGATTCGTCCTCCAGGCCGTACACCTTGCAGACTTGCGGCGAGACATAGGTGATCTTGCCTCTAATGTCGGTCTGAGTGACCGCGTCGGGCAGAGTGGTGATCAGCTTGGTGAACTGCTCGGTCTTTTGCCTGATTTCAGATTCGGCCTCCTTGCGCTCGCTTATATCGCGGAAAGTGACCACCGCCCCGATCACTTTGCCTTCCTTGGCAATGGGGGTAGAGGCGTACTCCGCCGGGAAGGAGCCTCCATCCTTGTGCCACAGAACCTCGTCGTCGATGTGGTGGGGCTCGCCACGGGAATAAGAGGCCCACATGGGGCACTCATCCAACGGGTACTCTGATCCATCCGCGCGATGGTGGTGTATCAGGGCATGAACCTTTTGACCCCGCAGTTCGTCTTCCTTGAAGCCCAGCATTTGCACTGCGGCCGGGTTGACGAAGGTGATGCAACCCTGGGCGTCCACCCCGAAAATGCCTTCGCCGGCCGAGTCCAGGATGCGGCGGCTGAGCTCCTCGCTCTCGCGCAGGGCCTCCTCGGCCCGCTTGCGCTCGGTGATGTCGCGCACCGTGCCCACGGCGTACCACTGGTCTTCGAGCTGGAAGGATGACAGGGTCACCTCCACCGGGAAATTATCGCCCACGCGGTTGCGGGCGGTGGTTTCGGTGGTGGTGCCCAGGACCACTCCCCGGCCCTCCCGGGCGAAACGCTCCATGCCGGGTTTGATCTTGTCCTGGTGCTCCTCGGGCGCGGCCATGGCATGGAAATCCATGCCCAGGGCCTCGGCCTCGCTGAAGCCGAATAGCCTCTCGGCGGCATGATTCCAGAACAGCACCTCGCCCTTGCCGTCGATCATTATCAGGGCGTCTTCCACCGCCTGGCTCATGGCCTTGACCTTGCGTTCCGCGGCCAGGTATTCCAGCTCCGCCTGCTTGCGCGCGGTGACATCCAGAATAAATCCCGTGGCCAGCAGGTCTGTTTTGCTTGTCTTTGCAAAGGATGCGGTGAGACGCACCCACTTTAGCTCGCCGCCGGGCGGCACGATGCGGGCCACCAGGTTGATATAGCTGCCGCCGGCGCTTATGGCCTCGTCCATCTCCTGGCTCACCCGCTCCATGTCCTCTGGATGCCAGGGCAGAATTTTCTTGTCGCGGATGACCTCCTCGGGCGGTGCGCCGAAGAACTCCTCGGCCCGCTGGCTCAGGTAGCTATACTCCCGACGTCTGCCGTAAATATGCGATTGAAAGATTGCGCCAGGAACGCTGGCCACTATGGCCGCCAGGCGCTCCTCGGCCTGCTTGCGCTGGGCCACCTCCCGGGCCATGCGGCGGTTCCAGATTATTATGATCGCCAGGATGATGGCGATAGCCAGGGCAACCGCGCCACCCACCCGCAGTATGAAGCCCCAATCGGTTGACCGCTGGAAGCGAACATTGGTCCAGCGTTCCACGAATTTTTCCCGCTCGGTCTCTGGAATGGACAACAGGGCCTTTTCAAGGATGCCCGCCAATTGGGGCCAGTCCCGGCGCACCCCAAAGGCCAGCTCGCTCCTGTATTCAGTGGTGAGCGCTATCTTCAGACCGGCGGTGCCGGTCTTGTTGAGCATGTAGTTGAGGGAGGTCTGGCTGTCCACGAACCCGTCGGCCCCGCCACCCTTGACAGCGGCCAGGCCCTCCTCCAGGTTGCTCACCGGCACCAGTTCCAACCTGGGGTGGTCTTTGGCAAGCAACCCCTGTATGGCGTCGCCGTCGATAACCGCCAGCCTTTTGCCCCTGAAAAACTTGAGCCCGCTGATAAAGGGCGCGTCCTCCCGAGTCAGCACCATGTAGGGAGAGGATATGTAGGGCCGCGTGAAAGAGAGGTACTTGCCGCGCCCGGGAGTGGGGGTGACGCAGGCAAGCAGGTCCACCTGGCGAAGCCTGGCCTTTTCCAGGGTGTCTTTCCAACTGGTTCCCGGGACCGGGACAATGCGGCTGCCGAGCTTGGCGCTGATCAGTTTTACGTAATCCGAGGCAATGCCCAAAAAATTCTCGTTTTGATCCATCCCCTCGAAGGGCATGTAAGCGGGATCAACCCCAAGGCGAATTTCCCGATGCCGGGCAAGCCATTTCTTTTCCGCCGGGCTTAGCTCGAACTTCACGCCGGTTTTGGCGAAGTGCTGCATGGTTTCGTCGGGGACCCAACGCTTTTCCATGGCCAGGATCTCCCGGCGGGATATGGCGGCAAGGCCTTTGTTGACCTGGGTTAGCAACTCAGGCCTGCCCTTGGCCACGCCGGCCTGCAGGCTCTGCACCGACAACGGCCTGCCGCTCCAAGCTATTTCGCCGCTGAGTCCCATGTTGTTCAAGATTTCTTCGAAGCACACGGCAACCGACGCCACCGCGCGGAACTCGCCCTGGATCAGTTTACGGGCCAGCCGCTGCCGGTTGGTGACTTGCTCGAAGCTTATGCCCGGGTGGCTTCTGGCCAGCAGGCCCATCACAAAAGAGCCCTTAAGAACGCCCACGTTTTGGCCGGCCAGGTCCTTGGGGCCAACTGGCCCGTCTTGGACGCGGTAGAAAAGGCCGGTGTTGACGATGAACAGAGGGATGGAAAAAGCCATCCAGCGGTTCATATAGGGCTCCCGCACCAGGCCGCTGACGACATCCACCCGGCCCTTGCGCGCCCAGTCGAATATTTCGGACTGGGTTCCAAAGACGAACTCGATCCTTTGGCCGGCCTTGGCCGCCCACAGCCGCCAGATGTCCACCAGGATGCCGGTGGGCCGGCCGGTGGCCGAAAGAGAGCTCAAGGGCGCGTTTTGGCGCTGGCAGGCCACCAGCAGCGCGCCCTTTTTCCTGCCCCTGGTCTCCCCGCTCCAGCGGCGTTCTATGGCCACGCGCTCGGCCGGAGTTATGAGCTCCAGGCCCCGCCCCACCACCTTGGCCAGGCGGGTGTTGCCCTTTTTTACGGCGGCCTGGAATTCAGCGGAGTACAGCGGCTTGTCGGGCAGGAAGGTGAATTCGGACAGTAGGTCCCATTTTTTCAGAAAGTAGAGCCCCACCGGGGTGTCGGAGGCGAAGACCCGGATATCCCCGGCCTTCAGGGCGGTGAACATATCTTTATAGGTGTCGAACTCGGCCAGGCTGGCCTCGGGCAGCTTGTCCTGGAGATACCCCACCAGATAGTCGCCCTTGATGACGCCCACCCGGTAGGGAGCCAGGTCCACCACGTTTCTTATGCCGAATATGCCCTTGTGGAAGAAGTATGACGTGGTGGATTTGAGCAGGGGGGCGACATATTCAAGGTACTCGGCCCGCTGCTTGCTGTAGAAGCAGCCGCCGTGGATGTCCACCTTGCCCGAGCCCACCAGCTTGAGGGTCTTTACAAATGGGGCGGCCACGAACTTTACTTCGATGCCAGTCTTTTTGGACCACAGGCGCCAGATGTCCACCAGCCAGCCCCAGGGGCGGCCCTGGCCGTCCACCGCGTTGTATGGCGGGTAGTCCTCGCTGATGGCCACGGTTACTTTTGAGGGAATTTCGGTGGCGAAAGCCGGAGCCGCTGATATGAAAGACAAAAAAAATATCAGGGCGATGAGCCACCTGGGGCAGCCGGGCATTTTGACAGCCATGGTGCCTCCACAAAGGGAACCTACTTATCCTATTGCCATAATTTATTTTAAACGCAGAAGGAAATCACGTCCACGAATTC
>Ga0272444_10002222_pt1 | contig 18083 bp, 17 predicted proteins | sample SSMForm13_FD_201033 | JGI IMG/M metagenome (GOLD analysis project Ga0272444, IMG submission 201033) | Marine sediment archaeal communities from Little Sippewissett salt marsh, Falmouth, MA, United States - SSM-Form-13 | ecosystem: Environmental > Aquatic > Marine > Wetlands > Sediment ... | reverse complement strand
GAGGGTACAAATAAAAAAGGTAAGTTACCATGCTGCCGATTATTTCTATTGTAGGAAAATCCAAATCCGGAAAGACCACATTGATCGAAAAGCTAATTCCTGAACTTAAAAAACGGGGATACAGGATAGGGACTGTTAAACACGCCTCTCATAATTTTGATATGGATAAAAAAGGAAAGGATAGCTGGCGTCACAAAGCAGCCGGTGCAGATACGGTCATTGTTGCTTCCAGTGAAAGGATCGTCATGGTAAAAGATGAAAATTTCGTTCATTTGGAAAGCATTGAAAAATATTTTGATGACGTGGATCTTGTTATTACTGAAGGGTTCAAAAAGGAAAAAAAACCCAAAATAGAAGTATATCGCTCCCATAAGAACAAAAAACCGCTTTGCAATGATGATAAAACCTTCATCGCCCTGGTCACAGATACGGATATCCGTGTAAATGTGCCCACATTTGGCCTGGAAGAGATTAAAGCACTGTCAGACCTGATAGAAAAAAAATATTTATGAACCGGGAAGATCTGAAACATTTAAAATCATGGTTTGCTGATTATGTTGCGGGTTTTTACACGGATGACCCCAGAGACATTTATGCGATACGTCTCAAGGAAAAACATACAGAGCGAGTCTGCGAAAATATCATCATGCTTGGCAACGCTCTAGGTTTGACGGACCAGGAAATGATACTGGCAGAGACCATGGGGCTATTTCATGATATTGGCCGGTTCAAACAGTATGCGGTATATGGAACGTTCAATGATATGGTATCTGAAAACCATGCCAAAATCGGACTCCGGGAGATGGCTAAACGTAAGGTTCTGGCGGTATGCACAAGAGACGAAAAGCGCTGGATCACAAAAGCCGTTGCCTATCACAACGCAGCTTCAATACCGGAAGGCAAGGATGAGAAAACACTTTTTTTCATTCGCCTTCTGCGGGATGCCGACAAGCTGGATATCTGGAAAGTTGTCATAGATTACTATAAAAAGCGTGATAAAGAGCCAAGTTCTCTTTTAGAAATCGGCCTTCCCGATGATCCCACGTATTCACCACAGATTTTAGCAGCGATACGCAAGGGCCGGATGGTCCTTATGCGGAATTTAAGAACATTAAACGACTTTAAACTGCTCCAGATCAGCTGGGTGTTTGATCTTAATTTTGTTCCTTCGTTCCAGGCCGTTAAAACTTGTGAGTATATAGAGCAGATTGAGGCAACCCTTCCGCACTCAAAAGAAATCACAGATGCAGTATCACATGCGCATGATTACGTGAACCGTCACCTGTAACCCCTGTTTTTTATCAAATGCGTTCGTTCGCATTTAGAGAAATTGTTTACATACAGAGAAAGGAAGATAAAAAATGAAAGAAATTATCGGGCTGGCTATCATCGTAGGGATCTGGTATCTTTTGCAGGCTTACATCCTGCCAAAATTAGGAATTTCCACATGACTGAAAGATTCTTGTCAGGTGACAAGCAATACAGATAATATAAAAAAAAAGACCCCTCATAAACATTAAAAATATAATATTGATGAATTCCTAAAAAAAGACCTTTGTAAAATTCGTTTTTATCTAAAATTACGAACTCATAACCTGTACGTCGACTCTGTAATCTCCCTGCCTTGATCCGGAATCCATCCTTATCTTTTCAGAAACCTCACCTTTTCCTTTAAATACGGCAACCGTGGTATTAAACTGAAGATTATCAATTATTTTTCCAACTTCAAAACTTTCCAGCAATTCTTCTTTGTGCTCTTCAATGAATAAAGTGATTACATTTCCTAATTGAAAACGGACATCAAGAATAAATGTCACTCCTTTTAGCGGTCCTTTGTCCAAAGTTATTATCATGGAACAGATATCGGGAACCTCGCCATCTGTTATCTCAATCTTTTCAACATGTGCGGGATTCTTTAACTGGAGAGAAATATTGTCTTTAAAATTATCGAAACGAAAAACTTCAAGAAACAGACGTATAGTTACCAATTGATTCTGGGAAAAAATATCCGTTGACTGCCATTTCTGAAATTGAATAACAGCATCCTCTATGGAAGTTCGTGCCATATGACATCGCAAAATATTTTTAGCCGCATTCATTCGGACAGAATCGTTTTTTAACAACTCGTTAAAATCTTTTAAAGCTCTATCGAACTGACCGAACTTGGCCAGTGTTATGGCCCCTTCCAGAGTTGCCGTATCTTTGTCTTTTCCTGTTGTATCAGAAAATAGTTCCTTGATAACGTCCTGATCTTTTTCTGATACCTCGGGTAATGTGGGTTGCTTTTCTATTTTTTCAATATCTTTTTTTACGCCACTAATTTTTTTTGAAACAATGTCTATCAGGTTTTGTCCGTCTTTTATCAACCCGGTTTCCTGAATTAAGGTTAATGCATCTTCGTATTTCCTTTTTGCCTCGAATAATAATCCCTGGGATCGATAAAGCTTTGCCGTTTCTAACAAGTTCTTTAGCCGTTCTTTAATATCCATAATTACTCTCAAATATTAATTGTTTTTAAAAGGTCTCCTGCTATGGGTGTTTAGCAAGATCTGGTATCAGCTAAACATATACCGTCCAAGAGCCCGGTCATAAAGATCAACGGAAGAGAATTTAACACCGATATAAGGGCCTCGAATATTTTTTATAACCGCCTCTTTTTTGATTAAAGATTTCGATTTGTCGTCCAGATGAAACTCCAATAAAAGTGTGTCACCCATATTAAATTTTTGATTCGCACTTTCCTCCAGTTTAAAGCTTAATCCGGCGCGAGTGATATCTTGTATTTTCATTGATCCTTTAGCTTTTTTCTCTCCGGAGACAAAACAAGTGTATGTCCCGGGAAGATTTACTTTTTTTCTGTGTCTTTTTCTTCGTTCCAAAAGAACATCATACAAATACCCGCAACTGCATTTGTGCTTCAAACGGACTAAGTAATTAGAACCTAATTCTTCGGATACGTCTATTTCCTTTGATTTTTCGCATTTAGGGCAAATAATTATCGCCTTATTATCTTTGTAAATAAAAACGTTTTCTGTCATTTTGGAAGCCTTGTTTTCTATTATATACTAAAGAATATCATATTATCTTTTGCCGATGCAAGGTTTCTTATCTCTCATAAAAAATTTATGGTGTTATATTTTTTGAATTTTTTCCATTTCGATTTCAAGAGGTTTCATATCATCTTCCCGGCCGAACTCGTGCAATCGTTTTCTGAGTTCTTCCATCTCTTTTTTGAGTTGCGGCAATAATTCTTCCTTTATTTTTTGTCGCACCGCTTGTCCGGATCGTTTCATCTCTTCTGCCAAACCCTTCAATTCGTTTTCGAGCTTTTTGAATTCTTCAGTCTCCGGAATGCTTTTTAAGTCTTTGGAGAATTGTTCAAACTGTTTTTCTAAATCTTTAAGCCCGTTCCCCATCCCGCCAAAAAGCTTCTGGAAAAGGATGGAAGTTTCGGTGGAACCTTCTACTGTGGCATTGTTTTGCAAAAGCCTTCCCTCGCTAAGGATCTGAATCATCTCAACGGCCTTATTCTCCTGGTTTTGGGAATCAGTAATGATAAAAAACCTGGAATGCTCCGTGGCGGTGTCAGCAAACTCTTTTTTTATGGTAATATCCACAAGGAAAAAACCTTCATCTGAATAAAACAGACTGTTGACGGTGCCAATATGGTTCTGCTCAAAAATGACTCGGTTTCCGTGTTTCAGTCCTTGAACCTGATTGAAGCGGATTTTGAGGTTGAGGGAATTCTCTTTACACGCCAGAAGAACAAATGGCAGTATTAGAAAAATCAAAATTCCTTTTCGCATATACAACTCCATTTCATACCGTTGATAGCCATATATTTGAACATGATATTACAATAACGGCGCATCCGTGTCAAACAAGATAACATTCCGGATTTGACACCTAACCTTTTATATACTAAATATGATGTGATCGGAAAAATTCATTTTTATTATTTTTTCCCAATACATCAAAAGAAATCGGGAAAAAAGGAAAATCATGGTTTATAAAAAATTTAACCTAAACTACCAAGGTCAAAAAATTAATGTAAAGAATGAACTACTTTGCTTAACAGATTTTTGGAAGGCCGTGGGGCGTCCTAAAAACAAATCCGCCCCCCAGTGGTTGCGTCTCCCACAAACAATAAATTTTATGATCAGACTTGAGTCTAAAATTGGGAATTCTCAAGGGATGGTAGAAAAATATGATAAATCAGGAACTTTTGCTCACTGGCAAATTGCCATGGCTTATGCAAAATATTTGTCTGCTGATTTAGAGATGCATATGAGTGAAGTGTATATGCGGTACCAGGCGGGTGATGTTACACTGGCTGATCAAATAGCTGACAAAGCAAGTCCGGATGCCCAAGAGTGGCTTTTAAAAAGAATAGCCCAAAAAGTCAAACGCTGGTTAATGATTGAACCTGCCGTTAAAAGAATCGAGAAATAATGGCTCCGGCGTAAATTTACGATCATTTTTACCATTTCCGTTTATTATCTGGCCCGATGCAAGGGTGCCCTCGCATCTCATATCCCCTTGTTATACATCTTGGAAATTATACAACATCCTGGATTTAATGATAATTTATCCATAGAACCCCGTAATGATAAGCAGAACAAATCTACTTGAGCTGCTTAACCGACATTTTAACAATCACCTCAATATATTGTGGTATCTTTTTACTTGACACACAAGATACTTTATTTTATATTGATATTCGAAATATGTTTTTAACATATTAATAATTATGAAATTATCAAAAAGGTTAAAGAAAAAATAAATGGGCAAAAAATTTATAACATGTCCTAAAGATTCAAAAATGCAATATTATCGTGAAGTTTGCACGGAAATTTTTAGGAAGGGGAACATGCGCGATTGGTGTAAAAACTGTGAGGTTTTTCAGGACCAGAAAAAGACCACCGGAGAGACTCAGTAACCGTATCGTTATTTTTATATTTATATAAAGTTTGTCTAAGTTTTACAGTCAGGCCGACAAATTATTTATAACTAAGCTTTAAAGGAAATGGTTTTTCGATATTAAGATCGCATAATAGAAGGAGGAATTATGATCTCTTCCCCATGTGCAAGTTGTAAAAAGAAAAATCAACCTAAAGAAAAGTGTGCCAAAGATTGTAAAATATTAAAGGCTGTACAATGTCACCAGGTTTTATATGAAAAAGAAAGTGTTTTCCATGCCATAGATTATACTGAAGAAGGACGATTTTGTTTAAACAACATAGAATTGCATAAATGATTGTTCTTTCTTTCCCTACTTAAAACGAGTATAATCTATTTTGTTAAGGCTATTTTTATCGTGCAAAGGAGGTGGCCTCTATGTACGTAGGTCGTGTTATGAATACATATCTTGTGACTGTCCCCCCTGATACAACCATTATAAAAGCCAAAGACATTATTGACAAAAAGAAGATTAACCATCTTTTGGTAGTAGATAAAAATGAAAACCTGCTTGGAATAGTCTCGGACAGAGATGTTAAGCTGAGCTGGGCCTCTCCGGCCACCACTCTCAGCGTTCATGAGTTAAATTATCTGTTGACTCAGTTGACCGTTGAAATGATCATGAAAAAAAACATCATCACCATCTCATCCGATACCACCATTGAACAGGCCGCCCTCATCATGCAGGAAAACCGGATCAGCGCTCTGCCGGTCATGGAAGGGAAAAAACTCGTGGGAATTATCACCACCACCGATGTTTTGGAGGTGCTGCTGCGCGCCATCGGCGTAGATGAGGGAAGTGGACGGTTCATTGTTCTGGTTAAAGATCGTATCGGAGTTGTGGCCGAGGTTTCGAGACTTCTCAAGGATCAACAGATCAGTATCCAAAGTTTGGTGACTTGGCCGGTAAAAAACTTCCCCGGCATTTATCAGCTCATTATGAGGGTGGCTTTTGAAGATAAGGAAAAAGCAATTTCTGTATTAACGGATGGCGGCTTCAAAATACTCACAGAGTACATTCGGGATCTTACGCCTTACCTGCCTAACCAATAGCGCGTCGTTATCAGGATTCCGGCATATTCGGCCAAGCTGTATAACTTCCCTGATAATTTTTCAGGATATATTCTTTTTCATTCTTTTCCATGATGGAATAATCCGGCATTAAAGGAATCTTACCGATGTTGGTGGCAATAACATACATGGGCTGAGCCAGACCTGTGGTATGACCCCGCAGCGCATCCCGAATCAGTTCAGCCCCCTTTTCAATTGGTGTCCGGAAATGATCGATTCCCGGTGCAGGCTCACAGTAAAACACATAGTAAGGCCGGATGCGAACCGCCAAAAGCTTTTGATGCAACTTCCGAAAAGTCTCCACGTCATCATTAATCCCCTTTAACAAAACAGCTTGGTTCCCCACATTGACTCCGCAGGATAGGAGATCGAAAACCGCCTGTGCCGTCTTTTCCGTAATTTCTTTGGGATGATTACACTGAGTATTTACCCAGATGGGCACCCGATGATAGCTGTTCAGAACCTTTTTGAGACCGCCGGTAATTCGATGGGGTAAAACAATGAGCGTACGTGTTCCAAAGCGAATCATCTCTATATGAGAGATCTCTCTCAGCTTGCGGATAAGATATTCAATTTTTTGGTCTGAAAGTATAAAAGGGTCGCCGCCGGTAATGAGAACATCCCGAATCTCTTCATGTTCACGGATCCACGCGATACCCTCTTCCAAATCAAAGCGAAGCTTGAGCTTTCGGTCAAGCACCAGTTCTTTACGAAAACAATGACGGCAGTAATTTGCGCAGATATCGGTAACGGTAAAGGCAATGCGATCATGATACTGCCGTGCGATACAGTCGGGTCTGATCTCCCCGGTATCGCGGTTTTCTTCCCAGATCAGGTAGTTTAGCATTCCATATCGATTCTCAGCTTCTTTCATTGAAGGAATAACCTGTTTGCGTATGGGACAATCAGGGGTGTCCGGATCCATTAAAGAAGCAAAATAAGGGGTGGTCCCCCATTTGGTATTTAGAGTCGTTATGGCCTCTTCTTCTTCCGGGGTGACGTTGACAACTGCCTTCAGTCTATCAAGGGTGTTGACGCTGTTTTGGAGTTGTTGGACCCAGTCTTCCATTATGTCTTCCTCCTATATACTAAAAAAAGTTTACCCGTTCTTTTAAGGCAATAAAGTAGATTTGAATTGGAAAAGAAATGATGCCGGCGGGTAGCGTTTATGGAGATGATGTGGATATTTGATAATTTTTGTTATGATTCAGTTTTGAGTCATTTTTTTCTGATTCTTTAGGATCTCAATGGTTTCTGAAGTCTCCCGTATGGAAACACTCTGACGAAGTTTTTCCATCCTTCCCATTATCTCGGCAAATCGACTCCCTTCTGCCGCACTGATCCATTCGAGCTGGAGCCGTTCGGGCCGGATTCCCAGTTTCTCCATTTTCTTTCGAATCTTTTTAACTCTTTTCTCGGTCCATCGGTTGGCATCAATATAATGACAGTCACCCATATGGCATCCGCTGACCAGAACAACCGGCGCACCGTTAAGAAAACCGTTAAAGATAAATTTTTCGTCAACTCGTCCGGAGCACATGGTCCGGATAATTCGAACATTTGAGGGATATTGAACACGTGAAACCCCCGCGTAATCAGCGCCTGCATATGAGCACCAGTTGCAGGCAAATACCAGAATTTTTTCTTGCGAACGTTGTTCGAGCATGGAATCGATTTGGTTGTTAATCTGCCCGTCCGTAAAATGGTTCATAACAATGGCATCATAAGGGCATTCCGCAGCGCAAGTGCCGCAGCCGGCGCATGCCGCCGTATTCACGACACAAGGCGTCTTTTTTTTGATACCTTTGGTAATGGCATTATAGGGACAAATTTCAACACACTTGCCGCAAGCGTTGCACTTTTCCGGGTCTATTTCGGAAGTAATCGGTTCTGTGTAGATTTCTCCTTTATGCATCAGCCGAATGGCGCGGACTGCGGCTGCTGAAGCCTGTGTAACGCTGTCTTTGATATCCTTGGGGCTCTCGGCGCATCCCGCATAGAAAATTCCTCGAGAAGCCGCGTCAACCGGTTGGAGCTTGGGATGCGCTTCCAGGTAAAAACCGTCGGGCGTTAGCTGAAGCCCCAGCATTTCTTGGAGCCGCCGGGTACTTTTGGCCGGCTTCATTCCAAGAGCTAAGACGAGCATTTCAAGATCGAAAAATTCCAGCCTGCCGGTTACCGTATTTTCGACCGCAACCCGCATGCTGCGATCCGGCAGCTCTTCAACGTTGCCCGGCAAACCTCTCAAATAATGTACCCCCAGACGACGACTGCGCATAAAGAGATCTTCGAATCCTTTGCCAAAGGCACGAATGTCGATATAAAAAACCTTTATGTCAATATCAGGATAATGTTCTTTGAGTACCAGTGTGCTTTTAATGGTGTTCATACAGCAGGTATTGGAGCAATACCTGCTGCCTTTCCTGGCAGACCGTGAGCCCACACATTGGATAAAGCCAACGGATTTAGGAATTCTTCTGTCTGTGGGGCGAATCAGTTTTCCTTTGGTAGGGCCCCCGGCATTGATGAGGCGTTCAAATTCAAGACTGGTGAGGACATTTTCGAACCGTGTATATCCGTATTCGTCAAGTTCAGTGGGGTCATAAGGCTCCATTCCGGTCGCCACGATGATGGATCCCACACGTTCCTGGATTTCATCATCGGACATGTGAAAATTGATGCAGCCCTTTTCACAAGCTTCGAGACATTTTGCGCAAACCACGGGGTTGTGCCCCAAGCATTCATTGATATTGATGACATAAGCCGAGGGGACCGCCTGGGGAAAAGGGGTAAAAACGGCCTTGCGCGATGATAAACCCAGGTTGAACTCGTCGGGACGAACCACGGGGCAAGCCACAGCACAGTCGCCACATGCCGTGCACTCTTGTTCTGACACATAACGCGCTTTTTTTAATATCTTTATATCAAAGTTGCCCACATAGCCTTTAACATCTACTATTTCGCTCAGGGTGTAGAGTTTTATCCGGGGATGTCGACCGACATCCGTCATTTTAGGACCCAGGATTCAGATGGAACAGTCCATGGTGGGAAAGGTCTTGTCAAGCTGGGCCATGGTTCCGCCAATGGAAGCATTTTTTTCCACCAGGACAACTTCATAACCGTTGTCTGCAAGATCAAGGGAGGTCTGAATGCCGGCAATACCTCCGCCGATGACCAGGGTTCGTTTGGTGAGCGGCAGCTTTTCTTCTTTCAGCGGCTGGAGCAATCGTGCCCGGGACACGGCCATTTTTACAAGGTCTTCAGCCTTTTGTGTTGCTGCATCCGGTTCATTCAAATGGACCCAGCTGCATTGCTCACGGAGATTGGCCATTTCCAAAAGATATGGATTAAGACCCGCGGATTGCATCATCTGTCGAAAAGTGGGTTCATGAAGCCTCGGTGAACACGAGGCCACGACAATGCGCTCCAACCCGTGTTCATCAATATCCTGAAGGATTTCCTGTTGACCCGGCTCGGAACAGGCGTAAGCGATATCTTTTGAAATAACAACATCTTCAAGCCGGGACGCTGTTTCGGAAACTTTTGGACAGTTCACCGTCTGAGCGATATTTGACCCGCAATGACAGACATAGACGCCGATACGCATCTGCGGTTTTGTATTTATTGAAGTAACAGGTTCCATGTTCTTTCCTTAAATAGTTTCCAAAATTGTTCCAGTGTATACGGTTACTCCCAGTAAATGGTTTTTGCAATAATACCGGTCAAGTCTATCATCTCCATGTTAAGTTCTTCTCCGAGAAAAGGATCTTCCATGGCACAACGGAGATGAATTTGGCATTTGGGGCAGGCGGTGACCAGAAGATCACTTTCTGTGGCATGGGCCTGTCTCAAGCGTTTGACCTGTAGAGCCTTGCTGAACGCATCGCATCCGGTCCAGGCGCAATTCCCGCAACATATGGCCGACTTTCCATTATTCTGCATCTCCCGAAAGCTGCTTGGTTTGAGGCGCCGGATCAATTGTCTGGGAAGGTCTGCAGGAGCTTCAAGCCAGTTTAGACGACACGAATCCTGAAAAGTTATTTTTTTATCAATTTTTTTAAAATCTATGGCGCCTTTGCTGATCTCTTTTTCAAGAAGTTCATAGATATGGGTAACCTTGAAATTTAATTTGATTCCATGTTTTGGGTAATCATGGGCCAATGTCCTATAGCACTCCGGGCAAGCCGTAATCACCTCCTCAATTCCAAGGTTATGGATCGACTCCACATTCATTGACGCTAATTTTAAAAAATTATCTTTATCTCCCGACCAGAGGAGATCATGTCCGCAACATCGCTCATCCTGGAGCAGGGCCGGTTTAATATCGAAGAAATTAAGAAGGCGAAGACTATCCTTCAAGATATTAGAGGTTTCAACCCCCAGATGGTTTCTGAAAAATATGTCAAAGTACGGGGAGCAACCCCCAAAAAAAAGGATCTTACTCTTGGAATCAACCTCAACATCTTGGGGCAGCCAACCCCATCGCTGTGTTTTGAGCCCGGGTGATGTCATGGCTCGCATCAGAGACCGAAAAAAGCCCCCGTGTGCCTCATGAGCATTTCCCCCATTTTTTCTGATAACGTGGCGAATATCTCGGATGAACTCGGGAAAATTAACTGCCGATGGACAGCGGTCATAACAGAGGCCACAGGTCAGGCAGGACCAGATATCTTTGTTTACGGAAGGAGAGTCAATATCACCGGCAATGATGGAGTTGACCAGTTCCCGGGGCGAGAATGGTTTGCCGATCAATGCCAGAGGACAGGCGGAAGAGCATTTTCCACAGTCCTGACAGGCAAAGGCATCATGATAAGAAACGATCTCGGCCAAAGACTCCCGGCTGACACCTTCTGATTCCGTTATTGGAATCGGCAACAGGGGACTCGGGCCCAACAACCGGATTTGATTGCAAAAGTCATTCAAGAATTTCAATAATAGATCCGACTCATCCGGGAAAAATGTGACATGCCGCAACCGATCTTTGCCCAGGCCTAAAAGTCCGATAATATCCCGCGTATCTTCGGTATTTTCTAGAGCGGTAGCCGTACCGCTGCCGTATCGGCAGGTTCCGGGTTTACACCCTGCCAGAACCACACCATCCGCTCCCATTTCAAACGCTTTAAACAGAAGGGATTTACTGATTCTTCCGGTGCAGGGAATCCGAATCATACTTACCTCATCGGGAATTTCGCGTCCAGTGTCCTGAAGGGTTTGGAAAGCGGTATGAGGCCCCCAGTTACATAAAAATAAAATTATTTTCAAATCGTTCATTTTTTACGTCAGCAATATTTTTTCAAGTGTCTGTTCGAGAAATTCCTGGTTACGATATGGGCTGTCCACAGCATTGGTGGGACATACGGAAATACAATTACCGCAACCTTTGCACAGCGTCTCGTCCACCCAGGCGGCCCATCCCTCCATAGCGTTTCTGTGCAATGTCACCGCCTGATAAGGGCAGACGCGAATGCAGCGTCCACAACTTCGGCACAGGCTTTCATCCACTAAAACGGTATATCCCTTGTTGTGACGCGGTTCGCGCGGCATAATGGCTGCTGCCTGGGCTGCGGCGGCAGCACCTTTTTTCCGGTTAGAGACCTTGATGCCCGGCGGTTCAGCCAGAAAAAGTCCGGAAATGGCGGTTGACCCCGGATAAAAAAAGGGTATTCCGGGGATGCCCATTTCCTGCATAGAAGAAGACACGGTTCGGCCCGGCAGACCTTCCTGGTGAATATACTTGATTTTCTTTCTTGACTTTTCATCCAGGATGACCGTTCCTACCGTCATTATCTGTCGAGAATCGCCTGATTCCGCAATAATGTGAAAATTACCAAGCGTCCCGCTCAATTCTTTGATGGAAAAGCCTTCGAATTTGTGCACATTGGGATGATCAAAAATTTCCACCGGTGGTTTTTGCGACTGTGGGAACCAAAAAACCTCCAGTCCCGCTTGAGCAAGGGTCAATGCACTGCTTTTGGCGACTTCCGAGGTCCCGATGACCGCCGTGGTGAAATTATAGTTTCTAATAAGATCCGGAATCGGTTTCAATCTTCTTGCCCGATTCATGGAACGATCAATGAATCCGGTATATTTTTTCAAGGCCAGGGAAGGGCTTCGTTTTAAAAGACGAAGGACTTCTCCTCTTAAGTTGCAGGTTTGCACCATTGAACGACTGATCCCTGTTCCGGTAAATAATGCGTTTTTCAGCCGGCTTCGCTGGTCCGTACAGGCGCTGCAAATAAAATTGAGCGGGCAGCATACACAAGATGCCAGTACCACTCGGGTGAGTCCTTTTTCACGAATGGTCCGTATAATACCAGAGGATCCTTCATGAGTGCAGGCCGAGTTGACAACCTGGGCATGGACCACATCCCCTTGTGAGGGTAATCCCGCGACATATTGACTCATATCATCAAGCCATCCAAAGGTATTGTTACATTTGCAGACAAAAACTCCCAGACGGATCTCCGGGGATAGCCCCGGATCAGGAGTGGAAAATGACAACCCATAGCCCTTTGGCCGTTGGACGGTTCCCCCAAGCATTATCATGGCCCGGGAAGCCGCTGCATAACCGCGAATAAACATTGCGTTTACATCCGGCTTGGCTGTTTTGGGCCCGTACACTCGGATAACATCATCCCCCTTGACCGTCGGGGCTATTTCCGGGTCTGCAATGATGACCACACCGGTTTGCTCAATGGTTTCTTCCGGTAATTGTGAATGGTTTATGGCTTGAATTGCACCACAGGCATCAACGCACTGGAGACATTCACTGCAAACTCCGCATTGAAGACATCGGGCGGCTTCCAAAAAAACCTGTTGTTCGCTCAAGCCCATGGAAACTTCCAAGAAACTATCCTTGCGACCCGCAGGTTGCCTTTCCGGCATGATGGTTCGTGATTGTGAAGGTATATCCGCCGGAATTTCCGGAAAATCTTTGTCCTCCGGCCTTGAGGGTTGGGGATAAAAAACCTCCTCATTACAAATATCGCCATGAACCATACGGGCAACCTTCCTCCCTGCAGCCATGGCTTCAACAACGGATGAGGGTCCTGAAACCGAATCTCCTACAGCATAGACACCCGGTAAATTCGTACGCAAATATTCATCAACCTCAATCAAGCCTCGTGTTGAAACATTAAAGCTGAACGAAGGGTTATGACTTTGCAAAGCTCCCCTTTGACCGATGGCAACAAAAGCCCGGTCAAACTCGAGTTCAAAGGGCGGACGATCCGGGATAATAACCGGCCAGGGGATACCCTTAGCATCGGGTTCTCCGGGTTTGGTGGTCATGCAACGCAGCCTATGGAGCTTACCGCTTTGATCTAAAAACGCAATGGTCTGGGTGCAGTCCCGAATGAGAATTCCTTCTTCTTTGGCGGCCCGAATTTCTTTGGCATTGGCAGGGATCAACTCTTCAGGGAACCAGGATAAAATTGTCACATGGGCACCCAGACGCAACAGTGTCCGGGCCAGGTCAAATGCGGCGTTGCCGTCCCCAATTACCGCTACTTTTTCATCCAGTGCTTTTATTTGGTTGCGATAAAAGCGCTCCAAAAAAGAGAGGCAACCTTCAACGCCTTCGATCGTTTCTCCGGGCACACCTAATTTTAAATCAGACCACGTCCCAATGGAGAGAATGACCGCGTCAAAGTCTTTTTTGAGCAAATCCATATCACGGGCCAGATCCACAGAATGGCCGGTAATAAATTGTACGCCCAGTCTCTTAATATATTCAAGATCATTATCGATGATATCCCTGGGCAGGCGATGACGTCCAATTCCGTAACGGAGCAGCCCGCCGACTTCTTTCTCTTTTTCGAAAACCGTTACCTCATAGCCGAATCGGGCCAGGTCCGCAGCGGCGGCAATCCCGGCCGGACCTGAGCCGATAATGACAATCTTTTCTGACTTTTTATGAACTTCACAAGCGGGTATGTCTTGGGGATTGGAGCGCTCATGGTCTGCCACAAATCGCTTAATATCCATGATGGCGACGGATTCATCGAGATCACCCCTTCTGCAGACGGCTTCACAAGGGTGGGTACAAATGCGTCCGCAGATCCCGGGCAAAACGTTATTTTCCCTGATAAGGTCAAGGGCTTGGGCAAACCTGCCGGCTTTTACAAGGGCGATATAGCCCTGGGCGTTCACCCCCAGCGGACAGTTTTCCTGGCAGAGCGGCCGTCGCCGTTTATCTATGACCGGCCGGCCGGGAAGGCTTCGCTGACTGTTAATTTGGATGGCTTTCTCTCCCCCGGGAAGCAAAGCCGGGCATATTTCAACACAACGACCGCAAAGCGTACATTTGTCTTGATCTACAAAGGTTTGAGGAATGTTCAGGTGAACACGGAATCCCTGGCGATTGTGCTTAATGGAGGAAACTTTTGCAGGAAAGATGCATCGAATGGCAGGGTTTCTTAAAATTCTGATAAGTCCGGGTCGATGGGCATGGTTTAAAGGAATGCCTGATTTTAGAACCCATTCATCCCGGGAAAGTTTTTTATCCAGATCGTAATTGGAATCCACAAGGGTAAGGGGAATGCCCAGTTCTCCAAGCTTGTTGGTAGCGGCGATACCCGCCGGTGTCGCACCGATAACGGTGACCCGGTGGAGCCGTTCTTTGGGACGTTTCATGAAATAGCTCCTGCTTGACCTGCGGCCTTTTTCTGTCGTCCCTTGAGTGTGGCCAGGCCATAGTCATGACCTTTTTTGAAGGCCGTTGTGTTCAGTTTTTCAGTCCCTTTTGGAACGGATTCCAGGACGGATTTTTGGGCTGCATCCATGGAAATAACATCTGTGACGGCGGTTAAAAAACCGAGCATAATGATATTGGCGATCATTACCCGCCCCAGCTCTTCGGCCATGCCGGTGGCAGGGATAGAAAAAAAGTCGCATGTTAATCCACGGGCAGGGCGAACCAGATCCTGATCAATGATTAACATTCCGTTTTCCTTGATCTGCTTAATTAGCTTATCATAGCCGGATTGAGACATGCAGACCAAAATATCCGGATGACTCACATAAGGGTAATGAATCATTTCATGGGAAATGACAACCTGAGCATTACACGACCCTCCACGAGACTCGGGCCCGTATGACTGGACAAGCGTGCTTTCCATGTGTTCACCAAGGGCAGCCGCTTTTCCCAAGATAATACCCGCAAGGATAATACCCTGCCCACCAAAGCCGGTAATTATAATTTCCTTTTTTCCCTGTATATGATTTTGAGAGTCGGTCATGAGTTCAACTCCGGAACGTTTTCTTGAAGACGGCTCGGCCGATAGATCTTGTCATAATGTTCAATAAATGTTGGTCGATCCAGATCGATAAATTTGCCCAAAATAATGCCCTTTTCAAAGTCTATATCCAGTGTAGAAGGATCTGCATGATTTTTGATGATGGCTTTTTCCTGGTACACCTTTAGCATATCCATGGGTTTTTGTTTATTGCGGCGACCATAATTGACCGGACACGGTGAAAGTGCTTCAATAAAAGAAAACCCTTTTTTACAAATCGCTTCTGTTATGGAATCCGTAAGATCTCTGGTGTGCAGCATGGTCCATCGGGCTATATACGTGGCGCCGCACGCATAGGCCATTAGCGGCAGATTAAAAGGGGTTTCAGGATTTCCCACCGGTGTTGTTGTGGATTTGGCCAGATGAGGTGTGGTTGCGGCCACCTGGCCGCCGGTCATGCCATAATTTAAATTATTTACACAGATAACCGTTAGATCCATATTCCGTCGGGCAGCATGAATAAAATGGTTTCCGCCGATGGCGAAGAGATCGCCGTCACCGCTGAATACCACAATATTCAGTTCAGGGTTGGCCAGTTTTAATCCGGTGGCAAAGGGGATGGCCCTGCCGTGGGTGGTGTGAAAGGAATCCAGTTTAACATAACCGGCGGCACGTCCGGAACATCCGATTCCAGAGACCATCACCGTCTTTCGAAGATTGATACCGCTTCCTTTCAGAGCGGCCAGACACGCAGAGAACACCGTTCCAATCCCGCATCCCGGACACCAGATATGGGGAATGCGATCCGTGCGGATAAGATCATCCAGGGGATGACAAGGTTGTTTTTTGGATGGTATCGGGATTTCTTGCATGGTTTAAAAGGCCTCTTTCAATAGTTTAACAACGCTGTCGGGATGGATAATCGCCCCGCCGGCATGCCCCACTAAAAATATAGGAACCTTGCCTCCGGCGCATCGTTCAACCTCCCGATGGATCTGACCCAGATTAATTTCTACCGTCACGAATCCCTTGACTCTATCTGCCAACTTGCGAATCTGATCCTCGGGAAAAGGCCAGATCGTTACCAGACGCAAAAGTCCGGCCTTGATTCCCAGCTTTCTGGCTTCAGCCACAGCGGCCATGCTGGTTCGGGCCGAAATTCCATAAGAAACAACGGCAATTTCAGCATCATCCAGGAGGTAACTATCTGTTCGAATGATATCGTCTAAATTTCTTTGAATTTTTTCGGTAATCCGGACCATCATCTCCGTCTGGGTTTCTACAGCCATTACCGGATACCCCTTTTCATCATGGGTCAAACCGGTAATGTGCAGATTATAGCCTTCCCCTGCCGCCGGCATGGGTGCAACACCGTTAGGCCCGGGTGCAAAGGGTTTGAAGCGGTTTTTTCTCCCTTTGGGTCTGGGACGCGATATCGTCTTAATTAGTTTTGCCTCAGGTATAATGACTTTTTCACTCATATGCCCGATAATTTCGTCGGTCATGATGAGAACCGGCAACCGGTATTTTTCACTCAAATCAAACGCTGTGATGGTTAAATAAAATATCTCCTGGGGTGAGGACGGCGCCATGGCAATAATTTCGTAGTGCCCGTGTGACCCCCATCGGGCCTGCATCATATCGCTCTGGGCGCCATGGGTAGGAAGACCTGTGGAGGGACCTCCCCGCTGAACATTTACCACAACACAGGGGGTTTCCGTACAGATCCCCAAACCGATATTTTCCATCATAAGACTGAAACCGGGGCCGGAAGTGGCGGTCATGCTTTTTACACCGCCCCATGATGCACCAAGTACTGCAGCCATGGCGCCGATTTCGTCTTCCATCTGGATAAAACATCCGTCAACATGAGGAAGCCGGATAGCCATCCGTTCGGCGATTTCAGTGGCTGGTGTTATGGGGTATCCCCCAAAAAAACGGCATCCTGCCGCCAGTGCGCCTTCAGCACAGGCAACGTCACCTGTCATAAAATATTCACCGGTAAGCACCGCTGGTTTCATGAGTCTATTGTTTAACCTTTACAGCAAAATTAGGGTTGGTTACGGCCTGGCCGGGTTCGGTTATTGACGGGCTTTCTACTGAAAATATGGCAAACTCCGGGCAAATGATTTCGCAGTAATGACAGTTTACACATTCCTCGGGCTTTACTATAATAGGAGGATGATACCCTTTTTGATTGAATTTTGTTGAAAATTCAAGAGCCTGCTTGGGGCAGTACTCTATACAGTATCCACATCCTTTACATCGATCCTCCAAGATGTGCACGATGCCCAGAGAGACTTGTATGGTGTCCGCGTCAAAAGGAACCCTCCAAAATTCCATATGCCTTTCTCCAATTATTTAGGCGATCTTATAAATTTCAAACAAAAACGCTCACAGATATAATAATTCTTGGGGTGTGTCAAATACTAAATTTTAAAAACAAAGATATATTAGTAGAGCCCGACTAATTTTTCCGGGGGGTATCTATAAATTTATGCATTGCCTGCACCCAAAGTTATGAGTGGTGGTCGGAGTGTTGCGCTTGAAAATTAATCGCAAAAATGAAGCATGGGATTTTCTAAAACCATCCCCGAGTCTTTTAACAACTTCTCATTAAGTTCTACTTAATTTGGAACTCAAAAAGAAAAAATTCCAGACCCTATCAAATGAATAGAACCGATAACTAGCATCCATAAATGGTCTTTTTGCCCAATCTCTGCGTTATGCTAAAAAAATAATCCTCGGAATATCAAACATATGCCTGTGGTTATTTTTTTCGCATGCCTTGATCTTGAACAAAAATCCTCATTTATG
>Ga0272444_10002221_pt1 | contig 18085 bp, 11 predicted proteins | sample SSMForm13_FD_201033 | JGI IMG/M metagenome (GOLD analysis project Ga0272444, IMG submission 201033) | Marine sediment archaeal communities from Little Sippewissett salt marsh, Falmouth, MA, United States - SSM-Form-13 | ecosystem: Environmental > Aquatic > Marine > Wetlands > Sediment ... | reverse complement strand
AGCGACCGTTCCAGGAAGCTCCCGGCCCAGCCGAGCAAACGCAAATATCTGCTCGAATACATTCTCGCCCAGTTCGAGCCGAACCGGGGATATTCGGAGGAGGAGATCGACAGTATCATCAGCCGGTATCACGAGGACTACCGCACGGTGCGAAAGGAATTTATCGGTGAGAAGATGATGGACCGGGTCGACGGGCAGTATCGTCGAAGAACCGGCTATCGTTTCTCCAACTGAGTTCAAACGGCTTACGAAAAAGCCCGCCTCCCTTGCAGGGAGACGGGCTTTGTGGTTCAGGGCCCGGAGATCGTCCTAGCGAGTGGGCAGGCCGGGCGTGTTGGTCAGATTGAGGATCCTTTGAATGCTGGGATCCTGCAGGTTAATTCGGTATTCCGCGTGCATCCTGGCTGCCTTCCTGAGCTCGTTCAAGCGGTCCGGCCTTTGGGACTGGCTCAAGACTGTGAGCAGTTTGCGGAAAGCATAGCTGCTGTTGGGATCGCGCTCGAACGCCTCCCAGACGAGGTCAACGCCCTCATCGACGAGAGCATGGTCGTTGGTCAGGTGACCGATCTCGGTTTTTGCCAGGCCCAAATCCTGCAGATAGAAAAGATTCTCCTCATTACTGGCGCAGAAGGCAGTCAGGGTGTCCTCGAGGACTCTCATGATCCGTACCGCCTCGGCGGTATCCCCCCGGGCCGAGGCCAGGCCGCTGAGGGTCAGGTGCGATTGCCAGTACTCGGGATAGGCTTCGGCCAGATGCTCCATCAACTTCGTGGCCCGGGTGGTATCCCCCATCTCCAGTAATTTCTCATATATCTGGAGCGAGTTCAGACCGGTGCCGATAAACACGCCGGTTGCATTTTCATCGCGGTAAATCTCCGAACTCTGAAGACCGTCGAACGAATACACGTTCATATACAGATTGTAGCCGGTTTCTTCGTCGACCATGCGCTCGCCGGTCTCGCGGATGAGCTTGTAGACCTGGGCGGTGTGGACGGCGTGGCTCTGGAGGTTGAGCGGCGATTCCGCGTAAGGGGCGGAGTTGAAAAAGATTGGTGACTGCCATTTGTTCTCGATCACAATCTCGTCCACCATCATATCCTGCACCCGCACCACTCCCCCGTTCCACGATCTGGCCTGGAGGTAGGTCATTTGCTTTCTGGGTCGGTCGAAAAACGGCTTATCCGGACGGTAGGTGGTGCGCGTCTCCCCTCGCTCCTGAATCTCGACCGGATTCCAGAGGATCTGCTCGTCGGTCAGAGAGATCGGGACGTCGTAGCGGTTCTTCATCTGCTCCACGTACCAGTCGGTGTTGAGCAGGGAGAGATTGACAATTCGGACGTCTTTGCGATAATCGTAAACCTCCTGAATGCACCAGACCGGAAAAGTGTCGTTATCGCCGGCGGTAAACAGGATACTGTTGGGCTCAACGGAATCGAGCAGATTCTTGGCGTAGATGTAAGGCAAATAGCTCTCGGAGCGGTCGTTCATGTGGTAGTTATGAGCCAGGCTGACAGCCGGCAGAAAAACCAGCAGCGCCGAGGCGTAAACAGCGGCTTTCTTCGAAGCGCCATCCTTGACCCAGCTTTTCAGACCGGTCATCAGGGCGGCCACGCCCAGCCCCATGGCGATACCGAAGAAAACGAAGGCCGGTGTAAAGAAATAGTCCCGGTTCCTGACCTCCAGATAGGCATCGCCGGTCTCAAAGCTGAACTTGGTACCATCGGCGAAATTCATATACAAGACCAGCCCCACCGAAGCTATCAAGAAGAGTGTAAAAAACGGCAGGCCGATCTCCTTGCGTTTAAAGATAGCCACCACCATGCCGATCAGACCCAGCAGGAAGAAAGGCACGAACGACCAGCGGCCGCTGGAGTATTGCTCCTCGAAATAGGACCAGAAGCCCATGTGGGGATGACGCCCGAACTGATTCGACCAAGCGCCGCGCCGCTCGAACATCCGGCCAACCATCGACGTCTGACCGTACTGCTTGCGGTCGAGGAACCTGATGAACGTATGGGTATTGCGGGACGGGTTGTTTTCATCGATGCGCGGGTTGTGGCCTGAACGAATCGGGATCCACATGTGAACCGAAAAGCCGAGCACCCCTACAAGCAGAATCGCGGCGGCGGTTTTCCATTGTACTCCCCAGTTGTACTTCTTTGACAAAACGGCGAGGGCTATCAACACCACCACGCCGGCGGGCAGAGCCAGCGTAAGATAGGTACTGAAACTCACCATCAGGGCGCTGGTCGCGGCGATCGCCACCAGGATGCCCCAATTGATCCTGCGGTAAAGCATCAGGAACATGACAATGCCGAGAATTACCGACAGGAACATGAAAGCTTTGGAGCCGCCGCGGCCGTTGGCGAATATGATCACCATGAGCAGCTCGATAACGGCAAAGGCACAAATAATCAGGTAGTCCCGCCAGCCGGCCTCTTTTTTGAGGATGAAGAAGATGGCGCAGGCCGGAACGACCAGGTAAACCGTCATGTGGATGCCGATGCCGAGCACGGCCAGGTACATAGCCAGGACCAGATAAGCGCTGGCCCGGGTGGTGCCGCGGTTTTCGAAAAACTTGAGGGTCAGCCAGACAATAGCGACCGACAGCGCCAGGGCCAGGCCGTAGACCTCGGCCTCGACCGAGTTGGCCCAGTTGGTGGCCGAAAAAGCGACGAAAAAGCCGCCGGCCAGCCCGCCCGCGTAGGCAATAAGGCGGTTAAGCGGGTCGTTCTGCTCGCCGGGGAAGAAATAACGGACAATCTTGACCGTCAGCAGGTAGCTGAACATGGCGGTCAGGGCCGAGGAGACAACGGACAAGTAGTTGATTCGATGAGAGATATCCTCAACGAACGGGATCAGGGCGATTACCCGGCCAAGCATGACGAAAAGCGGAAAACCGGGCGGGTGGGGAATCCCCTGAATGTAGGCACAGGCGATGAACTCACCGCAGTCCCAGAAAGAAAAGGTTGGCTGGACGGTCATGGCGTAGACAATGAACGAGCCCAGGAACACCAGCGTCGCCAGGATCGCGTTGGTGCGATCGAACTTCTCACCGCCGTTTGGGGATAAATCGGACAAAATCAGCTCCTAAGACTTAAGCACCTCGTGTCGATAATCAGAAATATCGATAAATTGGCAGACAGAAGGCAAATATAACAACTAGCTGGTACTTGCCAACTATATTTTTACCCGGCTGCCTGCCGATTGATTAATAAGATTCGGAGGAAAGAAATGCTGTTGTGGAGTGCGTTGCTCTTCGTGCTGGGCGTGCTGGCTTTCATCGATTCCGTCTTCAACATGGGTGAGATATTCCGGCAGGTCAATTCGGTCTTTTTCATGCTGGTGTCCCTGGCCCTGCTGATTCGGACCACGACCAAAGCCAAGGAACAGAGATTCGAGAAGTACCAGGATAAGATCTTCCACCTCGAACGAGAAATAAACATGCTCAAGAACGAGCAGAAGAAGATGGTGGAGTTCTAACCGATTGAGTTCTCCGCCTCCAGCTTGCGAAGTTTCTCCCTGACTTCGGAAGCGAAAGGATAGTCCGGATAGCTCTCCAGCAGACTGCGGTATAACCGGCGCGCTTCTTCGGCGCCGGGGTCTTTGGAGAGCAGCATATCAGCCTTCAGTTTCATCCCATACGGCAGATAATACGAATCGGGAAAGTCGGCTATGAGACGGTCGATAGTAGCCACGGCGGCGGTCGAATCGGCGGCTTCCAAATCCAGCAGGGCCAGCCTGAACAAGGCAACATCGGCCAAGGCCTGATTATCGGCCTCGGCGATCTCTGCAAACCGCGCCCGAGTCGAATCCACAAGCCCCTGCTCCCTGAAAAAGAGCGCCTCGGAGTAAGTTTTCAGAAGATCCTCGTCTCCCTGGGCCTCGTCCATGAGCAGCACCAACTCCATAGCGTCGTTGACGTAGTAGCCGCGCGGGTAGTCGACCATCAGCTTCCGCATCCCGATCTCGGACGAGTCGAACCTGGCCTCAAAGAAAGCCGTCAGCGCCAGGTAGTAGGCGGTCTCTTCCTGATATTCCTCAAGCTGTCGCACTCCCGCCAGGGCGGCGAATTCCTTTCGCGCCGTAGCAAGATTCCCCTCACGCAGATAGCAATGGGGGATGTTCTTGCGGGCGTTCAGGAAGCTGAAGCCGCGGGGATAGTTGTTTACTACTGAGTCAAAGTAGAGGCGGGCTTTCGGATAGTCGTGGAGAATCTGGAAGTAGATCTCACCGATCCCGTAGACGGCATCCCCCTGGGCGCGGGGTTCCGGGGCGCCCCGGAAGACCTTTTCGTAAGCGGCAATGGCCGCTTCGGCCTGTCCCAGCCGGGCCAGGGCATCGGCCTGTAGCGATGATACATCGATCAGGAGAGAGGCCTGGGGATACCGCTGCTGGATATAGTCCGCCATCCGGTTCACCTGCTCCCAGGATTTGCGGTCGCGGCACTGATAGATGAAATTCAGAAGCGGACGGCCGTCGAACCCGGCCAGCGAATCCTGTATCAGAGCATAGCTGAAAGCGTCCTCGAATTTCCCGGCCTTGATATAATAGTCGGCTAGAAGATTCAGCGTCCTCTCCCCGGCCGTCGTATCGGTAAGGTTCATCAGAACCTCTTCGACTTCGCCGGACGAACCGCTGAACTCAAGCAGGGCCGCCAGGCGGCGTTCCGCCCGCCCGGCCTCATGGGTCGTATCGGTATCCAGGACGGCGAGATATTCTTCTGTGGCGGCCTTGTACTCCCGTTTACCTTCGAGGATAGTCCCCCTCTCCAGGGCCAGGAATGTCGGTTTGCCGCTGGTGGTCCGCGCCTGGTCGATTCGGGCCAGGGCCAGGTCATCCTGCCCGCAGGACATCATGCTGTGAACCAGCACCGTCTGCTGAATCAGGTTTTCCGGTGAGGCCAGGGCGATGGCGTCGTCGTAAGCAGCCTTGCTTTCCTCGGTTCGACCCATTTTCGCCAGGACTTCGGCCAGGTAGGTACGATGGTTCAGGACGTTGGGCTGCTGCTCGATGACCTTGCGAGTCAGGAGTTCCGCCTTGGCGTTCTGGCCGAGGACATCATAGCATGATTTCAGCAGGTTGTAGACGACGTTGTCCGAGGGGCGCTCTTCGAAAATCTCCTCGAGCAGGCGGGCGGCGTTGTCGTATTGTTTGGCCCTGATAAGACGGCGCGCCAGTTTTATGCGGCCGTCCGTGTCCTGAAGCCGTCGATAAGCTTCCTCGCCGGGCGAACGAGGCGGCATCTCCTGCGCCAGAGCCGGAGCAAGACCGCAAGTTGCGGTGATCAACCCGATGAGTACGCCTAGGGCGGCCCGCTTGAAGATCACTGAGTTACTCCTGAGGCCGGCATGTTACGCAGCTCGGACTCCGCTTTCAACAGGGCCTTGAAGTACGCCTTGATCTGCTCTTCATACTGAGGCGGATAGCTGTCGCCCAGGAAGCGGCGCAGACGATCCTCGAGCCGGACGTCTTCGTCAAACAGTTCCTTTGGCAGCGAAGGCGGTATGAACACGGCGGTCTCGGTGGCCGAGCTGGCCCGCCGGCGTTCGGAATAGTCCTTGCGCTGCAGGGAGCGGGCGGCCTCGAGCATGCGCGAGTAGACTTTGAGCTGCCGTTCGGTGGTTTCCGAACCGACGTCGCCTTCGCGCAGGGCTTCCTCAATCTCTTTCATTTCGTCGGCGATATCGGAGAGCCTTCCGAGCACCTGTCGGGAGCCGCCGAACTCCTGTTCCAGTTCCTGCAGGGACTTACGGATAGCGCCCTGTTCACCGGCCAGACGTTCCAGGCCGGCTCTTTCGTCGGCACCACCCGGGCGGGGCTGTCCCTGGCCCGGTTTACCCGGGTTGTTGCACATCCCCTGGGTCTGCTGGTTGAGTCGGCTCTGCCTCTGGCCCAGCGATTCCAGGCTGGCCATACCTTTGTCGCAGTTACTGCCCTTGTCGCACTGGCTCTGCTGCTCGAGCGATTCCATGAGTCGAGTGGCGGCGCGATTGAGGTCAACCATTGCCTGACGCTGGCTCTCCATGGCGGTCGAGCCCCGCTTGTTGTCGAATCCCTGGACCGCCATCTCCATCTGGTTGACGGCCGAGCTCACCAGGCCGAGCAGCTCCGAGGCGATAAACGGAGACTGCATCTGCAGGGCGGCCAGGCTCTGCTTGAGGCCGGAGCAGGCTTTCATAACGTCCTGCTGGTCGGCGGCCATGTCGCGCATCACGCCCGAGCGCGGATCGATCTCCTGGGCCTGGCGCAGCAGATCTTCCTGATCCTTGGAGAGGTTGTTGGCGTGGTCAAGCGAGCGCCGCATCGCCTTGCGCATCTCGTCGCTGTCTTCCCCCTGCATGGCCATCTGCATCTGCTGCATCTCGTCGAGCATCTCCATCAGCTTGGAATGCGCTTTCTGGCCCTCGCTCTTCGAGCGCTGTTTATCTTTCTGCTTCATCGACTCCGACATTTTCTCCATGTTCTCGTCGGCGTCGCTCTTTTCCATCGCCTCGGCAAACCGGTCGGCCGCTTCCACCTCGCTCATCTCGGCCTCGGCCATCATGCGGCGGAGTTCGGAGGTTTCCTCCTTGAGCTGTTCCAGGGACTTGCGGATTTCGTCCTCGGTCGGACTCATCTCCGGGAGCGCTTCCTGCTGCGCGTCTTCCGTCTGCTGGTTCATGTTTTCCTGGCGTTCGGCCAGTTCCTCGACCTGCCGGATCATGGCCTCCATCTTCTGCATGACCTGCATCTTCTTGAGCAGTGCCAGGGTACGCTCCAGCCGCTGCATCAGTTCCTCCTGCGACATCTCGAACTGCTCCATCGCTTGCTTGAGCATCTCCCGGTCCATCTGCTGGAGAGCTTCCATCAGCTTGCGCTGAGCTTCACGCATTTCCGGCGTGGCCACTTCCTGAAAGAGCTTCTGAATCTGGCTGAGCTTCTCGACAATCTCCCGGCTCATGAGGGCATCATTCTGCATTCGGTCCAGGGACTTCTGCATTTCGTCAGCCATCTTGTCGATCTGCTGGAGCATCTCCTCGTTTTTCTCGGCGATCGCCTCCAGCTCTTTTTGCTGCTGCCAGTCGGAGGTCCTGGCGTTCTTGTTCTGGGCTTCCAGCTTGCGGGCCGCGTTCTTGAGCCGTTCGGTCAACTCTTTGCCCGCTTTCAGCATTTCTTCGGCGCTGATGATCCGCTGGGTGGTCTCCGTCTCGGACTGCGAGATGATTTCTTCGAGCGAAGGCAACCGGGCAATATACTGCCGGGATCGGGAGGTTTTCGGGCCGGAGATCCGGTCGTTGTCGGCGACCTCGAAGAAGTAGGCGACATAGTCACCGGGGAACAGGTTAAGCCGGTCCATGTCCCAGTTGAATTCGACATCCCCCTCGGTCTTGATGTTGTCGGAGAAATGAAGCACCGCGACATGTTCTTCCGAGGCCTGCCCCTGGCTGAAAACAACGAACTTCATCACGAGCGAGGAAAACCCATAGTCGTCGAAAATCCGTACCAGCAGCGGCAGGATCATCTCATCGTTGAGGTTGACGTCGTAGCCGGGCCGGACGACATCGACCGAAGGAAACTCATCCGGGACGGCCGTGATGTAATACTGGATGGGGTCGGGGTTTTCCTCCCCCATCTTGTCCCTGAGTTCGATGCGATAGCCCCGGGACTTGTCGACGACCAGGGCGACCTCGGCGGTCTTGTCGCTGACGGCCATCGGCGTGCGGCTGTCGTCCTCAAACACCAGCTCGGCGCTCTGCACCGGCAGATTGGTAGCTATCTTCATATTCATCCGGCTGCCGACCACGGCCGAGAATGAGCCGTTGTTTTCATCTATAGTCATCGGCGAGAGGCCGGTGTAGTCGGGATAGAAGATCGACAGGTTGATGCCGGTTACCCTTGGGCGGTCGACCACGTTGACCTGCTGCACTTCGGTTTCGATCTCCCCCGCCTCGACGTAATAATCGAACGAGCGATTGATCTGGCGAAGAGTGATGCCGAAAGCGAGCGAATCTCCGGCCGCCACCGCCATCGGGTTGAGCCTGGCCAGGTCGATGCGGCTTTTCTGCCAGTTGCCGCCGGCCAGGCGATGATGGATGTAGGCTTTCTCGGGGAGTCGCTGCCCGATCACCGCCCCGCCGATCTCGATATCCCGGTACTTGATCCAGTCGGTCGAGCCGGGAACTGCGACCACCGTGTAGGCGATAGCCGGTGCAACGCGGGTGGTCGGATTCGAATAGACCTCGAGAGCATAGTTGAACATACCGGGAGCTATCCAGAGAAGGGCTAAGGCGAGTACGGCGGCTCCGGCGAACGTGCGGCCGGCCCGAAGCACCGGGCTGAACGAAACAACCGCGCCAAAATCTATCTCTTGAGCCTCGGCCAGGGCCTGGCGCTCGGTGGCTTCGATCAGTTCCGAGGAATAGTCGTATTGACCCCGGCTGCGGGCGAACTGCACCGCCGCTATCAGACGGCCTTTCAAGTGCGGGTGGCGTTCTTCGAGGGCCACCGCCACGGCGTCGATATTACCGCCGAACAGCCGGACCAGGGCAAAGCGGGCAAAGAAATAGACGGCTGTCAGGCCGCTCAGGGTCAGGAGGCTTACTTTCAGCCAGACCGGCAGGACGGTTATACCGGCCAGCAGCGAGAGCAAAATCCACGTAAACAGAATCACGGCCACCGTGGTGGCCACGCCGGCCAGAAACATAACCAGGCGTTGTCGCCCAAGAATGGATTTGAGTTTCTTGATCAGGGACTGGCTGGATGTGAATTCAGTCATGATGTCACCTTTGGCCGGGTCGGCTGTCGTGGTCGGTTATTCGATATGTATCGGTCGATCGGGCTCTCCGGCGGACCGGCAGTCCGGTCGTTAAAGTCTCTTAGTACAACAAAGCGTACGTAAGTATGTTCATGCCCATCCGCAGCGCCTGAAGGCGTTTTTCGGGCGGGTCGTTGTGCACCTGGGCGTCTTCCCAGCCATCGCCAATGTCCGACTCGACCAGGAAATACAGCACAACGCGATCATCTATGATAATGGCGTACCCCCGGGGCGGCAGCTCGTCGTGCTCGTGGATTTTCGGCGGCCCGTTGGGGAAGTCGTAGAAACAACGATAGATGGGATGGTCGAACGGCAGTTCCACCACCTGGCGTTCCGGGAAGAGCCCGGCCATTTCCTTCCGAAAAGTCTTGTCCATCCCGTAGGAATCGTTAACAAACAGGAAACCGCCCGCGGCGAGGTACTCGCGAAGCCGCTCTTTCTCTTCGGCCGAGAAGGCGATAACGCCGTGTCCGGTAGCGAACAGGTAGGGGTACTGGAACAGGTCGGCGTCCATTAGGCGGACCTGGCGTTCGAGCGTGTCGACCGGGAAATCGGAGTTATCACGCACGAACTTAAGGAGATTGGGAATGGCCGAATTGCCCCAGTACCAGTCGCCGCCGCCGGAATAGTGCAAGCGGGCCACCTTTACGGCCGAGGGGTGCTTATGGTAATGATCCTCGGAGTAGCCTTCGCCGGTGGGATAACGGCGCCCGGAAGTCTGAGACAGCCCCGAAAGGGCAGTGACAGCCACCAGCAGGGCGGCTATTGCAAGGAATGTCGATCCAGATTTTACCATGTACCTAATATACAGTTGGAAACCGGGTTTCGTTGAAAAAAACCTCATATGAGAGCGTCCGACCGTCTCAGACAAGAAAGGCTGCCTCGATCGAGACAGCCTTTCGCATGCGTAAGTCGTAAGAGACGCCTATTTGAACCGTTTCGGACGGCGTGCTTCCCACTCGACCACGATCGGGCTGGCCACGAAGATCGAGGAGTAAGTCCCGACTACAACACCCATGGTAAGAGCCAGGGCGAAATTGCGGAGAACCTCACCGCCGAAGAAGAGCAGGGACAAAACAACCACGAGAGTCGTCATGGAGGTGTTGAACGTCCGCCCGAGCACCTCGTTAATGGAGGAATTGACGGCGTTTACGAACTCGCCCCGACCCCGGAACTTCCTGAGATTCTCCCGGATACGATCGTAGACGACCACCGTGTCGGTAAGTGAATAACCGGCCAGCGTCAGCAGGGCAGTCACGATAAGCAGATCGAAGTCAAGACCGAGAATGTAGCAGATGCCCAGAACGGCCAGGACGTCGTGGAAGGTCGCAACGGTAGCTGCTACGCCGGATCGGAAATCGAAGCGAATCCAGATGTAGACAATGATCCCCAGCAGCGAAATGAGAATAGCCCAGCGGGCGTCGCTGCGGAGCTGTTCACCGACCGACGGACCGATCGATTGAGCGCCTACGGAGGTGAAGGCGTTGTCCGGGAAATGGTCGGCCAGGATTCCTTCGATCTCCCGACCGCGGACTTTGGCCAGACTGTCGGTGGCAGCGCCTCTGGACTTGATAATAAAGGCGTTGGGAAACTCGAAATCAGTGACTTCGGTTACCTTGACTTCATCCAGGGGCGCCAGAGCGGACCTCAGTTCGTCGATCTGCACCGGGTTTTCGAAATAGCCCTGGATTTTGGCGCCGCCGGCGAAATCGATCCCCATTGGGGCGTTGCCGGTGGAGATCATCACGAAGGCGAAGATCCCCAGCGCCAGCAGGCAGAGTGAAACAACAAAGGCGATCTTACGGGCGCCGATGAAGTTTATGTTGGTATCTGGTATTATTCTAAACATAGTCTCCTCATCATCCTATATGCTCAACGTCTTGTAGCCTTTGCGGAGATCAAAGATCGAGCGGGTGATCACGTACGCCGTGTACAGCGAGATTGTCACACCCCAGAACAGAGTAACCGCAAAGCCCTTGATCGGTCCGGAGCCGAATATGAACAGGGCGCCGGCTGTAATCAGGGTGGTTACGTGTGAGTCGAAAATAGCCACGAAAGCCCTCTGGTAACCGGCGTCGATCGAGGCCCGTACGGTCTTGCCGGTGCGGAGTTCCTCGCGGATGCGCTCGAAAATCAGGACGTTGGCGTCCACCGAAATACCTATGGTAAGGATGATACCCGCGATGCCGGGCATGGTGAGGGTCGCCCCCAGCGCGGCCATAATAGAGAGCAGGAAGAAAATGTTGAACAAGAGGCCGAGGTCGGCAATCACTCCCGACAGGCGGTAGTATACGCCTATGTAGCACAGGACCAGAAGCAGGCCCAGCGCCGAGGCGTAGAAGCCCTTGTGGATCGAGTCGGCGCCGAGCGAGGCGCCCACGATGTTCTTTTCGATAAACTCGACCGGGGCCGGAAGCGAACCGGCCTCGAGCACGATCTCCAGATTGCGGGCGTCCTCGAGAGTCGCCGTGGACCCCATGGTAATGGAGCCGCTGCCGCGGATCTTGGAGTTGATGAAGGCCGCCGATTCCACCTTGCCGTCGAGCACGATAGCCAGCGGCTTGTTGATGTTGGCGCCGGTCAACTGGGCAAAGCGGTTGGAACCCTCGGGGGAAATCTGGAAGCGCACCTCGGGCTTGCCGTACTGGTCCTGACCGATTGTAATCTGTTGAAGGTACTTGCCGACGAACTGGACTTTTCTCTTCAACAGGTAGAATTCGTAGACTTCCATATTGTTGCGAATTACCGGGCGCGTCCCCCAGGAAAACTGCACGTCCACCGGGATAATCTCCTGGACCTGGGGAAGGTTCAGCCAGCGTTCCATCTTGGGCCGGTCTGACTTAGCCACGATAAACCCCGGATGGCTCTTGCCGTCGCGCGAGTTGGTAAGAGTGACTTCGAGCAGCCGTGACGTAAACGGGCGAGTATCCTCGTCCACGCCGAAATCCTCATCGAATCCGAAATCAAGAGAATCGTCGAGCGTATCCCCCATCAATTCGGCGAGCACATCGACCGTGTCGACCGCCGTAACTTCGCTCTCCTCGGCCTGCTCGGGGGCCGGGGTTTCATCGGTAGCTGTGGTATCGCCCTCGTCCTCAGCCTGAGCGATCTCATGCTCATAAATGACCGTGTCCATCTTGTTCAAGAGGAGCTGGGCGTTGGCCATATTTTCCAGGAGCTTGAATTCCAGGACGGCCATCTGACCGATCAGGTCCTCGGCGCGATTGGCGTCGGTATAACCGGGCAGATCGACGATAATCCGCTGGTTCCCCTGTTTCTGGACGGTCGGCTCGGCTACCCCGAGACCATCGATACGTGAGCGAATAACCGCCATGGCGCGGCTGACCGCGTCCTCGCGCTCACCCTCGCCGAGTTCTTCCATCTTGACTCGAAGGACGACGTGGATGCCTCCCTGGAGATCAAGACCGAGGCGGATGGCTTTCTGTTGAAGGCGGAGCAGTTCACCGGGATCTCTTTCCTGGAGTTGCTCACGCTCTTCCTCGGTCATCGTCCACAGGTTGATCGTATTCCAGGAGGCGATGACCCCCAGAATGATCAGGACGACCGTAAGAAGTAAGAGCCATTTCTGACCAGACATACAGTTTCCTTTCCTTAGAACACTTATTGAAGCTTGTTATTTGTTTAGCGAAATCGAGACAGACTACCGGCCTTCGGCCGAATATCAGTGTGTCGGTGGAGAAAAGGGAGGCAGGTTAGCTGGTGCCGGAGGGTTTGGCGCCGACCAGCGTAAACTGGCGGCCCAGCGACCATGAAACCCGGCAGGAAGTGGCCGGAAGGCCCGAGTTGGTAACCAGCACGGCCGGTCGCGGAGAAGCTACGTTACACAGATGCAACGGCGGCTGTCCCTTGAACTGGTGCGGATTGCTGACCAGCAGCATGGGAGCCTGGATACAAGCCGCCGGCTCTGTCCAGGGGCGGCCGTAGTCGGCCATACCTTCGGGTGCTCCCTCGGGATCAGGCCCCGGCACAAGCTGGTTGTGATCGGGCTGGGAGGCCGTATCCTCGGCCGCTTCGGGCTCGGCAAAAATACGTTGAGCCGCGCCGGCACCTGAGACGCACAGAGCGGTCAGGGCAAGGATCACGACGAGGACCCGGCCGCAGAACATCAGTTTGTGGAGTAACTTCTTCAGCATACCGTTAAGTTTCGGCAATATACGCTGTTCGGATGATTAGTCAAACCAAATCGAAGCGGCGGCTTGACAGCCGAAGGTGGGAGTAGTACGTTAAATCATTGGGCCTGTTGCAGATATAAGTTGGCTGTGCAATCGGTACGCACTTTTTTTGGGGAGTCCGAAGGTGAACGTTCTTAAGAAACTCGTCGGTCAGTGGAAGATCGGGGTGACGGTCATCCTGCTTCTGGTTACAGGGAATTCCGTAAGATCCGAGGATGCGGTTTACCGGCTCGACAACGGCATGGAGGTGATCCTCAAGGAAAGTCACGGATCGCCCATGATCGCCAGCATCATATTCGTCAAGTCGGGCAGTCGGTACGAAGACCGATTTGAAAACGGAATCACCCACTTCCTCGAGCATCTGCTGTTCGACGGCACGGTCAACCGGTCGCGCGAGGAGCTGGACAATGCAATCAGCGATCTCGGGGGTTACATCAACGCTTTCACCCGCGAGGACCTCACCGCTTACCTGGTTCTGCTGCCCGGTGAGTATATAGAGTACGGCCTGACCGTACAGGCGGACATGCTGTTCAATTCCACAATCCCGGAAGAAGAGCTGCCCAAAGAGCGGAAGGTCGTGATCGAAGAGATTCGTCGCTCGGCCGACGCTCCCGGAGCCCCGGCTGAGGCCTTCTTCAGCGAGAAGGCTTACGGCGCCACCGACTATGGCCGTCCGGTGCTTGGTTACGAATCGTTCATCAGCAACATCCCGCGCGAGGCGATCGTCCACTATTGGAAGCAGTACTACACCCCGAACAACATGACCACGCTCGTTATCGGAGATTTCGAGACGGAAGAAATGAGGGCGATTGTAGAAAGAGTTTTCGGACCGATTGAATCGACCGGGGTCTCTTCAGATCCCGAATCACCTTCGGAAATTCACCGTCGGCTGGCCGAAGGCAAGGTCCGGCCCGGCCATCTCACCGGGCAGGAGCGTTACGACACGGTCGCGGCAGTGCGACAGACGTATGTGAATTTCTCGATCGAGGCCCCCTCCCTCTCCGACCCGGATTATCTGCCGGTTGACCTGTTGATTTCTTACCTGGCCCTGGATGAGATTTCCCCTCTCAAGACAGCTCTTACCGGCGGAGACAAGCCGCTGGCCACCGAGGTCGGTGTATCGCTGAACACCAAAAAGGAGTTTACCCGCCTGGAGATTTCGGCGCTGTGCGATGATCCGGGCAGGGCCGACACGGTGATCGCCACGGTGCTGGCGGAACTGGCCGGGACGGCGATGTCGACCGTTGCTCCCGAAGTGATAGAGGGCCTCAAGACAACCGTCCGTTGCGACAACATCTACTACGCCGAGAAGCTTCACTATTACGGGTTTATTATCGCCCCGATGATGATGACGGCCGGCTGGGATTTCGTACAGCAATATCCGGAACTGCTGGATACCGTCACCTGGGACCACGCCGCATCGGCGGCCGGCCGGTGGTTCAGCAGTCCCAGATACGCGGTGACGGTGGTGAACCCGGCTGATTCCGGTGAGACCGGTTATAAGCCCCGGGAGATGACTGCGGAAGAGGTTACCGGTTATTTCGACACCGTCCAGTTCCCGGCCTATGACCTGGCGGAGGGACACAAGCTCACATATCCCAATGTTGACTCGGTAAGATTCCAACTGGATGACCCGGCCGTTTACCATCGAGAGGTCCTCTTCAACGGCCTGACCGTGTTAATTAAATCAGGAACCGGCAGTGAGGTCTTTGCGATCAATGTCCTTGGCAAAAATCGCACAGCCAACGAACCTGAAGGAAGAGCCGGGATCACCGATTTCGTCAACCGCTGTCTGGAAAAAGGGACGATGAACCGCACGGCTTCGCAGTTGGCCTCCGATCTCGCTGCGATCGGCGCCAACCTGACGCTGTACGACAACCCGTGGATTCCATACGATGACCGCTACACCTCCCGGCGGTTTTCATTCGTCAAGTTCGAGACTATCGAGCCGTTCGCGCGGGAGGGATTCGACCTGCTGTGCGACCTGCTGCTGCATCCGGCTTTTGACTCGACTGAAGTGGAAAATGTCCGCGGGGTGATGCTCGGGACTGCCCGGCGCGATGCCGGCTCGCCGACGAAGGTTGCCAGGAATAAGTTCTATCAGCTTCTTTTCGAAGGCAGCATTTTTGCCAATCCTGTTATGGGCACGCCCGAGAGTATCGAGGGAATTACCGTTGATGACTTGAGAAACCATCACCATAAGTACTACTCACCCGACAACATGATTCTGTCAATCGCGACCAGTCGGGACACGGCCGAGGTAATGGCCTGGGTTCGTGAAGTCCTGGCCCCTCTGCCGTCGGCCGGGCAAGCGATAGCCGAAACCACAGTTCCGAACACCAGCCGCTTCGAACGGTCATACGCTCACGTCGAAATGGAGAAAGAACAGGTAGCCATCTACGCCGGGGGATTTGTGCCGGGCGCCAATTCCAGGGAGGCGGTCGATCTGTCCATCGCTACCTCGATCTTGTCTTCCCGCCTTTACGGTGAACTTCGAGAGCGCAAGGGTCTGGCGTATTCGACCGGCGCCTCGGTCAGTTTTGACCGGAAATTCGGTTGGTACTACCTCACTATTGCCACCGGCGCTGAGAATTACTCAGCCGCTTTCGAGGGACTTGCTCTCCAGGCCGACAAGCTGGCTTTCGACGGTCCCCGGGAGGAAGAGGTCCGGCGGGCCCGCAATCGGTTCTGGGGTCGGTTGATGAGCGCCAAGCTCTCGCGCATTAACCAGGCTTACTACCTGGCGCTGGACGAACTGCTGGGACGCCCACCGGAATACGACCGAGAGTTGCTGGAGAAGCTGACCAGGGTTGATCTCCACTCCGTACGACAGGCTGCTTCGAGGCACTTCCGCACGGACGGCTGGGTGATCGGTTCAGCCGGCCGTCGGCCGTAATACGCTGGGCCGCAACGCATGGAGCAGCTTCTCAAGAGGCTCCTTCGCCTTCTTTAGCTATTTGTTAACTGCCTGTTGACATAGCGTTAATTGCGACCTAATTTCGCCCCAAACGATCGCACCAAGAAGGCATGCGTTTATAAGATATGACCGATAATCTTAGCAGCAGGGCCGCTGCATCCACCTCCCGAGACATCATTCTCAAGCTATTGGCCGTCGCGGCGTTGGTCTACATTTTTATCCTGGCTATTACCCTGCTCGGCGGCGCCTTTAAGCTGGCCGGGAAGGATGCGGCCCAATCCATTTTCGGGGCCACCTCGAATCCCATAGTCGGACTGGTGATCGGTCTGCTGGCGACCGCCATAATACAATCGTCGTCGACGACCACTTCGATTATCGTGGGGCTGGTAGGCGGCGGCTTCCTTTCGTTCGAGAACGCCATCCCCATGGTCATGGGGGCGAATATCGGCACGACCATCACTAATCTCATCGTGTCGATGGCTCACATTTCCCGCAGCGATGAATTCAGAAGGGCTTTCGCCGGCTCGGTGGTCCACGACTTCTTCAACCTCTGTGCGGTGGTGGTGCTTCTTCCGCTCCAAGCATATTTCAACATCATTGGGGTCACGGCTCATTATATGGGTGATGTCCTCGAAGGCTTCGGTGGTCTCAAATTCAGCTCTCCTCTGGCCGTCGTCACCAAGCCGGTCTCATCGGCCCTGATCCACCTCACCGGCGACAGCGCCTGGCTTTCGGCTCTCCTGGCCATTCTGCTCTTGTTCATAGCCCTGAGATACATCGTGACGGTGCTGAAATCGATGGTGCTGGCGAAGGTTGAGCGATTCTTTCAGCGCTACATTTTCCGGACCCCGGCCCTGGGTATGGTCCTGGGTATTATTCTGACCTCAGTTGTCCAGTCCTCCTCAATCACTACGTCGCTGGTGGTACCGCTGCTGGGCGCGGGGGTAGTTACACTGGCTCAGGTGTTTCCGTATATGCTGGGGGCGAACATAGGCACCACCGTAACCGCTTTCCTGGCTTCTTTCGTTACCGGCTCGCCCGAGGCCGTCTCGGTAGCTTTCGCCCACCTGATGTTCAACATCTACGGCATCATGATTTTCTGGCCGTTGAAGCGAATCCCGATTTTCCTCGCGGAGAAGCTGGCTGAGTCGACTCAAAAATCCCGATTGATTCCGATATTCTATGTAGTTATCGTTTTCTTTGCAATCCCGGGAGCTGTACTCCTGTTTATGAGGTAATCGCGATGTTTTCTAAATTCAAAGAGCTCTTCAGTTCCGAGAACCTTCTGGACTCGGCTTATACCACAACCGTGACGATGCTGGAATTCGATCATCAGATGTATGATGCGGCTTTTCGTGCCCTGCGTGACTCCGATTCGGCGGAGCTGCCGTTTGACATCAAGAAGATGGATCGGAAGATTAACAAGTACGAGCGCGAAGTGCGGCGGAATGTGCTTACCCACCTGTCAGTCGCCGGGACGGCCAACCTGGTGCCGGGGCTGGTGTTGGTATCGATCGTTATCGACGTCGAGCGCCTGGGTGACTACACGAAGAACATCGTCGATCTGGCCAAGCGACATCCCCGCAAGCTGAAGGGCGGCAGCCATGAGAAGGCCTTGAAAGAAATGGAGGAGGCTATCAGCTCCCAGTTTCCTCAGGGGATCGAAGTTCTCAAAAAACAGGACAAGAATCTGGCCAGAGAGATTATGAGGGCCGAAAACGAGATCGGCAAAAAGGCCAGCGGAATCGAGACGGACATGATTCAGGGACGGCACGAAGAGCTGCAGGGGGGCGATGCCGTCACGATTGCGCTTTACGCCCGCTATCTCAAGCGGATCAACGCGCACCTGACAAACATCGCCAGCGCCATCGTAAACCCCTTCCCCCGCATAAGCTTCCGGGAAAAGAAGTAAGACTTGTTTCGAGTGAGAGATCTTATCCCTTGATGCCCAGTCCGGTTTTGGCCGCCGGCCAGAGGCACTTGCGGTGAAGCACGTGATAGACCAACGCAAGCACGATGTACGCCGCCGCTACCTCAAGCCGTATTTCTTCGATAATCAACTGCAGCGCAAACAGCGCAAATAACAGAATCCCGTTCAAGCGGCTCAGCCTTAAATTAACAAGCACGGCCACGGCGAAAATCGACTGGGCGGCCGTCAGGATCAGTTCGTGATGCTGG
>Ga0272444_10002220_pt1 | contig 18086 bp, 18 predicted proteins | sample SSMForm13_FD_201033 | JGI IMG/M metagenome (GOLD analysis project Ga0272444, IMG submission 201033) | Marine sediment archaeal communities from Little Sippewissett salt marsh, Falmouth, MA, United States - SSM-Form-13 | ecosystem: Environmental > Aquatic > Marine > Wetlands > Sediment ... | reverse complement strand
GAATGGACCCTGTTTGTATAATAAAACTCAAATAACCTGTAATTTTAACCCGGAGGTCGATCATGGCTAAAAGTAAGGCAAAATCAAGCGTAAAAAAAACAGATACCGAACAAACCGCAGTGAAAGATACAAATAAGAACAGGGCATTGGACCTGGCTATCAGCAAGATCCAGAAGGATTACGGAGAAGGCGCCATAATGAAAATGGGGGCGGGATACAAGGTGGAAGTGGACGCCATCCCGACCGGTTCTTTAGGGCTGGACCTCGCTTTGGGGACCAACGGCATCCCGCGCGGGAGAGTTGTGGAAATATTCGGCCCCGAGTCCAGCGGTAAGACCACGCTCACGCTCAGCATACTGGCCAACGCGCAAAAGGCGGGAGGGGAAGCGGCGTTCATAGACGCTGAACACGCCTTTGACCCGACATACGCAAAAAAAATAGGGATAAACCTGGATAACCTGCTTATTTCACAGCCCGATAACGGTGAACAGGCGCTGGAGATAGCGGAGACATTGGTCAGGAGCAACGCTATTGACGTTGTGGTCATAGATTCAGTGGCCGCCCTCACGCCGCGCAAAGAGATCGAAGGCGAGATGGGCGATTCGCACATGGGCCTCCAGGCGCGCCTTATGAGCCAGGCTCTCAGGAAACTGACGGGTATTATAAGCAAGTCCAGGACATGTGTGATATTCATCAACCAGATAAGGATGAAACTGGGCGTGATGTTCGGCAACCCCGAGACCACGACGGGAGGCAACGCCCTTAAATTCTATTCATCCGTACGTATAGACCTCCGGCGTATAGCATCCCTCAAGAAAGGAGATGTCGTCATAGGCAACCGCGTAAGGGCGAAGGTGGTCAAGAACAAGATGGCCCCTCCCTTCAAGCAGGCCGAATTTGATATCATGTTCGACGAAGGTATCTCCCGTTCTTCCAGCATCATAGATATCGCCGAGAACACGGGCGTGCTTAAGAAAAGCGGCACCTGGCTCGCTTACGGCGACGAGAAGCTGGGGCAGGGCAAGGAGAACGCGCGTCTCTACCTGAAGGAAAACGCCAAGATCCTGGAAAAAATAGAAAATGATGTGAGAAAGGTCATTCAGGCCACGGCCTGATATGCTGCCAGTCTAATGAGGACGAACGAAATAAGAGAAAAATTTCTCGAGTTTTTCAGGGAACGGGAGCATACCGTCGTGCCCAGCGATCTGCTTCTTCCCAGGAACGATCCCACGCTGCTTTTTACCGGCGCGGGGATGAACCAGTTCAAGAACCAGTTCATGGGCAAGAACATCACTTACACTCGCGCGGCCAGCTGCCAGAAATGCCTGCGGACCGGCGACCTGGAAAACGTGGGAAAAACGCCCAGGCACCACACGTTCTTTGAGATGCTCGGCAACTTCTCTTTCGGGGATTACTTTAAGAAAGAAGCGATTCGCTGGGGCTGGGAGTTCATGACAAAAACACTGAACATCCCCGGGGAAAGATTGTGGGTATCCGTTTATGAAAAAGACGACGAGGCGTACGGGATCTGGCTTAAAGATGTAAAGGTCTCGAAGGAAAGAATAGTAAAACTGGGCACGCATGACAACTTCTGGCCGCAGGACGCGCCCACACAGGGGCCGAACGGTCCCTGCGGGCCATGTTCCGAGATATTTTATGACTGGGGCGAAGAAACGGGATGCGGGGAAGAAGGCTGCGGGCCCGCCTGTGACTGCGGCAGGTTCGTGGAAGTGTGGAACCTTGTCTTTACGGAATTTGACAGGCAGCCGGACGGCTCCCTCAAATCCCTGCCCAGCAAGAACATCGATACCGGTATGGGGCTTGAAAGGATCGCGTCCGTCATGCAGGGAGTGAGGACGAATTTCGAGATAGATAGTTTAAAACCCCTGGTGGACCAGATCAGAAAAGAAACTGGCGGGAAGATCCCCGCCGGGGACTGCAATCTGATAGCCGACCACCTCAGGGCGGCGGTGTTCGCGATAGGTGACGCCATCTCCCCGTCCAACGAAAAAAGCGGGTACGTGGTAAGGAAACTCATCAGAAGAGCGTACCTCAAAAGCGGCAAGGCAAGACCGTTCTTATACAACCTCGTCCCGAAAGTGACGGGGCTGATGGAAGACGCCTATCCGGAGACGGAGGAAAAAAGAGAGCATATAAGCGCGATAGTGGAACAGGAGGAAAAGAAGTTCAGCGATACGTTAAATGCGGCCATGCCGATACTGGATGAGATATTAGCCGTGAAGCCCGGAGTGGTGAGCGGCGAGGACGTCTTTAGACTGGTGGATACCTACGGCATGCCTCTTGAGGTCATAGAACAGGTGTCGGCCGCCGCCGGCGCCGATGTGGACGAAGAAAAGTTCCGGCAGCTGATGGATTACAGGAAAGAGCAGTCCCGCCGCGGGAGCGCCATGGCGAGCGACTTTATCTTCCAGCCCGATCTTTTCGCCGGGGCGCCCAAGCCGCCTTTTTCCGAAGATATGCCGCTTGAGGCGAGCGTGGAATTCATCATAAAAGATGATACGGCCGCCGATGAGATCGGCGAGGGTGAACGCGCTGAAATAGTGGTCTCGCCCCAGAGCGCCAGGTTCTACGCGGAAGCCGGCGGACAGACAGGCGACAGCGGTTATATCCTGAAAAAGGGCGCGAAACTGAAAATAGTCAATACTTTTGAGTCCGACGGAAGGAAAGTCTTCTGTGTTTATGCGGAGGAAGGGGCCTTTAAGAAGAAGGACAAGGTGACCGTGGAGCTTGACGCGAACATAAAAGCGGACACGGCGAAGAACCATACCGCTACGCACCTTTTGCAGGCGGCGCTCCGGAGCGTGCTGGGTGACCACATAAAACAGTCGGGTTCGTATGTGGACGATAAAAGGTTCAGGTTCGATTTTACCCACATGAAGAAGATGTCCGAGGAGGAGCTTCTGAAAGTGCAGGATATGGTGAATAGCTGGGTGGAAGGCGGGATAGACGTGTGCAAGGAGCTGAGGTCCCTGAGGGACGCTAAAAAAGAAGGCGCGCTTTCTTTCTTCGGGGAAAAATACGGCGATACCGTACGGGTGGTGAGCATTCCCGGAGCCTCAAAAGAGCTTTGCGGCGGGACGCATGTTGATAATACAGGGGAGATAGGCGTGGTGAAAGTGGTCGCCGAGAGTTCGATAGCCAGCGGGCTCAGGCGCATAGAGGCCGTGACGGGCGCGAACGCGGAAAAATGGATCAGGGAGACCGCTACGGAACTGCTGGACAGATACGCGGCATTAAGCGCCGCGAGCAATATAAAGATGGACCCGGCGATAGAACGCGACGCCGGGGATATCGCTTCCGGCAAGGCCCGTATAGGCGCCGGGGCCGTCCATGACTTTGACAAAAGGATCAGGCCGGCTTTCTTGAGGATATTTGAAGAACTGGAAAAGGAAGCTAAAAAACTCCAGAAAGAAAAACAGGCGGAAAGTTTTGACGCCATGAAAAACCGATTGGACGGCATCGCGAAGGCCCCCGAAGAGATAAGCGGCGTAAAGTTCATATCGGGTGTATTCAAGGGGCTCGGCATGCCGCTTCTTAAAAAAGCCGTTTCATATGTCGAGAAAAAAGCGGGCGAAGCGGTCATCCTTCTGGGCGGCAGCGAAGAAGGGAAGGCTTATCTGATATGCGCCGTGACGCCGGACCTGGAAAAGAAAGGGATAAGCGCCCAGGATATAGTGAAAAACGCGGCCGGTAAGATATCCGGATCGGGCGGGGGTAAGCTGACGTTCGCCCAGGCGGGGGGCAGCGATCCTTCGGGTCTGGCCGCCGCCATAGAAGAGGCAAAACGTATTATCAAAGGGAGAGCGGGATGAGAAGCATCAAAGTCGGCAGTAAGGTTTTTGAGAGCCTGGTGAACAGGCGTGACCAGGGCAGGGTGCGACTTCAGAAAAAGGTCGCGAAGATCATTGAGGACGTGCGCGCCGAAGGCGACACGGCGCTGCTCAGGTACACGAAACGGTTCGACAAAGTGTCCATGAAGAAAAAGGACCTGCGCGTGACCGAGTCCGAGATAAGCGGGGCGTACCAGGACATAAAACCGGGAATGGTCAACACGCTGAAAGAGATCATACGTAATATAAACAAGTTCTATACGAACCAGATACCGAGGTCGTGGTCCATCCACCACGAGTCAGGCATAGAGCTGGGCGAGAAGTTCGACCCGATAGAGAACGTGGGCGTGTATGTCCCGAGCGGCACCGTCCCGCTGGTCTCAAGCGTTTACATGACCGTACTGCCGGCCAGGATAGCTGGCGTGAAAAGGATAATAATGGTCTCGCCGCCCAACAAATATAAAAGCATCGACCCGCATATACTTGTCGTGGCGAACCTGCTGAAGGTGGACGAGATATACAAACTCGGCGGGGCGCAGGCGATAGCGGCTCTGGCGTTCGGGACGAAGACCATCCCGAGGGTGGATAAGATCGTCGGGCCGGGTAACGAATATGTCACCGAGGCAAAACGGCAGGTGTTCGGCAACTGCGATATTGACATGCTGGCGGGCCCGAGCGAAGTGCTGATAATAGCCAACCAGCACGCGAACCTGGATTATCTTAAAAGGGACCTGATGGCGCAGGCCGAGCACCACAAGGGTCTGGCGATACTTGTAACGCCTTCAAAGAAGGTCTTTGACGCGCTGCACAAGGACCCGGATATCAGGGGGTACATCATAAAGGTCGACAACCTTGAGGAAGCGGCGAAAGTATCCAATCTGATAGCGCCGGAGCACCTGCAGCTTATGCTGAAATCTCCCAAGAGGGTGCTCAAGAACATAACCAACGCGGGGGCCATCTTTCTCGGGCATTATACGCCCGTGGCCATAGGCGATTATATCGCCGGCCCCAGCCATGTGCTGCCGACGGGCGGGACGGCGAGATACTCATCGGGACTTAACCTGAGGGATTTCATAAAGAGCTCGCATATCATCTCTTATTCGCGCAAGGCGCTTTCGGCGTCCGCGGGCTGGGTGCGTGAGCTTACTGAACTGGAAAAACTGGAGAACCACTGGGAGTCGATCCGCGTAAGATGCGAATGACGCCACGATATACGATGTACGATATACGATATACGACATACGAATTTTAAGGAGGGGCGATGAGCGCTATTTTCAAGAAAAAAGAGGGAAAAGCGAGAGCGGCCAGCTATGAAAGGAAGTCCAAGGAAACGCAGATAGAAGTGCCGCTTCTCAACGTTGACGGCAGCGGCGAAAGCAGGATATCGACGACCATCGGTTTCCTTGATCACATGCTTACGCTTTTTACTTACCACGGTTATTTTGACCTGGAGATAAACGCGGCGGGTGACACCCACGTGGACAACCACCACCTTAACGAGGATATAGGGCTGGCGCTCGGCGACGCCTTCAAAAAGGCGCTCGGTGACTGCAAGGGTATCGCCAGGATCGCCTCGGCGGAAGTGCCCATGGACGAGGCGAGCGCGAAGGTGCTGGTGGATATATCCAACCGGCCCGCGTTCGTTTTTCACGACAAAAGGCACCTGCAGCCGGAAGGCGAGATGCGCGAACAGGAAGGGTATTCCCTGGACATGGGCAGGGACCTTCTGGAAAGTTTCGCAAAAAGGTTCGGCATCAACCTTCATGTGGAGATAGGCGGAAGGGGCGATGTGCATCATTTTCTTGAGGCGGCTTTCAAGGCCCTGGGAATGGCGCTGGACAGGGCGACGCGCATAGATCCGCGGAGAGAGGGGAAGGTTCCCTCGAGTAAAGGGATCCTGTAGTTTTGACTAAACGATATACGATGTACGACATACGATATACGATATTATGATTGGCATAATTGATTACGGTTCGGGGAACCTGCGCAGCGTGTACAACGCGCTTCGCTATCTGAAGCGGGACGTTGAGATATGCGACGGCCCCGGCCGGCTTGCGAAAATGGACAAAATAGTCTTTCCCGGGGTGGGTTCTTCCAGAGACGCTATGGAAGGCCTCGGCAAAAGGGGGCTTATCGGGCCGCTCTTGAAAGAAATAAAAAGCGGCAAGCCTTTTTTAGGGATATGCCTGGGGTTTCAGCTGCTTCTGGAAAAAAGCGAAGAGAGCGGCGGATGTGGATGCCTCGGGCTGGTGAAGGGCGCCGTGAAGCTTTTTCCGGCCGGGAAGGGGATCAAGGTCCCGCAGATAGGGTGGAACACCGTCGCGATAGAGAAAAAGAACTGCCCGCTGTTCGGGGGCATAGATGACGGGGCGTATTTTTATTTTGTGCATTCTTATTACTGCGATAACGGGCAGCCGGAATATACGGCCGGGGTGACGGAATACGGCGTGAAATACGCTTCCGCCCTGTGGAAGGATAATATTTTCGCCGTCCAGTTCCACCCTGAAAGGTCCCAGGAGAACGGTCTGAAAATATTGGAGAATTTTGTAAAGATATGAAGGTGATACCGGCGATAGATCTTATAGAAGGCAGGACCGTGAGGCTGGTGCAGGGCAAGTACGACAAGAAGCTGAGCTACGATATCAGCCCGGTCGAGGCCGCCCTGAAATGGCAGTCAATGGGCGCCGAGCTTATACACGTGGTGGACCTGGACGGGGCGATAAAAGGCCGGTCCGTCAACTTCACCGTGGTGGAAGAGATCATAAAAGCGGTGGATGTTCCCGTCGAGCTGGGGGGCGGTTTCAGGGAAAAGGCGGATATAGAGAAAGCTCTCGCTAAGGGCGTTCACAGGGTCGTCGTGGGATCAAAGGCGTTCGAGGACGCCGGTTTCGCGAAGAGCTGCGCGGAAACTTTCAAGGATAAGGTCATATTCAGCGTTGACGTGAAGAAACTCAGGCCCAGCGTCCGCGGCTGGAAGGAAACGGTGGAAGGGAATGTTCCGGATTTTCTCACGTTTTTCCGGTCATGCGGGGTGGAAGAGATAATCTACACCGATATAGAGAGCGACGGAATGCTGTCGGGGCCGAACATAAGCAGCCTCAGGGCGGTCCTGTCCGCGGGAAGCGGCATCAAAGTGATATCCGCCGGCGGGGTGAAGACCATAGAGCATATAAAACAGCTTAAAGAACTTGAGCCCCTGGGCCTGAGCGGCGCGATCGTGGGGCGCGCGCTGTATGAGGGGACGATAGACCTGAAAGAGGCGATAGATGCTGGCAAAAAGAATAATCCCGTGTCTTGACGTAAAAGAGGGGCGCGTCGTCAAAGGCGTGAATTTCGTCAACCTGCGCGACGCGGGAGACCCCGTCGAGAACGCGGAGATCTACAACAAGGCGGGCGCGGATGAACTGGTGTTCCTGGACATAACCGCCAGCCACGAGAAGCGGAAGACCATGGTGGACGTGGTGCGCCGTGTAGCGGAGAAAGTGTTCATGCCGTTCACGGTGGGCGGCGGGATATCCGTCATAGACGACATCAGGGAGCTTTTAAACGCCGGATGCGATAAAGTATCGATAAACACCGCCGCTGTCCAGAGGCCGCAGCTGGTGAAGGAGGCCGCGGACAAGTTCGGTTCGCAGTGCATCGTGGTCGCGATAGACGCCAGGAGCCGCGGCGACGGGACGTGGGAAGTATATGTAAATGGCGGACGCGAGGCCACAGGTGTGGACGCGGTAGAATGGGCGAAACAGGCGCAAAAACTCGGCGCCGGCGAGATACTGCTTACCAGCATGGACCGCGACGGCACAAAGGACGGGTATGATATGCCGCTTACCGGGGCGGTATGCGGAGCGGTGAACATCCCGGTTATAGCGTCGGGCGGCTGCGGCCGGCTTGAACATTTTCTTGAGATCCTGACGGACGGTCATGCGGACGCGGCGCTGGCGGCGTCCGTGTTCCACTTCAGGGAGTTTACCGTGCGTGAGGTAAAGGAATACCTGAGAGGCAAGGGCGTAATAGTACGATTATAGAAATACGGTTAGGGTAAGGAGGCCCGTATCGTTTAGAGGTAACGTCAGGCGTAACCGAAAGACGAAACGGGCATCGTAACCTAAACCGCTAGACGAGAATAGGTGGAGGAGAGATGGATTTTATTAAAAAACTGAATTTTGATGAAAAGGGGCTTATACCGGTGATCATACAGGACGCCGATTCACTGAGGGTGCTGACATTGTGCTACATGGACGAGGAGGCGCTCAGGACGACGCTCAAGAAAAGGAAGATATACGTGTTCAGGAGGTCTAAGGGAAAGGTCATGCTGAAAGGCGAGACATCCGGATGCGTGCAGGGCATAAAAGAACTGTACGTGGACTGCGCCAACAATTCACTTCTTTTCAAGGTGGCCCAGACCCGCGCGGCCTGCCACGAAGGTTATTTCAGCTGTTATTTCACCAGGATAAACGAAAAAGGCGAGGGAGTGGTGGAGGAAAAGCGTATTTTTGACCCGAAGGAAGTATATGAGTGATTTTTGCCCGGACAGGAAAGAGTTCATAAAACTCGCCAAAAAAGGCAACGTAATTCCGGTCTACAAGGAGATCCTGGCCGATTTTGACACGCCGCTTTCGGCTTTTCTCAAGATAGACGAGGGCAATTTCTCCTACCTTCTTGAGTCCGTGGAAGGAGGGGAGCATATGGCCAGATATTCGTTCCTGGGCAGTGCCCCTTCGCTTGTCATAGAGAGCAAAGGCCGGAATATCACCGTTAAACGCGGCGAGGATATTGACGCGTATACTGTGAGTGATCCCATAAGCGAGATAAAGAAGATCATGGAGGGTTTCAGATTTGTCAGCGTTAGGGGCCTGCCCAGGTTCTGCGGCGGGCTGGTGGGGTACCTCGGGTACGACGTGGTGAGGTTCATAGAGGATATACCCGACGAGAACCCGGAAGATTTCGATATGCCGGACATGCAACTTGTGCTCACTGACACGATACTTATCTTTGACCATGTTGACCATAGGATAAAAGTCGTTTCCAACGCTTCCACCGGCGCCGATCCGGGAAAGGACCATGACGAGGCGTGCGCGAAAATAGACAGGATCATAGAAAAGCTGCGGGGCATAGAAATAGAGCCGCGTGAGATAAAGGCCGAAGCGGTCATGGCAGAGACCGAGTCCAATTTCACCAAAAAGGATTTCTGCAAAATGGTAGAGAAAGCCAAAGAGTACATAAGGTCAGGGGAGGTCATACAGATAGTGGTGTCGCAGAGATTTAAACGCGAGACCGCGTCGGACCCTTTTGCCATATACAGGGCGCTCAGGTCCATCAACCCCTCGCCTTACATGTATTACCTTAAGTTCGGCGAGTACCGCATCATAGGCTCATCGCCCGAGATACTCGTAAGGTGCGAGGATGGGCTGGTCGAGGTAAGGCCGATAGCGGGGACCCGCGTGCGCGGAGCCGATGAAGAGGAGGACAGGCGGCTGGAGAGGGAGCTTTTGTCCGATGAAAAGGAGAAAGCTGAACATATAATGCTTGTGGACCTCGGGCGCAACGATATCGGCAGGGTGTGCGAATATTCAAGCGTGCAGCCGCGCGAACTTATGCGGATAGAAAGGTATTCGCATGTCATGCATATAGTCAGCGACGTGGTCGGCAGGCTCAGGAAGGATAAGGATATTTATGACCTCATCAGGGCCACTTTTCCGGCAGGCACCGTCACGGGCGCGCCAAAAGTGAGGGCCATGGAGCTTATAGACGAGCTTGAGAACAAGCGGCGCGGGCCTTACGCCGGATGCGTGGGGTACATAAGTTTTTCCGGCAATATAGACCTCTGCATAACCATAAGGACGATCGTGATGAACGCTGACATAGCGTATATACAGGCGGGCGCGGGTATAGTGCTGGATTCGGTTCCCGAAAAAGAATACCAGGAAACGGTCAACAAGGCCAAGGCGCTTATCAAGGCGATAGAATTCTCCGAAAAGGGGCTGGGATGATACTGGTTATAGACAACTATGATTCTTTTACGTACAATCTGGTGCAGTATCTGGGCGAGCTGGGCGCGGATATAGAGGTTTACCGTAACGATAAGATCACCGTGGGGGAGATCGAAGCCCTTTCGCCGGAGAAGATACTTATTTCACCGGGGCCGGGCCGCCCGGCCGATGCCGGCATATCACGTGAAGTGATCAGGAGTTTCGCGGGCAAGGTGCCCATACTCGGTGTATGCCTGGGGCACCAGAGCATCGCCGAGGTCTTCGGCTCGAAAGTGGTGCAGGGCGATCGCATAATGCACGGCAAGGTCAGCCTGGTGCACCATAACGGTGAGGGAATTTTCAGGGATATCCCTTCGCCGTTCACGGCGACGCGTTACCACTCGCTTATAGTGGAGCCGGGGAGCCTGAAAGATCCCCTTAAGCTCATCGCGTGGACCAAAGACAAAGAGATAATGGGCATTTGCCACAAGGACCTGCCCGTATGGGGGGTCCAGTTCCATCCGGAGTCGATACTGACGACGGAGGGCAAAAAAATGCTTAAAAATTTCTTGGAGTGTTGATATGAATATAAAAGAAGCTATCAGGAAAGTGGTCAATAAAGAGGACCTTACGGAACAAGAGGCCTATCTGGTCTTTGGCGGCATCATGAACAACGAAGTCACGCCGGTGCAGATAGGCGCTTTTCTGACCGCGCTGAGGGTGAAGGGCGAAACGGTGGACGAAATAACCGGCGCGGCCCGGATCATGAGAGAAAAAGCGTCAAAACTGAGGGCCGGCAGGGAAGCGGTGGATATCGACGAGGAGGAGGTAGGGCCGGACCTCGAGACCATACTCGACACCTGCGGCACGGGAGGGTCGGGCATCAACGCTTTTAATATATCGACAGCCGTCGCTTTTGTCGTGGCCGGGTGCGGCGTGAAAGTCGCCAAACACGGCAACAGGGCGGCTTCCAGCCAGTGCGGCAGCGCGGACGTCCTTGAGGAGCTCGGGGTGAAGCTGGAGGTGCCCAACGGGATCTCGGACAGATGCCTCAGGGAGATCAACATCGCTTTTTTATATGCGCCTCTTTATCACGGCGCGATGAAATACGCCGCTGGTCCGCGCAAGGAGATAGGCGTGAGGACGATATTCAATATCCTGGGGCCGCTGTCAAACCCGGCATCGGCTACCTGCCAGGTTCTGGGCGTGTACGAAAGGGCGCTTGTGCGGCCCATTTCCGAGGTCCTGAACCGGCTGGGCACGAAACGGGCCTTTGTGGTCCACGGAGAGGACGGCCTTGACGAAGTGACCATAACCGGGAACACCCTGGTGGGTGAAGTATCGCACGGTCGGGTCAAAAAACCCTATGATATTTCTCCAAGGACCTTCGGCCTTAAAAAAGCCTCGCTGGAAGATATAAGAGGCGGTTCGGCGGAAAACAACGCCAGGATCATACAGGATGTCCTTTCGGGCTCGGAAAAAGGCCCGAAACGGGATATAGTGCTTATGAACGCGAGCGTGGCCCTGGTCGCGGCGGGTAAAGCGCGGGATTTCAAGCGCGGCGTGCGGCTTGCCGCGGAGTCCATGGATTCCGGCATGGCATCGAGGAAATTGAAAGAACTGATAAAGGTGACCAACGCATGATCTTATCAAAGATAATAGAGGAGAAACGACGCGAGATAGACGCGGCGCAGAAACAGGTGCCGGTCGGCGAGCTGAAAAAAGAAGCCGAAGGCCTGTGCCTCAGGAGCTCGTTCAAAAGGAACATATCCCGCAAGGGCCATATAAACCTGATAGCGGAGATCAAAAAAAGCTCCCCGTCGAAAGGCGTGATCCGTCACGATTTCAAGCCCCTGAAGATAGCGCTTACGTACCAGGCGGCCGGCGCCGGCGCGCTGAGCGTCCTGACAGATGAAAGGTTCTTCGACGGGAGCCTCACGTATCTGAAGATGCTCAAGAAGCGCGTGACAATACCGATACTCAGGAAGGATTTCATAATAGACGAGTACCAGATATATGAATCGGCCGTGAGCGGCGCGGACGCCATACTTTTAATAGCGCATATACTGACGCAGGAGGAACTGACCCGTTATTACAATATCGCGAAGGATCTCGGCATGGATGTAATGGTGGAAGTGCACAATGAGGAGGAGGTCCAGAAGGCGCTGGCCAGCCCGGCGACCATAATAGGCATAAACAACCGGGACCTCACGGATTTCAACGTGGATATATCCGTTACGCAGAGGCTGAGGCATTTTATACCCGAAAGCAGGATAATAGTGTCCGAAAGCGGCATAGAGACATATGAACAGGTGATGTTCCTGAAGAGCCTCGGCGTCAATGCCGTTCTTATAGGCGAGACGTTCATGCGCGCGAAGAACATCGGCGAAAAAGTCCGTGAACTGATGAGAGAATGATTTAGTCGCTTGTCGCTAGTCGCTCGTTGACAAAATACAAGCGACCAGCGACGAGCAACTAGCGACCAGATGAAAATAATAATATGGTAAAAGTAAAAATATGCGGCATTACAAATCTTGAGGATGCCCTGGAAGCGGCGGAATACGGCGCGGACCTTTTGGGTTTTATATTTGTCGAGGGCACTCCCAGGTTCCTGACAAGAGAAAGGGCGAAAGCCATAACAGCCGGACTGGACGCCGCCGGGGTCCGGGCCGGGAGGACAGCTCTTTTTAAGGATGAGGATATCGACAAAGCGGCGGAGATGATCGCCGCCTGCGGCATGGACCACGTTCAGCTGCACGGCGAAGAAACGCCGGATTATTGTGTAAAGCTCAAGGAGGCGCTGGGAGAAAAGTACGGCCTGGAAGTAAAGATCATAAAGACCTTCAAGGTTGCGGACGGGATAATGCCGCACAGCGCTTCCGGGCCGGATGATTACAAAGAAGCGGATTATTTTCTTTTTGATACGTATCATCCGGAGCTTGCCGGAGGCAGCGGACTAAGTTTTGACAGGGATATTTTGGCGAGAGAAAAAGAGAATATCGGAAAACCTTTCTTTATCGCCGGGGGGCTTACCCCGGAAAATGTTTCAGGGGCCGTGAGGGCCGTGCGGCCTTACGGGGTGGACACGTCCAGCGGCGTGGAAAGAAAGCCCGGGAAAAAGGACGGGGACCTTTTAAAGGAGTTCATAAAAAATGCGAAAAGAACGTAAAATACCGGATGAAAAAGGATATTTCGGCGCGTTCGGCGGCAGGTACATACCCGAGACGCTGATGCCCATGATCAAGGAGCTTACCGAGGCTTACGGCAGGATATGCAAAACGCCCTCTTTCAAAAAGGAGATGAACTATTATCTCAAGGAATACGCCGGCAGGCCCACGCCCCTATATTTCGCCGAGAGACTCACTCGCAAACTGGGCGGCGGCAAAATATATCTGAAAAGAGAAGACCTTCTGCACACGGGGGCGCACAAGATAAACAACACTATAGGCCAGGCGATACTCGCGGTACGCATGGGCAAGAAAAGGCTCATCGCGGAGACCGGCGCAGGACAACACGGAGTGGCCACGGCCACCGTCGCGGCGCTGTTCGGCCTTAAATGCGATGTCTATATGGGCACCGAAGATATCCGGCGGCAGAACCTTAACGTCTTCCGCATGAAACTTCTGGGCACCAGGGTCATACCCGTTGAAAGCGGTTCATGCACGCTTAAGGACGCCATGAACGAGGCGATAAGGGACTGGGTGACGAATGTGCGCGATACGCATTATATCATAGGTTCAGTGGCAGGGCCCCACCCGTACCCCATGATGGTCAGGGATTTCCAGTCCGTGATAGGGCGCGAGGTGCGAAGACAGATAATAAAGAAAGAAAAAAGGCTTCCGACGCATCTGGTGGCGTGTGTAGGCGGCGGCAGCAATGCCATGGGGCTTTTTTATCCGTTCTACAAGGATAAAAAGATGAAGTTCATAGGGGTGGAAGCGGCGGGGTTAGGGATCAAGAGCGGGCACCACGCGGCGGCCCTGCTGAAGGGCAAGGTCGGCGTGCTGCACGGGAGCAAGAGTTTCCTCCTGGAGGACAAGGACGGGCAGGTGAAGCTGGCCCATTCTGTCTCTGCGGGACTGGACTATCCCGGTGTCGGGCCCGAACACGCTTATTACAAGAAGACCGGCAGGGCAAAATATTTTCCGGTGGACGATAAAGGCGCGCTTGAAGGCACCGAACTTTTATCCCGGACAGAAGGCATAATACCGGCTTTGGAGACCGCGCACGCGATATATTATCTCAAGAAGCTTGCCAAAAGAACAGCTAAGAGGGATATCATAGTGGTCTGCCTGTCGGGCCGCGGGGACAAGGATATTGATATCATGAAGGAGCACATGTGATATGAACAGGATAGATAAGACGTTCAGGAGATTAAGGCTGTCGGGGAAAAAGGCGTTCATAACTTACATAACGGCGGGGGACCCGGACCTTAAGGCCACCGAAAGGATAGTGCCGGCGCTGGCCGGGGCCGGGGCGGATATTATAGAACTGGGCATACCTTTTTCGGACCCGCTGGCCGACGGCCCCACGATACAGAGGGCCATACAAAGGTCCCTTGAAAAAGGGTGCACGGTAAAAAAAGTTTTCGCGCTTGTGCAACACCTGCGGAAGAAGACAGAGGTGCCGCTGGTATTCATGACATATTACAACATCATCTTCAATTACGGCACGGCCGCGTTCGTCAGGGACGCTAAAAAAGCGGGGGCCGACGGCGTCATAGTCCCGGACCTGCCGATGGAAGAAGCGCACGACCTCAGGAAAGCGGCGGACAGAGAGAGATTTCATCTTATAATGCTTACCGCGCCCACTACTTCCCCCGAGAGGTTCCGCAGGATAGCGGCGTGTTCCCGCGGATTCGTGTACCATGTGTCACTGACAGGAGTTACCGGGGAGAGGAAAAAACTCTCCGGCGAGCTGAAGGATGACGTAAAAAGTTTCAAAAAGACTACCCCAAAACCGGTATGCGTGGGGTTCGGCGTCTCGACCCCCGCCCAGGCCAGGGGTGTCGCCGCGGTCGCCGACGGCATAATCGTGGGAAGCGCGATCATAAGGATCATTGAAAAGAACCTGACGAACAGGGCCGCCATGGTGCGCCGGATAGAAAAGTTCGCGGGGGCTATCGCGGACGCTGTGCACGGTTGATGGGGCGAGTCAGAGGACAGAGGAGAGGATTAAGGTAACGAAGCCCGTATTGGTTACGGTAACGTAAAACGTGACCGAAAGACGAAACGGGCAACGTAACCGAAACCGTAAGACGAAATAGGGCGGTTTATGCGAGTGATGGGAATTGATTTGGGGACGAAGAACATAGGGGTGGCGCTGAGCGACGAGACATGCACGCTCGCCCAGGGCAGGGGGGTCATCCCGCGCGGCGATGGTGCGCAGGCCATCGCGAAGATAAAAGAAATGATAAAAGAATACGGGGTCAAAGAGATAATCGTGGGACTTCCGCTCAACATGGATGGTTCGGAAGGGCCACGTGCCGCGGACAGCAGAAAATTCTCGGAAAGACTGAAGGAAGAAACGGCCCTGCCGGTAAGATTGTGGGATGAGCGGCTCAGCACCAAAGAAGCCGAAGATGTTATGAGACAAGCACTTATGACAAGAAAAAAACGCAAGAACGTCATAGACAAGATGGCGGCGCAGCTGATATTGCAGGGGTATCTTGATAGCTTGAGAAGATAAACAGGTTATGGTTAGGGTAACAAGGCCCGTATCGGTTACGGTAACGACAGACGTAACCGAAAGACGAAACGGGCATCGTGACCGAAACCGTAGAACGGATCACATATGTATGAAAAATCAATAGCGGATAACGGGCTTACCGTGATCGCATCGCCGATGAAGGACATGGCGTCCGTTTCGCTTTCCATATGGATAGGCGTCGGAGGGCGTTACGAAGCGCCGAAAGAAAGCGGTATAAGCCATTTTCTGGAACATATGCTGTTCAAGGGGACTTTCACGCGGACGGCGAAACAGCTTAAAGAAGCCGTCGAGGGTATCGGCGGCGCTTTCAACGGTTTCACGGCCGATGAAGTGACATGCTACATGGTCAAGGTCCCGGCCAAGTATGCGGAACTCGGCGCGGACGTGCTGGCTGACATGGTGCTTAACGCGAGGCTTGACGAGGAAGACGTTAAAAAGGAAAAGTTCGTCATATGCGAGGAGATAAAGATGTACAGGGACCAGCCCGCTGACCACGTGCTGGACCTTCTGGGAGAGGTCATGTGGCCGGGCAACGCTCTGGGCAGGCCTCTGACGGGGACCATAAGCACGGTAAAGGCGCTTAACGGAAAGAAGCTGGCGGATTTCCGGCGGGAAAATTACCACCCGGCGAACATCGCCGTTATAGCCGCGGGCAAAGTGGACACCGAAAAGCTTTTCGGGTTCATGGCCGAAAGGTTCAAGGGCGAAAAGAAAAGGCAGAAACCGTCGTTCAAAAAAGCGCGGCCCGGCCAGAAGGCCCTCAGGATGAAGATCCTGCCTAAAAAGATAAACCAGACGCATATAGCCATGGGGTTCTTGGCGCCGGACAGCAATATCACCGAAAGGATAGGCATGAAGCTCATGAACGTGATATTCGGGGGCAACATGTCCTCGCGGCTTTTTGACCACCTTCGCGAGAACAAGGGGCTCTGTTACGATATAGCGTCTTCTTATAAGCGCCACAGCGATATCGGCGAGCTGCATATACATGCCGGTGTTGATAAAAGCAAGACCGGCGAATCCATCGCCGCGATAATAGACGAAGTGCAGAGGATGCGGGACAGCAAAGTCAGCGCCGATGAGCTCGTCCGCGCCAAAGAATATGTGAAGGGCCAGTTCGAGCTAGCGATGGAAAGCACCGCCGCACGGATGATGTGGCTGGGAGACAGGTTCATGGTGCACGATCACATCCCTGAAGTCAGGGATGTGATCAAGCAGATAAACAGTATCACCGCCGGGATGATACATGAGCTTAGCGGTAAAGTGTTCAGGGGCTCATTGCTGAACCTGGCGATGATAGGGGACATAAGGTTAAAGGACAGGAACGGGATACGCAGGGAATTGGCAAGACTATAGGGTAGAGACAGAAGACAGGTTACGGTCAGGGTAACGAGGCCCGTATCGGTTGCGGTGACGTAGAACGTAACCGGAAGACGAAACGGGCATCGTAACCGAAACCGTAAAACGAGAGGGATGCGGATATGGACAAGAAGATATTAGTGGCGCCCAGCATACTGTCGGCTGATTTCAGCCGGCTGGGTGAAGAGGTAAAAGCGATAGAAACGGCAGGCGCGGACTGGGTGCACGTTGACGTCATGGATGGCCTTTTCGTGCCCAACATCACCATAGGCCCGCTTGTGGTCAGGGCGATAAGGCCCGTGACGAAGCTGTTCTTTGACGTGCATCTGATGATAGATGATCCCGCGAAATATATCGAGCCGTTCGCGGACGCCGGCAGCGACATGATCACTTTTCACATAGAGGCCTGCGAATCGCCCGAAAATATCATAAAAAAAATACGCGATAAGGGGAAAAAGGCCGGCATATCGGTAAAACCCGGCACCGACGTCTCGACCCTTGATGACGTTCTCGGCCTGGCTGACATGGTCCTGGTCATGACGGTGGAGCCGGGTTTCGGCGGGCAGGCGTTCATGGAGGATATGCTGGATAAGGTCAGGGAATTGAGGAAAAGATTTAAAGGATACATCCAGGTGGACGGAGGCATAGACAAAGACACAGCCGCCAGAGCGGTGGAAGCCGGAGTGGATGTTCTCGTGGCGGGCACCTCTGTGTTCCGGCAGAAAGATTACGGGAAAGCGATAAGGGGATTAAGGGGTAACGGTTAAGGTAACGAAGCCCGTATCGGTTGAGGTAACGTCGGACGTAACCGGAAGACGAAACGGGCATCGTAACCCAAACCGCTAAACGATAGGAGGGATGGATGTCTAAGATCAAATTCGGCACCGATGGTTGGAGGGCCATAATAAGCAGGGATTTCACGTTTGAGAACGTCGAGATAGTCGCGCAGGCTGTCGCGGATTTCATAAAAGCCAAAAAAGAGCCCGTTTACAGGAAAAGGAAAGTGGTCGTCGGGTATGACACCAGGTTCCTTTCGGATAAATACGCCGAAACGGCGGCCGGCGTGCTGGCGGCTAACGACATAAAGGTCGTGCTGTCTGATAAACCCAGCCCGACGCCCGCGGTCTGCATATATATAAAAGATAAAAAACTTACGGGAGGCGTAGTCATAACGGCCAGCCATAACCCGGCGCCGTAT
>Ga0272444_10002219_pt1 | contig 18086 bp, 11 predicted proteins | sample SSMForm13_FD_201033 | JGI IMG/M metagenome (GOLD analysis project Ga0272444, IMG submission 201033) | Marine sediment archaeal communities from Little Sippewissett salt marsh, Falmouth, MA, United States - SSM-Form-13 | ecosystem: Environmental > Aquatic > Marine > Wetlands > Sediment ... | reverse complement strand
GCATCAACATCGCCCAGATGAGCTGGGGCCGTTCCAAGCCATTGGGAGACGCGAAGACGATCATCAACATGGACCAGGCGATTTCTCCCGATGTGGTGAAGGAGATCGGGGCATTGAAGGACGTTTTGAGCGTGCGATTTCTGGTGGTTTGATTTCGGCGATAGAGTGATTTAAACCATTGATCCGGGGAGATCGGAGAGATTTCCCCGGATTTTTTATTGATTGACAGTTGAGGTCGGGTTGTATTTTAAAACGTTTCAGCTTTCCTGTAAAACCGTTCGGGAGTTTGTCCATGTTTTTTGACTTTATCTCTCAATACTTCCCCGGCATCCTGATGCTCGTGGTTTTCTTCGTCATGATGGCGGGGATGTATACACGGAAAATTTCCGCACTCCTGGCCCTGCCCATCATGGCCCTCCTTTTCGCGCTCATCGGGGTGGTGAAATACGGAGAACTCTTTTCCCTCCTTTACCGCCACATGGGGAAAACCTCGTTTCACGTTTTCATGTGGAGCGGCGAAATCTGGATCGTACTGGCTGCCATTCTCGCATATCTCTCGCGGGGAAAAAAGATTTCAACCAAAGCCGGGATCTGGTCCGCAGTGGGTCTGTTTATCCTCTTCGTGCTAGTCAATATCCCGGCATTTTCCAGGCTTTTCACTATCCCCATCCTGACCCGCATCCTCCACTCGCTCCGGATCCAGGTGATTGTGAACGAGATCCTGAGCAAGGGAGCGCTGAAGCTCCATTCCGCCTATACGGTGGCTCTTTTCGGGGGGATGCTGGCGCTTCTCGTGAAGGAGAAGAAAATCGCGGAGACCTTTATCAAGTACGCGGCCGAGCTGGCCGGGGATAATCCCATCATTGTGGCCCTGGTGATGATGGTGGTGTGTTTCCTGCTCTTCACCACCCTGGGAGGCCTGGGCGCCATCATCATGATCGGTACGATCATCCTTCCCATCATGATGTCGCTGGGGATCGAGCCTCTGGTGGCCGGGGGGGTGCTCCTGGTCGGATTATGCGCCGGGGGGACATTCAACCCCGGGAACTGGGCCCTTTACGAGGCATCGTTGAAGGTGGATCGCGGCAGGATCCAGCTCGCCGCCCTGGTGATGATCGTGCTGTACCTGGCCATGGGAACCGTATTCATAATTGTAAACATGAAGGGGAAAAAGCGACGCCGCTACCTGGCGGCTTTGGGAAGCGAGGGGGGAGAATCCGTTAAAAAGGTTCATCCCATTGCTCTTCTCTCCCCCATTATTCCGATTATTCTGGTGTTCCGGCTTTCCACGTTTGCCCAGCTCACCGACTGGGTTCGAGGCAAGGCCCTCTGGCTGGACAGCGTCATCGATTTCCTTGTTAAAATCGCGGCGTTCTGGGATAACAACATAGGGGCGTGGGATTTCATTCCTGCGTTCATCGCCGGGATTGTGTTCTGCCTGGTCACCACATGGGACAGGAAGGGGAAGAACATCAAGGTCCTGACCAAGTCCATGATCGAGGGAGCGGAGAGCGTGATGCCGGCGGTTCTTCTCATGATGGGAATCGGGATGCTCCTGAACGCGGTGTGGCACCCTGACGTGAGCCGTTACCTGAAGCCCCTGATCCAGAACGTAATTCCCTCTTCCCGTTTCAGTTACATCCTGGTGTTCGGATTATGTGCTCCCCTGGCCCTTTACCGGGGGCCCCTCAACATCTGGGGATTGGGGCTCGGGATTGCCACGTTGATCTATAACCAGAGCAGTCTTTCCGCCGTGGCGGTGATGGGGATATTCATCACCACGGGCGCGATGCAGGGGGTGTGCGATCCCACCAACACCCACAACGTGTGGATCGCCACCTATATCAACGAGGACGTGATCAAGCTGACGAAGAAGCTGATGGTATACGTATGGGCCATGATTTTCGTGGGTCTTCTAGTGATGTCGATCCTCTTTCCCCTCCACAAAACTACCGAGGAACAGGAGCAGGTCAAAAAGGAAGCCCAAAAGCTCAGTGTGGTTCTGGAACGTCCGGTTTTCGAGAGGGGATGAACGTCCCGCTTCCTCTCCTGCATTTCATTTCGATATCGTCAGATGAGATTTGACTTTCCAACCTGAAATATAAAAAGGATAATGATTGTCAGGATTGTAATATCACGTGAATGCAAGGAGATCTTCCATGCCGAATAAATACACTGCCATTACTAATAAACACAGGGAGTGGTGGATTGGATGGATAGAGGAAATCCCGGGTGTGAACTGCCAGGAAAGAACTTATGGACAGCCTTTGCAAGACACTCGAAGAAGCGCTGAAATTCAATCGTCAGGATGCCGTCGAAGCTGCCGGTGAGAATTATCGTGAAACGGTACCCTTCTCATCTCATTGATTCATTACATTCCAAGTGTGGAAACGTCGATGAAGGAGAGTTCCACTTCCTCGATCTCCACGATGCCGGTCGGCGATTCATCCGTATCCAGGTTCACGATATCCACGGCAATGCCGATCGCGGGTCCGATTCCCAGCCTGTTGTGGAAATAGGAATAGTAATCCTGGAACGTGAGCTGACGTCCTCCTTTGGGCTGGATATATCTGGTCCAGACCGGGGTCTGGTACACATTGATCATCTGGTTGTTCGGATGATCATACATCCTGACCCGCATCAAGGGTGGCTCGTTCCCGATAAACTTGCCTGAGGCGGCTCTACCGGCCTTTACACGGAGCTGGTAAAGTACTGTATGATCCATGGACAGGGCCCCGGCCCCGTCGTGAGGATTCTGCCAGAAGCCGAAGGTGTTGTTGCTGTTATCGCACTCCATGACAAGAGTTCCCTCGCCCTCACTGAACAGGGGCTGATCGAAGGTCCCGATTTTCCCGGAGCTGATCCAGCCCTCCATACCCGCCTCGAAGTCGTATTGTTTGAAAGAGACGAATCCTGCGGGAACGTCGGTCCTCTTCCATTCCACGTAATCCACGGAGATTGTGCCGGTTGCGGCATCGTCTGAGTCGATGTTGAGAAGATCCCAGGAGAGCTGTCCTGCAACGCCCGGGTCCAGGGCCTCATGCTGGGGCTTGAAGTAGAGGTCGTAATCCTGGACAGTGGTGTCCGGCGAGGCTTCGCCCGCGTCGTTGCTGCGAACCATGACGTAATCGCTCTGCTTGAAATTGGATGAGTTCCAGCGGATGCGGAAAGTGGGAACGTCTTTCCTGTCCGCCCGGTCGCTCTTCATGCCGTAGCGAACCCGATAGAGATTATCCGCAACCAGGGGAACGGCGTCCATGGGACTGTACCAGAAGCCGTAGCAGTTCGCGGCACTTGCAGCGGTCATGTTCAGGAATCCATCGTCGGAGGAATCTGTGGGAGGAACGAAGGGATCGATGGTATCGCTGAACGTCCATCCTTCAGAGCTGGAGGCGAATTGCCAGTCGCCTTCAAAGGGTGGTTGGGGACGCACAATAATCTCGGCATCGTTATAAGCAGCAAGAATTTCATCCATGGCACGGGTAGTTGCCCTGGTACCTTCTACTGTACCTGAGGGTTTTTCAAAGGTGAGGGCGGCAAATCCGCTGAACATTGGTTTGGCGGTGACCCTGATATTTGCGACGAGTACGTTGGAGCCCTTGACCCCGTTGGGATTAACCACAACGGAGCTGGCGACCATAATTCTTATTTTATTGCCATCGACCTCTTTTTCCACCAGGAGATCCCATGTTCCGGTATCGATACCGGAGGCAACGTCGCTACTCAGTATATCGAGAAGGGCATCGTCAAAATCGATATAGGCCTGGAGAAAAGTAACGCCGTCGGGGCCGGAGCCTGTATCCAGTTCGATGGTGATCCGGGTTTCTTCACCCGGGGCGACATACTGTGTGGCCGGCAGGATGCTGATGGCGCCATCCCTTGTCTGGGCGATGGCAGCTGAGACAAGGGCGAACCACAGCAAACATAACAGGGTGAAGATTCTCTTACGTTTCATTACATTCCTCCTTATTTCGGTGAAAAGATATTGAGGAATTCATCCGCTGATAATGGGGTCGGGCCTTTTTCCTCATTCACTGAATTCCCATTCCAGGGATCCCCAGGGAGATTCCGTCACCCCGGGGGATATGAGATCCGGAATGATCTTTCCTTCCGTGATGATGGAATGAATATCCGGTGTTAAGAAGATGAAAAGGCTTTCACCGCCTTTCTCACCCCAGCAATGCCAGATTCTTTCCTCTGAATCGTATTTCTCGAAGAGATCGCTCAAAATGTCCAGGACCCGTTGCCTTTCCAGAATGGAGCGTTTCTCCGGAGGTGTGTTTCGATCCCAGACGATCCATTCCATATCGCCGATTTGAATCCTGTATCGGGAAAGGGAAAACTCTTCGGAAACGTGAAGCATGTTGGAACCAGGATTTTCGATATCGATCACCGAACCCACGGCTCTCATAACGGTGAGGGTTTTGCCGCTTTCACGATCGACGGTCCGGCACTCTTTCAGTTCGCGTTTGACGGCCAGTTTGATGCCGTTGGGATCAAGCACCTTTGAGGCATCGGCGAGCAGGGTTTTTATCCAGGGAAAGCCCTGTTGTTCCTTGTAAAGGGCGCTGAACAGTCTCCCGGTTCCAAGGAAGAGATCCCTTACGGTTCCACCGTGTTTGATAAAGTTCTGCTTGGAGGAGACCGGATCGCGATCGTCGGGATATCGGTAGAATCGAAGTTCCTCGAGCCGCGAGAGGATTTCTTCCCTTTTCTGCCGGTCCTTATTCCGGAACAGCGAGCCCGGCCATTTCATGACTTGATCCTTTGAGACGACTTTTTAAATCAGGTGTTTGAAGTTTATAAGTTCAGTTTTATCTAATTTCCGTTCAAGAACGATGTCAATGATAAATCGAAAACAGGAGAGGCCTCTTCCTGAAATAGGTTGACAGGCCCCCTGCTCTTTCTATTTTGAATTTTCAAAGAGTCGGAAAGAATCATTCGCATTTCGATATCGCTGCATTTCAGGATTGAAAAATGAGGGGGGAATGATGGGTAAAGGGAGTTTCCACATGGTCTGTCTTATTTTCATCGTTTCGAGGATGACGGCGATGCTTTCCGTATCCGGGGAGGAACTCCCTCCCCCAGCTGAGAATCGCGGCGATTATTCCGCCGCCCTCGAGAAGCTCGCGGATTTTACGGAAGTGAAAAGCGGGGGTTTTTACAGTACGAACAGGGTTCTGATCCGAATCGGCGACCACGCATTCTTTGACAACGAGCTGCCGGGACGCTCGGTCGCCGGGCTTTACCTCGTTGCGATTCACGGAAACAGGATCCTTATCCGGTCTCATTATAACACCTTTACCGCTCCGGGGGCTTCCCGGGGGCTGGCGGGCGATATAGAAAACCTTCCCGGGGGGTCATTCATAGTCATTGCCGCCAAAGACGAGGCCACCCGGTTCTTCGACAAATCGGGCAGGGAGGCCCTCCGTTCCATCGGGGCGGGAAGGGGTCTCCTGGAAGAAGACTATCGCGGGGCGTATCTCTGCCTCGGGATCAAGGGACTCAAGCCCGGTCAGGCCATTGAAAAATGGGGACGGGAGGAACAGGAACACATCGGGAAACTGTCCGGAACTCCCCTCGAATTTGTTTTTCCGGAAAAACCGGAACCAGTGATATCGAGGGAACCGGGCATTCACGAGGGGATTATCATCAACGGAACGGAGGCCATTTACTACATTCCTGATAAGTTCGACCCCGGAAGTGGGGAATACCTCTTCTGCATCCATGGCGCCGGGGACTGGCACCGTCCCGGGGCATTCACCCACATTCACCAGTTCAAGGATGCAGCTGATGAGAAGAACCTCGTTGTGATCGCACCGGTGTTCGATTGCCTCCTGAATCGAATGCCGGATCGGAAAAAGGACTTTGACGAAATAGGCCGATTCCGGGACCGCACCCTGATCAGGGACTGGCATCTGTGGCATTTCACCACCCTTTTGAATCCCGATAACAATTTCCGATCGGATCAGGCCCTGCTCGATATCCTCGAGCACTTCAACCTGAACCTCATGACCCGGAGGGAGTTTTATTTATACGGCCACTCGGGGGGAGGTCAGTTCGTGTCCCGCTTTCTCTTTTTTCATCCGGAACGGGTAAAAAAGGCGGCCATCTCATCCGCCGGATCCCTTCTCTTCCCACGAATGGACAGGGATTTTCCGAACGGACTGTGTATGGACGGGATCAAAGAAACCTTCGGCCCCCAAATCGATCCCGATGACATGGTTCTCTCGAATGAGGAGATCGAAAGAAAAACAAACGAACTCCTGGATATCAAGCTGTACCTCCTGGTCGGGGAAGAGGAAACCGAACAGGATCCCACCGAACGGGCGTGGCAGGGAAAAAACACACTCGAGAAAATGCAGAACTACTTCGAGGCCATGAAGGAGGAACACGGGAGGCAAAAACAAAACGGAAGAAGAAGCATGAACGACCGGTTTCGTTTCGAACTTCACATCATGCCGGGGGTGGGGCACGATGCCCTGGCATCGGGCAAGCTGGCTCGAAAACTCCTTTTCCCCCCGAAGGGAACCGAGCTGGAGGTTGCGGAACACGAGATCGATCATTTCGTTCCGGAGGAGAAGAACCTGACCCGGGAGTGGATTGATTCCCTTTACGAGAAAGGCAGCCCCTCGATCTTTCGGGGGAACGAGCTGGATTACATCGGGATGCCGATCGGGGGAATTGCAGCGGGGCAGCTCTACCTTTGCGGCGACGGCACGTTCGGATGCTGGGAGATGTTCAACGATCACGAGTTCTACGGTTACGGGAAGGAGAGCTACCGTCCCCGGGTTCCCAGGAAACAGGTGGACCAGGGTTTTTCCATCCTGGTGAAAACGGCGGAGGGCACGAGGGCCCGGAAACTCTGCCGGAAGGATTTCCCGAACGTGGAATTCTCCGGGGGCTATCCCGTAGGGCGGGTCCATTACCGGGAGAGGGATTTCCCCCTGGATATCCGTCTCGAGGCCTTTTCTCCCTTTATCCCTCTGAATGCAAAGGACTCCGCACTGCCCGCCACCCTGGTTCATATCACGATCCAGAACACAGAGAAGTTACCCCTGGAAGCCGGAGTTCTGGGTTGGCTGGAAAACCCGGTGTGCCTGGATACGGCAAGGGAAAACCTTGCAGGATTAAGGCGAACCAGGATAACGCGGGGAAAAAACCGAACCATGATTTTTCATACGGCTGAAGACACCCCCCCTGACAGTCCCACCAGGTATCCAATTCTCCTGGCCAATTTCGAGGGTTCCGATTACGGCGATTGGAAAACAGAGGGAGAGGCATTCGGATCGCGTCCGGCAATGGGAACTCTCAAGGGACAGCAATGGGTCAGCGGTTACATCGGAAAGGGTCTGGTCAATTCTTATCTGAATTACGATACACCGCAGGGAAAATTGATTTCCCCGGAATTCACCATCAACCGGAGATACATGAATTTCCTGATTGGTGGGGGCAATCTCGAGGGCAAAACCTGCATGAACCTGATTGTAAACGGGGAGATTGTACGAACCGCAACGGGGCATCGCCTGGAAAGGCTCCGGTGGCAAAACTGGGATCTTGAAATGTTCGAGGGGGAAAAGGCCCGGATCGAAATCGTGGATCTCGCCTCAGGGGCATGGGGGCACATCAACGTGGACTATATCGAGTTATCGGATTCCAAAGAACGCCTCTTCCGTCCCAGCGATAATATACCAGACCAGGGCTCCATGGCCCTGACCCTCGGGGAACCGGCCATGGATAACGAAGAAACCCGGGCCATCCTGCAACAGATCAGGGGCATCCCGGGAGAGATCAACACGGATCCGGATATCCGCTTCGATGTCAGGGAGAGAAAGAGGACCGGGATAACAGCACCCATGATCCGCCTCGAACCGGGGCAAAAACGAAGATTCACGTTTGTCCTTTCCTGGCATTTCCCCAACGCGGAAAAGGGCAGGGAATACGCCACCCGGTTCCGGGACGCCGCGGATGCCGCCCACTACCTCCTGGACAACCACGACCGCCTCTCGGGGGACACTCTTCTCTGGCACGATACGTATTACGACTCGACCCTCCCCTGCTGGCTCCTGGATCGACTTCATTCCACGGTTTCCACCCTTGCCACGGGAACGTGCAACTGGTGGGAAAACGGGCGTTTCTGGACTTGGGAGGGGGTGCTCTCCTGCGCGGGAACCTGCACTCACGTGTGGAACTACGCCCATGCCATGGGCCGCCTTTTTCCGGAGCTCGAGAGGTGCGTGAGGGAAATGCAGGATCTGTCCGTGGCCCTGGATCCGGAAACGGGCAGGGTCGGGTTTCGGGGCGGGAGAAAATACGCGGCGGACGGCCAGTGCGGAACCGTGCTCAAGTGTTATCGCGAGCACCAGATGTCCCCGGATAACGCATTCCTGAAGCGAAACTGGGAGGCCATCAGGAAGGTCCTCGAATATTCGATAAACCAGGACGCCAACGGTGACGGCCTGATCGAACAGAGCCAGCACAACACATACGACATCAATTTTCACGGAGCGAACACCTTCGTGGGTTCCCTTTACCTTGCGGCCCTGCGGGCGGGCGAGGAAATGGCTCTCGAAATGGGAGATGAGGCATACGCTCGAAAACTCCATGCGATTTTCGAGAGCGGATCCAATCTGAGTATGGAAAAACTCTGGAACGGAGAGTATTTCATCCAGGACGTGGATCTCGAGCGCCATCCCAGGTTCCAATATGCGAGCGGGTGCCTTTCCGATCAGGTGTTCGGACAGGGATGGGCCCACCAGCTGGGACTGGGGTACATCTTTCCCGAGGACAAGGTTAAAACCGCCCTTGAATCGGTTTTAAAATACAACTGGGCCCCTGATATCGGACCGCAAAATGAAGCCCATCCCCCGGAACGCTGGTTCGCCAGCCCGGGGGAACCGGGACTCTTCATCTGCACATGGCCGAAGAGTCCTCACATGGAAAGAGACGGGGTTCGTTACCGGAACGAGATATGGACCGGGATCGAGTACCAGGTGGCTGGAAACATGATCTGGGAAGGCATGGTCGAGGAGGGACTGACCCTTGTCAGGAGCATTCATGAGCGTTATCACCCCTTCAAGCGAAATCCATGGAACGAGGTGGAGTGCGGGGATCATTACGTACGGGCCATGGCGAGTTGGGGAGTGTTCACGGCCCTTTCGGGATACGAATATCACGGTCCGAAGGGTTTTCTGGCGTTCGATCCAAAGATCACACCGGAAAATTTCAAAAGCGCCTTTACCGCTTCCGAGGGATGGGGTTCGTTTACTCAACTGAGGGAGGGCCGGATACAGAAAAACAGAATCGCACTCAGTTGGGGACGGCTCAAGCTGAACCGGCTCGGGCTTTCTGTTCCGGAAAACATGAAACCTTCGGAACTAGCCGCAAGCATCGACGGGAGAATGGTGAGCTCCGAAAAAAGGATTGAACCGGGCAGGGTCTTTCTTTTATTCAATCCTGCCATTGAAATGAAGGCGGGAGAGACACTTCAAATCGTCACATCCTGCGAATGAAAAAGGAGGAAAACGAACATGCTGATTGTAACAACACCCACAATCGAGGGGAAACACATCGTGAGGTATCTCGGGATTGTGAGCGGGGAGGCCATCCTGGGGGCGAATATCTTCAAGGATTTTTTCGCGGGTATCCGCGATATCGTTGGAGGCCGGTCAGGAGCTTACGAAAAGGAGCTTCGAAAAGCCAAGGATATCGCTATCGACGAAATGGAGCAAAAGGCCAGGGAGCTCGGCGGCAATGCGATCCTGTCCGTGGATCTGGATTATGAAACCATCGGGATCGGCCAGGGGGGCAACATGCTCATGGTGAGCGCCAGTGGAACCGCGGTAATCTGCGAGGATTGAGTTCCACGATAGATAAGAACGGAGTGTTTGAAAATGGAAATCATAAAGAGCCCGGGCGAGATGCAGGAGAGGTCCCTTCAATTAAAAAGGCAGGGAAAGAAGATCGGCCTGGTGCCCACCATGGGCTTTTTTCACGAAGGACACCTCTCCCTGATGCGAATCGCGCGGGAAAGGTGCGACGCCGTCGTGGTGAGCAACTTCGTCAATCCCACCCAGTTTGCCCCCACCGAGGACCTGGATGCCTACCCGAGGGATTTCGAGAGGGATTGCCGGCTCGCGGAAAAAATCCCCGTGGATATCATGTTTAACCCGGAAAAACAGAACATGTACCCGGAGGGATTCCGGACCCACGTGGAAGTGGAGGGATGGGGAAAGAAACTGTGTGGAGCCTCTCGACCCATCCACTTTCGCGGCGTTACAACCGTGGTTTTGAAACTCTTCAACCTGGTGATGCCCGATGCGGCGGTGTTCGGATGGAAGGACGCCCAGCAGTTTCTCATTCTGAAGCGAATGGTCAAAGACCTGGATCTCCCCATCGAGATGATCGGGGGCGAAATCGTGCGGGAGGAAGGCGGCCTGGCCATGAGCTCCCGGAACAAGTACCTCTCCCCTGAAGAACGCAGGGAGGCCCTGGTTCTCTCCCGCTCCCTTGGAGAGGCGCGGGAGATGATCGAAAAACAGGGGATCAAAGATTGCGGGATTCTGAAAAACCACATCCGGAAGCAGATCGATAAAACCCTTCACGGAAAAACCGATTACGTCGAGATCATCTCCCTCGAAACCCTCGAGCCTTTGGAAGAGGTGAAAAAGGGAGACACCCTGATCGCCCTGGCCGCCTTTTTCGGGAGGGCCCGCCTGATCGATAACGTGAGGTGCTAGGGGCGGGGGGGAGGCTGGCGTGAAGCGGTGATCTTAAGAAAGATACATTTGATTTACGAACAAAGATCAACGATGTGCGATTTTTGAAGTTTTTTAACTCTTTATTCAAAAATCATAAATCGTTAATTTTACCCGACGTAGATTCAGGGATGGGGGCCTTGTTCTTAAATCAATCCCGACTTCCATCGCAAAAAGCATAAATGTATAAAATAGTCTGATAGCAGTATTTACCGTACGATCCATTCGTTAAACCCGGGCATCCTGGTAATAACTGCGGGGGGGGTGAAGGGGCCATCGTGCAGATCTTTCAGCTCGGAATCGCTGAAACTCGCATACGAAAAGAACTGGATCCCCCCGGGTAGATAGCGCCGGACCTGCTCGGTTCTCTCGAGTACGGCCGAGTAAGGATTGGTACCCGCGCCCAATCCCGCCCAGATGGTTCCCCTGCCCTGGTTTTCCACACCCAAACGGATCCTCTGGGATACCAGGTCGTTATCCGCGTTGTAGGCCATGATGCAGCAGGTGTCGATCCAGTCCTTTTGCATCCAGTCGATCCAGTCCTGAAACGCCTGGACCCTCCCGAGGTGATAGCGTTCGAAAACCGCGGCGGAAACCCTTAGTGTGGGTTTCAGAGACCTTGCCCGGGAGTGAACGTCCCTCACGAGGAGTCCCACGGAATCCCTTCGCCAGTCATTCCAGATTCGTACGAGGGTGGTGTCCGTAGGGAGGATGTCCAGGGGATCGATGCCGTGTTGCTTTTGAAAGGCCTCCCTGGCCAGGGGGCTGTAACCGAGATCCCAGTCGCTGTCGATCCTGTTTCCCCGAAAGGGATAACGGACAAAATCGAAATGTACCCCGTCCACGTCGTATTTTTCCACGATCTCGAGGAACACATCGGCGAGGTAATCCCGGCAGGCGGGGATGGAGGGAGAGAGGTAAATCCCCTCGGAATAGTGGTCGCTGATTTCCTGTGACGTGTAATCCGAGAGGGGGCGGCCGGCGCGATTGGTCAAAACCCACTCCGGGTGACGGTTCAACACGTGTTTCGGGGAGGAGGGGGTGGAGGCCCCTGGATATACGTAGAAGGTGTTGAGCCAGGCATGAACCTGGAGTCCGCGATCATGGGCCTTTTCCAGCACATACCCCAGGGGATCGAAATCGGGGGGCTGGCTCGAAAGGGCGGAGGCCCGCGGTTCGGTCTTAGACATGTAATAGGCGTCGCCGCTCCCCCGCACCTGAACGAACAGGGCATTGAAGCCGGCATCGGCACACCTTGTCACCACCCGCTCGATATTTTGAGGCGAGGTCATCTGATTCCGGACCACCCAGACCGCGCGCCCTTCGATAAGGGGAACGGCGGAGGGTTTCAAACGAAGAACCAGGGAATTGGATCCGGGAACGCAAAGTTCCCGCACCTCGAGGGGATCGTAACGAAACAATCGCGCTTTAAGCTTATACACCCCCGGTGTCACTCCTGTCAGAAGGAAGGAGCCGTCGGGTTTGGATAGAGTTCGGAAGCTGGTTCCCTCGAGGGAGACAAGGGTTTGTGGAAGGGGGGAAGGGGTGGTTTCATCGCTTTCCACGGTTCCAGTGATCGTGTGATAAACCTGATCCGGCTTTTGGAAAAATTTCAGGATCCGATCCAGGAGTTCGATCCTTTTGGATGCGGGATGGGCGGTTTCAAGGGGAAAGGTGAGGAGAACGCTCCGGCAGGGAACGGCTCCCGGCAGGATCGGCCCCTCGAACTGAATCCCGAGGTGTCCTGCAATGTTTTCAAAGGAAACGCAGTGCCTTGCCCCCCCGCCTCCGGTCTCCGGGTGAACCTCCTCGTAGATCAGGTTGGGGGAATCCACGGGATAAGTATCGAATTCCCCATGATCGAGAAAAAACCGCATCCCTTCGAAAATGCCTCCCGCATTCCCGACGAGGGGTTCATACTCGTAAATGCTTCCCTCCACGATGGTGGAGTTTCGCATGAGGTAATCGCACCGGAGGTATCGTTTCAACCAGTCGCGGTTGCCGTTTTGGATCATCTCATAGGGGGCACCCGTTCCGGTGAGGAGGAGACGGCCGCCGTTTTCAAGGAAGGAGGAGATGGCGGCGCGATCCGTATTTTTAAGGGTGTCGGTTTCATCCAGTCCCGTATGCCATATTACAATATCGAAATCTGAGAGTTTAACGGGGCCCGGCCTTCCGGGTTCATCGATTTCAGTGTCTGTGGTAAAGGCGGCGGAGAGTCCCAGGGTGGTGAAGGCATCCTGCCAGAGTGGTTTCCAGGGAAATGCGGAGGTATGAAAATCATCCACAAGGAGAATGGACTGGGAAAAGACGGAGGCGCTCCCCATGAAGAGAAGGGTAAAGAACACAAAGAGGTTGAGGCGAACTCTTGAAGGGGTCGGGTAGTGAGTCATGAAAAGGGATCAGTTCTTGATTTGGATTTCGAATCGATTTTCCTGTTCCTCGATGATATGCATGCGGGGAAAGGAGAGGCTTTCGATGGCATCGATAAGGAATTCCCGGTTTCCCTTGTAAACGAGGTTCACAACGGCCACGTCGGAATACTGGCTTTTCACGAAGACCTTTGACTCATCATCGAGTGAGGCGAGGTGCCTTTTTATAATATCGAGTTTTTCACTGTTCACACCGGTGAACAGGAAGGTATAATCGCAATTTCCCTGGACGGTTTTATCCCAGTTGGCGAGGAAATAATCTGCCAGGGTATGTGCGGCCTTGCGTGCGGCCTGTGTGATGGAGAGCTGGATCGCCTGGGATTGCATGGTGCTGCCGGCGACTTCGGAAACCGTGGTTTCATCCAGGATTTCCCCGGTATCGGCTCGTATGAGCTTGAGATCGACGGTTGTGCGGTAAAAGGTATAGGTTTCGTAATAGAGTTCCTGCCTGTTTTCCCTTTTCGAGATGGAGGTTCCGGAGAGGATGATCTCGGCGCCCTTTTTTTCGGCAACGCGGATGGCCTCGGATTTGAGGGCTGCGGATTCGAGGATGTCGAGGTTGGTCGGCGGGATGGTAATGGCGCCTTCAGGAGATCTCTGGCCGGTGATATCCTTCCATGCGGAAAGCACGGTTTGACGTCCATGATCATAGGGAGCGGGGCCCTCATCCAGGAGTTCTTTCAAGAACACGAGATACTGTGGACGAACGCGTGGTTTGAAGAGGAATTCCTTTTCCTCCAGGTCCTTGATCAGGGAGGAGTAATTCACGAAGATCTTGACCTTGAGTCGAACCTTGTCCCCCATGTGTTTTTTCTGATCCACAACGGAGGAGAAGATAAATTTCTTGTAATAGTTGTCGATGTAACGCGTCAGGAGCTTTCGTGCCATTATGAGCCGTTCGGAGAAATAGATGCGTCCGACGCAGCTTTGAACCGCCTCACGGCTGACCTCGTCGATCGCGGCCTGTTCCGTGGGTCCCTCGACTTCCCTCTCGATCACGATGAGATCGCCCTTATCGAGTGATCTCATTTCCGTGGTTTGTGCCGCCAGGGCAATCAGGCAAATCAACACTACCAGCATAGAAAACTTTCGCATCATAATCATGGCTCCCTTTCGAAGAAAACGGGCCTTTTCGCCCCCGTAATTACAAAGGCAAGTAGAGTTTAAGCATCCGTCCGGAATCCTGTCAACATAAACCTGTTTGCAGGATTCATCCGATTTATCCCCTCTCCCGGGCCGCCGCATGGATGAAATCCTTGAAAAGGGGATGGGGGACGAGGGGGCTGGATTGAAACTCCGGATGAAACTGCACGGCCACGAACCAGGGATGATCAGGAATTTCAATAATCTCCACAAGATCGTTCTCCTCGTACACCCCGGCGATCACGAGACCCTTTTTTTCCAGCACCGGGCGGTAGCTGTTATTCACCTCGAACCGGTGCCTGTGACGTTCATGAACCAGGTCTTTCTCCTGATAGGCTGCGGCGGTTTTTGTTCCCGGTATAATTTTGCAGGGATAGGACCCGAGCCGCATGGTCCCCCCGAGGTTGACCACCTTTTCCTGTTCGTTCATGAGCGAGATCACGGGGTGTGGGGTATCCTGGTCGAATTCCGAACTGTTGGCACCCTCGAGTCCACAAACGTTGCGGGAAAATTCGATCAGGGCGCATTGCATCCCGAGGCAAATGCCCAGAAAGGGGATTTTATTTTTCCGGGCAAACCCGGCGGCCAGGATCTTCCCCTCGATGCCCCGCTGTCCGAACCCGCCCGGAATCAGGATCCCGTCAACCTCCCCGCATTTCTCTTCCAGGTTATCAGGCTGCAGGAATTCCGCATCGATCCGATCGAGTTCGACCATGACATCGTTGGCAAACCCGGCATGACGCAGGGATTCGTAAATGCTCTTATAGGCATCCTGGAGTTCGATGTATTTTCCAACCACCCCGATCCGGATCTTCCTGGTTCTGGCCCCGGCCCTTTCCACCATGGCGGTCCATTCACCGAGATCCTGGGAACCGGAGGGGAGGCCGAGACGCCGGACAATCACGGCATCCAGATGCTGTTTATGAAGCATGAGCGGGATTTCGTATATTTCGGACAAATCCACGGCCTGAAAGACGGCGTCGCTGGAGACATTGCAGAAAAGGGCGATCTTGTCGCGGGTTTCCTCTCCAAAGGGCTGTTCCGTGCGGCAGATGAGGATATCCGGCTGGATTCCGATCTCCCGCAGGGCCCTGACGCTGTGTTGGGTGGGTTTTGTCTTCATCTCCCCGGCCGCCCGGATCATGGGGATGAGGGTGAGGTGGATATAGAGGACGTTCTCCCTTCCCACGTCGTAGGGAACCTGGCGGATGGCCTCGAGGAAGGGCTGGCCCTCGATATCCCCCACCGTGCCGCCGATTTCCGTCAGGATCACCTGAACCCCCGGTATTTTCTTCAGGTTGTAAATGGCCGCCTTGATTTCGTTCGTGATATGGGGAACCACCTGAACGGTGCGCCCCAGGTAATCCCCCCTTCGCTCTTTGGATATGACTGAACTGTAAACCTGGCCTGTTGTGACATTGTTATCCTCACTCATGACCGCACTGGTGAACCGTTCGTAATGCCCCAGGTCCAGGTCGCATTCGGCGCCGTCTTTTGTGACGTAAACCTCTCCATGCTGGAAGGGACTCATGGTTCCTGGATCCACGTTGATATAGGGATCGAACTTGAGCATGGTGACATTGATGCCGCGGGATTCGAGGAGGCAACCGATGGATGCCGTACAGATCCCCTTGCCGAGGGATGAAACCACCCCGCCGGTGATAAAGACGTATTTCACCATATCCGGTTCATATTCCTTTTTGAAATTCGGCCCTGAGTTCCTCCAGGTCTTCTGGTGTATCCACCCCGACGGAGTCGTGAACGGTTTGCACGACCCGGATGCGGTAACCGTTTTCCATGAAACGGAGCTGTTCGAGCTGTTCCAGTCGTTCGAGGAAGCCCGGTTTCATTTTGGGGAAGGCCAGGAGGGTTTCCCTTCGAAAGACGTAAAGCCCGAGGTGCTTGAATCCGAAGAATCCCTCCCATTCCGTGTTATTTCCCGCCCGAACGAGTGAGGGAATCGGGGAGCGGGAAAAGAAAAGAGCGGTTCCATCGGGAGTACACACAACTTTGACCACTGCGGGAGATCTGTAGTCTTTTTCCGATTGGATTCCGACCATTGCGGTGGAGACGTGGAAATCGGGGTTATCCAGCAATGCCCGGATGGTTTGATCGAGGGTCTCCGGATGGATCCCGGGTTCATCCCCCTGGAGGTTACAGATGATATCGCCGGGTATCTCGAGGGCGGCGTCCGCGATGCGATCGGTGCCGGAGAGGTATTCCCCGGTGGTCATCAGGGCTTTTCCCCCGAAGGATTGAACCGCGTCGAATATGCGGCGGTCGTCCGTGGCCACCCAGGTTTCTCGGATCAGGGAGGAGGCGCGGGCTTTTTCGTAAACCCACTGAATGAGTGGTTTTCCCGCGACATCGGCCAGAGGTTTGCCAGGCAGTCGCGAGGAACCGTATCGGGCAGGTATGATACAGATCACCATCGGCATTTGTTCACGTTCTCCCTTCCCGAATTCCCGATGTCCCGATCATTGATTCTATTCGCGGTATCCGAGGGCCTCGGATTCCTCCACGAGTCCGGGATTCATTTTCCCCACGATCTTGATCGGCGTTCCCACGGGAACGAGGTCGAACAGTTCTTCCACGTCCTTTCGATACATACCGATGCAGCCGAAGGAGGAGTAGAATCCCACGGTTTCGGGTTTAATGGTTCCGTGAATGCCCAGCATGTCGTTCTGGAAGGACATCCATCGTGTTCCGAGTTCATTTTGCGGATCGCCGGGAGGATAGAGTTTATGGGTTCGCGGATTGACCCATCGGGGGTTTTTCTTTTTATTCTGGATCTTGAATTCCCCGACCGGTGTCTGGCCTTCATAGGCGCCCGTGCGAACCACGTATTTCTTGAAGAATTTTCCGTGATTCATGAGTGTGAGGGTATTGGAATACTTATCCACGTGGATGCTGAGGTCGATATCGGGGATTTTAATCCTCTGGCCGATGGAGAGTTTTTTGGGATCGGAGATATTGTTGCATTTCATGAGGAGTTCCTGTGTGACGCGGAATTTTTTGGCGAGTTTGTAGATATAATCTCCCCTTTTGATGGTGTAGTATTCCTGATCGGGCCGGAGTGCCGGGGAAAAGAGGAGGCGCAGGTTGAGCTCACCCAGGGTAATCTCGATCCTGTCCCGGAGTTCGTCCGGGAGGGATCGTTCCAGGAGATCCTCGAGTGCGGAGGCTGCCTTTTTTTCGCTCCCACTATCCAGATCGGCCAGTGCGAGGCCGTACCGGGCGATAAAGGCGAGGTGTTTTACGGAGGCATCTTCCCTGAGCTCCTGGAAAAAGTCCCTGGTTTCCTCATCGTAGGGTCTTTTATCGAGCAGGGCGAGGGCCTTGTAATAAAGGGCCTGCCTTCCATAAGGGGCGCCGGGATGTTCCCTGATCAGGCGCTCGAACAGGGGAAGGGCCTCTTCATGATCCTCCTTCCACTCCCAGAGTGTTCTGGCCAGGAGAAACGTGGCTTCGGGAGTGGTGTTCATCCGGGGATACTTTGCGATATGCTCCTTGAGAAGTGCGATGGCGGGTTCGGTTTTATCGTTTTCGAGGAGGTCTTTGGCGGTTTTGAGTTCCGAGGAGGCCTTTTTCTGCTTCGAGGAGGCGGCCAGATAGGCTCCCCCGGCGGCAAGAAGCCCCAGGATCAAAACAACGGCGATAAAAACAGCGACAATTTTCAGACGGCTCATATTCCACACTCCACAAAAACGAAATATTTATAATTTTTACTGTGTCTCCGGGATGATTCTGGGAT
>Ga0272444_10002218_pt1 | contig 18088 bp, 16 predicted proteins | sample SSMForm13_FD_201033 | JGI IMG/M metagenome (GOLD analysis project Ga0272444, IMG submission 201033) | Marine sediment archaeal communities from Little Sippewissett salt marsh, Falmouth, MA, United States - SSM-Form-13 | ecosystem: Environmental > Aquatic > Marine > Wetlands > Sediment ... | reverse complement strand
CCCCCGGTGGGTTTTCGAAGATCCTGAGCAGAGCCGAAGGAATCCCACCGGAGCGAAAGTTCAAAGGCTACCCGACCGCCCCCCCTCTCCCTTCGGGGGATTGTCAATTACTTGACAAAATGGCCATTCCCGCGGTAGGAATGCCCATTTCGTCAAGCAATTTTACCGTTTATCTTCAAACCGCTCGAAGAGGTTGATCTTCTCCTTGACCGGATTGGCAAGGATGCTCAGCTTGTAGATGAGGTCGTGGGGACCATCGACATCGAGGGTGATCTTCAAGCCCTTCCGAGAGCGGCGGACCTCGATCCCCCGGTTCCATAACGCCCGGATGGTCGGGTCTTCCTCGCAGATGTCCTCGATGATGTCGAGCTGGAGTTCCTGGTCGTTCTTCTCCTCGTCCGGCTTCTGGCGATAGACCTCGTACTTGATGTCGTTGAGATCCGCCTCCCCGGCCAGGACCATCTGGAAGAGCCGCTGCCTCCGCTCCGGGTCCTCGATCTTGAGCAGCCACTCGCCGTGGCCGGAGGTCATCTTCCCCTCGATGATCGCCCGCCGCATATTCGCGGTCAGGTTCTTCACCAGGGTGATCAGGGCGTAGATCCGGGTCTGGGACTTCCCGCAGGGCTTGACCAGTTCGTCCACGCCGTACCCGTAATCCTTCACCAGTTTCTGGTAGGCGTACCCTTCTTCCAGCCGGGTGAAGTCTTTCCGGTTGATGTTCTCCACGAACCCCATCAGCGCCGCTTCCCGGTCCTCGATCCCCTCCCAGATCTCCGCCCGGACCGTCTGCAGTCCCAGCTCCCGCGCGCCCTGGAGCCGCCGGTGCCCGGCGAAGAGCAGGTAGCCGTCGGCGACCTTCTTGACCTTGATCGGGTCCATCACCCCCCGCTCCTCGATCGAGGCCAGCATCTCCTCCGCCTCGTAGTCCTTCTCCAGCCTCATCTTGCAGAGGCTCCCCCTGATCTTCGAGATCGGTATCTCCTTTATCTCCATAGCCGGCTCCTTTTATGATCGTCCCGTTATCCCGAACCGCTCCAGGCGCGTACCGTCCGCCCCGGATTCCATATGGACTACCGGTTCAATAATTATACTGTTCAACGGCCAGAAGTTGAATCGTTATTCGAAAGAAAACCGGGGAAACCTCGTCAATCCTGTTCCCCGTCGCGCCGGCCCGACCCGGGATTTCCCCTCGGCCCCATCCGGCCGAAGATCTCCCCCGAAACCCGGCCCGGGCCCGGCGTCGGCATCGTGGTCCTCCGCGGAATCGTTCCCCGCCCCGCTTCCTCTGCTGATCCTTCACCGCTCACTGATTGCCGATTGCCATTCCCTATTCCCCAATCCCCATTCCCTTTTTTTTATTCTTTGCAGGCAATATTGCAGACAATATTTATTGATGAGATGGTAGGAGTGTTGTAAAATCCTTCAGCTTTGAGGCTATTGCTTTTGACCGACCTCTCGGGGTGGGAAATACTCTCTGCCCTTAGTCAGATACCCTCAATAACCAGTTTGAGGGGGTTGGATATGAGAAGAAGCAAAAAAGTGCTGGTTCCGCACAATCCAGATTTCAGACGGACTTGGATGTTCCCGAGGAATATTCGGCATATTGCTCCGTGGAAAATTGCTCAGATAGTTACACTGCTGTGGGAACAGGCGAAATCAACCGCTTGGTCTGGCAATCAGACTATTCAAGGGCAGTTTACTAAGGCTCTTGAACTTGCTGGGTTGAAGCGTGTTGGAGTTCAGTATGATCCTCACAGCGGCGGGGCACGAACCTATCTGGCTCAGCTTGAGTGCTTAGGTCTTGTTTTTAAACGGGGTAGAAGAGAAGTCTATCTCACTTTAGCCGGCGAGGGAATGGCTGGAGGCAGTCCTCCCCTACCTATCCTTCAAGAGTTGCTTTTCCGGCATCAGTACCCGTCTGTATACAGCCAAAACAAGAATGTAAAAATCCATCCATCAGTTAAGGTAAAACCTTTCCTCTTTGTTTTGGAGTTGATGAAGCTGGCTGGTTATCTTACGAACGAGGAGCTTGTCGTACCTATTGTTTATGGACATAGCCGGCAGTGCCTTGATCTTTGTCTGGGAAAGATTGAAAAGCTGAGGAGAGGTCAACCGCTTGAATCAGTAATTGATTATCCCGATGATCTCTACACTCCAAGGACAAGGGGAAGATCTGAATCTGATGCCATAGCAGATGTGCGGAATATAGCAAATACCTGCAAAAACTATTTGGATGGCGGATGCTTGATTGACGTTGAATCAGAAGACGGCAGGCATAAAGCAAGAATAGCCAATGAATACTCCAAGTTGATCTTTAAGGCAATAAACCGAAGCGAAGATTTCATCTCAGGATGGGAATCGGAAGAATCGTTTCAAAGAAAGCTTGGATGTTGGGGGAGGTCTAAGGATACAAGGCTTATCAGTGAAATGGTAAATGCTAAGCCAAGCAATTCTATTATCGCAGCCAGATTCTTTAGTTTAGCAGGAACAGCACCGATACTTAGCTTCCCAGATGAATTCACCTATGAAATGGTCTCAGGGTTCGGATTTGCTGTGGATGAAATTAAGGAAGTGATCAATCCCTTATTGGGAAAAGCTTTGGATTACTTTGAATCAACATATATGGATATGGCGAAATCTGGCGGGGTTAAATCTGTTGAGTTTGAAAAAGCAACAGGCAGATTATTCACTGATCGCCTTAAGTTCAGCGTTCAGCACACCGGACAGAAAAAGAGGTTGGGGCAGGTTGGAGGATATGCTGATTTGTTTCTGATTGCATTAGACGACAGTCATTGTGCGATTATTGATACAAAGTCGACTTCCTCATACTCCCTTAATGCTCAGGATTATAGGGCAATGGCTTATGATTATATCCCGAGCTATATGGAATTATCTCCGGATAAGAACAGGGTACTTGAGTTCTGTTCTTATGTTGCTGGGGGGTATGCCGGCAATATCAACAGTAAACTTAAAGCCTTAAGAGAAAAAACAGGAGTTCCTGTTTCGGCGATATCTGCTTTAAATATGCTGAATATCTGCAAAGCCGATTTAACTCAGGATACAATCAGGGAAGTGTTTTCAGAAGGACGCAAACTGGACTGCAGAGACTTTAACCGTTAAGGATGTTGCCGCTTGAATGTTCCCAATCATTATAAGCTGATGGAGCTGTTTTGCGGTCCCGGCGGGTTGGCTGTAGCCGCGATTAAGGCTAAAAGCATTATTGGCGGGAAACCGTTTTATATTGAACCTGTCTGGGCGAATGATGTGGACCATGATTCCTGCAGAACTTATGCATTGAACATTAAGAATGCACCATTAGAAGAAGTTTCAGATTCAGTCGTTAGTGATGATATCCGCGATATTGCTGATCGGTTTTCAGGAATAGAATTCAACTCATTAGCGTTTGGATTCCCGTGCAATGATTTCAGTATGGTAGGTGAAACTAAGGGATTTGATGGTCAATACGGACCCCTGTACACATATGGAGTGAGGGCGTTGAATGCCCGCAACCCTTATTGGTTTTTAGCCGAGAATGTCGGCGGGCTGAGAAACGCCAATGAGGGAAGAGCTTTTAAAACCATACTGGCTGATTTAGAGAACAGCGGAAAATACGGCTATCGGTTGACTGCTCATCTCTATAGATTTGAGGAATACGGGGTTCCGCAGTCAAGGCACAGGATAATCATCGTAGGGATCAGAAGCGACCTGCGAAAGAGGTTCAGTGTACCAGTTCCTCTAACGACAGAGAAGAAAGGACAGGTTGCTTGCAGGAAAGCAATTGAAGTACCGCCTATCCCGAATAACGCAAGCAACCACGAGCGGACGAAGCAGTCTCAGGCTGTTGTAGAGAGACTTATGTGTCTTCCGCCCGGTGAGAACGCTTGGTTCTTGGATAAGGTTTTAACTTTCAATGATGATGAACTGAAAACAACTATGCTGGGGATTCAGACATTCAGAAAACAATTCCCTAAGGTGGTCAGCCCACGACAAATACGAGCGGTTATCAGCCGATTAAAACTGAATGTCAAAGCCGCTCGGATGAGCCATATCTATAAGCGGCTCAATCCTAAGCTTCCATCTTATACCATCACTGGAAGCGGAGGCGGCGGTACTCACGTTTATCATTGGAAGGAGCCAAGGGCATTGACCAATAGGGAGCGGGCAAGGCTTCAGACCTTCAGCGATGATTTCCTTTTCGTTGGGAGTAAGGAATCTGTAAGAAAGCAGATCGGGATGGCGGTGCCTCCTGAGGGGGCTAAGCATATATTCAGGTCAGTGCTTTATACGATGGGCGGGAAGAGATACGACAGTGTGCAGGCTAATCTGTATGAGACGGGAGCTGACGCTGTTCTGGTTGATACCGTATTGAATGATAGGGAATAAAGGCGGTGACGGATACCCACACTAAAGAACAGCGTTCAGAGAATATGCGGGCTATCCGAAGCAAGAACACGACACCTGAACTGCTGATTCGTTCTGCACTCCACCGCAAAGGGTATAGATTCCGCCTGCACTGTTCTTATCTGCCCGGAAAACCGGATATTGTTCTGCCGAGATACAGAACAGCCATTGATGTGAGGGGATGCTTTTGGCACAGACATCCCGGCTGCAGAAAAGCAACAACCCCTTCAACGAATGCTGATTATTGGAAAGAAAAATTTAGAAGGAATGTTCAGCGTGACAGGAAAAACAAAGCTTCATTGCAAAAGATGGGCTGGAAGACAATCGTAGTCTGGGAATGTGAAACTGCCGATATGGATGAGATGATCAAAAGGCTTCACGATAAATTAGAGCGGAACAAATTATCCCTCGGACTAAAGTCAGCGGGCAGAGAGAAGAGATAATGGCTGACGATTTTAGTTTTTCACGAGAGGTTTTAGTTTTAGGAGGTTGAAATGAAGGTTGGGGAAGTCTTCCGATATGCCAGACCATATGAGCCGTCTCCTAAGATTATCGATGGACTCCCCAACTATTTTTATTCAACTTTCTGTAAAGATTCTAACATGCCTTTATTGGATAGCGGCATCAATCCGATCCGGGCAATTAAGGCACCTGAAGGTTGGAGAATTCCGGCTATTTTGATTTCTAGTAGTCCTCATCGTTTAGGAACATCTCAGACTCCTTGGCAGGATTTCTTCGACCCAGATACCGGCTACATACGATACTACGGGGACAATAAGCTACCGGTTTCTAATCCAGAGTTAGCTCCGGGCAACAAACGGTTGTTGGAGGCATTCAGAATTCACAACTACCCAGAGATAGGTCCGCGTAGTTTGTCAGTACCAATTATCTTCTTTAGACGGGTTAGGTATGGAGGAAAAGCAAAAGGCTTTGTCCAATTTCAAGGATTTGGAATTATTTCTCGGGCAGAGTTGGTTACGCAGTACGATAGGTTTAATAAAAGGTATTTCTCAAATTATGTATTTGGACTAACAGTGTTCAGTCTTGCCAAAGAGGCTGAAGATTTTAACTGGGATTGGATTAATCTCAGAAGAAATCCAGACCTTACGCTGGCAGATACCTTAAAAATTGCACCTGCATCTTGGAAGCGGTGGATCAAACACGGGACAAAGGCACTCGACCAATGCAGGAGGAGGGTTGCTAAGTTGCTTGTGACAAGCACCGGAGAGCAACGCCCAGATTCTGAATCTGATCAGGCTAAGGTTCTTAGAGAGATTTACAAATTCTATGAGGCTCATAACAGGCGCAGGAGATTTGAAGCTTTAGCAGCAAAGATTGCTGGCAAAGTTTTAGAAGACGCTGGAGGCAGATATACCTTTGGTTGGATCACGCCCCCCACAGCTGATGGAGGTGCAGATTTTATAGGTCGTCTTGATCTCGGTTCGGAGTTCTCAACTATTAAAGTACTTGTATACGGACAAGCGAAGTGTGAGGGTTTGAGAACTCCTACCAGCGGCAGAGATATAGCAAGAACGGTTGCCAGATTGCAGAGAGGATGGATAGGAGTGTATGTGACTACGAGTTATTTCTCCGAGGCTGTTCAGAGAGAAGTTATTCATGACAAGTATCCCATAATGCTTATCCATGGGAAGCGATTGGCAGCAGAAGTTATTAGGTTGTCTTATGAGGAAGGTTACCAGTCTATTAATGCTTTCTTAATAGCTGTTGATGCCACATATGATGGATTGGTTCAGGTTAGGGATGCAGAGGAGATTCTTCTGATTTAAGTGAGGCACGATAATGGGAAACATCAAGGAACTCTTTATTCAGGCAGCAGAGAACAGCACCTGCAGAAACGCTCATATGGCTGCCGTGATAGAAACTCAGAATGGTCAGTGCATTTTTGGATGGAACGGACCTCCTGAGAGAGCTGGAGGACATACTGAATGTCGGTTGGGTGGCCCAATTACTCCGGAGAATATAAGGCAATGCCCAAGCGTCCATGCGGAAGTGAGAGCTATCTGTCGGGCTGCCGAGAAAGGAATATCGACAGAGGGGGCCACTCTTTATTTAAGCGAATGGTACCCTTGCGCACCATGCGCCCTGACAATGATAGAGGCCGGAATTTCCAAGCTAGTAGTGACCGAAGACCCAAATTTCTCGAAAGATGATTGTTATAATTTCCATATGGCAAAAGAGTATCTAGAAAAATCCGGCATAGTTGTGGAAGTCAGAAAGGATTTAGTGGTTCGAGATACCTGAACTCCATATTTATTGAGGTTTTCCTTGCGGCCAATCGGATGTTGAACGTTCCATACAGTGGTGTTTCGGATGTTTATACTGCTCCCCGTGAACGTAAGCCCTGACCCGGAACTTCGACCGGGCGGCAATCAACTCGACCGACCTCGGCCTCCAATACACCCTCCACGGACACCGGATCACCATCTGCACTATCGACCTGGCCCAGGACTGGCCGGAGATCCACCGCAGACTCCCATCCTGGTATCCGAGTCGGAATCTATCATTGCGCAGATTTGATTTGCCGGTTATGTTCGGAGCTTGAGCATAGGATTATTCAGTGATAATGGGCACTATCATCTATAGATTGTGTCGCATGATCAATAAGCAAAATACACAACTACCACCATGGGGAAATGATCCTCTTTCTAAACTTCTCGCCAATGCACAACATAATGAGCGTGCTGTATCCCTGAATTACCCAGAGCTATTCCTGATCCTCCAGCACCTTAATGATACATTTATTAACCTGCAACGATCTACAGAAAAGGATGATGACGAGGAAAGACTAATACCACGGATGCTATTAATTAGAGGATATTCAAATTGTATCGCAGCAATAAGACTTGCAATGAGCGGACAGTTCCCCGAATCCTGCGCCATTCTTAGGGTGGCGATTGAAACAGGATGGTACGCACTTCACCTGGCCCATGATCCAAATCCCCCAACTCGCCGAACAATTTGGATTAAGAGAGGCGATAACGCACAAGCTGCAAAGCAGTGCGCCAACGAGTTTAGAATTAGCAATGTACGATCTACCCATCTCGACAAAGATTTGTATACTGCTCAGGAGCTTGATCGCTTATACAACACGATGATTAGAGGTGGAGGCCACCCTAACGATATAAGCGTTTTGGGAATGATGAAGATTAGAGAATCTTCAGATAGGAAGCTGCTCCTCGATCAAGGCGTCTTAAACCCTGACCTTCTATTGATTAAAATTGCCCTTAAACATATTGTCGCTGTCGGTGTTGGTATTTGTAAAATAGCTCAACAAATATTTCCAGAACGACTTGATCTAATTCAACTTAATGAAAATATACATTTTCTTGTGAAAGCCATTAATACCGCTTCTTCAAAACAAAACATAGTATACTGCTCCCCATTAACAGAAGACTGACTTTAAGGTAGAATCAGCTCCAAAACAGAGGAGATGATATGAAAAGGCGAAAATGGACCAGCCAGGAGAAATTCCGAATTGTTCTTGAACGTCTGAGCGGTCAAATCGAGATCACCAAGCTCTGTGCCAAATACCAGATTAGACCGCCCCGTTAAATATATCCTTCCGGCTTCGGGATACGGCGTGGTGGCCGTCCAGGGGATTGACGCGATCCAACCCCTTCGCGACGGGCCGATCGACCGGGGCTTGAGCCTGCGGATATTGCTCTCCCAGAGCTATCTGGGTGCGGTCATCCTGCTCTTTTTATCCGCACGACTCCGCAGAAAGATGTGACGCGGGGCAACGGAAGAAGCGGTTGCCGGGGTTTTTATTTCAGGCCGGGCAGGCGTTTTTCCATTTCAACCGGGGCCCGGTATTTGATCGGCCAGGTTTTCGGCACCTCAACCGGCAATTTCCCGTCGGGGGAAGGAGTGACCTCCCTGTCAACTCCCGCCAGATCGGGCTTAATGATGCCGGGATCGTTCTGGTACACCCCCGACAGATACGGCCAGGGATAAACCGCGATATCATCCAGCCGCAGGGCGGATGGTTCGCCCTTGAGCCAGGACCGAAACGACCGGTGCCGGAAGGAGACGACGCACTCTTCGCCCAGGATCAACCCGTTCTTTCCCGCGGCTTCGCCAAGATCGATCAGGCATCTCTCCCATCCCGGCCCGTCATTGACGAAGACGGAGGCGACAGGCCCGGTCAGCTGATCAATGCGGACAAAGGTGTCTCCACCGTCAGCGGAGAGGTAGACTTCATTCGTCCCCAGCCTGCCGGTGGTCTCCCACCAGAAACTGAGGAAGACCGTCTCCGCGTTCTCCAGGCCGCCGCGAAGATCGATCTTCAGCCGGGACTCCGCTGTCGGCGGATTGGAAGTACTCCCGGATCCGTCGTGATCTATGGAGAGACAACGGCTGCCGGCGTGAGATAGTTCTCTTCCGGACACAACCCTGACCCGGCCTCCCTCTTCGCTCTCCTCTTCCCAGAAAATATCCAGACCGTCCTCAAAACCCGTCCGATAGGGAACCGCCGCGTAATCGAGAGAAGGGCAGACAGGGTGCTCATCCGGCGAGATGAAGCAGAAGCCACTGTATCCATTATCCCGGAAGATGGAGGCATCCCATTCGTATTTAGGGGGCAGGTCGGCGGCGGCGAGCGTGGTCCCGTCGGGATAATGCCGCTCGGGACGGAGGAGGTCTTCGCCGAATATCGTCGTTGGGAAGGACGGGAAAATGGACTCGTCGGCGGTTGACGCGATCAGGTCGCGCGGACTATCGAGCAGCGGGCCGAGACGGCCCAGATCGGATAATCCATAATCGGTGGGTGAGACCCTGACGTGGAGCAACCGATAACGGTCCGGCATACTGGTGGCGACTTTCGCCCACAGGGAAAGGGTATCCTCTCCGAGGACGTTCAGGGTCAGCTCAAGTATCCGGTGCGCGTCCATAATCGGGACCGGATGGAAGGGATCCGCCGAGCCGTCGGAGTTGATCCTGATCACGCCGCCCGAGAGCGCGACCCAGCATCCTCCCCGGCCGTCCGGTTCGAGGGCGCGCACCCATCCCCCGGCGGAGATCTCAGTCTGTACTTCCACCCGCTCCCCCGACCTCGAGAACCGGGCCACTTCACCGGTGCTCGAGGCCGCCCATACTTTCCCCCGTGACCGGTCCAGGGCGAGATAACGCGCCGGAAAAGGGGAGGCGATCTTTCTCACTTCCAGGCGGCCGGATTCAGGCCCCGGCTTGAGAGCGCCGCGACCCACGGACCCCCCTTGAGAGAGAAACCAGATAATTTCTTCGCAAGGATTGTAGAGCGTTTCCTCCATCTCGGCGCCGTCAAAAAGGTCCGAGAGTCCGTCATATTCCTCATCGGTGATACCTTCGGGATAATCGAGGAGAAACTCCTGGTAAGCACCCGAACCGTCAAGCTGGAGAAGGTATAAATAGCTCTCCCTCATTTGCGGTTCAACCGGGTACAAAAGGCAGCGGCGGTGGACCGGATCGATGATCGGACGGCAGATTTCATCCCAGAGCCGGTCCTCAAGCGAGTCGGGGAAATCGAAGAACTCCTTCGGCTCGAGCAGGGAGGTGAACCGGGCCAGGGCGGGAAAACCGTATTCGTCATAATCGACCCAGGTCCAGAGGTAACCGCGCTCGTTCAGGGTAACCCAGTTGTCGCCCAGATGCGTCCACCTGTCAGGGTTATACTCATCTCCGGCCTCCTGGTAATAAAGACTGAAGAGAAAGGGGAAATCGGGGGGCAAGGTTCCGTCGCTGCGGAAATGGAAATAGAAGGGATACTCCCGGCTGCTGTCCAGATAATCGACGGCGGAGCGGGTCAGGATGCCCTGAACGGGAACGGAACTCTCCGGGGACGGTTCGCAGACGATCCTCCCCCTCTCACTCTTGTCGCCGAGGGGTATAACTTTCCCCAGAAGGTAGAAATCCTCCCCCGGTTCCACCCGGCCGTCGTTATCCCCGCCGTCTTGGACCCAGACCGTGATCACCGCGTCCGGCGGCGGGACGAGATCGGTGAACGAACGGCCCGCGAAGACGTGATCGTGGATAAACCGGTACTGCTTGAGGAGCCGGACGGTGCCCGATTCCCGGGCGTCCCGGTAGCCGACGGCCAGGAAATTATCGGGATCCATGACGTAATTCTCGCAGGCGACGGCGAAATTTTCATACTCGTCCACCAGCGAATACCAGTCCAGGTAGCCGGGCGGCGGTTCCTGACGCTCGAACTCTTCGTAGTTATCTCCCTCCACATACCAGAACTCCCGCGGAACGAAAAAAAGACGTCGGAAGTAGCCCTCCAGGCCGCGAAGAGGGTTACCGTCTTCGCCTGTATTATATTTGAAGCATTTATAGTGGATGGTATGCGCGGTCTCGTGAACGACGGCGTCGGGATAGCGGATCTCAATCGTGTTACCGGGGTGCCGGGGTGCGCAGGCGTTGGTCCTTCCTTCACAGGGGAAATTCTCAACCTCGCGGTCATAGATATTGACGACCATCGGCGGATCGGAATGGCCCAGGAAATACAGCATCTCGTCCGGATAGTTTCGCAATTCCTCTATAAACGCCGGAAATTTAGGGTGAAGCCACGGCTCCTCTTCCGTCCCCTCATCGTCCACGATGTACCGGAAATCTATCCCGGTTTCATCGACAAACCGCCGATACGCCGCATAGGGACTCTCCTCCGCCCATCCCGCTGGAAGCAATGAGAAAGAGACCGCCGCCAGCATAATAAATATCCGGTAAAACATTCGATACTCCTTGCGGTTGTGTGGGGATTTTTTGTTAATATAGCACACCTGTCAATAATCCGGGTTCCAACCGCACTGCTTTCAACAGCCAAGTTTTGACCCCGAACAATTCGCAGCCCGGTCGGTAGCGGAATGGAGATTATTCTCGCCATCTTCATAGTTCTGATCGTGGTCGCGACGGTCAGGTCGTGGTTTTCCTACACCCGGGACAGGGAGATGCGCTGCCTGGCGGAGGAACTGGACCTGGAGTACGATCGCGGCGGAGCCTCGGCGATAACACCCGCCACCAGGAACCTCGTGGGGCCCGGACGGCGGAGGATAAACTATACCCGCAACACCCTGTCCGGCCAATACCGGGGGCAGCGGGTCTCCGCGACCGATTTCCACATTTCCTACCTCCGGGCCATTTCCATATTCCAGCTGGTTCTGCCCCGGCCGGTTCCCTTCCTGGTCATCCACCCCGAACGGAGCAATATCACGAGGGGGCTGCAGGTGGAATACGGGGATATCAGTTTCGAGTCGAGCGAATTTTCCCGCAAGTTCCGGGTCAAATCGCGCGACAAGAAGTTCGCCTACGACGTCTGCCACCCGAGGATGATCGATTTTCTGCTGGCCAACGACGACCTGACGGTCCAGATCAAGCGCGATAAACTGACCCTGTTCTTTTCCCGGTGCCTGGCCCCGGAGATGGTCAAGACCAACCTGGACCGCCTGGTCGAATTCCGGGAACTTATGCCCGAATACCTTTTTTCCGGGAGGAAAAGATGGAACTGACTCTGATCGTCATCCTGGCGGGGGCGTTGATTATCTACGTCGCCAGGACCTATAACTCCCTGGTGTCCCTCCGCAACCACATCCGGGACTCCTGGAGCAACATCGACACCGAGCTCAAGCGCCGCTACGAGCTGATCCCCAACCTGGTGGCGACGGTCAAGGGCTACGCCGCCCAGGAGCGGGAGGTCTTCGAGCGGGTCGCCCGGCTCCGGGCGGAATGCCTGGCCAACCGGGGGCCGGCGGGGGAGCAGGCGGCCGGGGAAAACCGGCTGGCCGAGACCTTGAAGCAGCTGCTGGCGGTGGCGGAGAACTACCCCCGCCTGAAGTCGGACCGGCACTTTCTCGAACTCCAGCGGGAGCTGGCGATGACGGAGGACCGGATCCAGGCCGCCCGGCGTTTTTACAACGGCAACGTTCGCGACTACCGCAACCTCTGCGAGACCTTTCCCAGCCGCCTGGTCGCCGGCCTCTTCGGCTTCGAGCGCGAGGAGTACCTCCGCATCCGCCGCTCGGTCCGGGAGGCGCCGAGCACCGACTTCGCCTGAAAAACACTATCCCAAGACACAATCAGGCGTACCGCTCCTAGGGAGCGGAATTCCCGGCCCGGAACTCCGGCCGGCGGATAACGAGAAGGAGATGCCGTAATGAAAAGCTGCTTGCTATTCCTGCTGGCCGCGCTGACGGCGGTTCCCGCGCCGGTTCCGGAGATGAAGCCGGAAGCGCAGGAACTTTTTGACCGGGCCTTCCGGCTCCTGGAAGAGGGGAAGGTCTACGAGGCCATCCCGGTCTACGATCGCGCCCTGGCGGTGGCCCCGGAATCCCGGGATATCTGGATGGAATATATCTCCTGCCTGCGGAAGGCGAAATACCCGCAGAGAGCGGCCCGGGCCGGCTGGCGGGCGCTCGAGGTGGGCGCGCCGACTTCCACCGTCTGGGGAAACCTGGGCAACGTCTTCTGCGACTGCCGGGCCTGGGCCGCCGCCGAAGAAGCCTTCGAACAGGCCGCCGCCCTCTCCAAAGACCGGCGCTGGGCCGCCCAGAATTTCCTGGTTCTCGGCTATAACCGGATGATCTGCGGGGATTCCGAAGCGGCCCTGCGCTACTTCCAGGCCGGGTTGAAGATCGACCCCACCCACGGTCTGGCCCTGATCGACCTGGGGATCGCCAAGGCCACCCTGGGGAGGGTCCCGGAAGGAATCCGGGATCTCCGCCGCGGGATCGCGATGATCGAGCACCAGGCCAGGGAGACGGGCGACGATGATCCCGGCGGAGTCGGTTACGGCCAGGCGGCGCTGGCGGCCCTGGAAGAGGAAGGCGAGTTGACGATGGACGACCAGTTCAGCCGGGGTTCCTTCCAGTTCCTCCCCGAGCGTTTCCTGAAGAGGCCGGAAAGAGACGAGGCGCTCTCGCTGCCGATAGATCCAGCCGTCGAGAGATGGTTTCAGATTACCCCCCGGGCCCTGGTCTCCTTCACCGGACCGGAGAGCTGGCGGGAGGAGTTAAAGGCGGGGTTTGGCGGCCCGGTATTTACCTTCCGGCCGGAGAACGGCGACGAGTTTATGCTGATGTTCAGCCCTTTCTGGATGCCGGAGGGCAAACCCGACCCGAGAAAGATGCTGGAAGAGCGGGGCCGGACGATGCTGGAGACCTCGGTCGAGGATGAGCTGGAGATGACCCCAATCGAATCCCCCACCGCCGAAGGCAGCGTCTTCACCCTGACCGACCGGGAGCTGGTCGGGAAGACCCGCCAGGGGGAAAATTACCTCTACGCCACCCAGGGGATCGTCGCCTCCGGCCGGGCCTTCGGGCTCTTCACCCTCCTCAGCGACTCCCGGGATGAAGCCTTCCTGAAGGAGTTCCGCTCGATCGTCGCCACCTTCGCCGTCCGGGAAGAGCCGCCGCCCGGCGACTGATCGGGGACGCAAGCTGACCTACGGGGTGTATCCGGCCGGGGGGAGCGGCGCCGGCCCGGAAGCCGGGACCATCTCCCCGGGCAGGATTATTCCGATTGCCCTTTTCGCAGGATCTCCTCCCGCCTGGTTTGCGGCTCGCTTACCGTGCCGGAGGGCCGGGCTGAACATTCATCAGGATATCCCGACAATTTTCAAAAAATTCGGAATAAATCCCCTCTCCTATCCGACTGTCTATGCGAAAGGCGAAAAGTTTCCCAGTTCAGGGTATCGGTCCTTGCGATTATAGGCCAGGCAACAGGTAATTAATGGCAATAAACAAGTCACCACTGGATAGACGGAGATTCGATTTCAACCCCCGGGAAACTGTGCCGCAGAAGGGTTGACATTGTACCAGATTATGATACGATCGTACCAGGATATGGTACTATGAAGATGATCGACTCCATAATGCCTAAAGCCAGGCAGCGTTTGCTGGGTATTCTCCTGCCCCAGCCGGATCAGGAATTCTACCTGCGGGAACTGGTTCGGAAAAGCGGGCTGGGTCAGGGCTCGGTTCAACAGGAACTGGCTTCCCTGACGAAATCAGGACTGATTCTCCGGAGAAAAGACGGCAACCGGGTGTATTACCGCGCCAATACCGCCGCGCCGATATACAGTGAACTTAAGGCGCTGATGCTCAAAACGGCCGGCCTGGCCGATGTCTTGCGCGACGCCCTGAAACCGTCAGCTGACGAGATTGATCTTGCTTTCGTCTATGGTTCCGTCGCCCGGGGCGATGAGACCGCCCAAAGCGATATTGATCTGATGGTCATCGGGACAATATCATTTCGCCGGCTGACCGCCGTTATCGAGCCGGCGCAAGAATACCTGGGCCGGGAGATCAACCCTACCGTTTACTCCCCCAGCGAATTCCTGGGCAAGCTGAGAAGCGGACATCATTTTTGTCGAAGCCTCCTGAAGGAACCCAGGTTGTTCATCCGGGGCGAAGAAGATGAGCTTGAGAAACTGGTTTCAGGCCGCCTGGCTGGTTGAGCATAAGACCAGTCCCCGGGAGATCCGGGACCTGCTCGCCCTCGCGGATCGAGATTTGGAAAGCGCGTCGGCTTCCGGCCTCAGTCCCGACTGGCAGCACAACATAGCCTACAATGCGGCCCTCAATTGCGCGGCGGTCAGTAGACCGGGTAGCGGTAGCGGCGGGAGCGGTGGATCCTCCCTCCCTCGTAGATCTTCTCCTCCCGGCGGAAGAAGGCGGTGTGGATGACGGTCTTCCGGTAGACCAGGGCCGAGCCGACGATATTGTCGCCCGCCAGCCGCCAGTCCCAGCCGAGGCCGGTGGAGGAGTGGCGATCGCCTTCAGCCGCGGCGGCCGCCCGGATGAACTCCGCGGCCAGGGCGGCCGGGTCCTTCCCCTTTTCGCCCCCGGGCCGGCTGGAGCCTTCCGCCATCGCCTCCAGGGCGTAGCTCTTGACCAGGCGGGGGTGGAGGACCCGGTAGGCCTCCGGCCGGGAGACGAAGTCGACCCCGACCACCCGTCCGCCGGTCAGCGCGGCCAGCCCCGTCTGGTTTTCCCGGAGCGGGAAGGCGGCGACGTAGTCCGCCAGGCTTTGCGACCGGGAGGCGAAGACGTCGGCCATCGCCGCGCTCGGGGAGTGGACCTCCATCTTCCGGCTCAGCTCGTCGACCTCGCTCCAGACCTCTCCCTGGTCGGCCATAAACCCCAGCCCCCGCGAGAGGTTGCTGGAGACGGCGGCGGCCTTGCAGGCCCGGACCTTCCGGGACATCACGTGGCCGGAGTCGCGGAAGCTCGCCGAGACGTAGCTCCAGCGCCCCCGCTCGGTGCAGCTGACCGGGATCACGGTCGCGGACTTCGCCGCGAGCAGGATGGTGGTGTTGACGACCCGGTTCTGCTTGGCCCCGACCAACTCCTCGCCGTCGAGGATCAGGACCGGCTTTTCCGCCCGGTTCACTACCTTCAGCTCGGGCACCGCGCCCCCCTCGCTGACCTCGGTCACCGAGATCAGTTTCTCCCCCAGGGCCTCGGCCAGGGTGAGGTACTTCGGCCCCCGGCCTTTCTTCCCGGGGAGGAAGAGCGGGACCACCCCGAGATTTTCGTATTCCGCCGGTTCGCCCGGCTCCAGCAACGACAGCAGATCGCCGACAACGGATTCCATAGCGCGCCTCCTCGGTTCGGGTTTATCGCGTCACACTCAATAGTCCGGGAGGAGGGCGTTTTTATTCCGAAAAATATTTCCGGCGGGGTTTTTGACAACGGCGGGGGGGAGGGAGGAGCGGATATACAACCAGCCCTCACTGAACCCATCAGCGGGGAAAAAACGGCCGGGAAGGCAGCCCCGGATCAGCGGGCTTCGATCTCGATCTCGGCCCCGGGGCCGAAATCCACCCGGAGGAGGTAGCGGCCGGGGTCGACCGGGCCGAGGGTGGCCAGCCCGGAGCGGTCGGTGGTGGCGTGGAAGGGCTTGGCCGCTCCCTTCAGGGTCACGGCGGCCCCGCCGGCGGGCCGGCCGGATTCGTCGAGGACCCGGACCAGGCAGGAGGGGAAGCCGGGCTTGACCTCCCCGAAGCCCACCTCGAGCCTGAGCCCCTGCATCCGGAAGTCCCACCTCTCCCGGGGTGCCGGCTTCTTCGACACCAGCCCTTCGCGATCGTCCGCCATCGCCGCCGCCGGCATTGAGGACTCGTCAAAGCACACCTTCTCGATAACCAGGTCGGTGCGGTAGGGGAGATCGCTGTCGGCCGCATAAGGAGACGTGAGCTCCCGCCACCACCCCGGGAGGGAGGCGACCCTCTCCAGTTCGACCGCCACCCGGCCGAGGAAGGAGCGCCCCCGGCCGAAGAGGGCCTCGGTCCGCCGGGAGAGTTCCTCGGGGACGCGTTCCAGGCCCTTCTGCCGGACGGCGGCGACCGCCTCCAGGTCCTCGGCGATCCGCCCGGCCCGGGCCGCGCAGTCCGGACATTCGGCCAGGTGCGAGATGACCCGGCGGCGGTTCCCGGCGTCGAGCCGGTCCTCGAGCCAGGCCGCGATCGTCTCGTCGGGCAGGCATTTCCGGGCGGGCTTCCGGACGGGGGCCGGCAGCGACTTTAAAACGGCCGACGGGGCCCCCAGTTCGATCAGGGCCTGCCGGCACGCCGGGCAGAAGGAGAGGTGCTTCTCCACCATCTCCCGGTCAAACCCCTTGAGTTCCCCGTCGAGGAAACGCGAGAGGGTCAATCTGTCAGGACAGGGCAGCATATCTCACCATTCAATAGTCCCCGCCGCCGGCGGTTTTATTCCGGCGGCCGGCAGAGAAACCCTCCTCCCGGAGGATTTCGGCCAGCCGCTCCCGGGCCTCGTAGATCATCTTCCCAACCCGGGCGGTGTCAATCCCGGCGGAGTGAGTTTCGTTGTATAGTTCGGTGATCTCGCGGTACTTCAACCCCTCGATTCGCTTCTCGAGGACGAAGCGCCGGTCCCGGTCCAGCCGCTCCAGGCCCTTGAGGATCGCGGCGGCCGCCTCCCGGGAGGAGAGCTCTTCCTTGGCCGTCCGCCACTCGACGAAGGGCGCGCCCTCCGGGTTCCATTCCGGGGCCGGGCGGAACCGCGAATCGTGTCTCTTCTTCTTCTCCCAGTAGTCGGCGCAGCGGCGCCGGGTGATGGTCCCGATCCAGGCCGGCAGGCTGGCCTCGCCCCGGTATCCGGGCAGCGAGGAGTGGATCGAACACCAGGTCTCCTGGAAGACGTCGTCGGAGTCCGGACGGGGTATCCCGGAGTCGTTGATGATCGACCAGACCAGGTCCTTGTAAGCGTAGTAGATGTCTTCAAAGTTTTCGCTCATCGAAGCCAACCAGCCGCGGCCGGGCCCGGTTCCGACTCCTCCCCGGTTTCCCCGATTCTACCAGCTTCCCCTCCCCGCCTCCACCGCAAAACGGCCGTTCAGGAGTACGCTGTTTCCTATTTCCCGTGGCGGTGTTACTTTCGACCGGATAGAAAAAGTGTTACCTATGTGCCCGGATTATTCTGTTACCTATCTTCCGGGTTGCACACGCACAGTGAGACCGGCGGGGTTAGCTGTTGAACTGGCGCTCCCCGGGGATAAACCCGGGGGGGGGCGCCAGGTGAACAACATCAACGCTGATTTCCCCCACTGGTTTATTTCTATTGACAAAAGTATAGTATTACTGGAATATTGCATACAAATATAAACCAGATTTATGATTAGAGGTTTAATAATCCATGAAAGCTTCCAGGAATACTAGTAGAAAGCTCTCTAAAAT
>Ga0272444_10002215_pt1 | contig 18100 bp, 15 predicted proteins | sample SSMForm13_FD_201033 | JGI IMG/M metagenome (GOLD analysis project Ga0272444, IMG submission 201033) | Marine sediment archaeal communities from Little Sippewissett salt marsh, Falmouth, MA, United States - SSM-Form-13 | ecosystem: Environmental > Aquatic > Marine > Wetlands > Sediment ... | reverse complement strand
ACCGCCCACCATTCGGGCGCGAACCAGACCGGGTCGATACCGCCCAGCAGCCAGTCGCGCAAGGTGCCGCCGCTTTGCAGTCGCCAGCGCGCCAGGTGATAGACGCCGAAGCTCAGCAACAGACCGACCGCCGCGCCTAAAATGCCCTGAACGACGCCTTCGACCAAAAGCGGCAGACGAATAAAACTGTTGCTCGCGCCGACCAGTCGATAAATGCCGATTTCTTCGCGACGCCGGTAAATGGCCAGGCGGATCGTATGCGCCACCAGCAAGCCCGCCGCCGACGCCAGAAACAAACCCATGATCAGCGTGCCGATCCACAAATAGCCGATGATGCGCCCCAGTCGCTCGGCCCATTGCCGGCCGTAATCGACTTCGACCACACCGGGCAGATTGGCGACCTGTTGGGCGAAGGTTTCCATCACCGGCAGATCGCGGTAATGCGCGTGCAACTTGATTTCCATGCTCGGCGGCAGCGGGTTGTCGGCCAACTCGCGTACCAACTCGGCCATCTCCGGCAATTCCTCGGCGAAGCGGCGCAACGCCTCGCTGGAATCAATAATCACTGCCGATTCGACCTCGGGCATCTGCCGCACCTGCGCCAGAGCCTGGGTCACTTGCTGCTCGCCCGCGTCCTCGGATAGGTAAGCCACAACCTCAACCTGTCCCATGAACGAATCGACCAGAATGCTGAGATTAAGCGCAATCAAGCTGAAAATGAGCGGAATCGAGGCGGCCAGGCCGACGGCCAGCATGGTGCCGATATTCGAGCCGAAATCGGCGCGAATGTTGCGCCAGGCGCGAGCCAGGACGTTGGCGACGGCGTGCCTCATAGTTTGCGGATCCCCTCGGTCAGCGCGTTGATCAGTTTGCCGTGATCCAATTCGAGCACTCGCGGCGCGTAACGTTCAAGCAATTCATGGCTGTGCGTAGCGACGATTACCGTTGCCCCGCGTACGTTCACGTCTTTAAGCAGACCGATGATTTGTCCGGTCATCGAAGCGTCGAGGTTACCGGTCGGCTCGTCGGCCAGCACGATCGCCGGTTGGTTGACCAACGCGCGGGCGATCGCCACGCGTTGTTGCTCACCGCCGGACAAGGCGCTGGGCAGTTGATCCATTTTCGTCTGCATGCCGACGCGGCCGAGCATCGCCATCACTTGCCGGCGTAATTGTTCGCGCGGGGTGTTGAGCACCTCCAAGGCCATCGCCACGTTTTCGAAAACAGTGCGATCCGACAACAAACGAAATTCCTGAAAGACCACGCCGACGTTGCGTCGCAGGTAGGGGATTGACGATTCGCGCAAGCGCGAAACGTTACGCCCGGCGACCAGCACCTGGCCCTCGCTGGGTGTCTGCGCCGCGTAGATCAACTTAAGAAACGTGGTCTTGCCCGCGCCGGAGGGGCCGGTCAAAAAGACCATCTCGCCTTTGCGCACGTGCACCGAAACATCGTTCAGGGCGACCGTCCGCGGGCCGTATTGTTTGGTAACGCGATGGAAGCGAATCATCGGCCATACCTTACCGTTTTTACCCGGCGCTCAAAAGCCTGGGTAACCTTACCGACACCAGGCAAATCGGTTTTTCTCCAAAAAAGCCCCCGACCGCATAGCGGCCGAGGGCTCTTGTTGTCGATAACACGACGTCGTTACTTCTTCTTCTTCTTTTTCATCTTCAGCTTTTTCGCTGGTTTAACCGGTTTCTTCTTCTTCTTTTTCTTCTTCATTTTCAGTTCTTTGGCTTCAACCGGTTTTTTGCCGGAAACGACAATTTTCACTTCGTCCTTCAAACCGGCGTAGGAGGCGGTGATGAAGGTCGAGCCTTCCGCATTGGCGGTAACGCTGCCGTTGGCGACGGTGGCGACGCTGCCGTTACCCGTGCTCCAGTTCACCGCTTTGCCGGTAATCGCCTTGCCCGCTGTATCCAGAATTGTCGCGGTCAGCTTGGTGCTGGCGCCCATTTCAAGTGTGACCGTACTGGAACCGGAGATTTTCACCGAACCCGGAATTTGCACGGTGACGGTCGCTGACGCACTCATTTCGCCGGCCGTGGCGCTGATCGTTGCGGTGCCGGAATTTTTCGCGGTGACGATGCCGCCGCTGACGGTGGCGACGTTTTCATTGGAGCTGGCCCAGGTGACCACGCCGCCGAACTTGGTCTCGGCGCCTTCGGCATCCATAAACTTGGCAACCAACGTTGCCGTCGCATCGGCTTTCTCCAATTTTACGGTCGAGGGGCTGATCGACATGCTGGCGGGTCCGCCGCCGCAACCGATCATGACCAACGATAGTACAAGAACCGGAAATAAAATTTTTACCAGTTTCATCGTCTCGTTTCCTCCTCTCAACTTTTGGATTTAATGAATATTCAATCCCTTATTGTGAATCGCAAATGTGTATTACTCACATTTTTAGTTTACGAGCTTTTTGATTCAGTACCCCGCTTGAATGCAGCCAGACTAGCACAAATCCGGTTGGCAAGACAAACCATTATCCGTATCAACAAAGAATGCTCATTTTTCATTATTTACACACCAGCTGATTTAAAACTGGAGGTAAGCCAGCAGATTCATTGTTACCGTCGGCGCGATGACTCCTCCGCCCGGACCGGGTTCCTGGTAAAAAACGGCTTCGACGAATGGAACCAGGTTGAACGGTCCGTGCACCGACAAATCGACGCCGCTACGGGCATACAGGCGCCCGTCCTCATCGGAGCGCAGTTGGCGATCGGAACGCAGCGAACCGGCAGTGCTTTCGCGGTTGGATTCATTGCGCAGATCGGAATCGAGAAAATCGGTGCGAACGAAAACCCAACAATTGGGCGTCACCGCCAGCAGACCGTAAGTGCCAAGCAGGCCCGCGGGGTACGGTGCCACATCGCTTTCGTAGCGGCGCAGCAATAGATCAACCTCGACGCCGAGCCGCACCAAACCGCCCCGGTGGGACATGAGAAATCCGAAGAAGTGGTTGTCGCGCCGCGAATCGCCGGGCGGATCGTCGATCAACCGGTAACCATAACCCAGCGAAGCGCCAATCCGTCGCAACGGCCGACACCAGCGCAACGGGCGAAAGGATACCTGTCCTTCGACGGCTTTGTAGCGCTCATCCTCGCGGCGTTGATCGGACTCGCCGTTGGTCACCGACACACCGTAGGCAAACGGCACCACCGGCAACGGCACTTCACCGAAAGCCGACAAGCCCAGGTCGCTTTCCGGCACGAAACCGTAGCGACGCGCCGGTGCATAGGAAACGTGAGTCTCACCCCACGCCTTGCTGCTGACCCGGTCCCACGGCGAACGGACGACGCCGGCTTCGAGACCGAACCAGGTGGCCGGTACCGCCCGCAATCCGGCGCTGGACAAGGTCAACACCAGGCGGTCGTCGTTGGGATCATCGCGGTCGGAGATATCGGCGCCTTCGCTCTGCCGCAGGCCAAGGTTGATCCAGGCAAAGGTACGGTTGGCCATGTCCGAACGCAGGGCAAAGTAAGCCGAACGGATGTAACCGTCCAACTGCCCCATGTTGTCCCGGCGTTCGTCGCGGTCGTCGGTGGTGGTCGGAATCATATAACGGGCGCCGACACCCAGCCCGGCACGCAGGGTCAGGTATTGCAAATCGTCTTCGTCGGCTTCTTCGGCGCGAACAGAAAGAGGTAAAAACAGAAACAGGACAAACAACAGCGGTAGGGCGCGGTTCACTTCCGCTTCCGCGTCGTAGCCAGCCAGGATTGGATGACCGCCGGCCGTAACGCGAACAGGTGGTTGTACTCGACGTAGCAACTGGCGTTGCAGGCCGCGCAGCCGTTCCGGTCCAGCCGGGCAAAGGCCGGGGCGAATCCAAGATCGAAAGCGTTGGGCGCTTGAATCGTTCCGACCAACAGCGAACAGGGATACATCTTGCCGTCGACGTCGACGTTGCAGAACAAGTCGCCGGCCAGGCAATCGAGGTCGCCGACCGGCCGCGTGCGTTTCGGCTCGCGGAAGTCCGGCCAGGCGCGCAGGTATTCCAGGTACGCGCGGCTGCTGGCAATGCGTGCGCCGTTTTCCAGGCGATCGATTAAATGACCGATGGTCTCGCGCAGGGCATGTTGATCGGGCATGAAATCGTCCACCGGCGCGCCGAGAACCGTGTTGTGGTGGACAACCTGAAAGGTGCAGAAAAAGCCGAGCTGCTCGGCCAGGTCGAGGATGTGATCGACCTGATCGAGGTTGTTTTTCGTCAGCACGGTGATCGTCCAGGTGTCGACTTTGCTCGGCAGCGTTTCCAACGCGTGCAACGCCTGCACATGCGAGCCGGCGCAACGGTTGGCCTCGTGCGCCTGCTTGTCGCCGTCGTAGGCAACGATCACGTGGTCGCACATCGTCACTGCATCCATCCGCTTGTCGATCAACGCGGCGTTGGTGTCCAGGGTGACGTACATGCCCTGCTCTTTGGCCGCGCCGACGATTTGCGCGATGTCGTTGCGGATCAGCGGTTCGCCGCCCCACAGGCCGATGCGCCAGGCTCCCGCGCGATGCATCTGTCGAATCAAATCGAGCAGCTTTTCCAGCGGCGGATCGGGACGACCCAACTCGGGGATGCGGCAATAGGCGCAACGGTTGGTGCAACGGTCGGTGACGGCAAGCATCACGTTCAGCGGCACGCGCGTACCGAACAGACGGTGCCGCAGTGCGCCGAGTCCCATACCGATCGCCGGCCGCCAACCCAATGCCATTCGTTGTCCTTTCCCGTGTTTACCGGTTGATTCTAACCGACCCACGCGCCATCACAAAGGGCCATTGCCTGAAAATCGATTCGCATTTTCCATTTGCGGCGGGCAACGCTCCCTGATAACTTGAGGCAAACACGACAAGCGGGAGGGTGCATGCGCCGATTTTTATTTCTGTTGCTGGTTGTGCCGCTGGTGGTCGTCGCCGGCGATTACCAACCCGACGGCGGCGTTGACCGCTCCCAATTCGTGCGCTTCGCCGACTTCGGCACGGCCGGCGATTACAACCACGACGCTAATATCTTCTTCCCCAAGCCGCCGGAAAATTATTGGCTCTGGGGTATGCGCGACGCAAAAAAGTTCATCCGTTACGAAAAACCCGACCGCTTTTACTGGGTGACCACCCCGTCGTTTTCCGGCCGCTATACCACCGCCCGCGTGCTGAAAAACTATTACTCGGCCAAACTGCGCATCAAACCGCTGCCCAACGCTCGTGCCAAGGGCACGCTGGCCATCCGCTTCAAAGACAACCTCCTGGCACCGATGTCGGTCGAGGTGAGCAGCAAAGGCCAATGGATCGAACTGGGCAAGATCGGAGGCGCCTTCGACCACGCCTGGAAAGTGGCAACGCTAAGCTTCGACGCGGGCAAAGCGACCGTCGACGCCGGCACGTACCTGCTGCGCCTGGGACGCGGCGATTACGGCGATCTGCGCGGCGATCTGCCGATCGACTGGGTCGGACTGACAACCAAATCGGTCGACCTGCCCGCGCCCGTCGCCGGTTTCTGGCCGACGCCCCTGCCCAGCGCTTTCAGCAAAATCGGTAAAACGCAGGAATACATCCCCGGCAAAGGCCCGGTCTTTATCGCCGGCGTTTTGGTCAAAGGCATGCGCACGATCTCCTGGGAGCGCTTCGCCAAGCACCACGTCAACGCGATCATCTTCCAAGGCTGGGAAACGCAATGGCGGCGTCAATGGGAAATCTACACCAGCGGCAACTACCAAGACCGTGTCCGCGCCGGTTTCCCCGACTGGATGGACGTGTGTAAAAAACACAACCTGCTGTGCACCAGCCAGTTCTTCACCGACACGCGCAGCTATTGGATCGAGCGGCAGTACGGCGACGAATACCAAACCCTGCGCGCCCTTGGCGAAGTGATGAAGTTCAACAAGAACAATCCCGGCAACCTCTGCTGGTACTTGAAAGACGAAGCCGATCACAACGACGAAACCTGGAGCGCGCCGGCGGAATTTCTGTTGCAACTTTGGAACCTGCAAAAGAAGAACGATCCCTCGCGCGCCGCGGCGATTCTCTTCCAGGGTTGGAAACCGGGCGCCTTCGCCATGTACAACGACATCCTCGACATCGCCGCCTTCGACGTTTACCCGCTCGGCGCGGGACGCAAGGCGACGGAAATCTCCGACCGCATCGAACGCATGCGCGAAGAAGTCGGCCCCGACAAGGCGCTGTGGGCGGTCATCGAAGCCCACGAGGGCGAGCACGTGCGTAAGCTCGGGCGGCAGCTCACCGCCCCCGAAACGCTGGTGCAGGGTTACCTCTGCCTCGCTCACGATATCCACGGCGTGTTTTATTACATCGGCAACGAAGCGACCTACATCGACGTCACCGAAATGCCCGGCCCTTGGACGGGGATGAAGCAATTCTTCGCCGAGGTCAACGGCCCCGACGGCATCGCCGGGTGGTTCTTGCCGAGTGCAACGACCATCGCTCGCACCGGCGTTGACAGCACGCACACCGGCGTCGAAGACAAGGCAATTCACTTCATCCTCAAGCGCAATGCGTCCAACCGGCCGCTGTTTATCGCAGTCAACACGACGCCGCATAAAATCGAGCATGCCAAGCTGATCGTCGGCGCATTGCCGCCCAACACCAAGGTTAAGGTGCTGTTCGAAAATCGCACCTTTACCGCGCAAGGCAGCGAATTTGCCGACGATTTCGCGCCCTACGCGAGGCACGTCTACACCTGGTAATCATCTTTCAGGGAATAAAGGTCAGCGTATCCGGTCCGTCGTTGACGACGAATTCGGCAATGACGTCATGGTTTTGCGCCGGGTCGATGACAAACAGCTTGTCGTTGTTGAACTCGGCGACGTAGAGCAAGCCTTCCGGATCGACCGCCAACGCGGAAATAAACGACAAGCCATACGTATCGTCGTCGTCGCGCAGGTCGATCGAATCGAGTTGCTCGCCCTCGTCCAGGTCGACCACCAGCAGGCGACCGTCTTGTCCGTTGACCAGGTAACCCAGGCTGCTGTCGGCGATCAACAATTCGAAGGGCGCGCCTTCGACTTCGATCGTTTGCACGACCTCACGCTCTTCTATGTCGACCGCTTCCAACAAACCGTTGCCGGCAAAGCCCTCGCCGGTTACGTAATCGCCTGCGGACACAACCCAGAGCAGGTTGCGCTCTTCGTCCCAGAGCACGCCGATCGGGTCGCGCCCCTGCAAGGTCACGGCGCCGTCGACGCTTTCGTCATCGGTGTCGACTACGGCCAATACTCCGGGGCCGCCGGCCAGCCAATTGTCTTCGAGATTCGACAGCACCACCCATAGCCATTGATCGCGCAGCACGACACCGTTGGGACGCGGCCATGTCTGGTCCGTCCCCTCATCGTGCGGGAGCAAATCGTCGGAAAACTCGACCGTCGCCAGCAAGCGGTCGTCTTCGTCGACGCCCGCGCCCAAATCGACCAGCCGCACATCGCCGCTGACCATACCGCTGATCCACGCCGTATCATCCTCGGACAATGCCGCGTTCATCGGGTTGGAGCCCACGCCCACCGATACCTCGCGACGTATGTCGAGATCGCCGTTGTAGATGATGACGGAATGCGAAAGCGAACACACAGCATAAAAGCTGTCGTCGTGCCACAAGGTTTGGTTGATTGCACTGCCGGTTAAAACGACGTCGTTGAACAACTCGAACGACGGCCCTTCCTCGATGCGCAGCACGCTCAGCGTCTCGGACAAGCCGCCGCCGATGACCAGGTAAAAGGGGTATTCCGCCTCGTCACCGTCGCCGATGTCGGTTTCTTCTTCTTGCTCTTCGAGGTCATCGCAGCCAATACCGGCCGTCGCTGCCGACAGCAACAGCAGTATCAGTACGAAATAAAAATGATGGCGGGACATATTACGCACATCCGCCGGACGAATCGTTATCATCGTCGTCGTCAATCGCCGTATCGTTGTCGTCGTCATCGTCGGCGTGCCAATCGGCGTCGTCATCGTCATCGACCGTGTCGTCATCGTCGACATCGTCATCAGCGACATCGTCATCGTCATCATCGTCGATTACATCGTCATCGCCGATCACGTCGTCGTCATCAACCGTGTCGTCATCGACCGTATCGTCATCCATGTCGGTTTCGTTGACCACGCCGACCGCTTCCAGATCGAAGCCGCCGGATCCGCTGGTCGGGTAAGCATCGTAGATCGCGTGATCGTCCGCGTAACCCCATGCTTCCGCTTCGTCGAAATAGTTGCCGCCGCCGGGCACGTCGACCACTTTGACGTAATGCAGATCATCCAGATCGATCAGGCCGTCGATCACGGCCGTTTCGCCATACAGATCGTCCAGGTCGAAGGGCGTGCCCAGCGATGCGTCATAGGCGTTCGGATGCTTGCCGCCGAGATTGAACACGTCGGTCGGGTCGATAGTACCGTAGCCGCCCGGACTTTCCGCCGTCAGCGAAACGCTTGGGAAGCGCGCCCAGGTTTCGCCGTCGCTGCTGACTTCCAGATAGGCCAGTTCGGCGAACAGACCGCCGCCGCTTTCGAATCCGTTTTCATAAACGACCAGGTCGTACCCTGCCCGGTTGCGGATGGTGACATCGAAGGTCAGCGTGATTTCGCCCGGCGGATCGGACGAGGCGACATCGCGCTCGCCGAGGCAGACAATATCGGTGTTGCTGCCGGTGGCCGGGCCCAGCGCCTTGGTCGGGTCCTGCCAGGTCGGATCGACGTTGTCGGCGGGCTGGTAGTTTTCATAGCCGGTCGCCCAGGCGATGATGTTCGGGTCGTCTTTGTCCAGGCCCGCTTCATCGTAAGGGCCAGCCAGCGCCCAAGCCGACATGAACAGCAGCATCACACTCAGCAAAACAATGATTGAAAAACGCATGGAACACCTCCTCGGGTGCGCGTACCGGCACCGAATGGGCCGATATCGCTCGAAGGCCGGGCAGGTTTCCTGGCTCGGGAGTCAAACACGGCACGCCGCCTTCCCATCACGCTTGTTGCGTGACAGTGGCTGACTTGACGGCCGCTTCTCCCTCACAGTGGCGGGACCGCGCCGGAATTTCACCGGCTTCCCTTTTCACCCCACCATGGGGCACCCGACCGAGTGCGCCGCTACTTTAGCGCAGGCCGCGACGGCTGACAAGCGATACTCAATGAAAAATGAGTTACTTACACTCCTGATGCCACCTTCTTGCTAAGTCCTTGCATTAGAAAGTCAAAATGGTAAAATGCGCCGCTTTTTCGAGCCGGAGAGACTGTGCGAATAACTGTAACCATCCTGTTGGCGCTAACGCTGATCCTGACCGTGGCCGGCTGCCATTGCGGATCCGACGATCCCGAGCCGGAAGCCACGCCTGAGCCGGTCGAAGAGGGCGAGCAGGCCAACACGCCGAAGCTGATCGCCGCCGCCACGCCCGCCGTCACGCCGGTTGAAGTCGATGCGCCGAAAGATGCGTTTCAGGTGAACATCGAACACGCTCTGTTGTTCGATCCGCGCACCGGCCCGATCAACGCCGCGCACAGCGACGAAGTCGGCGTGCATTTGCTGGTCGCCGGTAAAATCACCAACAAAACGGGCCGCCTGCTCCACCGCGCCGCCATTTACGCGACCTTGATCGCCCAATTCAGCGAAAAAACCGAGCTGGAACGCCACAGCGGCGGCATGGGCTTTTCGCCGCGCATCACCAGTCTCGATCCCTGGCGACCCGACACCGAGCGCTCGTTCATCTGCATCACCCGCCCGCTCGATCCGATTTACTTCGAACTGGTTCCGGAAAAATTGATGGCCGCCCTCACTGTCCAGGCGCGCGACCCTTTGGAATATCGCTTCCGCGGTGAAGTCGCCAAACTACAGGTCGGTTGGGATACAATCTTCGGCACCGCCACCGGCGGCACGGCGACGGTCATCGTCGACGGATCGGGCTCCGGCGCGCCGCAGCAATACCGCAAAACGCTTTCGCGCGGCGACGTCGTCAAGGTGCTGTATCAACGCGGCCTGGCGTTCAAGGTGATCAACGACGAAGGTCGCTTGTTCTGGTTGGGCTACAAAGCATTGGCGCTGCACAACAACGAACCGGACAAACCGGCGGACTGGGCGAAAACGCGTTTCCCGGTACACGGCCAGGTAAGCGACGATTTGTTCGTCCGTATTTCGCGGGTCGCCGAGTTCGATGCACACGAAGGCGTCGACACCGACCAGAAAATTTATCGCATCGAGATGGAATTCACCAACCGCGGCGATCGACCGCGGCGCACGCCTTCGCGTGAAGCGTTTGCGCTGGATATCGCCGCCGGCGGTTACACGCGCGCGCTGCGAGCCAAACCGGGCACCACCGGAATCTACGCACCCACAACGCTCAAGCCGGGCGAAACAATCGGCGGAGCGTTGCTGTTCGAGCACGCCAACGGCGATTTTCCCTTCGACCTGGAGATCCACCAGAACGGTCAACCGCCGGCACGCATCCCGCTTTTCCCGGCACTGCTGGCCGTCCAGAACAACGGCACTTAAGCGAAAACCGCCCTAATTGACGGGCCCGCCGGCGTCGGGGTAAGTTGTCCCGTTATTTTTCAGGACGGAGAATCATGCGAGCGGTTGATCTGATTCGTAAAAAGCGTGACGGCGAAGTTCTGTATCGTCATGAAATCGAGTGGTTCGTTCAGGCCAACCTGCACGGCGACGTTACCGACTACCAAGTCGCGGCGATGCTGATGGCCGTCTTCTTCCGCGGGATGAGCGGCCCCGAGGTGGTTTACCTGACCCGCGCCTTCATGGAATCGGGCGACATCGTCGACCTGTCGCACGTCGACGGACCCAAAGTCGACAAGCACTCGACCGGCGGCGTCGGCGACAAAGTCAGTTTGATTCTGGCTCCCTTGGTCGCCTGCGCCGGGGTGCACGTACCGATGGTCTCCGGCCGCGGGCTGGGCTTCACCGGCGGCACGCTGGACAAGTTGGAAACGATTCCGGGCTACGACGTGAACCTGCCGCTCGACCGTTTCAAGCAGTTCGTGGAACAGGTCGGCTGCTCGATCATCGGCCAGACAGATCGCATGTGCCCGGCCGACCGCAAGTGGTATTCGCTGCGCGACGTCACCGCCACGGTGGCCAGCATTCCGCTGATCGTCGCCAGCATCATGTCGAAAAAGCTCTCCGAAGGCATCGACGCGCTGGTGCTCGACGTCAAAATCGGCAGCGGCGCCTTCATGCGCACGATGGAAGAAGCCGAAGACCTGGCCCACGCCCTCGTGCGGGTCGGGCATCAGATGGGTAAACCAGTGCGGGCGGTGCTCACCGACATGAACCAACCGCTCGGCAGCGAAATCGGCAACGCCAGCGAAGTGGTCGAGTCGATCGAAGTGTTGCGCGGCGAAGGCGACGAGCGCCTGACCGATCTCTGCGTCGCCCTGGGCGCTCAGATGATGTCGGCCGGCGGCATGGAAAACGACACCGACAAAGCCGAAGCGCAATTGCGCGGCTACCTGGCCGACGGCAGCGCACTGGAAAAATTCGGCGCGATGGTCAAAGCGCAGGGCGGCGACGGCTCGATTATCGAAAAGCCGGGAAAACTGGCGAAATCGAAAATCGAAGCCGATTTCCTTTCGCCGGTCAGCGGCTACCTCGACTCAATCCGCACCGCTGAAATCGGCTGGGCGGCGATGTCGCTCGGCGCGGGCCGCGAACGGGCCGAAGATTTCATCGACCCCGGCGCGGGCATCACCATGCACAAACGCATCGGCGATTACGTGGAAAAAGGCGAGCCGATCTGCCATCTGCGCGCGTTCAACCAGGAACGCATCACCAATGCGTTGCGTCGTCTGACCGGCGTGTTTACCTTGGAAGCTGAACCGCCCGATCCGAGTCCACTGGTGAAAAAGGTGATTATCGAAGCATGAAACACATTCGACAAAACGAGCTGACAGCCGGCGACCTGGATCATTCGGTCGTTACCATCGGCAACTTCGACGGCGTGCACCGCGGCCACCAACAAGTGTTGCGCCGCCTGCGCAACGCCGCCGACAGAGCCGGTCTACCCGCAATAGCTATCACTTTCGAGCCGCATCCGGTGCGCGTACTGCATCCGGAAAAAGGTCTCAAGCTGATTCACACATACGCCACCCGCGCCGACCTGCTCGCGCGTGCCGGCATCGACATGCTGGTTACCGCCGAATTCACCCCTGAACTGGCGCAGACTCCCGCCGAAAAGTGGGTGGTGGAAGTGCTGGTCGATTTGTTGCGCGCCGATTCGCTGATCATCGGTTACGATTTCACCTTCGGTCGCGGCAACGACGGCGATGCCAACAATTTGATCAAACTCGGCCGGGAATACGGCTTCAAGGTCGACCAGGTGCCGGCGCTGGTCGTCGACGGCCGCCCGATCAGTTCCAGCCGCATCCGCCGTTTAATCGAAGCCGGCGAAATCGCCATCGCCAACAACCTGCTTGGCCGCCCCTTCCATTTGCAGGGCGAAGTCGTGCACGGCGACGGCCGCGGACACAACTTGGGTTTCCCCACCGCCAACATCAAAGTCGACGCGGAAATTCTACCGCACGTCGGCGTTTACGGCGCGGTCGCCATCGTCAACGATCACCTGATCCCAACGGCGCTTTCCGTCGGCCACAATCCGACGTTCGACTATGCCGATTTGCGCGTCGAAGCCCACTTGCTCGATTTCGACGAAGATTTGTACGGCAAGCGCATGGAACTGCACCTGCTGCGACGCCTGCGCGATGAAATTAAATACGACTCGGTTGATCGCCTGATCGCCGCCATCCAGCGTGACGTCTCCCACGTCCGCCAGTTGTTCCGCGACCAGACACCGGAGGATTGGCTGAGGTGAAAACCGCCCGCTTCCTGCGTGATCCGAAGTTTTATCTTGGCCTGTTTGTCTCCCTGTTCTTCCTGTTTCTTGCCTTCTACGACGTGAACCTGCGCCCGTTTTCCGTACAGGCGAAAATCGATTTCGGCGAAATGTGGCACTCGATCACCCATGTCGATCCGCTGCTGATTCTGATCGTGATGGCGCAGGTCGTGTTTATGCTCTTTGTGCGCGGTCACCGCTGGTCGCTGTTTCTCAAGCCGGTCAAGCGCCTGCCCTGGATACCGTTGGGCTGGTCGACCTGCATCGGCTTCGCCGTCAACAACCTGCTGCCCGCGCGCCTGGGCGAGGTGGCGCGTTCGATCAGCGCCAGCCGTAAATCGGGCCTGGGCTTCGGCACGGTTTTCGGCACCGTGGTCGTCGAACGCATTTACGACACGCTGACCATTCTGATTCTTTTCGTTTTCAGTCTTTACGTGCTGGAGTTCTCCGAGCCGATCGCAAAAATTTCGCAGGCGGCGCACGCCGAGTTCGGCGTCGCCATCACCCAGCAGTCGTTGGCGATCAACCTGTCGGTGCTCGTCGCGATTATTCTCGCCGCGATCATCATGCTGAAATGGAAAACCGAGTTGTCGCTGCACATCGCCGGTTTCTTTTTCAAACCGCTGCCGCAACGCTGGCGCGAAAAAATCATCAACGGCCTGCGCAATTTTATCGGCGGTCTGACGCAAACGACCGTCCCCTGGGAAGTCGCCTGGATCGTCGTGCTTTCGGCGGCGTTGTGGATCATCAGCGCGATTTCGGTCTGGCTGGCGCTGCTGGCCTGCGACCTCAACATCTCTTTCACCGATTCCATTCTGGTGCTGATGGCGCTGGTCATCGCCGTGTCGATTCCGGCCAGCCCCGGCTACATCGGCCCTTACCATTTCCTCGCCGCCACCGCGATTTCGCTGTCCACCGGCGAACCCTGGGAAAAAGCAATGGGCGGCGCGATCGTATTGCACCTGGCCAACTACCTTCCGCAAACGCTGTTCGGCCTGTTCGCCCTCGCCCGCGAAGGATTGTCGTTGAAAGAGATCGAGGAAAAACCGGTCAAGCCGGCTTCCGCCTGATTCGCCTGTCTGAATTCCGTCGCCGTTTTCGAAATGCTATTCGAAAGGACGTGCTTGTGTGATGCGGCTTTTTGCCGGCACATCATGGGTCAGCCAGACGTTGCCGCCGATGACGCTGCCGCGACCGACCGTGATCCGGCCCAGCAGCGTCGAACCGGAATAGATGATCACGTCGTCTTCCACCACCGGGTGACGATCGATGCCCTTGATCGGGTTGCCCTGCTCATCGAGCGGGAAGCTCTTGGCGCCGAGGGTGACACCTTGGTAGATGCGCACGTTTTTACCGATGACGCAGGTCTCGCCGATGACCACGCCGGTACCGTGATCGATGAAAAACCGTTCGCCGATGCGAGCGCCGGGGTGGATATCGATGCCGGTCTGGCTGTGCGCGCGTTCGGTGATGATGCGCGGAATCAACGGCACTTCGAGTTTGTGCAACTCGTGGGCGAGGCGGTAATTGGTGATCGCCTGAATGCCGGGGTAGCAGAAAATCGCTTCGTCGGGGCTGGTCGCCGCCGGGTCGCCTTCGTAGGCCGCCTGCACGTCGGTAGCCAGCAGATGTTTGACGTGACTCAACCGCTGTAAGAATTGATGGGTGATGTTCTCGGCGCGCTGCCGGCAATCGGCGCATTGTTCGCCGACTTCCAATTCGCAGGTAAAACAGAGACCGCGTTTGACCTGCTCGGCCAGCACGCGCTGGATATGATCGAGGGTCGAGCCGACGTGGTAGCGCATGTTGTCGGCGCTCAATTCGGAAACGCCGAAATAGCCCGGAAACAACACGGCGCGCAGATCTTCCACCAAGCCGACGATGACATCGCGCGAGGGCAGCGGTTGCTCGTTGCGGCGGCGGGACAGTTGCTCGGCCAGATGGTCGTTGGCGTCGCACAACGCAACGACGACATCATGCAGCTCGTTATCACTGGCCGGTGGTTTACCCGGTTTACTCATCGAGATCCTCAAACAGCCAGGTGCTCAGGTAACGCTCGCCGCTGGAAGGCACGATCACCACAATCAACTTACCCGCGTTTTCCGGCCGCCCGGCCAATTGCAACGCCGCCCAGATCGCCGCACCGCTGCTGATACCGACTAACACGCCCTCTTCCTGCGCAACGCGTCGTGCCGTTTCGCCTGCGTCATCTTCGCGCACCTGCACCACTTCGTCGATTAACTCGGTGTTTAGCACATCGGGCACGAAACCGGCGCCGATGCCTTGAATCTTGTGCGGTCCAGGCTTGCCGCCGGAAAGTACCGGGCTGCCCACCGGTTCCACGGCAACGGCTTGGAAAGACGGTTTGCGCGATTTGAGTTCCGCGGCGATCCCGGTTATCGTTCCACCGGTGCCGACGCCCGCAACCAAAATATCGACTTCGCCATCGGTGTCGCGCCAGATTTCCTCGGCCGTCGTGCGCTTGTGCGCATCCGGATTGGCCGGGTTTTTAAACTGCTGCAACATCAAATAGCGCGGGTCGGAATCGACCATTTTCTGCGCGCGGGCAATTGCGCCGGGCATGCCTTCTACGCCCGAAGTGAGCACCAATTCGGCGCCGAAGACGCGCAACAGCTTGCGCCGTTCGATCGACATCGTATCCGGCATGACCAAGGTCAAACAATATCCGCGTTGCGCACAAACCAGCGCCAGGCCGATGCCGGTGTTGCCGCTGGTCGGCTCAACGAGAATCGTATCGGACTTGATCAAGCCCTCTTGCTCGGCAGCCTCGATCATGGCCAAGGCAATGCGATCTTTCACGCTCGAAGCCGGGTTCTGCGGCTCCAGTTTCAACACGACAAGAGCCTGATCGGCCGACACCATGCGATTCAACCGGACCAACGGCGTGTTGCCGATCAGTTGCGTAATGTTGTCCGCGATCTTGGTCATAGAGAGACTCCTTGTTTTCGGGCAACTTTAATAAAGACCGACGTTGATTGTTCTTTAAATATCGCTACAAGAAATTCGAGACAAGGGAATCATCCGCGCAGCCAAATCGGCGAGCGTGTATTTTGCCATCAAATCGTTCAGAGCTCCGCTGAGGATAATCCACATATCGCGCGCCGCGCAATCGTCCGATCGTTCGCAAACGGAGGTATCTTCCACGCAATCGGTCAGTGAAAAAGAACCTTCCAGGGCAGGCAGTATTTGACCGACGGCAATGCTTTCCGGGTCCTGAGCCAGAACAAAACCGCCGTGGCTGCCGCGAATGGCGTGCACCAATCCGGCTATTTTTAAATCCGTCAGCAACGCATGAAGGTATTTCGGAGAAAGGTTTTGATTTTCGGCGATTTGCTGCAGCGACATCGGTCCGTCGTTGTAATGTTGAGCCAGTTCGATCATGGCTCGCAATCCGTAGCGTCCTTTGGTTGATAATCTCATCGTCCCTAATCCAACTGAATGAATTCACATCCTAAACTACGCAAACCCTACTTAGTTGGTAGGGTAAGCAGATTGTTAGGAAAGTCAAGAGAATTGTTGTTCCAGTTGAAAAAAGGGCTTGTTAGCCTTTAACCGAACCGGCCATCAAACCGCCGATGAAATAGCGGCCGAGCACGATGTAGACCAGCAGCGTCGGCAGCGAAGCGATCAATGCCCCGGCCATCTGCACGTTCCATTGGCTGATCATCGAACCCGACAGATTTTGCAGCGCGACGGTGACCGGTTGCACCGATGGGTTGTTGGTCAAGGTTACGGCAAACAGAAACTCGTTCCAGATGTTGGTGAACTGCCAGATGGCAACGACGACGAAACTGGGCAGGCTGATCGGCAGAAAAACATACCAGTAGGTACCAAGCAACCCCGCGCCGTCGATGCGCCCGGCTTCAATCAACTCGTCGGGCACGGTTGCGTAGTAGTTGCGGAAGATCAGCGTGGTGATCGGAATGCCGTAGATTACGTGCACCAGCACCAGCCCGGCGATGGAATTGTACATGCCGATCTTTTGCAGAAAGCCGACCAGCGGAATCAGAATCGACTGGTACGGAATGAACATGCCGAACAGCACCAGCGTAAACAACGTGTTCGAGCCGCGAAACTTCCACTTGCTCAAACAATAGCCGTTGAGCGAGCCGATCAGCGAAGAAAGCAGCGTCGCCGGAATCGTCAGCAGCAGACTGTTGAACACCCCCCGCCCCAGCTTAGCCCCGGCGGCGGCGTAAGCCGACAACGTCAACTCACGCGGCAAAGCCCACATGCTGGTGTTCTGCACTTCGGTCAAACCTTTCAGCGAAGTGACCAGCATCACGTAAACCGGCATCAGGAAAAACAGCGCAAAGCCGATCAGCAAAACGTACAGCACGATGCGGGCGATGGTGCGGCGCGCGTTCATGAGCGATCCATCCTCCGCGCGTAAACCAGGTAAGGCACGATCAGCATCGCTACCATCAGCAGCATGATGATGCCGATGGCCGCGCCGCGCGCGAAAAAGTCGCCGCGGAAGGTGATCTCGAACATGTAGATACCCGGTACATCGGTCGCCCGCGCCGGTCCGCCCTGGGTCATGACGTAGATCAAATCGAAGATTTTGAGCGAGATATGGCCGAGGATGACGATCGCACCGACGGTCACCGGCCACAGTTGCGGCAGCAGGATGTGGCGGAAGATCTGCGCCTCGTTGGCGCCGTCGATGCGCGCGGCTTCGCGCACGTCATCGGAAATGCCGCGCAACCCGGCGAGGTATTGCGCCATGGTGAAACCGGTCATCTGCCAGACGGCGGCGCCGATGACGCAATACAGCGCCATGCGCTTATCGACGATCCACAACCAGTCTTCGGTGTTGAAGCCGAGGGCGGTAAACAGCACGTTCAGTCCGGAATTGGGGTTGAAGATCCAAACCCAGATCGTGCCGGTGACCACGAAGCTGACCGACATCGGAAACAGGAAGAGGTTGCGGAAGAATGCCTCGCCGCGTAGCCGGCGGTCGAGCAGCACCGCCAGCAACAAACCGAGAAACAGGTTGCCGACCAGAAACAGCAAGGTGAACACGCCGGTGTTGACCAGGTCGGCCTGAAAGCGCGGGTGATGGAACAGATCGACGTATTGCTTGAGGCCGACGAAGGTGTAATCCGGCGCCAGACCGCGCCAGGCGGTCAGCGAGATCGCGCCGCTCCAGGAAATGAAGCCGTAAACGAAAACCAGCACGCACGCGAACGAAGGCGCCAGCAGCGCCACCGAAAGGATCCGCTCGCGTCGCGTGTGTTTCACCGCCGTGTTATTCC
>Ga0272444_10002213_pt1 | contig 18103 bp, 17 predicted proteins | sample SSMForm13_FD_201033 | JGI IMG/M metagenome (GOLD analysis project Ga0272444, IMG submission 201033) | Marine sediment archaeal communities from Little Sippewissett salt marsh, Falmouth, MA, United States - SSM-Form-13 | ecosystem: Environmental > Aquatic > Marine > Wetlands > Sediment ... | reverse complement strand
CTATATCTTCCCTTTTACCGCAACTAAAACAAGTTTACAGCTTTTTAAAAAATAATAACAATATTCATACGCCACCCTTCAGGATTGCAAATGCCCTTTAGACATCCCTTTCCTGCGCATACCCTCATGCGCGATGGAATGCTTGTTGTCGTTTGAATCCCTCACCAATGCGCGCTATGTCCGGGGTGGTCACACCTTTGAGATTACGTTTTTGTCGTGCTTCAACCTGCTCTGGATTCCCTTGCTGATGTGGTAGGTACGACTGAACTCGGACCAGAACTCCCGGTCCTTTTCCTGCCAGTCCGGGCCGAACTTCTCGTCAAAGAAGGCACCGAGTCGCTCGAACAATACCTTCCATGTCGGCTCTCCGGTCTCCATGGCCGCCAGCAGCTGCTCAAGGATGTCCTCGAGCTCGGCGAGCGACTCCTTGGGCAGGTAGGAAATCGCGCCCATTCGAACAGAGGCCAGAAGGGTCTCCGCACTCAGGGCATGGGCCGTCAACATGACCGACGGGATGTTTCGATCCACGGCTTTTTCGAGCAACTTGAGTCCGTCGACTCCCATGATGTCAAGAATCGCAAGGTCGTACTTGTTGTTGGTGAGTTTTTCTATTGCGGTATGGTAGTCCTGCGCCTTGTCCACATGGGCCATCTCCAGGGAGTCTTCGATCGTGTCCAGTACGTCCTTTTCGTCATCTACCGCCAGAATGCGCTTCCCCTCCAGATGGGATGTCTTCGCTGACATGTGCGTTCCTCCTCGAGGATCAGGGAACCCTTCGCGGATGCTCTCCGTACGAATGGCTCAACGATGGAAAGCCCACGGTGGAGAACACTCGTGAAATGCAAAAGTACATGATCGAGCCTTATCGGCAAGGCCTGAAGTATACGGAAGCTCCATAGCGCTTGTCAAGGGACGTTCGGCGATTCCTGCAGGGAACGATCGCAACCACCCTTCATCGCTCGGCCCCTCCCTCAGCCGATCGGACGGTGAGGACGGTCCCCTTCCCGCCAAGCGGAATTCCCCATCGCGACGATACGAAAGGGGCTTGACAGGAGGCAGGTTCTGGAGTACCAATAAAACATGAATGAATGATCATTCAGTTCTTATGATGAAAAACAGCAAAAACAAAGACAAATACTTCCGAATCATTCAGGCCGCCACCCGGATCTTCGCCCGAAAGGGATTCTACCAGGCTAAAGTGTCTGAAATCGCACGGGAAGCCGGTGTGGCCGACGGGACCATCTATCTCTACTTCGAGAATAAGGACGATATCCTCATCTCCCTCTTCGAGGAACAGATGAAGGACGTGCTCAAAAACATGCGGGCGCGGGTTTCGCGACAGAAACGGCCTGTGCAGAAGCTCGAGCAGTTCGCCCTCGGTCATCTCCAGTTGATCGAACAGAACAAGGACATGGCGGAAATCATCCAGGTGGAACTGCGACAGAGCAGCAAGTTCATGAAAAGTTACAAGAACGAGCAGTTCGCCCGGTACCTGGACCTGATTGCGGAAATCATTCGCGACGGCCAGGCCCAAGGGGTCTTTCACCCCCACATTGTACCAGACTTGGCAAAGCGTGCGATCTTCGGCGCCCTGGATGAAATGTCCCGATACTGGGTATTGTCAAGCCGTAGAAAGTATGATATTGAGACCGCGGCCCAACAGATCAGCGACTATTTCCTGTACGGCCTGGTCAAAAAATCCGACATATCGACTGAAGAAACTTAATGGAAGGAAGGAGGTTGCAGTGAAAATCATTGCCTGCATCAAACAAGTCCCTGATACGGAGACCCAGATCAAGGTGGCCCCGGACGGGACCTCGATCGCTCAGGACGATATCAAGTGGATTATGAACCCCTATGACGAGTACGGCGTGGAAGAGGCCCTCCAGCTCAAGGAGAAGTTCGGCGGGGAGGTCACGGTGGTCGGCCTCGGACCCAAGCGGGTGACCGAGTCGCTTCGCACGGCCCTGGCCATGGGAGCGGACAAGGCCGTTCTCGTCACCGACGACGCCTTGGAAGGAAGCGACGCCCTGGCCGTTTCCAAGGCCCTTGGCGCCGCCATCAAAGACCTCGAGTACGATCTCATTTTCACCGGGCAGCGAGGCGTGGACGACGACCAGGGTCTCGTGGGAGCATCCCTGGCCGAGACACTCGGCATTCCCCATCTCGCCGTGATCACCAAGCTGGAGGTAGCCGAAGACGGCGCCTCGGTCAAAGCGAGCCGCCCCGTGGAAGGGCAAACGGTGGTCCTGGAGACGCCCCTGCCTGCTATCGTCACCGCACAGAAGGGCCTGAACGAGCCGCGATATGCGTCGCTCCCGGGCATCATGAAGGCAAAGAAAAAACCGTTGGAAGAAAAATCGCTCGCCGACCTGGGGCTGGATGCCTCCGAGTTCGGAACCGCCGGCCGCAAGCTCAAGGTCATCGAACTCACCCCTCCACCCGAACGCAAGCCCGGGCAGATCGTCGATGGCGAGTCCCCCGAGGAGAAAGCCGCCAACGTCGCGAAGCTTCTCCACGAAGAAGCCAAGGTGATCTAACGTTCCAGTTGAACGACTGCACGCCGTCCCTTACTGTGGGACGGTGAGACACCGCTCAACCATCGATACTAAAGGAGACAGAGAAGATGGCACAAGGAGTGATGGTAATTGCCGAACAACGAGATGGAGACATCCGTAAGATATCTTACGAGCTCGTCAGTGAAGGTCGACGCCTGGCCGACGCCCTGGGGCAGGGCCTCACGGCGGTCCTGCTCGGCGCCGGCACCAAAGACAAGGCCGCCGAACTTGGACAGTACGGGGCGGACAAGGTCATCGCGGCCGACGACGAGCGGCTCGCAACGTACACGGCTGACGCCTATGTACCCGTAATCTCCGAAATCGTCAAAGCCAATGATCCGGCCGTGCTTCTGCTCGGGGCGTCTTCCCTGGGCAAGGATCTTTCCGCACGGCTCTCGGCAAGACTGGGCGTCGGCATGGCGCAGGACTGCGTTTCTTTCGCCGTCGAGGACGGGAAGCTGATTGCGGTTCGCCCCATCTATGCGGGAAAGGCCTATGCCAAGGTGTCCTTCAGCGACGACAGCATGCCCCAGATGGCCACGGCCCGTCCCAATGTCATGGCGATCAACGAACCGGACGCCGGCAAATCCGCGGACGTTGAAGACGCCGGGGTCAACCTGGACGACAGCGCCCTCAAGACCAAGGTAGCCGAAGTCATCAAGGACGAGAGCGGAAAGGTGGATCTCACGGAAGCGGACAAGATTGTTTCGGGCGGCCGCGGTATGAAAGGCCCCGAAGGGTTCCAAGTCCTCGAGGACCTGGCCGCCGCCATTGGAGGCAGCGTGGGGGCCTCACGCTCCGCCGTGGACGCCGGCTGGCGTCCCCATACGGACCAGGTGGGCCAGACCGGAAAAGTCGTTTCACCGAACCTCTACATCGCCTGCGGCATCTCCGGGGCCATACAGCACCTGGCCGGCATGAGCACATCCAAAGTGATCGTGGCGATCAACAAGGATCCGGACGCCCCCATCTTTCAGAAAGCCGACTACGGAGTGGTGGACGATCTCTTCAAAGTGGTTCCTCCCTTGACCGAGGAACTCAAAAAAGTCCAGGGCTGATCGCCCGTAATCCCTTACCCAGAAAGGTGGGGCCCTGTGGGGCCCCGCCTTTTTTCGTTCACACGGCCTGATTCGCAACGCCCGGAAACAACCGACCCGGTTGAATCAGGCGATCCAACCGAGGAACTCCGCCAGGCTGAGATTCTGCAACTCCCGGCAGAGGGCCTCCGAATCCGGCAACGGGTCCTCGGCTTCACCCCGGTTCCTACACAGGGCACGGGCCTTGTCAAGGAGGTCTTCCTCTTCTCCATCGAGCCACGATGCGACCAGAAGCGCCGGGGCCCGGATCTCTCCCCACTCCATCCATAGCCTGCGTGCGATCTCTTCCGGATAGCCCGTCGCGATGTGGGGGGCTGCAAAGTGCTGATCCAGCAGCATGGCGCGAGATCCAACCTCCTCCCTTTCGATCAAATCGGCCAGCTTGGTCAGATAGGCCGCTTTATAGGCCTCGGGGTGCATTTCCGATGGATCCCCGGCAGGCAGCAGCACCCCGAAGGCCCGCCGGAGGGAAGGCGTCGTCATGAAGGGAGCAGGCGCCCATGCAACCGTTTCAGCCCTGCCCGGCACGCTGTCGCTGACGGGCGCACCGGTCTCGGAAACCGGAAATCGCCTCTCCATCGAATGATGTCCGGAGGCATCGTCGAGGACCCAGATTCGCTGGCCGGGCTCGAGCGGAGCAAACAAGCCTTCGTCGGTGGTGATCCCCACTTCGTGATGCCCGCAGGTGGGGCACGTTCTCGTGGTCACCACGCCACGGTATCGTACGCGATCTGTCATGACAAACTCCCGTTGCTTGAAAAGGGACCGCCAGATGGACGCCACGGGGTGAAAAGCGAAATGCGCTTCGAACAAATGGAGCAGTCCCTACACCTTGGGGGATACCAGGAGAATCATCCCGATATCCAGCCCGGAGGTCCGAACGCTCGAAGCGAAACGCGTCACCCACGCCCATGAGGAAAAAGCAAGAAGCGATCCATTATTTCATTGACAACATCATTTGATTGGATAAATTAATCTGTTATCATTCGGTGAGGCGGTGTAGCTCAGTCGGTCAGAGCATACGGCTCATATCCGTAGTGTCACTGGTTCGAGTCCAGTCACCGCCACCAGTTCATCCGTACCGCCATTGACAGTCCGGTCAACGGCTTTATCTTAGAACTGGGAGTACCCCGAAATCCAGACGAAAAGCCCGGGATCCGGGGTACTCGACCAGAAGGCAAGCCCCCTTGCACGGGCGTGCTCATCTGCCCTTTATGAAGGATATCCGGCAGATGGAGCCTTTGAAGATGGTCCGTTGCCCACCGGGCGGGTGGAAATACCTTCCGTTTGGGGGTCTGTCTCGAATCGTCCGGTCGCGGGTCCCTGGAAATGGGCGTACGAACTTTTTTCAGCGACAAGGATATCCAGACGGTCAGCGAGGCCCTGGACATTGCGGAAGACCGCACCGGGGAGTACTACAAGTTCTCGTTCGGTCAATGGAAACGCCACCGTTACGGGGTCAAGACCCTCACAGACTTGCGGCGGGAAGAGATTGCACCGGATCCGGCATTCGCTCTCCTCAACAAGTACAGCCTGGCGAATGCCGAAGAGGCGCTGGACGTCCGGCGACGAAAAGGGGATTTCTATTCCATCTGTCTTCAGGACCATCGCATCCTCGACGCACTGGGACGTGACCGAAACGCATGCCTCTTGCCCCTTATGGTTTATATTTTTACGCATGAGCTGATCCATATTGTACGGTTCTGCAACTTTTCTCAGCGCTTTGAGGTCAAAGGCGAGGGCAGAAGACGCGAAGAAGAAATTGTTCACGGCACGACCTTGAAGGTCCTGAAGGGCCTCGCGCTCCAGGATCTCGACTATATCATGGATGCCTACAGATCCTATGGAATTTGTGAACTGATGGCCTGCTGAAGGCATCCTGCGAACAGGAGGAGAACCTTTATGCCCATTTATGAGTATGAATGCACCCAGTGCGGCCACTTCGAAGAGGTCATGCAGAAAATCTCCGACCCCCCGATCAGCGAGTGTCCCCGATGCCATGGGAAGATGAAGAAACTCATGTCCATGAACACCTTTCATCTTAAGGGTTCCGGCTGGTACGTCACAGATTACGCCAGCAAACGCAATACCTCTTCTCCCCCGAGCACTGCCACGCAAAGCGCCAATGGCGCCGGAGGGACAAAAAGCGACAACGCCGGGGCTTCTTCCGAGAACAAATCGTCCTCCGGAACGGACAAAGGATCCAAGGGGAAACAAGCAAAATCATGAAACGTTTTGGTAGCGGGACTGTTCAGGACAAGCTCATCAATCGACTGGAACGCAAAGAAAAGCAGGAAGCCTTCCAGCGTGATCGTTTCTTCCGGTTCAAGCTCCCTGAAATCCACAGCCGTCTCTCACAGACGCTGCTCATGGAAAAGGTCGTCGAAACCGACAATCCTTCCGCGGTCTCCGATCTGTTGCTCAAAGGATTGAAGCAGGCCCTCCGAAGCAGCGAGTTTGATTCCAAGTACTTCGTCGCCCCCATCCGCGACATCGTCCCGCGGCCAAACCTGCTTTCCCTTTACATCACCCAGTATATTCTCGAGGTGATCCTGAACGACCCGGCCGTCATCGACGTCTACGGAACCGACGTGGAAATCTACAAGACCGTGAACCGGGTCATCACGCAAATCAACCAGAGCTTTGAGCGGGCCGAGGAGGAGATCAGCCGCCAACTCGCTCGGAATCAGTCCCTGGCTCCGGGTTCCCGCGAGTACGACATTGCTCTGGACCAGCTCTTTCGAAAAAAGCTCGGGGATCCGCAACAAGACTGAGTCGCCCCGCCTCACGCCGCCCCCTGCACTTTCCTCCCCTGCCAGGTGTCCCTTTCCTCGAGGCGTTCTCGAATCCGCCGGAGGTTCAGGCCCTTTTCCAACGTCCACGCAGGTGCCACGAGCTTCACGCCTATGGGTGGATCCCCAGTGAGACGTTGGATCACCACATTTTCGGGGAGCCTCTCGAGCACGTCCACCACCCGGTCCACATACGCCTCGCGCGAGAGGCAGCGGAACCTTCCCTCTTGAAAACGCCGGGCCATGGCCGTTCCCTCGATGATGTACAAGGCGTGAATTTTCACGCCTTGAATCGGCAGGTCCGCCAGAAAACGGGCGGTTTCCCGCATCATCTCCCGCGACTCCCCCGGAAGCCCTAGAATGATGTGCGCACAGACGTTCAAGCCTCTCCGGGCCGTTCTTCGAACCGCCCTTTCGAAGCACGCGGAATCATGCCCGCGATTGATGGATGTCAGCGTCACGTCATGGGCGGATTGAAGACCGTACTCGACCCACACGAGGACCTTGTCCCGATAGGAGGTTAAAAGATCCAGGACTTCATCCTCCGCACAGTCAGGTCGCGTTCCCACGGAAAGGCCTACCATCCCTGAATGTGCGAGCGCGCTGTCATACAGGGCCCGAAGCGTTTCCACGGGTGCATACGTGTTCGTGAAGGACTGGAAGTAAGCGATGTACATATGTGCTCCGTATCGCCTGGAGGCGAACGCGATCCCCTTCCGCACCTGCTCTTCGACGGAGATGCCCTTCAGAAGGTAGGCCCCGCTCCCGGATCCCAGCGGGTCGCAGTAAGCGCACCCTTCGCGGGAAATCGTACCGTCCCGATTGGGACACCCGAGGCCCACATCCAGGGGGATTTTCTGTACCCGCTCCCCGAAAAGATCCCGCAGGTACCCGTTGTAGTCGCGGTAGCGGTTCAGCGGCACTTTCTTTATCCAAATCGGTGCGATTAAACCCGGCGGGTGTCCACTGCACGAATCCTGCGGACCAACCCCGGGAGATCCAGGATCTGGAGATAGCCCTCTTTCATGATCAGGAGGCCCTGCTCCCTCAGCACCTTGAGTTGCTTATTCACGCTCTCCCGTGTGGCCCCGACCATGGAGGCGAGGTCCCTCTGGGTTACCCGGACGCCGATCCGGATCCCTCCGTCTTCCTCGACCCCGAAGGCCTTTCCGAGGTCGATAATTTTCTTCGCCAGCCGTGAGGTGATGTCCATGAAATGGGATTCGGCGAGCAATACGTCTGTCTGCCGCAATCTTCCGGCCAGTATTTCGAGCACGCGCAGTACCATGTCGAACCGGTCTTGAAGCACCTCCAGGAAGTCCTCCCGGTACAGACACATCGCCTCGGTATCCTTCATGGCCTGGACGGTTGCGGAGCGGGGCTTTCCATCAATGAGGGAGATTTCGCCAAGGATCTCCCCAGAGGACAGAATGGCTAGAATCATCTCCTCACCGTCCTCCGAGGGAATCGTGACCTTGACGCGTCCTTTACGGATAATGTAAAGATTTCCTCCCTCGTCTCCCATGTGGAAGAGGACCTGCCCGCGGGCGTAACGTCGTTGGACGAGCCGGCGCTCCAGCCGGCTCAGGTCCGTCTCCTTCAGTGTGCTGAACAACGGAATTCTTCGGAGGACGTACGTTTCACTCATGGCATCGGTACCTTTTGGGGGCCGAACCGTGGATATGCACTATTCGGGCCCGGATCATGCTGCGCTCCGGTCCTTGCAGTCAGGAAGGGCTTCAGTGCACCCGCTGGAAAAAAGATGGAAACCAGCCTAGTGCGCGTCCAGAAATGTTTTTCGGGCACTTGCAAATTTCCAATTCAGAAACGAGCCTAGCCCATCTCCTCGGGGCTGTCAACGAGACCGAAGGGTCCCCAAACTGCGGGATTTGCGCTGTGACATGTTTCACATCCCAGGAGTGAAATGGCTCATTGTGATTGTTTTGGAAAGAGCTATGCTATAAATAGCCGCATCAAGCGTTGGAGTGCACCGTGGAGCACAGCCCCGTACAACTCGCACAACTCGTGGACAGTTCGAGACCGGATCCCGTCCTCAAGGAGGCGCTTGTCATCGTCGCCTTGATGTCGACTGCCATCGACACCCGGCCGATCGAAGCCGTTCACGGGGACGTCGTACGCATCTTTCGCGGTGATCACCCCGGTTACAAAGCATGCAATACCCTGTACCATGACCTCGAGCACACGATGGACACCTTCCTCGCACTGGGACGTCTCATGCATGGCGCATACGTCAGCGGCCGATCCCTTGACCCGAAGAGCATCGTCCTCGGCCTGATCACGGCCCTGATGCACGACATCGGGTACATTCAACAAGCGGATGATGATGCGGGAACGGGCGCGAAGTACACGTACGTCCACGTCAGCCGCGGGGTCGATTTCATGAAAGAGCACCTTCCCGAACGGGGGCTGACTCACGAGGAGATCCTCGTGTGCCGGAACATGATCCGGTACACCGATCCCGAGGCCAACCTCGAAAAGCTGGAAGGCGAAACGGATGATGAGCACATCGTGGGAAGCATGCTGGGTGTCGCGGACCTGCTTGGACAGATGGCGAGCCGAATCTACCTGGAAAAGCTCCTGTTTCTCTACTGTGAATTCGAAGAGGCCGTCATCTCTGAGTTCGAAGACGAACGAGACCTGCTCCGAAAAACACTCACCTACTACGAGGCCACTCGGGACAAGATACGAAATGAGCTCAACGGTGCGGATTGCTTTGCGCGTCCCCACTTCAGGGACCGCTGGGACATCGATCACGATCTCTATGCCGAGGCGATCGAGCGGAACCTCGCCTACCTCCAACGCATTCTGGATGACCCGGAGCAGAATTACCTCAAGTATCTGCGACGCAGAGGACTGGCAGACGCCTTCGTTTCTCTGAAACAGGCCGCCAACGATCACTGAACCGGGGCCCAAGTCGGGCACAGGACCGCACCCGGGTTCACCCCTCAGCGACCCTCCCCCCTCCGCGAACCTTCATCAAAGATCCAATGCTCCGTCCAGCGTGCCTTCGTCCGCGCTTTGCCCTGCATCCACCCGTATCGTATGGAGCGATCCGGAAGAGAACCCGATTCGGACGGTCTGGCCGGGCTCCAGACTGTGACGGCTTACGACCTGTCGCGTCCAGAATGCGGAAAAACGGACGCCCTTCACGTCCAGGGCCACGCGGACGTAGAACCCCCTCCCGTCCAGGGCCACGACGCGCCCTTGAAAAACGTTCTCGTACTCGTGGGCGTTTTCCCGGACCCGATCGATGTCTTCCGGCCGAAGGGCCAGGAAGACATCGTCTCCTTGTACGGCCGGTCCATTCAGGCGAATTTTCAAATCCCCCACGCGGGCCCATCCTTCTCGGGCACTGCACCGCCAAAGGTTCTGCATGCCCACAAACCTTGCCACAAAAGGGGTTTCCGGACGTTCGAAAAGGGCCCGGATGGTTCCACTCTGCTCGATTCTTCCCCTCCGAAGAATGGCCCCCCGATTCGCCAGATAGAGCACCTCAGAAAAGTTGTGGGAAACCAGAATGAAAGGAATGTGAAGTTCCTGGTGGAGAGACCGGAGGAGCTCCCGAATGGCGTCTCTGAACAGAGGATCCAGGGAAGATATGGGTTCGTCCAGGAGCAGGGCCCTGGGTTGGAGCATGAGGGCACGGGCCAAGGCCACGCGCTGCTTTTCACCGCCGCTCAACCGAACCGGAGACCGATCCAGGAGGTTTTTCAAATTCAAGCGACGGACGAAGCGGTCAAAACGGCTCTGCACGGTACGGGTGTCCAGCGCGTGATACCGTGTTCCGTACAGGATGTTTTCGCGAACGCTCAGGTGCGGGAACAGCGCCGTGTCCTGATACACGAGCCCCAGGCCTCGAGACTCGGGGGGACGGCGAGTCATATCTTCACCGCCGATCTGCACGCTCCCTTTTGCCGCAGGAACCAGACCCGCAATCCCCTCGAGGAGCAAAGATTTCCCCGATCCCGTGGGGCCGATCAGCGCAAAGACATCCTCCGGCCCCGCATTTAGGGAAACGGATTGCAGGTGGAAACCGGGAACCCGGACTTCGAAATCCTGGACCTTGATCACGCCTCCACCCTCCGGTGCCGCGACACGAACCGCATTCCCACAAAAAGAAGAAACGAGATCACGATCAACCAGACACAAATAGGCTGGGAGTACCGGAGCCCGTACGCTGTGAAGCGCTCATAGATAAGCACGGGCGCGGTCATGGGATGATAGGCCACGATGACGATGGCCCCGAACTCACTGATGGCGCGAGCCGTGCACATGATCATGCCCAGGACGATGTGTGGCCAGCTCAGGGGCAGCGTGATACGAAACAGCGTGTGTCCCACGCCGGCGCCCAGGCTTCGTGAAGCATTCTCCAACCGGGAGGGAACGGACTCGAATCCGGCCTTCGTCGTGTTCACGAAAAACGGCAAGCCTACAAAGGCGAGCACAGCGATGATCCCCCAGTAGGTCCCCATGACCTGGATGCCCAGGCCGTTCAAGAACTGCCCCAGGGGATGGTTCCTGCCAGCCAGGCTGAGGATGGCGATCCCGATGACGGGATGAGGGATCATGATGGGCAGGTCCACGATCCCCTCAACCAGCCGTTTACCCGGAAACGCCTTCCGGGCGAGGACATAGGCGAGTGGGGTGCCGAAAACCAGACAAATCCCTGCGGCAGCCAGGGAGGTCCCCACACTTCGGGCAAGAGCCCGCAGCACGACCGGATCGGCGATCGCCTCCCAGAGATCCGCGAGCCCCGGCTGCGTGAGCATCCGTGTCAGGGGAAGGACAACAAGGAGCACCAGGGGCAGGCTCACAAAGAACAGGAGCGCAAAAAACAGGGTATCTCGTGACGGTTTCATACGGGAGACGCCCGGACGGGATTCGAAGTCCCGCCCGGAGGAAATAGGCTCTCGGGATCAGTCCCGAACCTCGACCAGGGGCTGCAACGCGGCGGGCAGGGCGTCACGCGCCTCCGTGGACGATACACGGACCGGAATGAACGGGGGTTGCCCCATCTCATCGAGGATCTTCAAACCACCCTGCGGATCCAGCATGTACTGGAGAAAGCGAATCGCCGCTTCCGAATTGGCTGCGTCCTTGGTCATGGTCACCCCGTAGGTGCAGGACTTCCCTTTCTTGGTGATCCACGTCCCGGGCTTTTTCCCGGTCACGCGAACCTCAGCCAGAGCGTACATGTTGTCGTAGGTGTAGTTTCCCAGGTTGATGTGCTCGTTCAGCTTGACGTACTTCAACCCGTGCTGAACCGCTACGGAAAGGTACTCCCACGCATAGTCCATATTGCCCGTCTTGAGGAGGTTGACCAGCTCCACGGATTTGGGCCGGATGTTTTTCTCGGGCCGGTTGGCCAGCAGGGACTCGTAAAGCCCGTCGATGCCATAGAAACGCTCGGCCAACTGAAGGACCATGAGGCTGCGGTATCCGCAGGGATCCAGGTTTGGGTCCGAGTGCCCCCAGACCACATCCTTCTTCTGAAGGATCTCGTACCAGTTGTCCGCATTGATCTGATCCGCATACCGACTCTGAGCCGTGTACGTCAGGACGAGCTGGTTGGTGGCGAAACGGATGTTCCACGAGGCGTGATCCGGAATCAGGTTGTTGTCGATGACCTTGTAATCGGCCGAAGCCATGATGTCGGCCGGTTTGCCCACCTCGGAGATGAGCCGGGCCATCTTCGTGCTGCCTCCCGCCTCTCGAAGGACATCCGTGTCGGGGTTCTTTGCCTCAAAGGTCTTTTCCATCTTTTCCATGGGCACGGACAGGCTTCCCGCATGAAAAATGATCAGCTTCCCACTCGAACCGGCCTGCGCGGTGCCGGCCAGGACCAGACCCAAAGCAAAAACCAGGGCGATACATGCAGCAATTCTCCTTCTCATGATACAGCTCCTTTCAGCAACAATCCGTTCGGCGACCTCCGCCGCCGCCACACGCTAAGTTCGGTCAAAAATGACATAATGGATGTCAATATGCCTCCCCCATCGGTTTTTGTCAACGGAATGCTTCCTAATATTTCATTGGGCCGCCTGCGTACAGCCTTTCAAAAATGCGACGACATTATTCACCACAGAAAGCGCAGAGAAAGGGGGGGTCGAGTTCCTTGCCCATCGTTGGGTTCACCGATAAAGGAGGGGACGGATGAACAGGAAAATATTCCTTTTCACTATTCGGCAGGACCCGATGCATGGCAGGCGACCTTTCGGCCGCTTTGCGGCTGAAGAAGGGGACGCTCGGTGAGGCACCGATCAAGGCGGGAGGGGCAGCGGGGCGCAAACGCACAACCGTCGACATCCCCAGCATCGCTTTCCCCGATCCGTGGCTCCACGTGCCGCCCGGAGGCACTCTCCAGGAGAAGTCGGGTGTAGGGATGGCGGGGATCCTTCATGATTGCCGAGGCCGGGCCCAACTCCACGATGCGGCCGGCCAGCATCACGGCGATCCGGTCGCTGATCTTTCGAGCCAGCCCGATGTCATGGGTCACGAAGAGCATCGTGAGACCTCGCTCGGTCTGGAGTTCCAGGAGAAGCTTCATGACCTTGGCCTGGACGCTCGGGTCCAGCGAGCTGGTGGGCTCATCCGCCGCCAGGAAAACGGGGGAGAGAACCAGGGCTCTGGCCAGGCACACACGCTGGATCGCCCCCATGTTGAGCTCATGGGGGTAGCGCTCGAGAAAGGCCGGATCCGTGCTGAGATGCACATCGGAGAGGACCCGCCGGACCTGATCCGTCCTTTCGGACCGGTTTTTCCCGAAGCCGTGGATCCGAAGCGGTTCAGCCACGGCGTCGAACACCGTGAACCGGTGACTGACGGATTCGGACGGGTTCTGGTAAATCACTCCCACGCGGCGTGCCAGCGACCGATAATCCCGTGCGATCCACCCGTCCATGTCCTGCCCGTCGAAGAAGCGCTGCCCCTGATCCTGACGAAGCGCGCCTGCCGCGGTCATGGCCAGGGTGGTCTTGCCCGACCCGGTCTCCCCTACCAGGGCCAGGATCTCCCCGGCCTTGATTTCCAGATCCACGCCCTTTACAGCGGGCACGTTGTCATAGGCTTTGGTTACATTGTGTAGCTCCATGAGATTCACAATCCCGTGCCGCAGACACCGCACACCGTGCCCCTCGACCTCTTCCAGGGGAATCCTCCCGCTGCTGCAGGCCGGAACGGCCTGGGTGCAGCGGTTTTGAAAAAGGCATCCCGTGGGAGGGGCGTGCCCATCCCGGTGAGAGGAACCGGGAATCTGTATGTGGGAGTGTACGGAATGTTCCCCGTTTTCCGTGCCGTGGCGGTGAACGAGGCGATAGAACGCGTCTCCGCGAATACCGCCAAGGTCCCGAACCGTATCCATGGACGGGTAGGACCGGCCCAGGGCCAGGGTATACGGGTGAAGCGGACGGGAGAGGAGATCCTCCGGCGGGAGGGTCTCCAGAACCTGCCCGAGGTAAAGCACGGCCATGTGGTCCGCCTGATGCACTGCGAACTCCAGATCATGGGTGATCAGCAGAACGGCCTTTCCGCGAGCCACAGCCTCGCGGATCACCCGCGCCACGATGCCTTTACTCAAGGCATCCAGCGCGGAAGTCGGCTCGTCCAGGATGAGGACGGCGGGGTCCAACACCCCGGCCATGGCCAGCAAGGCCCTCTGGACCTGCCCCCCGCTGAGCTGATGCGGATACCTCCGGTGGAGATGCGGTTCCAGACCCACAGACACCAGGGCCTCGGCCGCCCGGTCCAACGCGGGCCGTCGTCCCATGTTCCCCTGATGAATCAACGGTTCGGCCACCTGATCGACGATCCGGTGCAAGGGATTGAGGTTGGCCGCGCCGTTCTGAAACACCATGGACAGATCGGACCACCGAACACGGTTCATGGCCGCCTCGTCTGCCGTGTCCAGCTCCTGTCCGCTCAGGAGGATCCGGCCGCGGACCTCGGCACTTTCGGGCAGGAGTCCCATACAGGCCATCCCCAGTGTGGTCTTCCCGGAACCGGACTCTCCCACCAGGGCCAGGCACCTGCCAGGCTCCAGTACAAGGCTCACCTCGTCCAGGGCCAGGATCCCGTGGTCCCCGTCCCGGTAAATCACGCGAAGGCGATCTACGGTGAGGGTCATACCGGTTCCCCCGTCACGGTGCGAAGCCTGGGGTCCAGGACCTTTTCCAGGCCTACGGCCAGAAAGGTCACCCCCATGATGAGCAGGGAGAGGCAGAGCACCGGCGGCATCAGCCAGTGCCACCAGATATCCATGTAGTAGAACTTGAGGGCGTAGCTGATCATCATGCCCAGTGACTTTCGGCTCGGGTCGAACAGGCCCAGGAAGGCCAATGAGGCTTCCATGAACATGGCCATGCGGGCCTTGGCTGCAAACCCGATGAGGTAGAGGGGAAACATCTCGGGCAAGAGGTGGCGCCGGAGGATATATCGCCCGCTCGCGCCCATGCGTACAGCGGCCTTCACGTGCAGGCTCGTTCGCAGGCTCAGGGTCTGGGCGCGGATGGTCTTGCTGATGGTGGGCCACGCAAAGACCGCCAGGAGCAGAGCCAGCACCCAGGGCTCGGGACGAAACAGGGCAGCCGCAAGGATCAAAACCATCACGGCCGGAACGGCCAGGAGCACATCGGCCAGCCGCATGAGGAAAGCGTCCACCGGACCTCCGTACCACCCGGCGGCCAGCCCCGCGGCCACCCCCAGCCCGAGGGCTGCAAGCCCGCTCAGGAGCCCGAATGCAACCGTGTTTCGCACCGCATAAAGGAGCTCCGAGAGAATATCCTGCCCGCCGTCATTCACGCCGAGGAGATGCCGACTGTCGGGAGATGCAATGGGCTCGAATCCCATGTTCCACGGGTCGTAGGGGGCCAGTGCAGGACCGAGCAGCGCTACGAAGCCGAATGCCAAGGCCAGGCAGAGCCCGGCCACGAACCACGGATCCCTTAGCACCTCTTTTCGATTAATGTGCATTTCGGATCCTCGGGTCGATGAGGCGATACGCGGCCTCGAGGCACAGGATGACACCCAGTACCCCGATGGACGACATCAGCACCACGGACTGAATCACGGGCAGGTCACGGGCCTGAATCGCATTGAACAGAAGAGTCCCCAGGCCGGGGTAGGCGTATATCCGTTCGATGACCAGGGCGCCCGTGATCATGAATGCCAGACGGAGCCCGAACCGTGTGGCCAGGGGCAGCAGGGCGTTTCGGGCCGCATGGGCATATCGGATTCGGATGGGGGGCAGTCCCTTGGCCCGGGCGGTCTGAATAAATGGGGCGCGAAGCACCAGGATCATGCTGTTCCGGGTGAGAAGGAAGTTCCCCGGGACATAGGCCAGGATCAGGGTCGTCAGGGGCAGCGCCAGGTGGTGAAGGATGTTTCCGAGCCGATCGATCCCCCCCAGGTCTGCATAGGCGGTCTCCGCTCCCACGGCCGGGAACCAGTTCAGGTTCAGGGCAAACACGAACAGGAGGATCACTCCCGTGCTGATCTCGGGCATGCCCTCCAGGAGAGTCATCCCCCCCACCAGGCCCTTTTCCGCAACCCGGCCATGCCTCCAGGCGGCCTCCACGCCGCCGACAAACCCAGCGGCCATGGACAGGAGGTGGGCCGTCCCCAGAAGAAGCAGGGTCCAGGGAAGGGCCTCGAAGAATAGCTCGGAGACCGGGGTCAGAAAGGCATAGGAGTACCCCCAATCCAGAGTCAAGACCCGTGCGAGGTACCCCCCAAATCCGCCCTCCTGTGCATAGTAGGCCCGAAGATCTGCGGCCTCCTCTGCGGTCAGGGTCACCTGGGAGCTCGCATACATGGCCGTGACAAAGTCGCCGGGAAGAAGCCGCGGCACCTGATAGCTCAGGTAGATCATGACGAGGGCGGCCAAAGCGAAGGAAATGACCGTCCCCACGCCTCGCCTCTTTCCTGTCATCTCCCGACCCCCGGTCGCCTTCATGTCGTGCTCCTGCCTCCCCAGTGTGTCAGCGAATCAGCGAAAGCTTGTTCTGAGGGATTGGAATTCCCAGGGCGATCCCGCCGTGCGTGTAGAACCATTCCACCCCCTTTTCGGGGTTGTACGCGGCCATGGAGGCCGGGTAGTAGAGGGAAATCGCCGGGAGCTCCTGAGCGTAAAGGACCTGAATTCGGTAGACCAGCTCCCGGCGTTTGTCCGGATCCATCTCCCGCACCTGGGCTTCCAGCAACTTCAGAAGCTCCGCATTGGCACCGAACCGGGCCGAGTTCACGGACCCGGTCTTTTCCGGGTGAATCATCCGATTCAGGACCCGCGCATCGCCCAGAAGCCCCCCGTGCCCGGAAATAGCCAGATCGAACTCCCAGTTCAAGACCCTAGCGTCTGTGGTGGCCTGCTCCAGGTGAACCAGATCCACTCGAATTCCGGCCGCTTCGAGCTGCTGCTGCATGACTTCACCGTCCCGGTCCGACACGCTCTCCCCGGCCACGGTGATGTTCGACGCCAGGAGCTCGAGTCGAAGCGGTTCCCCGTCTTTCTGAAAATAGCCTTTGTCGTCCTCCTCATACCCCAGGGATGCAAAGATCTCCCGGGCTCGAGCCGGGTCCGGGGCGTACGTGGGGGTGTCCGGGTTGTAGAAGGGGTGATCCGGGGAGACCAGGCCGAAGGAGGCAGGGCTTCCGAAGCCCCGGTGAGCCTTGTTCACGATGGCCTGCTGATCAATGGCGTGGGCAAGGGCCTGGCGGAAACGCTTGTCCGACAAAGGGGCCTTGCGGTGATTGATCATGAGCTTTTTGTTCCACCCCCGGGGGTTCTCCAGGACCTTCATGCCTTTGACCTTCAGGGGTTCGGCCATGTCCGGCTTGATATTCACCAGATCGGCTTTTCCGCTCAGAAGCGTCATCAGGGGATTGCCCGCCTTGAGGTAGATGAGTTTCTCAGCGCGCGGTTGCCCCCGGTAGTACCCGTCAAAGGCCTTGTACAGGTACGTCCCCTTGGCTTTATGGAACTCCACGAACCGGTAAGGGCCCGTCCCGATGAAAGCCTCGGGCTCGTTGAACGCCTTGGGATCCTCCACGATCTTCCAGATGTGCGCGGGCAGGATCGGCATGGTGGCGCCCACGTACGTCAGAAACGAGGCATCCGGCTTTTTGAGCCGAATCGTCACCTGGTGCGGCCCGGTCTTTTCCGCTCCGGCCAGACTCTCCATGGATACCCAGGCGTACGGATGCTTCTGGAAATACTCGATTGTGAACACCACGTCTTCCGGTCCAAAGGGCTCCCCGTCGTGCCATCGCACGCCGTCCTGAAGCTCGAAAAGAAAGCTTCTGGATGCAGAGTCATAGCGCCAGGCCGTGGCCAGGCCCGGCACGAACCCGTTCTGGTCCTTCCAAACCAGGGACTCGAAAACCCAGCTCATTCGGATGTACCCTGGGCCCCGAGGGTAATGACGGTAGGGGTTGGGATACCCCCAGTCGCCCTTGCCGTCGGCAATGCGGATTTCCGGAATGCGATCTGCGGCCGAAAGGTCTTTCGGGATCCCGCACGTCCCAATCAGAAGCAGCAGGCAGACCAGGATCCCCGCCGCAGCTTTTCCACATCCTCCCTTTCTCATATCCTCCTCCTGGGCCACCGCCCGGAATTTAGTCCTTGTCTTTCCTTTCGTCATTT
>Ga0272444_10002212_pt1 | contig 18106 bp, 18 predicted proteins | sample SSMForm13_FD_201033 | JGI IMG/M metagenome (GOLD analysis project Ga0272444, IMG submission 201033) | Marine sediment archaeal communities from Little Sippewissett salt marsh, Falmouth, MA, United States - SSM-Form-13 | ecosystem: Environmental > Aquatic > Marine > Wetlands > Sediment ... | reverse complement strand
GGTTCATCAAGCGCTCCAGGACAACGGCGTCGATCTGCATCTGAACTGCGCGGTCAGTGGTTTCGAGCGCGGAGACTCCTCACCGCTGATGGTGAAAACCAAGTCGGGACTGACCTTTCCAGCGGACTTGGTGATCCTCGGCATCGGTGTGCGGCCTGAAGTGACGCTGGCGAAGGATGCCGGCCTGGAACTCGGTCAGCGGGGCGGCATTCGGGTGGACGATCAGATGCGCACCAGCGACCCGGACATCTTCGCGGTTGGCGACGCCATTGAGGTACGCGATTTTATCACCGGCGAGTGGACGGCGATTCCCCTGGCCGGCCCGGCGAATCGGCAAGGCCGCCTGGCGGCGGACGTGATCGCCGGCCGCGATGAGCGTTTTCGCGGGGTTCAAGGCACCTCGGTTTGCGGCCTCTTCGGCATCACGGTCGCCTCGACCGGCGCAAACGAGAAGACACTCAAGCGCGCCGGAATTCCTTATGACAAGGTTTATGTCTACGGCAGCGATCACGTGACTTATTATCCCGGCTCCGAGCCGATCGAACTGAAACTGCTCTTCTCACCCGACGACGGTAAGGTGCTTGGCGCTCAGGCCACGGGCCGCTCGGGTGTGGACAAACGGATTGACGTGTTGGCGATGGCGATTCAGATGGGCTCGACGGTCTACGATCTCGAGCAGTGCGAGCTGTGCTACGCCCCGCAGTTCGGTGCGGCCAAAGATCCAGTCAATATGGCCGGCTTCATTGCCGCCAACCACCTTCGCGAGGACTCGCCCCTGGCGTACTGGGAAGATTACGAGAAATACAAGGACGATCCCCCGATGATTCTGGATGTCCGCGAGGAAGATGAAGTCGAGCAATTTCACGTTCCGGGATCGGTTCACCTTCCTTTGGGGCAGCTGCGCAACCGACTCAAGGAGTTGCCGCGCGATCGGGAGATTTGGGTGCATTGCGGCATGGGACAGCGATCCTATTATGCGGTGCGTGTCCTGAGGCATTATGGATTTCAGGCCCGCAATCTGACCGGCGCAATGAAGCTCTATCAGGCGTTGAATTGAGGCCGGTAGGGGCTTGGATTTAGGGGCTAGGGTCTAGGACGGAATATCTGCTGGCGCCGGGGTTGTACCCCGGTGCCTGGTTCTCCTTGGGGTTGTACCCCTCATTTCAAAAACAATGCTCTCTCTTCTTTCTTTGTCTGAATCAGAATTTTCAAAATTCTAGAATTTTCTGAATTTATCTTAAATTCTGTTCATTCTTTAATTCAGTAAATTCTGCTTCAGACAATCTTTTCTCTCCCCCCGCCCCCGTCAGTCTACTTCCCGCACAAGACGAAAACCGACCTCAGCGGAGCCGAAGCGGGTAGAGAGGCCGGTCCGGCAAGCTGAACGGCAGATCTTCGCATGCCAGCCCCAATAGCCGCCGCGCGCCACGCGATAATAGGCCCGGGGAGATTCCACCCAGGGGATTCCATCCTCTGGCGGATTCCCCCCATAAGTGTCATGCCAATCATCCTCGCACCACTCCCACACATTCGCGTGCATGTCATACAACCCAAAGTCATTCGGAATCAACTGTCCTACCGGTTTCGTGCCCTCCGGGCTATTGTTCCCACAGTACCACATGTAGTCCGAGCGGTTGCCCGGCAAGACTCCCGCGGCGCAGTCATCACACTCGGTCCAGCAGCCGTTAGTGTCTGAATCGCCAAAGTAAAACCGGGTCGTCGTTCCTGCCCGACACGCATACTCCCATTCCGCCTCGCTCGGAAGTCGGAATGTCCCCTGTCCCAGCTGATTTATCGCGGTGACAAAGTTCTGGCAGTGGTTCCAGGTAATGAAGTAGGCGGGATAGTTGTCCCCAAGTCCATGACTGTAAGTGTTGGGATTGTATTCATCGTTCGGCCAGCTTTGCATCACCGCCAGCCACTGCGCCTGGGTGATTTCGGTCTTCCCCATATAGAAGTCATACCCGATAGTCACCCGGTGCACGGGCTGTTCAGATAAATCATTCCAAATCGGATCATATTCTGATCCCATGTCAAAACTTCCCGCCGGGATCAGCATGAATGCCATCTGGACCCCACCGGTCAAATCGATAATTAGATCGCCACTTGCCGGTGTCCAAGTTGCTGTGGGAGTTGCTGTAGGTGTATTCGGTAGAGGAGTTTCCGTCGGCGCCTGGCCTTTCCACTCCTGAATCAACGCCAGCAAATCCCTCTCATCGATTAGCGGACCCGGATCGAAGTTGAAACGATAACTTGTCTCATTGAACGGTTCCTGCTGCCAATACCCTGAGAACTGGAACAGGTCTTCCGGGTGATACTGGGCACAGGCGGTTGGGATGAATATCGGGCCAAGGATAAGGATGAATAATGCTACGGATGCTTTTCGACACATGATGCTCCCCCTATATTCAGGCGGATCAACATAGGATGCAACGTAAATTTTAATAATATCACTCTGGGTCAGGGAGTGTCAAATAGATATTGGCTCTGCCGCTTGGTGGTGGAGGAGTGAAAAGACTGTCAGAATCAGGATTCTCAGGATTCGAGGATTTTCAGGATTTTTCCTTTTATCTTTTAATCCTGCTAATCCCAAAATCCAGTAAATCCTGATTCAGACAGTTATGGAATTATTCTGTCCATTCTCTAATTCCGCAAATTCTGCTTCAGACAATCTTATATATTGCCGGCACGGTCCCGACTTGTCGGGAAGCTCCCGCGCCAGTAGAGAAGGTTGTAGTAGCGAATTCATTCGCTTTGTTTATGGACGAAGGATTGAAATCCTTACTACAACAACTTACCCTCGTCTGGCCGAGCGAGAGGCCAGCTTGACAGCGTCTTTCGATCCGGGCAAGAATAATTTGTATTGGGTGATGGGGCAGTGAGACTCCAGCGCCGCCCCGAATGGACTGTTTTGCGGGAAATTCAATGGATTCAGCCGGGAAATCCAGCCGCGTGATTTCAGAGCGATTCCGCCGGAAGCGGCGTAAGCCCCTCTCGAAGAGAGCGCTCGGGCGTTTTTGGCTGATTCCCGCTGCGCTGGTCTTGGCCCTGATCGCCTTCCACGTTTGGATCCTCTGGGAGCGGATTTGCGACGGGTCGATCTTTCGCTCGGACGTGGGCCTGCACTGGCTGGCCGCCTTCGGTCTCCTGGCCGTGGCCGTCTGGGTTCGCCGCCGGGGGGCATCGTTGCTGCGCGGCCGGCATGCCGGGGTCTTCTGGCTTTTGGTGCTCTTGCTGCACTTCGCGGGAACCGCTCCGCTGCCAGAGACCGTGGCGGGAGGGTTTCATCTGGCCCGCCAGGCGACTTTGCAGCTGGTCCTGCCGCTGGGTGTTGCGGGAGCGGTGACTTGTCTCTTTTGGGGGCTTCTGGCGCATACCGCCTCGGCTGTTTGCTTTATCGCAAATCCCTTCGGATCGCTAGCCGGAACCCAGGTTCTGGCCTGCCACACGATTGACAGCGTTCCCAACCTTTTTTCGCGTCCTCCCCCTGCTTGATTGATTCATACCGGTAATGCATCCGGTTCCCCGTTCGCCGCCGCGGTCTGCGGTGAAGAATCACTCTTGCCTGATTGCATGAAAGAGAACGATCAAATGAATCGAAAGATCACGAATCTCAAATTCCTTGGATTCACCCTGATTGAATTGTTGATTGTCGTGGCCATCATTGGAATTCTCGCGGCGATCGCCATTCCGAATTTTTTGCAGGCCCAGGTGCGGGCGAAGGTCGCCGCCTGCCAGGGCGACATGCGAAGCCTGGGCTTGGCCGTGGATATTTATCAAGTTGACGAGAACACTTACCCCCCGGACTGGGCGCATTCCATGATTCCTCAGCCTCAGTTGATGGTTGCCCGCCCGGCTTTCTTCGTGCTGACAACGCCGGTCGAGTATGTCAGCAGCATTCCCGACTGTCCGTTTCGGGGCTTTACCGTGGGGGGAAGCATTGCCGCGTTTTTCCCTCCCGGCTCGACGTTTGACACCTATTTCTATGAAGGCCCATGGGCGCTTCAGCGCTATCAGGACATGGGACTGGCGGCCTTGTTTCCCTACGACATCCGGATTTACAAGTATGTGATCGGCGCTCCGGGGCCGGACATGGTGTTCGAATCGGGCGGGAAGCGATACGATCCCACGAATGGAACCGTCAGCGTGGGGAATATCTATCGCCTCGGGCCGTAGGCTCGAATTTGGAGAAAATAAATTAGACAGGATTAACACGATTAACAGGATTGACAGGAGGAACAGGATTAAATTAGGCACTCTCTGCTGGCGCGGGAGTTGTACTCCCGTGCCGTAAAGAATGGAGTTACTGCGGTATAATCCCAGCGTCGGCATCGGCTTAAAAAATCCTGACAAGATTAACAAGATTGAATCAAGGGCTGCAGTGGTTCTTGACAATCGGGCAGCGGCCTGTCCATAATTGCGCATCATGCCGCTGGAAGTTGACTTTCTCCGTCACTTCGGATGGCGTTCAGCCTGGATTCGACAACTACAGGCTTCCGTCGGCTCCCATCTGTTGCCGATTCAGGACAAAGCGATCCGGCAGGGAGGCTTGTTCGACGGCAACAATCTTGTTGTCGTCGGTCCCACCTCGTGCGGCAAGGGCTTGGTGGGCGAGCTGGCCGGCCTGCATCAGGTTCGGCAGAATCGCCGAGGGCTGCTGATCGTCCCGACCAAGGCGCTGGCCCGGCAGCGATGGGAACAGCTGCGGGAGCGCTACACTCCTCTTGGTCTGCACATCGTGCAGAGTAGTCGCGATCACCGGGAGGCAGACCGGGAGATCGCCGGCGGTTCCTATCACCTCGCCATTGTCGTCGCCGAGAAGCTCCTGAGCCTGTTGTCCCAGCATCCCCAGATGTTCAGTCCCGTTGGAGCGGTGGTCCTGGATGAACTGCAGACCGTGTTCGATGAAGAGCGAGGAGCGGACCTGGAGCTGCTCGTCACTCGCCTGCTTCGCGAAGAGCAGATTCAAATGATCGCCCTTTCCGCCGTTATCGAACAGCCAACTCCCGTGGCGCAGTGGTTGAAGGCCCAACTGGTGGAGGAAGTCGAGCGGCCCGTCGAGCTGCGGCAGGGCGTTCTGACGCCGGGCGTATTTCATTATCATGAGTTCAACAGCGGCCGCGACGGCCGGGAGAGTTTTTCTGAAATCGACGGCGACAGCGAAGAAGCGCTTGTTTTCTCAGGCGCGCGCTTTTTTGCCGAGCGCGGAGAAATGACGCTGATCTTTTGCGCGGGCAAGGATGAATCGTTTGCCTGGGCGGAGAAGCTGGCGAGCGCTCTGGCGCTGCCGCCTGCCGAGGCGGCGCTGTCCGAGCTGGACCGGCTGGAGGACAACCTGGCGACTGAGGCCCTGCGGCGGTTTCTGGCCTCGCGCGTGGCGGTGCATAACAGCGACTTGACCTGGCCGCAGCGCCGGCTGGTGGAGAAGTATGCTTCGCGGGGAGACATTCGGGTGCTTTGCAGCACTTCGACGTTGTCCGAGGGGGTCAACCTTCCCATTGTTAACACGTTTATTCCCCGCACGGTCTACCACACACGGTTGGCCGACCAGCGGCGTGGTCGGCCTCCCCGGCCGGAACCGATCAGTCAATCCCGGTTCCGCAACATGACCGGTCGCAGTGGACGTCTGGGACAGGCTGGAATGCCCCAGGCGGCGGAGGGAGAACCGTTCGGGCGAGGTCTTCTCGTGTCTCCCTTCAGTGGGGATCGGGAGCCCTTGATGCGCCTTTATCTTCAGCCGGCCGAGCAAGGCGAACCGCCGCGACTGCTCGAGGGTGACTTGGCGCACGGCCTGTTGAAGCTGGTCGCCACGGGAAGCGCCCGAAGCGCGCGGGAGATCGCCGAGTTCCTGGGCGATTCTCTCTCGGGTCGCAGCCTGCCGCCGGCCGAGCGGGAAACGCGAATCGGGGAAGCCGCCGTAGAAGCCATGATTTCCACCTTATCCAAGGGAGGATTTCTCGCCGAAGACGGTCTGCCGCTGGAGGTTACGCCGCTGGGATTGGCGGCGGCGCGCAGCGGCACCCGCCCGGAAACGCTGGAGTTCATGCGCGAGTATGCCCGATCGGTGGAGGAACTCTTTTTGCCCGAAGTGCTGCTGGCTCTGGCGTTCTGCGCCGACGGGCAGGCCATGCACCTTCCCCTGCGCCAAGGGGAGTGGAAATCGCGGCGGTATCCGAATGAGCTGTTTCGGCGGCTGGACGCCGAAGCCGACCTGGAGCGCCCCTCGCTTCAATCGTTGTTAAAGAGACAAGATCCGGCCGGGCGGCCCTTCGCCCTGGCGGTGAAAAAGACATTGTTGCTCCTGGATTGGATCAGCCCGTTGCCGACGGTGGAGATCGAACGGCGCTATCGGATATTATCGGGGCACATCGAGAAAGTGGCCGATGGATTCTCCTGGCTTGCGGAAACTTTGGCTGAAGTGGGCTTCATCGAGGGGTGGGACGAAGCTCGGATTGAGGCTGCGCAACGCCTTACCCGGCGGTTGAAATGGGGATTGCCGTCCGAGGCGCTGGGGCTGGCGAGGCTTTACGAGCGGGGCTTGAGTCGAACGGCCTTGCTTCGGCTCCAGGAGGCGGCGCTCGATTCGATCGAGGCCGTGGAGGCGGTCTCTCGGGAAGAACTGACACAATTGCTGGGCCGATCAAAGGCTGAAATGCTGTACCAACGCGAAGAAGTTGCCCCCGCCGCTGTCCCGCCGGAGCCGCCTCCAGCACCGGTCGGCGAAGCGAAAAGAGAGAGCGAAGACGAAATTCGCTTGGGGGGCGACCCGCCCCTGTTTGTTCTCAACCGGCTTCGCCCCGATCGGCTGTTGTTTCGGGGGTGCGCAATCGCATTGACCGAGAAACAGTTCGAACTGCTCTGGGTCTTGGCCGGGCATGCCGGACAGTGCGTTGCCTACGATCGCTTGATGGACCGGCTTTGGCCGGATTGCTTTGTAGAGCAGCAGCAGATTTCCTCGCATAAATCCAAAATCCTTCAGAAAGTCAGAAAAGCCTGCGGTCGCGCCGCGCCTGCCCTGATTCGTACGATTCGAGGTCGAGGTCTCGTGCTGGAAACCGAGCTGCTGGAAGAAGACCGCTGAAGCATCCTCCGCATTCTCCCGGCAGTGAAATTTTTTTGAAAAGCAAAAAGCTGAAGGAATCGGGAAAAATCAACCCTTCTATAAAATATTGTCCCCCATTTGAGAAATTTGCGCTATATTTAGTGTTGGTATTGAAAATAATTGTGATATGATCCCTGGCTTCAAGAGACGCTCACCTTAAGATCTTGCGAGAAGATTCAAGCTGTACAGATAATAGGAACGAATGTTGGCTTGTCGTTTGACACGGACAAAGCAGGCGATTTTTATTGCATTATTTTTCGGCTTTATTGCCGGCGAATCGTCCGCGCTTGAACTGTATTCGCAGAATCCCCGCTATTTCGCTGAGGGGGGCCAGCCGGTTTATCTTCTCGGCGACGGTTGGTACGGGCCGATTCGAACCGAGCCGGGGACCTACGATCTTGTTGAATATCTGGACGGCCTTCAAGCCGCGGGCGTGAATTATACGCGGGTGCTTGCCTATGCTCCCTACCCGGAGATTTTGAACTACGGCGTGACGTTGTTTCCCTGGAAGCGAACCGGCCCGGGAACGGATCAAACCGGGCGGCTGAAGTTCGATCTGACGCAGTGGGACCCCGCTTACTTTTCCCGGCTTCGGGACTTTCTCGCGCTGGCTCAAGCGCGAGGGATTTACGTCGAGCTGGCGATATTTGAAGGCTCCGCCCTCAAGGAGACCAGTGTCTGGCCTTATCATCCGTTCAACATCCTGAACAACGTCAATGGAATCGACGGCGACTCGGATGATGACAACCGAGGCTTTGAAATTCACACGCTTCTGCTGCCCGCGGTCGTGGCGCTCGAAGAGGCGCTGGTCGAGAAAATCATCGACGAAACACATGATTTCCCCAACCTGGTCTATGAATTGGGCAACGAAACCAACAATTCCACGATTTATCGGGCCCAGGAGGCCGAGTGGGCCGAATATTTCATCGGCTTCATCTCCAGCTCTTTGGAGACGAAACCGACGCCGCATTTGCTGGCCGTTAATGATGATTTCACTGCTTATGATGCCACCGTGGACGATCGAGTGGACGTGCTGAATTATCATTTCAGCACTTGGATTTTGTCGACGATTGCCGCCGATTTTGCCTCGAGCGGGCGGCCCGACCGGCCGAAGGTCTTGGACGAAACGGTTCTGGTCACGGGCGATACAAGCCCGACGAAAGTCCGGCAGGCGGCATGGGTTTCGTTTCTCTCGGGAGGAATGATCAGCATCCTGGATTGGACGTGGGATCCCGTCAATGGAGGAAGCAGTTTGGGATCCTCCGGCCACGATCATCGCGCGCATCTAGTGCATCTACTGGCCTTTGTCGACGCGACGCAATACACTCGCCTTACTCCTGCAAATTCGCTGGTCAGTACGGGCTATTGTCTGGCCCTGCCGGGTGTGGAATACGTGGTCTACCTGCCCTCCGGGGGGACGGTTCAAGTCAATCTTGCCAGTGGAATGTATCACCGTACGTGGTTTAATCCCTTGACCGGGCAATCTGTTGATGGAGGCACGGTCAGTGGCGGCGGCCAGGTGGCCATGAGTGAACCGTTTGGGGGCGAGGCGGCGTTGCGCCTGGTTTCCACTGATGATCCAACACCGACGAATACTCCGGTGATTCCAACAAACACTCCGATAGTGCCGACGAATACTCCGACCGTACCAACAAATACTCCAACGGTACCGACGAATACTCCTACGGTGCCGACGAATACTCCGACCGTGCCGACCAATACACCTACGGTGCCGACGAATACTCCGACCGTGCCGACCAATACACCTACGGTGCCGACGAATACTCCGACCGTGCCGACGAATACTCCAACGGTACCGACAAATACTCCCACGGTACCGACGAATACTCCGACCGTGCCAACGAATACTCCGACCGTGCCAACGAACACTCCGACCGTGCCGACGAATACTCCCACGGTGCCGACGAATACTCCCACGGTGCCGACGAATACTCCCACGGTGCCGACGAATACTCCCACGGTGCCGACGAATACTCCGACCGTGCCGACGAATACTCCCACGGTACCGACGAATACTCCCACGGTACCGACGAATACACCCACGGTGCCGACGAATACACCCACGGTCCCGACCAATACACCTACGGTTCCGACGAATACGCCGACTCAGACGCACACTTTGACGCCGACTTCAACACCGACAAACACCGCTTTGCCCAGTAATACGCCGACTTCCAGTCCGACTTCGACTCGGTTTCCAACAGCGACACCCACTTGGACAGAGACGCCGACCGGTACGCCCACGAATAGCGCGACGCCGACTCGAACGCTGACTCCGACAAGTACGGCCTCTCATACAAAAACGCCGACTGCAACGCCAACCGCGACGGCCACCAACACCGGGACACAAACCGCGACCCCGACGCAAACTCCCAAAGTGAAGAAGACGCGGACCTCCACACCGACCGTGACGGCGACTTTTACCATCACGCAAACGCCGGAGGCAACTGAAACGCCGACCCCAACAGCAACCAGCACTGTGACGCAAACCGCGACGCCGACGGGAACGCTGACGGCTACCCCCACACCGTCTTTCACAGCAACGGCCTCGGCAACGAATACACCGACACAAACGCTCACCCCGACGCGGACTCCGTCGGTGAGCGCAACGCCGACAAGAACCGCAACCCCCACGCCGACAGCGCCGCCGAACCTGAATCCGATTCCAGCCGATGCGCTTGAACTACTGAAGGTTCGCGAGGTCCATAATAGTGGGGGGCTTGATTTGAACCACGACGGAATTAGCGACTACAGAGATGTGTTCCTGTTCGGCGTTCACTATCAGGGCAAACCCCTACCGCCGAAACCCACGCCTTGATAATCATCGACAATCCCATAGAGAGCGATGAATTCTTATGACTTACAATGCGGTTCTTTTTGATTTGGATGGAACGTTGCTGGATTCGATCGAGGATTTGGCCGACAGCATGAATGAGGTGCTTGCCCGATGGGAGCTTCCGCAGCATCCCGTCGAGGCGTACAAGTATTTCGTAGGCGACGGCATGGAACAATTGGCTGAGCGGGCGCTTCCGCGAGAGCGCAGGGATGAGGCGACCGTGGCCCGGTGCATCCGGGAAATGCGGCAGGAATATCAGACCCGCTGGAACGCCAAGACGCGGCCCTATGCGGGAATCCCTGAGATGCTGGACGCGCTGACCGAGCGCGGCATGACGAAGGTGGTCTTGTCCAATAAGCCGGAAGAATTCACACGCAAGATGGTGGCGGGACTGCTCTCGCGCTGGCGCTTCGAGGTTGTGGCCGGGCAGAAACCGGACGTGCCGATCAAGCCCGATCCGGCGGGAGCGCTTCGAATTGCCGAGCAGTTGGAGATTCCACCCAAAGCGTTTCTTTACCTGGGCGATACGAACACGGACATGAAAACCGCTGTGGCGGCGGGGATGTTTCCCATCGGCGTGTTGTGGGGATTTCGGGAGGCCGACGAACTGCTCGCCCACGGCGCTCGCGTGCTGCTGGAAAAACCGATGGACCTGCTCGACCTTCCCGCGTTGAAAGATGCGCTAGGCTAGAAACTATCCGGGAGACGGTCCGAAAAAGGGCTCTGTCCTCTTTTTGTCGTCCCCTTTTTGTCTTTTTGCCCCTTTTTGCTCCCTTTTTCCTCTGTCTCCTTTTTCCAAATGCTCGGAAATCACTTGACAAATGTATATGGCTGGAATATACATAATCTATGGATGAAATCCACGAGTTCAGCGCATGGGAAGGATTTGACTGGGACGAAGGCAATCTTCTCAAGAACTGGGAGAAACATGGAGTCTCGGCATTTGAATGTGAACAAGTGTTTTTCAACCGACCCCTGGTTGCCGGCTTGGATGAGAAGCATTCATCCGCAGAGACTCGTCACTATGCTCTGGGCGTAACAAACGCCGGCCGACGGTTGTTTATCGTCTTCACGGTTCGCAACAGCAAAATCCGGGTGATCTCGGCCCGGGACATGAATGGCAGAGAACGGAAGGTGTTCGATGAAATCTAACAAGAAAAAAAAGATCCCCAGGTACAAGAGCGAGGATCGAGAGAGACAATTCTGGGCAGACGCGGACTCAACTGAATACATTGACTGGTCAAAAGCCCGACGTGTTGTTTTGCCCCGTCTTAAACCTTCGCTTAAAACGATTTCCTTGCGTTTACCGGATCTCATGCTTGCCGAGTTAAAACTCCTGGCAAATAAGCGAGACGTTCCTTACCAGTCACTCATTAAAATTTTCCTGGCCGAGCGGCTTGAGGAAGAATCAAGAATCCGGCAAAGATAATCTGTTGACGACATTATTTCGCGGTTGCTGATCTGAGAAAACAAGCCTGTCCAACAAGGGGACATAAAAAGGAATGGATTTTCATGTGGAAAACGACTGAAACCTTATTTCCTTTTTACCTCAACTACAATATCGCCACGCGATACTGTTCCGTTGGTTGGATCATAGAGTATGTAGTTCAGTGGTTCTAGGGTGTAGTCATAACTCCGGTTCGGCCCGGCAGAGATGACATAATAGTCCTGCTCCTCTTCACTCCGACCTCCAAGGACTTTGTACTCGCTGGCAGTGAAGGGATCAATGACTGTTCCTTCATCAAGGCCAAGAGATGAAAGACTCTCCGTCGATGGAATCCCCTCCTGCTCCAAGAATATCGCGATCGTTTTCATATTGGCGACCGCACGGGCCGCCTTTGCCCGAGTCTGGGCTTCAAAGAATCATGGAGGGCAACCGCAAGTGAGCGCAAAAATACATCCTATCAACAGGATTTGCGAGGATCGAATGACAACAAATAGAAAGCGTTTCAGAGTAGTCATATCATCTTTCTTGTTGTCGAAGCTCATAAAGATCCTCGCTTCTTTTGAAACGGGCAGCAGTTCTCTAGTTGTGTTCGAAGTCACATTGTAGGCCGGCTCGAGACGAAAAACAACCGTCTCTACGGCGCAATCGAGGCTTCGGCGATTTTTTTCGCCAGTTCGGGATTTTCGGCGGCGACTTCAGCAGCTTTGACGCCGGCGGTGGCAGCGCTCGAAGCCACCGCTTTGCTCGTGCCGACCACCGCGCCCGAAGCGGGTTCGGTTACGCCCTTGGCTGAAAACTGCACCATTTTCCCCGCGCTCTTGATGATTTCCCCGGTTCCCTGGCCGGTTCCAACCACGATGCCCGAGGCGACTTCACCGGTGGTTTTTGTGGTTACGACCACCGTGTCGCGGGCGAATCCCGCAACTCCACCGACCGCTTTTGATAGCGCGCATCCGGATGTGCAGAGGGATAGAAACAGCAAAATCGAAAGGAACTTTGATCGGCACATTTCCCAGCTCCCCAACAGCAAAGCATCCACCAAGCAAACCGCTTTCGCGGCTTTGAGTAGCTCTCGGAAGTTTTGTCCGTTTCCCTCTCCTCCCCTTTATAAGGTCGCAGACGCGCCTTGGCGGGGGAGGCGGGGAGGGGTATGTTTTTCTCCAGCGGCACTGCTTCGGTCTTTAAAAGCAACCCCCTCCAGCTCCCCCTTCGTAAGGGGGAGAGAGGTTTATCGCCGCTTTTCGTGTTTCATTTGGACAATCATTTCAGAACTACTCAGGAGTCCCAGTTTAGCGATCCCGGACTCCACCCTCAGTTTATTCCGGGTTTGTTGGATGTCAATCTTTCGGGCCGGCTTGCTCTTTGGCGTTCTCGGAATAAATGCTGAATTTTCGGGATATTCCGTTCGAGTTGACCGGGTTGGGCTAGGCTTTGACCTCTTCCCGCCGCCACTGGAGAAGCTGTTCGAGCAGGAATTTTTCGCTTGGAGGCAGTGAGGCGGAGGTTGCCTGAATCAGGGGGGGCATCAGGGCAAGTTTTTCGCCGCTGCACGCTTCGGAAATCTGCTGGTAAAGCGCCGTAAAAGACTTGGACGGTGCGGGCTGGTCGACCGCCTCGGCCACCGGTCGAAAGCTTCTTCGATGGAGTTCGGAGGGACCGAACACGTCCAGGGCCGCTTTGTGGAACCGGGTTCCATACCCTTTGTGCCGGTCAAAGCGATACGCGGGGAATTGCGCGTGTGCCTGCTGCATCAAGCGATCCCTCGTCACTTTGGCCACAATCGAAGCCGCCGCGATAGAGGCCGATCGCTGGTCTCCCTTGACGATCGCTTTAGCCGCGCAAGGCAGATCCGGCGTCTGGAGTCCATCGACAAGCACCAGGTCGGGGACTGCATCGAGCGATGCAACCGCCTGCTGCATCGCCAGCAGGGTAGCCTGAAGGATATTCACCCGGTCGATGGTTTCCGGATCGATGACTCCAACGGCCACCGACCGGCTATGCCGGGGGATCAAGTCGAAAAGGCGATCCCGTTGCCCGGGCGAGAGCATTTTCGAATCGGTCAGGCCGGGCAGCGCCGCAAGCGCCGCAAGCGGGTCCAAAACCACCGCCGCAGCCACCACGGGTCCGGCCAGCGGTCCACGGCCTGCCTCGTCCACGCCTGCCACGTGTTTTCCCGGGTGGGCCTGTCGGTCGTCGAACTCCCACAAGAAGGGGAAGGAATCTTCCCGCTTCAGACGATCTGGGGCCGGCCGTCCTTTCGCTCGACGGCCGCTCATGGGATCTTCCTGCGTCTGGCGTTCCTTGCGCATTCTCGGGCTCGATCGAGCATTGAACCGGCACTGTCGCAACGCCCTGGAAGAGAGTTCCCGTTGCCGACTGCGCTTTCTTTCACCGCCGTGCTTACTCCTTGGCTTCCGCTGCGGAGGCTGCGCTGGGTGCCTCGGCTTTCGGTGCGGCCGGGGCCTTCGGCGTCACAACGCGCCGCTTGCTGCGAATGCGCGCTTTCTTACCGACCACATCGCGGAGGTAGTACAGCTTGGCCCGGCGAACGTGACCGTGCCGCCGGACTTTGATGCTCTCGATCTGCGGTGAGTGCAAAGGAAAGGTCCGCTCGACGCCGACGCCGTAAGAGACCTTGCGAACCTTGAAGGTTTCGTGGATTCCACCGCTCTTGCGCGCGATGCAAACCCCCTCGAAGGCCTGGACGCGCTCCCGGTCGCCCTCCCGAATTTTCAGATTGACCCGTACCGTGTCACCGGGGCGGAAATCGGGAATGTCTTTCTTGAGCTGATCGCGCTCGAATTTGTCAACGGCTTTCATGATTCCTCCTGTATGACTTCCTGTTCGGACTTTGTTTCTGAGTCAGTTTGAATCGGGTGTTTCCTTCTCGACCGGTTTTGGTGCAAAGAGCCGGTCCAGAATAATTGCTACGGCGGCCCGCACCGGAAGATGATTGTAAGAGCTCGGCCCCACGATCGGCTCCAGCACCCGGTCCGCCTTGTCTTTTACTTCATCGGCAAGCCCCCAACCGGTTCCGAAAAGAATCAGCCAGGGCGTACCGCTGGTTTCAATCTCCTGTCTCAGGCGGCTGTACGACACCGCCGATTTCCATTGCCGGGCCGTGGTGACGATCAGGCGCGGCCGCCGCCCGGTTTGTTGCTCGACCGCCTCGACGGTCTCTTCCAGCGTCTCCGTAACCCGAACGATCTCAAACGCGTCCCGCCGGGTCGGATTCCAGTCGGCCGAAGGGCCGTCCTGCCAGTAGCGCGTAATGCGCTCGGCCAGCTTCCGCTGCGACGGCAGCGGATTCACCACAAAGTACCCCCGGGCTCCATAAGTCAGAGCGGTCCGGGCGATATCGTGCAGGTCGAAGCAAGTGATCGCCGTTGAGACCACTTGGCGATCTTTATTCAGCACCGGCCAATGCAACAGTGCCACATAGAGCTCATTCACTGAATCGACCGTTCGTCATTTGTCAATTGGTTTCTTTCGGGTCGCCCGCTTCGACCGCGATACGATTTCGCATCGCTAACAAATCGGGCCGGCGCTCCCGCGTTCGTTTCTCGCTTTGGCGGCGACGCCACTGTTCGATTTCGGCGTGGTTGCCCGTCAGGAGCACCTCCGGCACACCGATTCCGCGAACCACCTGCGGCCGTGTATAGCGAGGACAATCCAGCATCCACTCCTCGTGAAACGAGTCGCTGGAGACCGATTCAAAGTCTCCCACGACGCCCGGCACCAGGCGCGTCACGGCGTCCACCAGCACCATGGCCGGCAGTTCCCCCCCGGTGAGAATGTAGTCCCCGATGGACAGCTCCTCCGGGTTTAAATACTCAATCACCCGTTCGTCAACGCCCTTGTAGTGTCCGCAAATCAGAATCAGGCTCTTTCGCTTCGCCCATTGCTGGACCTTGCGCTGATTCAAGAGTCGCCCTTGCGGTGTGAGCAGAATCGGCCGGCCCCGCTGCCCCTGCGGAATTCGGTTTTGCAAATCCTCCACGGCGGCGATAATCGGCTCGGCCAGCATCACCATGCCGCCGCCGCCGCCGAATTGCGTGTCGTCGGTCGAATGGTGACGATCCTGGGTCCAGTCGCGCAGATTATGCACTTCGATGCGGACCAGGCCGGCACTCCGGGCGCGAGCCAGCATCGAGTCGCTCAAAGGCCCTTCGAACATCGCCGGAAACGTCGTCAAAATGTGGATCTGCATCAAAGCAATTCCTCAGGAGGATCGATCATGATTGTCCGTTCTTTCATGTCGATCGACTTGATGAACGCCTTTGCCGCCGGAATCATGATTTCGTCCTTCTCGCGCTGAATAATAACGATGTCCCCTCCCGGTCCGGGCTGAATCTCTCGAACCTCGCCGACCGGAGAACCGTCGGTTTGCACGACCTTGCAGCCGATGAGCTCATAGTAGTAAAAGCTGTCCTCGGGCAATTCCGGCAGTGCGCTCGCGGCGAGGTAAACGATCTGGCCGCGCAAACTGTCGGCCGCCTCGCATGAATCGATGCCGACGGCCTTGAGCAACACAAGGCGCGGTCGAATTTGAACCTGCTCGATTTCCAACTCGCGCGGCCGCCCACTCTCGGGAGCGATCGAAATTCGCAGTCCTGGAGAGAATACCTCAAGATCGTCGATTTCCGGCTGAAGGCGAAACCATCCCTTGAGCGCCTGGGGGCGCGTAATCCTGCCCACCATAATCCACTCCTGACCGCTGTTGGCCTCAGCAGGAAATATCCGTTCCATGGTGAACCTCAGTCGCCGATTTTCACGACGACGCGTTTCCCTCGGCGATTATTGGCCGCCTTCATCAGCGCGCGGATGGCCTTGGCGGTTTTTCCCTCTTTGCCAATCACCCGGCCCATGTCGTCCTCGGCCACCTTCAGCGTCAAGGTCAGCAGATCGCCGCTTTCCTCGGCCACAACTTGAATCGCGTCCTGGTTTTTGGCCAGCATGCGCGCAAGGTACTCCAGTAATCCGGAGAGTCTTTCCTTACACATGGTGGTGGAGCTCCTGGCGCCTTACTCGGCGGAGTTCTCAGTCCCGGCCGGCGATGCTTCCGGCTGCGCCGCGTCGGTATCCTCAGCGGGCTCCTGCGTTGGCGCGGCCTCTTGCGCCGCCGCCGGTTCAGCGGCCTTTTCCGCCAAGGCTTTCTCCTTGGCGGCTGCGCGCTTCCTGGCCTTCTTCGAGAGCGTCTCGCCGTCATTTTTCAGCGAGGCATAGTGAACACCGGTGAACTTCTCCAACACGCCCTGGCGCTTGAACAAGCTCTTGACCGTGTCGGACATTTTGGCGCCTTTTTTGAGCCATTCCAGCGCCCGTTGCTCCTCGACTTTGAACTGAGCGGGCGTCCGCAACGGATCATAATATCCGAGCACCTCGATAAACCGGCCATCACGCCTTTGGCGGCTGTCCATGACCACCAATCGATAGAACGGATGATTGCGGTTGCCCTTCCGCGTCAAGCGAATCTTGACTGCCATACGGGTTTGCCTCCTTTGTCTTATCGGAAAAAGCGTCCCTTTTTCCCACGAATCTTGATCTTTTTCTTCATCTTCCCCATCATGAGTTGGGTGGGGTCGATGGTTTGGCCTTTTTTGCCTTTTCCACCGCCTGCGACGAGTTTCATCATCTTGCGCATTTGGCTGAATTGTTTGATCAGCGCATTGACGTCGGCGATCTGGGTGCCGCTGCCGCGAGCGATGCGCTTTCGACGATTAGAGTTGATCATTGGGGGCTTATGCCGTTCCTGCAGGGTCATGGAGTTGATAATCGCCTCGATGCGCACCAGTTCCCGGTCGTCGATCTCCATGCCCTGGAGCATTTTGCTGCCGGCCATGCCGGGAATCATCTGCAGGAGGTCAGACATGGGGCCCATTTTCTTCATGCTGCGCACCTGCGAGAGGAAATCCTCGAAGTCGAAGGTTTCCTTGCGCATTTTTTCCTGCATTTGCTTGGCCTGCTCGGCGTCGAAGACCTCCTGGGCCTTTTCGACCAGGGTCAGCACGTCGCCCATGCCGAGGATGCGGTCGGCCATCTTTTTGGGGTGAAAGACTTCAATCTCGTCGAGTTTCTCACCCACCCCGGCGTAGTAAATCGGGCAACCGGTAATATGCCGGATCGACAGCGCGGCGCCGCCGCGCGCGTCACCGTCCAGCTTGGTCAAGATCACGCCGGACAAACCGACCTTCGCGTTGAAATCCCGTGCCTGATTTGTGGCGTCCTGGCCGATCATTGCGTCGGCAACCAGGATCACATGATCCGGCTTAACGGCGGCTTTTACCCGGACCAGCTCGTTCATCATCTCGTCGTCGATGTGAAGCCGGCCCGCCGTATCGAGGATGACCGTGTCGTGGCCTTCCTGCTCGGCTTTCTTGAGTGCGGCCCGGGCGATGGCTTCCGGTTTGTTGGTGCCCATGGTGAACACGGGCACTTCAACCTTCTCGCCGACGACCTGCAGCTGCTGGATGGCAGCCGGGCGATAGATGTCGGCGGCGACCAGCAGGGGATGCCGCTGCTGCTTTTTCAGCTTGGCGGCCAGCTTGGCCGCCGTCGTGGTCTTCCCGGAACCCTGCAGGCCGACCAGCATCAGGATCTCGCGTTTGCCGTGAGGCAATTCCAGCCCCCGGCCTTCGCCCCCGATCAGCCGAACCAGCTCTTCGTGGACAACCTGAACCACCTGTTGTCCCGGGCTGAG
>Ga0272444_10002211_pt1 | contig 18113 bp, 15 predicted proteins | sample SSMForm13_FD_201033 | JGI IMG/M metagenome (GOLD analysis project Ga0272444, IMG submission 201033) | Marine sediment archaeal communities from Little Sippewissett salt marsh, Falmouth, MA, United States - SSM-Form-13 | ecosystem: Environmental > Aquatic > Marine > Wetlands > Sediment ... | reverse complement strand
AACAGCCTGGTGCAACCCGTTTCGCTGACCGTGCGCAACGTCGGCGAGCAAAATCTGGTGATGCCTTACCTGCGTGACGATGACTTCAATCCGTGGTCGGGTTTTGCCGATCAGGTGGCGGCGATTATTGAGCCACTTGCACGTCCGCAGGATCAGGCGATTGCCCTGACCCGATGGATCAACCAGTCGTTCATGCCGGCAGGTTCGGTTACCGAAATACGGAATCCCTGGCAGATGATGTATGCCGTCGGTTTCGGCGATTGTTACGAAAGTGCTTATTTGTTGACGTTGGCCGCGCAGGCTGCCGGTTTGGAAGCGCGCATGGTCGGCCTGACCGGTCATGTCATTTCCGAAATCTATTATGAAGAGCAATGGCACGTGTTCGATCCGTTTTACGCCTATTCGTTTTACACCGACGACGGCCGCATTCCGTCTTATGAAGAAATCCGGGCGGCGGGAGATCCGGAGGAGTTTCTCACGGACAATCGTCATCCGTGGGTACATCACCAACTGACCCGTTCGGTCTGGACTCACTCGCCAAAGATAAGCAAACCCGAGCCGCCGGAGGACTGGGTACAACTGCCGATCGATTTTGTTTTACAGCCCGGCGAATCATGGTCCGTGCATCGGGTCAGGCATCGGGATTGGTACGCCGATGCGGGCGGGGGAATCGACATTCAAGTAGGAAAAGGTTTGCTGGATCTACTTGTAACAGCCGGCGAGAAACATCTGACACTGCCTTTTCCGATCACGCGGGTGTGGTTGACGGCTGATGGCGAGTTTGTCGAGGCGGAATCGGTGCAACTGACGACGGAAACCGATATCCCCCTGCCGGAATATCGCAAGTGGGAGATCGATCGCGTCGGCGGCGGACGGTTGTTGCTGCTGGATACCCGGGCGCATTCCACTTCGTTGTTTTCCTTTATGTTAAGGATCAGCGATCCGCTGCCGGACTCGACGCGTTTGGTAGTTGAAACGAATTGTGCGGCCCATTGGGTGCCGACGCCGCAACCGGGTATGACGGCCCTTCATGCCGGCTGGCGCAGCGGCGACCGCGCCGAATTCACCTTGCGCTGGCGACGAAAATAATCCTTTGTTTTCTGCGTAAAATTTGAAATCGAACCTCAGATTTTTATGGCTTCTCGACTGCACTTTATCCCGTTGCGCGTCTTGCTCGGTTAGTAAATATCGGTTTTTCCAACAGCATTTTTGATTAGGCATCAACCGAAAATCGGCGGCACGAAAAATGCAAGTTATTCTCTTAAATCATTACCTTGTCGCGTTGATGGAGCAAACCGATGGTTACAATCCGCCGCCTCGATTGGCTTGTTGCCTGCCTTTGTTTGTGTTTGGCGTTTTTCCTGGTTGCCTGTGCCGAAGAAGATGACGACGACGATAACGACCAAGCTGATGATGATGACGATGAGCAAATCGACGATGACGACACCGGCGACGATGACACCATCGACGACGACCAGCCGGTTCCTTTTGAACAAGCTTTTCAGGCGCTGATCGAGGAATACCACACCTTCAGCGGCGAACCCGGCATCGGGTTGGGCTATTTTTTCAGCGACGACCAACCCCGCGGTCTGACTGCAGGCAGCGCCGACTTGATCGAGCAAACTCCGCTTTCGCCGGAGATGTTCTACCGCGTCGGCAGCATGACCAAGCCCTTCGTCGCGACGGTCGTGCTGCAATTGGTCGACGAAGGCGTGATCGGCCTGGATGATTTGCTGATCGATTACCTGCCGGAATATCACCGTTGGGAGGGCGTCACCGTCGGCCATTTGCTCAGCATGCAGAGCGGTGTGCCGGATTATCTGTTCAGCCAGACGTTCTGGTTGATGGTCTTTATGCGACTGGGTAAGCCGATCGGTCCCAAAACCCTGATGTCTTTCGTCAAATACAAACCTTTGGAATTCGAACCCGGCACCTCCTGCAATTACGGCAACTCCAATTACGCGCTGTTGGGCATGGTCATCGAAAAGGCGACCGGCAATCCGGTCGGCGAGGAAATCGACCAGCGCGTCGTGCAGCCGCTGGGGTTAGAGTGGACGTTTCTGGATCTGGCGGGCGATCCGATTGACGATCTCGTGCACGGTTACGCCGATATCGAACTGGCCGGACCGGCTTTCGGCCTGCCTGACGACTTGACCGGCCTGTCGGTACTGATTCCGCCCGAATACATGGTTGACGAAACCCTGTTCGACGGCACCTACCTGTTCCATCCGAGTTTTTCCTACTCCGCGGGCGCCCTGGTCAGTTGCCCGGATGATCTCGTCCGTTTCATGAAGGCCCACGTCCTTGGCGAACTGGTCAGTCCGGAATCGGCGGAGCTGATGAAGACCTTCACCCCCTGCAACATGATGGGCGAAACCGTCGATTACGGCATGGGCATGATGCGCCGGCCCACACCCTACGGTTACCTGTTCGGTCACGGCGGCAAACACTTCGGCTATTCCAACGACACCTATTATTTGCCTGAGGCCGATTTCGTCTTTTCCTTTTTGCACAATTTTGTGCCCGATCAAAACGAGGGCATGATTCAGGAAATCCTCGACATCGCCTTGTCGGGAGAAGAACCGTTGACGCAGGCCTGCACCGAGCCGGAAGACTTTTTCAGCACCGGCGCGGGGCCGAATGTGCAACTACGTTTTAAAGGCGAGTTGAACAACTTGGAGTACGGTTTTTTCAAGATGGGCATTTCCCACGGCTACCTGGTCGAGGGCGAGGACTCATCCGCAGTTTACGGCATCGACGCCTGGGCCAATGTGGCCAACGGCTGGGCGGTGGTGGAATCGTACGGACCGCCGATCAACGACGGGTTCGATTGGGCCGGGGTGAAGCTGATGTTCGATCCGGCGTTGCTCGACGGTGTAACCGGGGAAGGGCTGGTTGAAATCGGCGAAGCGCAGGACGAGATGATCGGCTTTACGCTGTTGGATGTCACGCTCGATCCGGAAACCGAGTTGGCAATCAAACGTTGTGTCACCGGCGTGCCCGATTTCATGCGCACCTCGCGCATCAGCTTTTGCGAGTCCGACCAGTTGACCGTCGCGCCGGGCACCATGCTCAAGCTCTTTGTCGACCTGGCCGTCACCCGCGATGAAGCCGACATCGAAGCCTATCTCGACGCGGCGGGGCGCTCGCGCTGCGAATGCAAAAACGAAGATGACCAGTGGGAACCCTGCGACCCCTGACCTTCGCACCTTTTACTTGAATTTCTCCGACACTCGCGCTAAAAACGGACTTCCATTTGGAAGTGGCACGGTAACTGGTGTGCCGCCCGGGCTTCAAACCCGGTGAGGGTCGCTAATCCCGGCCCTGGTGGGTTCGATTCCCATCCACTTCCGCCATTTTTTTTAGTGGAACTCAAGTGCTTACCGGGCTGGCGGAGCAATGGTCCGCAATCGGAACGTTGCGTGACCTTTGATGTGGAGAAACCGACTCGCACGACGTTTTCTGTACGCGCCGGTTGCTCTTCGATAAATAAGAATAGCTGGCGAAGTTTTCAGAGAATGTTATAAACAGTAAACAAAGCGGACTTGGCTTGCTTTGTGCCGCCGAACATTCCGGCGGCAACGACAAGTCAATCGAAGTCGGAGCGTTTATCCGTTTTCAAGCGATCGATATGAAATCAAGGAGAACGTCAATGAAGGAAAAATCGCACACTATTCGGCGGAGTTTGTTCGCGGTCGCTCTGCCCTTGATGGCCGTGTTGCTGCTGGCAGGCAATGTTTTGGCCCACGGAGTCCACCGACCGCATCTGTTCGTGAAAGTGAGAAACAACGTCGTGCACGTTTTGGCCTACGAGCAGACGGGCTTGCCGATGGTCGATGCCCACGTGTGGGTCTACGACACCAATGGCGAACTGCTTCTGGAAGGGAAAACCAATTGCAATGGTGAGTTCAAGTTCCCACCGCCGGTCCGGGCGCCGATGACGATCGTGGTGCGTAACCATGAGGGAGTGCGACTGACTTATGAACTGACCTACAAAAACAAGCGACCGAGACGCTTGCCACCGGTCGAACCGGCCGCGACGCCGACGCCGGAACCGACTCCCGAGCCGACACCCGAGCCGACTCCGGAACCCACACCGGAACCGACTCCGGAGCCGACAACCGATTGATATCAAGGAAAAGATAATTTCCGGTCTATAGGAAGTGTAGTTGCGGTCATCCCGCATGTCGTTGAAGGAAACCTCAACATTTATTCAATCAAAAATTGCCTGCCTTTCTTAATTTGCAAAATAGAACGGTTGACTTATAAGTGATAAATAGATACAAGTATTTATTAAAGCAAGGAATTTGACGAAATCGTGGAGTTGAGGGAAGTTCTTTTAGGGGAGGCAAAGCCCAATACATCCTGCGGAAAGAAGCGTTTTGCAGCCTGAGGCAGCAACACTGGATTTTACGTGAAGAGGAGTTGTTCCATTCACGTTGGACCGGAACAGTAATAAGATCGCAGCTTTTCTATTCGATGGTAACCAAATGTTAATAGAACTCCTGCTGTCTTGTTGCTTTCAGTTTGTCCAACCCTGCCGAGGAGGGTAGTAATGAGAACCATTAGTAATTTCATTCTATTTTTGGTGTTTGTTGCCGTCGGTTTGGTGTTGATGGCTCCCGATTGCGATGACGACGACGACGACAACGACAACGGCGGCTCTTCCTTCTGCGAGCAGATTTTATCTGCGACCGAAGAATGTGATCACTGGTTTGATCACTATGTGAACGGTGAATTTGTCGATTACACCTGGGACGAAATGATGGCTTTGTGCGAGGGGGATTGGGCCGATTACTTTCAATGCAGCGAAGCCAACCGCCAGGCAACCGACAATTGCCAGGATTGGTATGAGCAGGACCTTAACGAATGCGAAGACGATCAATGGGATGACGGCTCGATGGAAGATTGCAAAGCCACCGTCGATAAAATCCTCTTCTATTGCGGAGATATGATTACCGACGCAGATGCTTTCCTGATTCAGGTGTGCGAGGTGTATGGCGACCCCGAGTGTCTCGAATGGTGCTGGGAAAATCGTACCGGCTGCACGGACGCGTTGAATTGTTACGCAAACGATGAATGTTTCACGGACGATGATGACGACGACAACGACGATAATGGCGACGATGATAATGACGACGATGTCTGTGACGAAGAAGCCAGGGACGCCTGCTATATCGAGTCGAACGAGGATTTTGCGGATTGCCTGGCGGAGTGCGATATAGATTATCCGGAAGTTCCGGCGACGTGCGAACGGGCAGCCTGCGGAAACGATTGCGTCGCTGTCAGCGATTGGGATAAAGCCGACTGTGCCGTGGATAACCATTGCGAGGAAGCCGGCTACCACTCCATCGACTATTGGAATTGTCACGCCGATTGTTACGACGAGCTGGCCGAATGCCAGTGGGACGGACCGCCTTGCAATGATTGTGAGAACGAAACAGGTTTCGGTTCATGTCGCATGGCTTGCGATATGATTGATCAAAAATAGTAAGCGGTCACAAACAAGTCGGGAGCGGGAATAGAGATATTGTGCGGTATTAAGCGTAGAGATCGACGCTTATACATTCCTATCTTTGTATTCATCGAGCTTGAAGATAGCTTTCAGGGCCAGAAAACCGACATTCATTTTTGATTAAAAAGCCCTTGACGCTCGATCATTCGCCTTCGAGAAGCTGACGATCTGCGGCGGTGAGGGGGAACGCTATTTTCCGGCCTTCGCGGCTTGAAAGATAAGCGGCCAGCACCGCTTCGACGGCCAGGCGGCCGTCCTCGCCGGTTGGCGCCCAAGCCTCTGGAAAGCCCGCTTCATCTAATCCATGGTCCGCTAATCTCGCCACAAAGAGATCGGTTTGCCTTCGGTACGAGCGGTTTCTCCGGCCGCCGGGCACGCGAATGCGCGAACGGCGGTCCAGGATGATGTTTCGCATGCGGTAGCGGTATAGGCGCACATGACCCTGGGTGTATTCATGCGGAGCCTCGAAGTACAGCGACCCGCGTGTTCCGTGGATGGCGCCGGTCTCGTGGCCGTATGGCCGTGACATGACGTTTTGTGTCCGCTCGATGTGTCCGAGCGCGCCCGATTTGAATCTCACCGTGCAAAGCGCGTGGTCCTCGTGTACGCGCGAGGGAAAAACGCGTTTCATCTCCGCCGAAACGAGATCGAAATCGCCCAACAGGAAACGGAAAAGGTCCAAGTAATGCGGGCCGTGATCGATGAAATCGCCGCCGCCGGCACGCGGGTCAGTGAGCCGCCAGGCTCCCCAGTCTTTCATAACGTCTAAACCATGTCGGGAGAGAAAGCCGAGGGTTTTCTTAATCCATGACGTTTCCAGATCCGGAATGTAGTGGTTCCAATCAACGCTGATTTGAAAAACCTCGCCTAGTTCTCCAGCCTCAATCATCTCGCGCGCCCGTTGAAACGCTGGATGGAACCGCTTCTGAAGCGCAACCTGAAGCGTCACGCCGGCCTTCGCGCAAGCCTCGATCATTCGCTCGCAATCGGCCAGACTGGTCGCCAATGGCTTCTCGCACAGTACGTGCAGCCCCCGTTCGGCAGCTTCGATGACCTGTGCCGCGTGCGCCCAATTGGGCGAGCATACGACAACCGCGTCAACAAGCCCGTTTCGCAGCAGGTCCGATGGATCGCGGAAGGTGTGCGGCACGCGGTATTTGCGTTGCGCGGCCGCGAGGTATTTCTCGTCCGGGTCGGCCACGGCAGTGATGACGCTGTTTGGGTTTGCCGTAAAATGAGGCAGGTGTGCGATGCGTGCAATTTTACCGCAGCCGATTACGCCGATACGAACGGGCTTCACCATTGTCCGCCTTTCCCGAAAGGATCATCCGCCGGCGTCAGACGCCGCAAGCATTGCCCAATCGAACACCGGGTTGTTGTGCGATTCTTACTCTAAAGTCGAAAAACGATTCTTTATTAGAGAGACTAGCGACGTCGCCGTCAACGTCAAGACCAATGCATTCGCTGTGTAAAAGTTGGAGGGATAGCATACTCATCTATCCCGCTAGAAATTCCAAAATAACTATAAGGATTTACTGAAGGCTTTCCAACTTATAGATTTCCATCTTTGTATTCATCGAGTTTGAAGATGGCTTTCAGGGCCAGAAAACCGATGCAGCAGAAGATGTTCATTTCGAAACAGACCCGGGTGATGAAGTGAAGCAGATCAAACTGGGCAACGTCGCGGATTCCGAATAGCAGCAACGACCCTTCGAAATGAAGATCGATTAAAAAACCGATCAGGACCATGCGAAGCAGCAGTTTTTTGTAGCCGATCAGCCAGATGACCGCCGCCAGCGCGACGAACAACACCGGCTCCACATACGCCGTCGCCGTGGGGGCGTCACGCCAGACCGTCATGCCCCCATCGAACAAACCGTAATGGATCATGGCCAACGGCAATCCGACAAACAAAAAGGCATTGGCCGCAATCACGAACCGGCGCGTGTAGACGCCTTTGAGCCAGTGTACGGTGTCGATATAGACGATGGCGCATAAGAAGCCGTTGGTGACCCAGGCCAGGGCTAGAATCGCCGCAACCCGGTGAAGGAGAAGGTCGCTGGAAAAATGCCGCGTACCGGAAACGACGATGATGATTTCCAGCACGATATTGACCAGACCGCCGACGTTGAAAATCAGCAACGGTTTCCAGTGGCGCGTGGCAGCCAGGTAGAGGTTGAAAAGCACCGCCAGAGTAATCAGCAGCGTCAGGTAGTCGAAACTCATGCGACGGGCAACTTCAACCGTTTCCATCCGCAACCCCACTGATTCGTTGATGATCGACACCGTATCTCGAAATCACAAGGCAGTCAAAATTCCTTCGGGTATGTAAGCAGGTATAGGATCCAAGGTAAAAGCGCATGCCCAAAGATCGGAAAAGTTCCGGGGATCACATCGTTTGCCAATGGTTACATCAGCAATGTTTGTATTTTGTTATGTATTTCAAGGTATTAAGCAGGCAATAAATCACAGCAAGACTATTTACAATCCGTAGCACAGAACTTATAATCGTAACACAATGTCGATCACCTTGATCGACATTCAACGTAAATACGAACACCGGACGACAGTACTTGCCAAGTTGGCCCACGATACGAAGTTCATTACCTGAACTTGCCGAACGACATCTTGCTGCGAGGGTTATCTGTTGAATACGAGTTACGATTCCATTCAGAAAACCTACCGTTCGCATGTGCGTCACAAGGCGTTGTGGATCGGCGTTTTGCTTATCGGGTTGGTTTTGCTATCCGCTTATGCCATGACGATGGGAGCCTATGCTCTTTCCGCGCGAGAATTGCTGGCCGCGGTGATCGGCCAGGCCGATGAAGCTTCAAAGGTTGTGCTCGTCAATATACGTCTACCCCGGATTGTCGCCGCCCTTATCTGCGGCTGGGGATTGTCTCTGGCCGGACTTGTGATCCAATCATTGTTGAAAAACCCCCTAGGTTCTCCGTCCACTTTGGGCATCAGCCAAGGGGCGGCATTTGGGGCGTCGCTTTCCATCGTGGTTTTCGGCTCCCGAGTCTTTTCGGTGACGGCTTTCGCTTTCGGTGGCGCTATTGGAGCGACGGTGATCATTCTGGTCTTGGCCCGACTCAAGCGATTATCGCCCGAAGCGATCATTTTGGCGGGAGTCGCCTTGGCTTCGTTGTTCGCCTCGGCAACGATTCTTTTGCAATACCTGGCTACGGAAACCGAATTGGCGATGGTGGTTTTCTGGACCTTCGGGGATGTGGCGCGTTCGAATTGGCGTGAGATCTTCTTGCTCACCACCGTTGTGATTTTGGCCACCGGAGTTCTCTACCTGCTTCGATGGGATCTTAACGTCATGGCGACCGGCGAAAGCACCGCCCAAGGATTGGGTGTGGATGTTCAGAAGATCCGAATTCTGGGCATGGTGCTGGCTTCTACGGTAGCCGCATTGGCAACGGCGTTTCACGGGGTCATTGCTTTTGTGGGATTGATCGCTCCTCACATCGCGCGCCGCACGGTTGGCGACAACCACGGTTTGTTGCTCCCGTTTTCGGCAGTGGTGGGCGCGGCGCTACTGTTGGCGGCCGACACGATAGGCCGTGTGCTGATCGGTTCGGGCGCATTGCCCGTCGGGGTGATTACCTCTTTTTTGGGCGCACCGATGTTTCTCTACTTGCTGATGCGAGGGTATAAGTGAAGCTACGTGTTGCCGATGTCACCTTTTCCTACGATAGCCATCCCGTGCTGGCGAATATCAGCTTTTCTCTTGCGCAAGGGAGAGTCCTGGCCGTGCTGGGTATGAACGGCGCCGGCAAATCGACCTTGCTCAAATGCATGAACGGAGTGTTACGACCACAAGGCGGCGCGGTTTTGGTGGACAATGTTGACCTGTTGCGCTTGTCACCCCGCTCCGTGGCGCGCCGTATCGGATATGTTCCGCAGCGTCACCCGGAAACCGGCATGACGGTTTTTGAAACGGTGTTGATGGGGCGTAGACCGCACATTCAATGGTCGATGGGAGATCGGGACTACGAGTTGGCCGAGAAAACAATACACGATTTGGGTTTGTCCCATTTGTCGATGCGACGCGTGACGCAGCTAAGTGGCGGCGAATTGCAAAAGGTGGTCATCGCCCGCGCATTGGCGCAGTCACCGGAAGTGTTGTTGCTTGACGAACCAACCAGCAATCTGGATTTGAAAAATCAACTGGAAGTGATGGGTTTATTGCAGCGTATTGTGGAAACACAGAATCTATCGGCGGTGGTGGCGGTTCACGACCTGAACATGGCAGTGCGTTTCGCCGATGATTTATTGTTTTTGAAAGACCATCGTATTCATGCAGTTTGCGACGCTGCCGAATTGTCTGCCCAAACCATTCAGCAGGTATACGATGTCGAAGTCGAACTGCACCGTATTGGTAAACAGATGATCGTTGTGCCTCAGACGAACAGGAGAAACTCTTGAAGCAATTCACTATTTTTCTGACTTTTTTGTTGTTGGTTGCCGCTTTCGCCATTGCTGCCGTCAACGCCGAGCCGGCTTCGCAAACGATTGTCGACATGGCCGGGCGGAGCGTGGAAGTCCCTCAAAATCCGAACCGGATTGTCGGTCTCGGTCCGGGTGCTTTGCGGCTGATCGTGTATCTGCAGGCGGCTGAAAAGGTTGTCGGCATTGAAGACATGGAAACACGCAACCCCGGCGGGCGACCCTACTGGTTGGCGCATCCGGAACTGGCCGAATTGCCGAGTGTCGGCCCGGGCGGCCCGGCAAGCATCAATAAAAAACCTGATCTGGAATCCGTGCTGGCGGCTAAACCGGATCTGTTGTTTATCACCTATATGGATGCCGAACGCGCCGACGAAGTGCAGCGGCTTTTGCAAATTCCGGTGGTCGTTTTAAGTTACGGAACCTTCGCCACCTTCGATGAAACAGTATACGACGCCCTGCGCCTGGTAGGAAAAATTCTTGACCGGAAACAACGAGCCGAAAAGGTCATCTCATTCATCGAGCACCATCGCGCCGACCTGAAAAAACGCACCGCATCGACGCCGGCCGAGCAGAAGCCCAGCGTGTATGTCGGTGGTCTCGGGTATCGCGGCGCCCATGGGATCCAAAGCACAAAAAATCAATACACGCCATTTTTATGGACTTCGGCCAACAATGTCGCCGCAACGATGGAAGCAAGCGTCGACAGTCATGTTTTTGTCAGTAAGGAGCAACTCCTGGTGTTCAATCCGGATATCATTTTCCTTGACGGAACCGGTCTGGCACTGATTCGCCAGGACTACCGTAAAAACACGGAATACTATCAAGCGCTAAAAGCCTTTAAAAACAAACGAGTCTATACATTGTTGCCATACAATTTTTATACGACCAACATTGGTACTGCCTTAGCCGACGCTTATGCGGTCGGGAAGATTCTGGCTCCCCAATTTTTCGAAGACATCGATCCCGAAAAGATGGCGGATACAATATACACAGAGTTGGTCGGGGCGCCGGTTTACAAACAAATGAAAAAGGACTTTTCCGGCATCGGTAAAAAACCTACTTTTCTAATCAGTGAAAATCACTAATATATAGCGCATCTTGGAATGAAGGAGCCGGATGTGCATTGGTTTGTAGCGAAAATACCTTCGATATCGCTCCGACGTTGTATTCGTTGTTTGCTGGTCAGCATGCTGTTTCTGTCGCTGGCAACCGTCGCGGAATCTCATTCCGGTCATGGTGTTCATAACCAACTGGTAACCTTGCAGTTGTCGGGCGATCGCATTGTCGTGGACTATAGCATCGAAGCGATCGTCACCGGCGAACAGCAGCCGGAACACGACCACGACGGCATGACAGCGGATGATCAAGCAGGCGTGATTCTAGGTTTGCAGCGTCTGCGATTAAATGATCAAGAACTCACGTTGCGTTACACGGGACAAGAGACGAACGGCCACACGACGGTGTTTCGCTACGATACGGGACCCGCAGCGATACAACCCGGCCAATACCAACTCGATTACCTGACAAAATACGGACTGTTCGCCCAGAAAGTTCAATTCCGCCAACAGGCAAACGCCGGCAGTCAATTCTTGACGGAGCCGACGATCGATAAAAACATTCACTTCACTGCCCGTATTTCGCTTAGCGGACAAGCAACGGCCATGGACCTCGACACTCAACAAGTCACCTCTCAAACCGGTCGGTGGGCGGGGCTGGTATACAAAATCCGACACGGACAAGGTTTCGCTTTTTGGCTTTCGGTTTTGGGTTTGAGTTTTTTCTTCGGCATGTTGCATGCCCTGGGTCCCGGTCACGGTAAAAGCCTGGCCGCCGCTTACCTGGTGAACCGGCAAGGGGTTTCCCACGCGCTATTGTTCGCCGGGTCGACTACGCTCACCCATACGTCGTTGGCTTTTTTGCTGGCCTTTTTGGCCTATCTGTTGGGCGACAGCTTCAGCCAACCGGGGGTGATGAACTGGATGCAACTGGGCGCCAGTGTACTGATGATCTCCATCGGTGGGTGGTTGTTTTTCATCAACTTAACCGGTCGGCATATTCACCTTTTTGGCGGACACGATCACCACCACGGGCACGACCACGATCACGAACACGGGCACGATCATGACCACGATCACGACCACGATCACGACCACGATCATGGGCACGATCATGGGCACGCCCACACCCACGTACACCCGCCGGCTAAGCTCGTCGGCAAGACAGCGAAAATGACGATCATCGGAACCGCCCACACGCCCTATCGCGATCAAGCGCCTTATCAACCGGCCGGGGCGGGCGATGCGGCAAAAGACGAGTTTTGGATCGAATTGGCTCCATCATTTGCTCATGGCCTCGACGAGCTTGATACCTTTTCCCATATTTATGTCTTTTCATATCTGAACCGTTCGCAGGGATATGAATTGACGGTTCGGCCGCCTTGGTCCGAAGAAGGAAAGCAAGTCGGTTTATTTGCCACCCGGGCTCCAAACCGGCCAAGCCCCATCGGCCTGACCCGCGCCCGCCTTTTGCGTGTCGAGGGCAATCGCCTTGTCACCGGACCCTTGGATCTTTTTGACGGCACGCCGGTATTGGACGTTAAACCATTTGTTCACTCTCTGGACAGTGGTGCCGGCGAAGGCGAAACGGAGGCGGCTTCGACCGAAGTGGGCAACGACGGTTGGTTGGAGGGCAGCGATCATCTGGAGTTGCATCGACGCGGCATTCCTCATGAACATCCGGGGCATGCACATTCCCACGATCACAGCGCCGATGATTCGGACGGTTCGCGCTTGCGTAGCGTTCTGCTCGGAATGGCCGGCGGCGCCGTGCCCTGTCCGGAAGCTCTGGTGATTCTTTTTGTCGCCATGGGCGCCGGACGCATTGCAGGCGGACTGGCTATGGTCACCGCGTTTTCTTTGGGCTTGGCGCTTGTCTTGTTTATCGTGGGTCTGGCGGTAATGAACATCAATTCTGTTCTGACCCGCGTGTTCCACCGTGATACAAGTCGCGTTGCCAGAGTCATTGCTGTCTTCTCGGCAACGGCCATTATTATCATCGGCAGCCTGTTCGCCTACACGGCGATCCAAGCCATGTAGCTTTCCGTAACCTACCGAAATTACGCTGTGTCCTTAGCAGATCGTCGACCGGGCCTTACCATCCACGGCGTCCCCGGCCGCGTCCTTGACCGCCGCCGCGACCTTGACCCCGGCCGCCGCGTTGACCGCGTCCCATGCCGCGGCCTTGCCCGCGTCCGCCGCCGCCCGAGCCGTTGAAGAAGTTGACGATCCGCTCGACGAATCCCCCTTGGCGAGGCGGGTTGAAATCGGGTTGTTCGGCGGGCCGATGCAACGGTGGCGGGGGTGGCGTCGGTTGTGCAACGGGCGAGGGGGAAGCGACGTTCGCCTCTTCCATGGTCAGCGCTCCATTGGGGCATTCGGCGACGCACGAGCCGCAATGAATGCAGGTTTCGTGATCGATTACGGCGACCTGCTCGATGGTAATGGCATCGACCGGGCAGATATCGACGCAGATGGCGCACCCGGTGCATTTGTTCGCATCAACATTCACAGTCATGACGAGATCTCCTTGGTTCCGATTGTCGGCGTTATCCGACCTGACTCGGACAGGCGTTGGAAAATTTAGCGACCAGCACGACGGCGTCGTTTTCGGCGGCTTGCGCGAAACAGCGGGACAACACGCGGAAGACTTCGTCGTTTTCACCGGAAACGATTGTGCTCATCGTGCCGGGTTCAATCCTAACGCCTGTTTGGTTAAGGTTTTCGATGAATCGGTTGATCAACTCGTTCGGTGAGTCGGTCTGCAACGGATAAAAGCTCACTTCGGCTTGTATGTTCATAAGTTCACCCTGACGGCGATGAAAGCGCCGGTGGTTTGGTTGAGCTGGTTTTGCGCATCGTCGGCGAATGCGGCCTGGTTCGGTGGCAGTTCCAGCGATGATGGGAAAGCGCATTGCTTGAGGGTGACGCTCCCGTAGGGCGCCAGCATCTCGCGCAATTCGTCGGACGAAAAAAAGCGGGCGTTTGCGAACGGACCTTCCGCCTGCTTTTGTCGCATGATGTTCAACGGACAGTGGCTGTTGAGGATCCCGAAAAACAGGCGGCCACCGGGTTTGGTGCAGCGGACCAGTTCCCGAACGGCTTGTTCGGGGTCGCGGGTGAATTCAAGCGACGTAATCGCCGCGGCATCGTCGAAGCTGTCGTCGTCGAAGGGCAACCGATGGGCGTCGGCCACACGGAACTCGGCCTGCGGAACATTTTTCGCACGGGCGACGTCCACCATGTTCTGCGCGACGTCTACCCCGGTAACGCGGTAGCCCAACCGGCTGAAAAACAGGCTCCACCAACCGGTGCCCATGCCCATTTCAAGCAGGTGCCGCCCGGCATCGACCCGGCCGATCAGCTTTTGCATCGCCCGCTTTTCCAGCAGGTCGTACAACTGCCCTTCGGCGCTTTCGTACCAGGCGTCATAGGCATCGGCGACTTGACCGAAATCGAACACCGACGGATTCGGCTTTTGATCAGACATGATCGCGGACCTCGTCTTCGACGTACACCAGCAGCAAGCCGCCGCCGACGCAGATGCAGGCTTCGTCGGCCTGCAGCACGTTGCTGATGCCGCGCGTGCCCGGTAGCAAGTCCTGGCTGATCAGTGCGTAGGCCAACCCGGAAGTCGTCACGCGTTCGGTTATCGGAAAGGGAATCAATGAAACGATGGCGCCCGGTTTGCCGTGGATGACGTATTCCTTTTGGCGATCCACCACGGCCAGCGTCGCCTCGCGGGTTCGGATGACAAGTCGTCCGGGAAATTTTGTCAGCAGGCTCACGTTGCCCATGAAATGATCCAACCGTCCACCGGCGGCGCCGTATAAAACGACTTCATCGCAACCGCGTTCGAGGGCCAATTCGACGGCCAACTCGCCATCGGTTTTGTCTTTGGCTTCGGGAAAGCGCAGTTGTTCGACGTCGTTGTCGGGTGTGGCGAGGTCGATCGAATCCATGTCACCGATGATCACCTGCGGCGTCAGGTTCATTTTGCGCAGGTGCCGGGCACCGCCGTCGGCGGCGATCAGCAGATCGCAGTCGGCGATTTGCGCTTTGGCCCAAGCGTAATCGCGGATTTCGCCGTTGCAGACAACACACCCTTTCATGACAGTCTCCCGCTTTTTTTATGCTTGCTGCGGCGGCAGCGACAACGAGCAGGCATCGGGCCGCGCGCCGAACAATTTGGTGCCGATGCGCACGATGTTCGCCCCTTCTTCGATGGCTTGTGTGTAGGTGTTGCTCATGCCCATCGAGAGGAATTTCATTTCGATGCGCGGATCGTTTTCCGCCGCCAGTTGATCGAATATTTTTTTCGTCAGTTGAAAGTACGGGCGGGCTTGTTCCGGATCGCCGAAGCGCGGGCCCATCGTCATCAAGCCTTGCAGTTTGAGTTGCGGCAATTCGGCGATTTGCTCGGCGAGTTGTTTGGCCTGGTCCGGCGGCAATCCGGTTTTGTTCGATTCCTCCCCGCTGTTGATTTCGATCAGCACCGGCATGACCTTGCCGATGTCGGCGCAGTGGCGATTGACCGCGTTAGCCAGGCGCAACGAATCGATGGTTTCGATCATGTCGAACAACGCGGCCGCTTTTTTGGCTTTGTTACGTTGCAGGTGGCCGATCAAATGCCATTGAACCGGGTGGGGCGCCTGCGTGGCTTCCCACTCGCGCAGTTCATTGCGGATTGCTTCGGCTTCCTGCACGTAGTTGTAACCGACGGCGGTGAGACCGGCGTTGATCGCGGCTTGCACTTCATCGGCGCTGCGCGTTTTGGCCGCAGCCACCAATAGCACGTGCGGCGGCAGCGAAGCGATGATGGTTTTCACCGATTGTTCCGGATTGATTTCCGACATGACTCATCCTCCGAAGGACAACGACGACGCGCCACGTTTTATTTGTTGTCTTCTTCCAATTGCTTCAGACGCGATAGGATCTGGTCCATTTGTTGTTGCAGCGCTTCGGCCTGTTCCCGCAGCGCAGCCGCTTCGTCTTTTTTATCGGCCGGCTTCGGTGAAGCTGCAGGGGCAGGGGGCGCCGGTTGGCCTTGTCCCATGCCGCGTCCCTGGCCCATACCCATGCCGCGTCCCTGGCCCATGCCCATGCCGCGACCTTGGCCCATACCCATGCCGCGACCCTGACCCATGCCCATGCCGCGACCGCCGCCGCCCATGCCGAAATGGCTTTGTACGTTGGCTGCCGAAGAAGCAGCCAAGTCGCCGGACTTGAATTGTTCGACGGCTTGCCGCACCGGGCCGCTGACGCCGGTGACGACCTGGATGCCGGCTGCGCCGAAGGTCTGAAAGGCGTTCGGCCCGCAGTTGCCGGTGAGCACGGTCGACACGTCGTTGTTGGCCAGCAGTTGCGCCGATTGAATCCCCGCGCCGCCGCCGAGGGCGGTGTTCGGGTTTTCAATCGCTTCGAAAGCGAGCGAATCCGTGTCGATGATTAAAAAGTAGGCGCATCGTCCGAAACGTGTTTCGACCTGGTCGTCGAGCGTCGGTCCGGTAGCGGTTACGGCGATTTTCATATTCTCGATCTCCTTTCTTAGAGCTTTTGCTTCAGCTTCTCATTCAAGTCGAGCAGAGCTTTGTAGGCTGGTCCTTTGCCGTGTTCGATGACGGTGCGGCCGGCCATTAACGCGTCGTTGACATTGCGGTCGAAGGGGATTTTACCGATCACTTTCGACCCCATCTCTTCGGCGATGGTTTCGATGCGCTGAGCCTGCTCGTCGTTGAGATCGGCCTTGTTGATAACCACGCGCGTGGGAATGCCGAAGTGGGCGGCAAGTTGCAGCACGCGCTGCATATCGTGTACGCCCGAGACAGTAGGTTCGGTGACGATCAGAACGCGGTCGGCCCCGCTGACCGAAGCGATGACCGGGCAGCCGGTTCCCGGAGGTCCGTCGCCCAGAATCGATTCCATTTTCAGATCGCGCGCCAGGTCACCGGCGGCGGTGCGTACCTGGGTGACCAGGCGACCGGAATTTTCCTCGGCGATGCCCAGCCGCGCATGTGCCATCGGGCCGTGGTCGGTGCTTGAGATGTACCAGCGGCCGACGACGCTCGGCTCAGTGGTGATGGCGTCGAAGGTGCAAATGTGCTGGCACAAACCGCAGCCTTCGCAGGCCAGGTCGTCGATGCGGTAGGTCTGCACACTTTTTTCGTTGACGGGGCCGTCGTCGCGAATCGCATCGAAGTGACAGGCGTCGGCGCACAAGCCGCAACCGGTGCACAGCGCCGGGTCGATGGTGGAGGATTGCCCACCGGAAAAATCGTGAGCTTCCCGCACCGCCGGGGCCAACAGCAGGTGCAGGTCGGCGGCGTCGACGTCGTTGTCGGCCAACACCTTATTTTCGGTCAGGATGGCCAACGAAGCGACCACGGTGGTTTTGCCCGATCCGCCCTTGCCGCTGATGATCGTCATTTCTTTGTAGTTGGATGCGTTGCCGGAAACGAACGGCGCCGGTGTGTCCGCTTCGACGATGAAGTCTTTCTCTTCGGGCGGCGGTGGGGGCTGCGTGCCCTGCAACTCGCGAATGGCCGCGAAAATGTTCAGCAGGTTGTCGGCGAATTCCGGAAACACATGCGTCAAAATCTGCCCGCCGGAGTAAGCCTGCGCGTATTCGCGGCGGAAGGGGATCCGCCCGATGATGGGCACGCCGATGCTTTCGGCGTAATCGGCGATGATCTGGTCGACACCGTCCGAGCGGTTGATCACGATGCCCGTCGGTGCCTTCCGCAGCAGGGTAAGGCCTACGGCCAGTTTCAGGTCGTGCAACCCGAAGGGCGTCGGTTCGGTGACCAACACTGCAACGTCGGAATCGGTGACGGCCTCCACCACAGGGCAGGCGGTGCCGGGCGAGGCATCGATGATGTTGATCGCGTCCGGTTCACAAAAGGTCTTGACCTGCCGCACCACTTTCGGCGCCAAGGCCTCGGCAATGTTGAGCAGACCGTGTGCGAAGGGAAACGGTTGATTTTCCGGTGCGGCCATGAAGTAGCCGATGGGAACCGGCTTTTCGCTCAGCGCTTGTTCCGGACAAACGTGGGAACACACACCGCATGAGTGGCAGAGTTCGT
>Ga0272444_10002210_pt1 | contig 18114 bp, 8 predicted proteins | sample SSMForm13_FD_201033 | JGI IMG/M metagenome (GOLD analysis project Ga0272444, IMG submission 201033) | Marine sediment archaeal communities from Little Sippewissett salt marsh, Falmouth, MA, United States - SSM-Form-13 | ecosystem: Environmental > Aquatic > Marine > Wetlands > Sediment ... | reverse complement strand
AGGTAGCCGTGACCTCTTGGGCCGATGCCGGCATCGTCAACGTAGTCGAAGAAGACGTGACGCTGGCGATTCCGGATGTGTCGCCGACCCACCTGTCGAAGTCCTGGCCGGACGGAGCCGCGTCGGCGTCGATGTCCGCAATCGCGTCCTCGGCGTAGTCGCCGTCGCCAGTGCCCGAATTTACGGTAAGCGTGTAGGTAGCGGCGCCGGAGGTCACCAACTCGATCTTATCCATGACCATTTCCTCGCCGTCATTGGTGTACCTGGTGACATTGACGAGGCTGTAGCTGCCTTCAGTGCCGGAAGTGAAGGTGTAGGTTGTCGTCCCGCTGCTCTCGGCAGCGCACTGAAGTTGTGTCATATCGTACCAGGTGCCGGACGTCCCGCCGCTGTAGTAGTCCGGATCGTCAAAACTGATCTTAGGCGTGAAGGTATAGGAAGAACTCGCATGCCCGTTGTACCAGGTGACCTGGATCACGTCCCCTTCGGAGAAGCTCTCGCTCGATCCGTCCACACAGCCGGACTGACCGGTGCCCGTCCAGCCTCCCGAAAGTCCGTCAGGCCCGTCTGAGGTGTAGGTTGTGTATGTGCCCAGGTAAACGCCGTCCCAGTCGCTGAAGTCGAAGACGTTGTTTCCCGCCGAGTCTCCCCAGTTGACTATCGTCGTGGTGACAGTGCCGGATGCTGCATCCTCGTAGGTGGCGGTGATCTCGGCGTTGGCGTAAGGCATGGTGAGGGTCGTGTCGGCAGTGGTCACGCTGGCAATGCCGGACGTGTCGCCGATCCACTCGGCGAATTGCTTGCCGGAAGCGGCAGCATCGGCGTCGATGTCGGCGATCGCACCGACCACGTAGCTACCGTCACCTGTGCCGCTGTTGACCGTTAGCGTCCAGGTCTTGTCGGTATAGGTGGCTGTCACTTCCTGATTGCTCGCGGGCATGGTCAGTGTGGTTGGAGAACTGGTCACGCTGGCAATGCCCGAGGTGTCGCCAATCCATTCGTCGAAGTCTTGCCCGGAGGGCGCAGTGTCCGCTGTTATGGTGGGAGTGGCGCCCTGGCTGTAGGTCCCGCTTCCAGAGCCACTGTTGACCGTAAGTGAATACTCTGTGCCACCGATCTGGTATCCGGAAGACGGTGTTCCGTCCTCATCGATCACATAGAGATAATTGTTCGCAAATTGGCTCAGTGAGCCCTGGTTGAGAGTTACAGTGATGGAGGAACTGGACCACGCAGAGGGTATCTGCATTTCACGGTGTTTGCAGTTGGCGTAGGTGGAGGCGTCTCCGATTTCCACGCGGGACCAGTACTTGTCCAGGTAGATGTCGTCCCAGTAAGTCTTCGCATGCCAAGCGGAATTTACGAGCAGATACCCCGCAGCGAAGTTGTCAACCCAGCCTTGGTCGTCGTTGTCGCGCGTCGTTACGCCTGTCTGGGAGCCCTTCCATATTGTACCCGAGCTGAGCGGAGTGCAGGAAACGTATAGATGGCCTTCCCCATCATCCTCGTTCAGGGCAGTGGAGTCTTTGTACTCCATGGCCAGATTCATCCAGTACCCCTCTTTCCTGCTGCCCGTAGGTCCCCACACGCTGATAGCGCTGGCCACCGTGCATGGCCAGTATGTGATGGTCTCGTCATCGTTGGTCCAGGGGTTGCAACTGAAGCCAGGGCGGCAATCATGGTCCACGTCTTCCTTGATCCGGAAGAGCTTGAACTGCCAGCCAGTGCCGCCGCCTGTTCCGTCTTCAAGGTCGAGATAGACCCACAGATTCACATAAGCCTTCCCCGTATCGATGAAACCTATATTGTCTTTGTAGAAGCTCCTTGTCTGGTCGCCTTCATAGTTAATCCCCTCCCACCGGACATGGAGATCCGAGTTAGCGTGCCTTGTGCTGATGTCGTCCTCGTCGTCGAAGAGGGTATGAGTCCGCGAAAACGTTGTCTCACAGGACCAGTATCCGGTGGTGGTGATGTCTGTTCCGTCAACGCCGTCCTCGAAGGTCTCCCACTTGATGGGCGCGGCTGTGGATTTCGTTCCGAACCCGCTGCCGGAGATCGTCACCGAGTTTCCGTGGGAAAACGTGCCTGAAGTGGATGTCACCGATGGTTGTGCCTTGGCCATCTGCACTGTGCAGATCAGCAGCACGACCACACATAGAGATAGAAACTGGTTAGTGTGCTTCACGTGTCCGGTCTCCTTTCCGCCCGTAGATGGGGCTGGTCGCTAAGGAAGTATGATGTGTAGAACTAGACAAGTGCGATACTAGCCGTGGGCATTCCGCTGAACAGCGTCACATTGTTGGTTTGATCAATGATCAATAATCTGGGAAAATTGCGGTCCTACGACCCACTCGAGTTACAGGGCTTGTGTGCTGCCCGTTTCACATTGCTGGATTGCCTTCCTCCAGGTGGCAAAGGATCACATCAGTCCAGGCCGGGCATCCGGTTTGGCCTGTCGAATGGAAGGCCGATCATGCGCGCGGTCTGGACAAGAGGTCCACAAATGCCTCGCAATGAAGACATCCAGTCGGTTGCCAGGGCCATGGATATCCTGGAACTGGCGGGTAACTCACCCAAGGGGTTGGCTCTTTGGGAGATTGAACACGCCACCGGCCTGAGCAAGGCAGCCGCGATGAGAATCGTCAGAACGATGGTTCATAAAGGGGCGATGGTGAAGCTCAGGTCCCCGATCAAGTATGCCCTCTCAGCGTCGATGAGAAGTCTTAGGGACCAGCAGTCCGAGTGGAATCGCAAGGTGCTTGTTCTGGCCATTCCGGAAGTCATATCGATAGCGCGCAAGACAAGCGACAACGTGTGCGTTGCTCAGTTGACAGGAGGCGATGTCATAGGGAGATTCCGCGCCTTTGCCGGCGACACGCTGGAGACAAGGCTGCTTTATGGATGGCGGCTTCAGCCCTACGGTACGGCATTGGCCTACCAGGCTTACATGAACGAAACGAGTCTGGCCGCCTACCGGAAGAAACACGCTTTCGATGAGGAGGATTTGTCCTTCTGGAAGTCGGATGCGTTCCTGGACAGGTTCTTGGAGATTGTGCGCAAGAAAGGATACCTGGCGATGCTCAAGGGGGGGACTTTCCGCGTGGCCTCGCCTGTCTTTGCCGAGACTGGCCAAGTGTGCGCTCTTCTTGCGCTAACAAGGGCAGTCGGTCGCCTGGGACCTGGCGACGCCTCCAAGAGAGTCAAGCTGATCCGGCAGGGGGCAAGAAGGCTTACAGAACAGTTGTGCCAGACCTCCGTGGGACGGCCAGATCGATGCCGCAGTTTCAGTTGACCGCAAAGCTTCGGCAATGGGGACAGACAGCTTGACGCGTTAAGTTCCCCTTGCATGTCGCTCTTGGCAAGCTAAGTTACCTGATTGCCGGCGCTGTGGCTGGGACGAGGGCAGGTAAACCTTCGGGCGGCCGCAAATCGCCTGCAAGGAGAACCGATGGAGCATTTCCCCCTTACCGACAAAGCCAACCTAGGTGGCCGCGAGTGTGGAAAGACATTCGACCAATGGGTCTGCAGGATAGACTTCGATCCCAAGAACACCTGTCTGCGCGAGCACGTACCGGACTTCGTCAAGCTGGAACAGGCCCGGTTGACCGTGGCCGGTGAACCCGGCGCTTACGAAGTGGTCTTCCCGCGCAAACGCTGGACGCTTCAGGTAAAAGATGCGCGTCAGGATATAGACGTCTCGGATGCGATAGCGGTCGGCAGGCATAGCTACCGGATCGTTGCCCCGGAAGGTGCGAACTTTACTGCGACGTTGCGCGTCTCTGTGCGCAGGCCTCTCGTCGAGACGCGCGACGAGGGGTATGTCATCAGCCATGACGCAATGAAGTACTCGCATCGCCATTGGCTGGAGGACGACCGCGCCGCCCAGCGGGTCGGAAGGTTCGGCCTGTACCTTAAGACCATCCCGCAGCATTACGAAGACACGGATATCCTGGCGACCTGTTGTCTCAACGGCGCCTGGAAGTACAAAAAGGTCGATCGCCATAGCATTGAGGATTTCTCAGTTCCCCATGCCGACGACAGCGCCTGGCCCGAGATTGCCGTTCCGCACACATGGGATGGGGACTTGGCTGGATGGGAAGGCATGGTGTGGTACCGCAAGCGGGTCGAGGTTCCGGCCTGTTGGGAAAAAAGTTCAGTTGTCGCCCGATTCGAGGGAATCGACGACGAACCAATCGTCTTCGTCAACGGTCAGCAGGTCGGGTACAGTTGCGGTTGGCACAGGTCGTTCCAGATCGACGTTGGCGAGCACCTTCTTTACGGGCGGGAGAACCTGATCGCGGTCCTCCTCCGCTGCGCGCGACGACCAGGCGCGGGAGGTGGAGTAACATACGGATTCGTCCGCGACTGCTCGATCGTCAACTATCCTGACCGCGAAGAGCCTGTCGGCGGGATATACGGAAGGCGGAACCAGTTGTCCGCCGTGAGACACTTCGGTTCGGTGATATTCGAGCCCCGCCTTTATCCCAAGTTCGAAGGTTTGCTCCGCATACGCTTCGCTGCCGTTGAGGACGGAAAGCGCCACTGCCTCACGATGACGCGCGGGTCGGAGCTCATCTATAGGCCGCCGAAGATCGAATACAGAGGATTGGGCTTCGGTGATCACGAGGGCGGTTCGCTTGAGGCCGCGGCCGGATACCAGCGGGATGCAATCTGTTTCACAGGCGATCTTGGCGTTGGCGGATGTGAGGTCGAAGCCGTGGTGGAGGCGTTTCCCTTCAAGTTCGGCGAACCCGTCGAGGTTCGGCCGGGCCCCGAGGCCGTCGAACTGGTCGGCAGCGAGACGGGCTTCAGAGTGCTGTTGGCGACCCCGACACAAGCCCGCGACGGGGATGTGACCGTCGAGACAATCGACGAAGGCGCGGACTACCGGAATCGCCATATCATTCGGATCAAATTGCGAACCGACCAGACCGGCGGATTCGGCTTCGCTCTGGCAAGCGGCGAGAACGCCCGTGCCGACCTGGATTGGGCCACATCGCAGGAGGCCCCGGTTGCCGCGATTGCCGATCGCTGGGAGCGCGAGGTATATGGTTACGCCTTGCCGAGGAAGATGTCATCCGACTTTTCCGCTTCGTTGCGCACGTGCAAGCAGGCGCTGGTGCTTTGCTCTCAGGTTCTTCCAGACCGCCCATCCGGGATGCTGACCGACCCGCTGAAGTATCCGATCTTCTGGCTGAGAGATGCGGCAATCAGCATTCCGGGGGCCCTCTATTCGGGAAGACTTCCTTACGAGGCCGCTCTAGCAACAGCAGGGCGGATATTCGAGATCGCAACCGAGCATATCAGCATCACGGTGGTCAGGCCCGACGGAACGCTTCGCAAGAAGAAGGGCGAGTATGGGCAACAGACAAGTTCGGATTCTTCCCAACTGGCCATCTACGCGATCTACAAGGCCTGGTGCCAGACGGGCGACGAGTGGTTGAGGCAGTACTACCCGACGGTCAAGGCCTACCTTGCCTACTCGAACGAGCTGGAGCAGATGTTCGACAACGACGCCGACGGGATCGTCAGGTCTTCCGACGGGGACTGGTTCGACTTCGCCTTCAAAGGTAAGTACGAGCGAGAAGGCGCTTCGCTTTTCGTGAACGTCGCCTACTTGCGCGCGATGAAGTACGCCGCACAGATGGCTACTGCCGTTGGGGACGACGAGAGTGCTCAGCGATGGGCGAAGCTCTACCGAAGCGGCATTGGACTACTGCCCAGACCCGTCAGCGAAGGTGGGCTGCTGCTTGCGGATCGAGGATACCTTGCCGACACGATCCAGACCATCGGCGACGAACACCCCAACGGGTGGAACTACCCGCGCGACCTGGGCACCGTCACCGTGCAGGGCGGGTTCAGGCCGATACCGCACTGTGTGGCGATTCACGAAGGAATCCTTGCCGATTCCCGGATAGTCAGCAAAGTTGTCGAGAGCATCGACGAATTTGACATGATCCGTCCCTATCCGGCTCTGGTGCTGTTCCCGTGGGCGGACTACATGTCCGTGCAGGGCCAATCCGGACCCTACGAAGCGACCGAGTTCGGCAAGCGATGGAAGTGCCTTCCAGGATGCCACGCCGCTGGGGGAAGATGGGCCTTCGCAGGAGGTCTGATCCAGCTAGGCCTGTGGGCGGCGGACGCCGAGGATTTGGCGCGCGAAGCAAAAGCCAACCAGGCGGGATATCTCAGGCTCGCGCGCCAGCCCGCACGCATATTTGAGGACGCCCACTACTCGGGCCTGTTTCGCAGTGAGGCGGGGGACCCGAAGGATACCGAGGGATACTACTACAATTGGGGCGCGGCAACGCCCATTCAGGCGATGGTGGAGGGCGAGTACGGTCTGGAGGCGATACCCGAAGGAGTGCGGATCGACCCGCGCCATTGCCGCGTCGGAGATGGAATCAGTAAGGTGGCAATCGCGGGAGGGACAGCCGGTTATACAAGGACCGGAAAGGCAAGCTATGAGATATGCCTCGACACCGACCGAGCGGGGAGGCTTGTGTTCGTCGCACCCGGTCAGGCCGATGCTCGTCAGACGCAAGTCGCATTCGACGGTCGGGGCAACATCGAGACGCAAGTGGACGGGGAAGAAATACTCGTCAAGTACCCGGCGGGCGCATTGCGAATCGAGGTCAACCTTGGCGGCATTGCTGAGAGTTAAGTAATATGATTGATCTAAGGGAAGCATTCCTGTTCTGCTCGAGCTTGCTGGCGGCTGCATCCTGCCTGCTTGCGGGATGTCAGAGTTTCTCAACGCCAGGCAGCTTCGATCCGGCGGCGTGGAAGCATCACGAGCGGCTTAGAGTTATCGAGCGGGCCAAGGCTTCAGTTCGCGGTTTCCCGGTTTCGTTCGAGCTTGACGTGGCCGAACTTGTCGATGCCGGAAAGTGCCGCCCGGACCTGGGCGATCTAAGAATCACCATCGCGGGAAAGGAGGTTCCCGTCCAGGTCGAAAAACTCGATGGTGGCAAGGCTTCTGTCACCTTCCAGATAGACCTTGCCCGCCAGCAGTCGCGCGAGGATGTCTGCATGCATTACGGGAACCCTTGGGCGACGATGCCCGACTACGACGGCCGATGGGGTACCATCAGCAAAGATAGAAACGCCTTCGAAAACGAACTACTGCGCGTGTCCTATGGTCTCAAGACCAGCACCTTCCGGAAGATGTGGGGATGCCAGAAGGAATTTACAATCAAGTGGTACGACGAAGACCAGTTTGGGGGAGACAAGATTCCAGACAGTTGGGCCAAGTCCCGCAATGATGTGACTTACTGGCAGCCGGTCCCCAAGGGCGGCCCCAGGTTCGAGATTGAGGTTGACGGACCCATCTACAAGCGGGTCCGATTCTTCTCCCCAGAAAGGACTATCATCCACCACCCCGGCGCCAAGCCGATAACCGCCAAGGACGTCTCACAGCGAGTGACGTTCTACCGAGGTTGCCCGTTCATCAAGGAGCAACTCCACGGGCTCAAAACGGGCACGACCACCACTGCCGTCCCAGGCGGGATGCGCTTGCGCAGCAAAGGCCAACGCAACTTCGACTTCGCGGCCTATAACCTCAAGCCGGAAGAGATCACCTGGGAAGGTCGCGGACAGGACACAGAGACCAGGGGCGGTTTCACCTCTGAAAAGAAACGCGCCGAAGATGACCCGCGATACCGATGGATGGGCGATCACAGTTACAACGATCACCTGATAATGGGTGTGTTCAACATGCGAAACGGCAGGGGGGTCGGCTCCTGCGCGACGGACGTACGGACTGCCTTCTTCGTTGATTGGTCCCACGAGAGGGCGGGCTTCAGCATTTGGCCGAAGGCGGGCTCGATGACGAGATACCTCTACTACGTTGAGACGGGCCGGACAGAGGTGATCTCTCGCGGCAAGTTGCTTGCCGCTCCTCCAACGGTGGTGCGGATGGACAGGCCCGTGTCTGCGACGACAGACGATTGGGGAAGCATCAAGGTGTTCGAGGACTCAGCCGGCGGACTGCACGTCACGCTGGAAAACAGCAAGGTTCGGGTCCTCTACGAGACATTCGTTCCGCAGGACACGCAGACCTACATCCGCCGGTTCGAACTCAAGGAACACGGTCACCAGAGCCAGGGCTACTGGCTGGACGCGGCGGCGCACCGTCGCGGACTGCGCTGTGCGGAGATCGTCAGAGACGACTCCCAGGCCAAGACGGTTCGGATGGTCTGGAACGGCTCGGACAGGAGCCCAAGCATGCGCGGTCCTGCAATATCCGAGGTGACGATCTATCCTGAAAGCATGATTCTGAGGATAGACGTTCTCCAGTCGGCATTTGCGCATGTCTGCGACATCGGCACTCCGGGAGGGGCCGGCAGACGGGCGCCCGGTCCTCAGTTCTCAATATATGGCGCCGCCGAGTGGCAGCAGGCCCGCAAGGCAATTGAAGACACTCAGTTGAGAGACCACCCCAACGAACACCATCGCCTGACGGACGATCTTCATCCGATCTATCCCTTCCCTCTTATGGACAGGACCTGGCCTGCGGACCCGATGAGCTACAAGGGCTGGTACATACTGGCAACGTATGACCCCGAAAGCGGCAGAGGGTATGGGCGCGTCGTGCCCGCAAAGGCCATAACATATATGAAGCTGCTTGCTTTTCCCGCGAATCCGGGCTTCGGGTTCGAACTGTTCCCGCATTGGCAGGAGACCGGAAGAAATCGCAAGCCGTACACCACCTACCTGTTCGCGGAGACCGGCGGCGCCGATAAGATCATCGCCAAGGGCAAGCTGATCGCTGACCGAGCGTCAGGAAGGTACGTCAAGGACACTCAGCAGAGCAGGGAGGGGCGCCGATGATGTGTCCCGCCAAGGAACAACCCGACATGCCTTCGCTGTTGAACTGGCTTTGTGCTCTTGGCGCAGCATTGTCACTGCTTCCAGGTTGTCGGACGGGCGAGCGGTCCGACTTCCGCGATTGGCTGCACCACACGCCGATAACGATTTCCGAGCAGGCGGGCGTCCAGGCGACAAGTTTCCCTGTCTCCTTTCACCTCGAGACAGCAGCCATGGCGGAGGCGGGGTTGCTGCAGAAAGATGCGCTCGACCTGAGGATAACCGTCTCCGGAAAGGACCTGCCGTTCCAACTCACCAGTCTGTCCACCAAGACCACGGAGGTGGCCTTCCAGGTCAGTCTGTCCCCCGGGCAGACGCGTGCGGATGTGGTAGTCCACTACGGAAACCCGGATGCGGAGACGCCCGAGTACGACAAGACATGGGGAAAGACAAACCGCGACATGGACGGCTTCGAGAACAGCTTGCTGAGAATATCGTATGGACTCAAGCGGAACGTCTTTGACGAGTTGAAAGGCTGTCAGACCGAGTTCACAATCAAGTCCCACCGGGAGGATCAGTTCGGTGGAGATAAATTCCCTCTCTGCCGGGCGCAATCGAGAAACGACGTGACTTACTGGACGCCTGTTCCCAAGCCCGGACCCAGGTTCACGGTCATAGCCGAAGGGCCTGTTTACAGGACAGTTTCGTTCCACGCGGAAGAGAAGATAATACAGCACCACCCGGGCGCTGCGGTTACCCGCCACGAGGACCTCTATCAGTATGTAACCTTCTACAAGGACTGCCCCTTTATCCGGGAGGACTACATAAACATCCCGGACGCGGTGGTGGACACCGCCCTTCCCGGAGGCATGGCTCTGACGACCGGCGGGAAGAGGAACTTCGACTTCGTCGCTTACGGGATGGACCCGTCCGAAGTGGCTTGGCAGGGCATCGGAGACGATAGGAAGACCCGTGCCAGCTTCACTTACAGCAGCAAGGGCGCCCGCGAGGACCCCCGCCTGCATTTCCTGGGCGACTACGCGTACAATGGGTTCCTCATACTAGGCGTGGTAAACATTCACAACGGGCGCGGAATCGCCACAAGCGTGCCAAATGTTCGAACGGCGCATTTCAGCGACTCGCGAGGTGTTGCCGGGTATTCCATACGTTTCCGGCGCGGTTACAGGAAGATGAGGTACTTCTACTATGTTTCCGGAGGCCGGGACGAGCTGATCTCGCGAGGCAAGCTTCTGGCCAATCCCCCGCGGGTGGATCTGGGCGAACTGGAAAGGTGGCGAGCAGGCAAGCCGATTCCGCCGCTACGGATGCAGGACCGTGCCGGTGGGCTCGCCCTGAAGGGATAGATGCGATGGATGACAAGAATCTGGATCTGCCGATCCGCTATTTCCGAATCGCACAACTCTACGGGCCTGGAATGCCTCCTTCTTGCGAGGAAGGCCCTCAAGAGAGGACGCTGTCCAAAACGGCTTCCCAGATCGGCCTGGTGCTGGTGCATTGCTGGAATCTGGGAGAAGGCACCGGGCCTTACCCGACCGGTCCGGATGCGCACACTCCCGGAAAGGCCGGCGACTGGGTTCCGACCGCGCACGAGATAATCCGGGACCACATAAAACCGGTCCTGGATGCGGCCCGGGCAGCGGGGGTCGGAGTCTTCCACCTTGCCCAGGCGAAGTATGCCCCGCGATATGAGAGTTTCAATAAGCTGCAAAAGTCGCCGGCCATGCGCGAGCCCGCAAAACCGCACGTGAACCTGAGCGTCAGACCGCGATCCTACGATCAGCAGCACGATGACGAGTATGGAGAGGGCTTTCCCGGTTGCGTCTGGCAGACGCACTCGGACCTGTTCGATATAGCCGAGCAAGTCAGGCCGATTGATGAAGAAGCCGTCATCCTCAGCGGATGGCAACTCAACGAGCTCTGCCGGCAAGCAGATATAGACACGCTTTTCTACGCCGGATTCATGGCCGATATCTGCCTTATCAACTCCAGCGGAGCGATTCGCGAGATGTCGAGCCGCTTCCGGTACAACTGCGTTGTTTTGCGAGAGTGCACCACTGCATACGAATACGCCGACACTTACGAGGGCAGATGGATGACGCTCTCGGCGATACGAAGAATCGAGACGGAGTTGGGCTATTCTGCCTCGGCCGGAGATTTTATAGAAGCCGCTCGGGCAGCGGCGGGAAGCTGAAGGACCAGACCAGATGACGACCAGCGGAAAAGCTACCGTAATCGTCAATGGAGACGTGCTTACCCCAACTCGGCGGTTCCGCCAGGCAGTGGTGGTTCTGTCCGAAGGGAAGATAGCCCAGGTCGGCGGATACGACGAAGTGAAGCTCCCCGACAACGCCTATGTCGTCGATGCCGGAGGGAATATCATCGCTCCGGGCTTCGTTGACATACACGTCCATGGTAGCGCCGGCGCCGACGTGATGGACGCAACGGGCGAGGTCCTGGAGAAAATGAGCGCGTTCTTCGTCACCCGAGGGGTCACCTCCTTCGTTGCGACCTCGCTCACCGCCCCGGATGACAAGCTCCTTGCCGTGCTCCAGTGCGCGCGGGAGACCATCGCCGGTGGAGGCCCTACAGGGGCCGAACTACTCGGGGTTCACCAGGAGGGCCCCTTCCTGAACGCCGAACAGAAGGGCGCGCATCCGCCGGAACTGCTGAGCTGTCCCACGCCGGACCGCTACGAGCCCTTTCTCGAATACGCCGACGTAATGCGAATGATGACGCTTGCGCCCGAACTCGACGGCGCAGTCAGGCTGATAGAGGACCTTCGCACCGCCGGCATCGTTGCCTCGCTTGGGCACAGTCACGGAATCGCCAGGACAATATCGCCCGGCATAGACGCCGGAATAACGCACGCGGTTCACTGTTTCTGCAACATGTCCACCCTTCGCCGGGACAAGCTCAAGCGGGTCGCCGGCGCCGTGGAGACGATTCTCCATGACGACCGGGTCACAACCGAGTTGATAGCCGACGGCTGGCATGTCGGTGATGCGCTGATGAGCCTTGCCGTGAAGGTCAAGGGCCCCGAACGCGTAGCCTTCGTCACGGACGCGATGATGGCCGCCGGGATGCCGCCCGGCAGGTACGTTCTCGGTGAGGTCGAGGCCGTCGTCGAGGGCGGAATCGCTCGCCTGCCCGACTGGTCCGCCTACGCCAGCAGCGTTACGACCATGGACACCTGCGTCCGAAACGGGATGAAGCTGATGGGCCTTTCGCTGGCCGACGCGGTGAGGATGGCCACGCTGACGCCCGCAACCATCATCGGTGTTGATGATCGCAAGGGAAGCCTTACCGTCGGGAAGGACGCCGATATCGTCATCATGGACGAAGACGCCAACATCCTCCAGACCTTCGCAAGAGGAAAGCGGGCTTTCTCTGCCCAATGAGATGAGATGGCCGAAGGGCTCTACATACAATACGGACCGGAGCGGATCGAACTGGCCATCGATTCGTCAAGGCTGGCGTTCGATCTCCAGCCTGCAGACGTAGAGGTCTCAACCGACCCGCGCGCCGAGGTCCGAAGGGCGCTTGACGAGCCTGTGGCCTCTCCGCCTCTGCGGGAGCTTGTCAGTGCGGGTCAGAAGGTCTTCGTTATCGGCGACGACGCCACGCGAATAACTCCGACCGACCTGATTGTTCCCATGGTGCTGGATGAACTGAACGCGGGCGGCGTATCAGACGCTGAAATCACGCTGGTTATCGCCACGGGAACGCATCGGCCGATGACCACCAAGGAATTAAGCGCCAAGTACGGTTCGGCCGTCACAGACCGCGTGGCGGTTCTCCAGCACGACTGCATGAACGCCGAGGAACTGACCTTCCGGGGAAAGACCAGGCGCGGAACGGAAATCTGGGTCTCCAAGCCCGTGCTCGATGCAGACGTCCGCGTCGGAATCGGAAACATCGTTCCGCACCATCCGACCGGATGGTCCGGTGGTGCGAAGATACTGCTTCCCGGAGTCGCAAGCAGGCTCACAACCGGGCAGATGCACCTTCTGGGAGCTTCCGAGCAGTTGCTCGGGCAGATCGACACGCCGTGCAGAAGAGAAATGGAAGACTTCGCCGAGTCCGTCGGCCTGGATTTCATCGTCAATACGGTCCTGGACCGCCGGGGCAAGCTGGTCCGGGCCGTTGCAGGCCACTTCGCCGAAGCGCATCGCGAGGGTGTCGAGTGGGCAAAGAAAGTCTTCGGCGCTGAGTTCGACGAACCTTCCGACATCACCCTGTCTAGTTGCTCTCCAATCGACTTCGACCTGTTTCAGGCAGACAAGGGCTTTTTCTCTGCCGCAAGGTGCACCAGACCCGGAGGGGAAATTTTGCTTATCTCGCCGTGTACGGAAGGAGTCAGCCCGACCCACCCGGAAGCGATTGATCTGGCTGCCATGAGCGACGACGAGCTTTGGCGGCTTGGCGAGGCTGGGAACGATCACGATCCGCTCAGTGTGGCTGAGGCGCTCTATTTCAACACCATAAAACGCGACTACCGTGCAACGCTTGTCACGGAGGGGATTTCCTCCGAACAGGCCGACCGGATGGGTTTTGTCCGGCTCCGGCCGCGAGAATTGCCCGAATACCTGGCAAGTCTGCTTGCCCGCAACCCCGATAAGAAGGCGGGCATCCTGCGCAACAGCGTGGAGACTCTGCCGATCCTTTCGGCGAAGGGAGAATGACACGATGAAGTGGTACGAGAAGGCGGCCATCCACTACGACTGGGCGCAGTACGGCAGGAAGCTCGGGCCTGACTACGCCAAGGCCGTTGTCGGCAAGACGCTCGATCTCCATGCGGACACGCTTGCGTTCTGCGTCCAGCTCGGGGGATACGCATTGTGGGAAAGCCAGGTTACTCCTAAGGCAGAGACCATAGGCGACATGGACCTGGTCGGGGAGTTGTCCCGGCTATGCAAAAAGCACGACTTACGCTTTGTTCCATGGTGGTTGGGAACGGCGCTGGGCGTCGAGAGGATTCTCCGCGTCCACCCGGACTGGCAGCTCGTGGGTCCGCCTCAGGAAGATGGCTCGCAGAAACAGCACAACTACATCTGCTACAACAGCCCTTACCGCGAGCTGCTCTACGAAGAAGTGCGCGAGGTCCTCACCGAGTATGAAGTTGACGGAATCTACTTCGATCAGCTTCCCGGAAGCTGTTACTGCCCGACCTGCCGGGCCAAGTTCCAACGCCGCTTCGGCAAGGTGATGCCGATCATAGCCGACGAATTCTTCGTCTATAACTCAGCCGCCGGGTTACCCCCGCTTCTGCGGCAGTTCAGGGACGAAAGCGTCCGCGAATTCTGCGCGGGCGTCCGCAACGTGGTCAACCAGACCAAACCCGACGCCTGCTACGCGCAGAACTGGGTCCGCAACCAGCAGGCCTACCTGGCCGCCGATTACGCCGACGTGCTGCTTCCGGAGTTCTACCAGAGAGAAGACCTCGTTCCACTCGGGCTGAAGATGCGCCTGACCAAGGCCTATTTCAATGGCGGGCCGATCTGGGGCAACGTTCGCCACTCGGTCAAGCACGACGCGCGTCACAATCCGATTCGCGGAACAAAGCTGCTTCTGTATGACGCCCTGGCCAATCGGGCCAGCCCGCTCATGCTGGACCTCTGCTGCATGGACTTCGATGCGACCGGAACGGCAGAGCTGGCAGAGACCTTCGACCACATTCGCCAGTCACAGGAAACGCTTTCCGGCGCTGAACCGGAAAAACACGCGGCCCTGGTGCATTCACGGAAGACGCATGAACTCTATCCGGGACGCTTCGACGCGGGATTTGAGGGCATGTATCGCCTTCTAATGGAGAATCATGTCCAGTTTGAGCTCGTCACGGAAGCGGATCTGGGCTGCGGCGCCTTGTCGGACTACAAGGTCCTCGTGCTGCCCGACGTCGTCTCCCTCTCTGAAGACAGCGTAGCGGCGATCCGGGCGGCCTCGCAGTCTGGGATGGGTGTGGTGGCCACGCATATGACCGGCCTGGTGGACGATATGGGCAGACAAAGGCCCCAGCCGGCGCTTGCGGACCTGTTCGGCATTGAGATGAAGGGCCTGGTCGCCTGGCAGGCCGTGAAAGGCGCCAGCGGGGACCCGGTCCTCAAGTTGCCCGACATGCAATCGGAGAGGTTCTTCCACTACTCAAGCGTGAGGGGCGATCATCCTCTTTGCGAGGGACTTTCCCCGGATGGAAGGTCCGCCTTCTATGGAAGTTTTCTGTCGATTGCCGGCGTGGATGATTCAGCCGTCTTTGGGGATATCCATGCAGGGGATCAGGCCACCAGAAACGGTCGGATCTACAACCGTCCTGGAGTTTATCCGGGACCGGCTCGCTGGCCTCTGGGCTCTTCCCGGCAGGCAGGCAAAGCAAGGTGCGTGTACTTCGCACCGCAGATCGAGACGACCGAAAGCAGGCTGCACGGGCCTGATCTCGATCAACTCCTCGTCCGCGCCGTGAACTGGGCGGGCGGGTCCCCGCCGATCGAAGCGGATGGCCTTAGCGCATCGGTCGAGGTCAGACTTCTGCACAACCCCGCAAGAAAGCTCTACCAGATACTCCTGGTCAACCTGACCACAAACTCGCTGACCCGCTCGCCGGGAGGATGGGGCGTGATACGCTACGTTACTCCACAGAAGCAGGTGGAACTTGCCTTGAGGACAGCCAGGAAGGTCAAGTCAGTCGCGAGCATGTGCGGCGCGGAGTCGCAGTTCAACCAATCCGGCGAGTTGGTTCACATTTGCCTGGACCAGATCGATCTGTACGACAGTCTGGCGGTGGAGTATGAATAGCTTCTCCTTGACGGACCCTCCCGGCCCGGTAAAAATTTTTCCTGCAAAAGAAACGCGATATCCATTCGGCCTGCCTACAATTACGCGAAAAGTGAAGCCCAGGCCGGGGAGGATGTTGATAAAGAGTATGGATTTTAGATTGGCTTTAGGTAGAATTGCTTAGAAGGCAGGGCTCCCCCTCCCTGCTGGATAATAGCGGCGAGTCGGCTCCCCCTCCGGCTCGTCGCTCTTTTTTTGCCCACCTGCGTAGCGGACGCGAACAGGAATGTCCCGCACTTAATATCGTAAAAGTTGTCTCTATAAACTCTTATCAGCATGGATGGGCGGTCGCTTCACCGGCCTTTGCCGGCAAGAGGCCTTTATCGCGTGAATTGCGGAGGCGGCGGTTGTATGTTGGCCCGTTCGTGGGGGCTTGCTGAAAGGACTGATCATGCGTGGACAGAGGCTGACCCGAAGTTTTCTTGCGATTTTTTTTGTTCTCCCTATTTGCGGCTGGGCGGTGGCTGGACAGGTTGCGCTCCGCGGAGACTTCCCTCCAGGCGCGGGCACTGCGGCCATTCCTCTGTCCGGAGGCGTGCCATTTCCTCGCGGCGGGCTGAAGTCGGCGGATAACGTGCGTCTGCTGGGCGCCGGCGCTGCGGAACTGCCTTGTCAGGCGACGACGCTCGCGGTCTGGCCGGACGGAAGCATCAAGTGGCTGCTTATAGACACGGTGCTTGCTCCTTTGCAGGCACGCGAGCTTACGCTGCATTACGGGCCTGACGTAAAGCGCAAAGCTTTCGAGGATCCCCTGACTGCCAAGTCCAGCCAAGATGGAGTCCGCATATCCGGCGGGGGGGTGCTTGCGGAGGTGCTCTCATCCGGAGGTGGAGTGCTCAGTAGTTGCACCGTCGCGGGGAACAAGCTTGTCTCAGCAGGTTCGCCTGCGCGGCTTGTGTTCAGCGCGGTCCGCATGCCTGACGGCGCATACGGAGAAGTGCTCCCACCAAATCATTACATGTGCCGAGACCCCAACGCGATCCTGCGAGACGGCGAGGTCAAGATTGACAAGCTCGATATCGAGTCGGCCGGGCCGATAAGGGCGACCGTCTGCATCAGGGGGCACGTCCTGATGGAACAGTGGGGAGCTACGTTGCCCGACCGGGCAAAACAGTTCGATCCGGCGGAGCGCGTCCCTTTCTCTCTGCGACTGAGCTTCTATCGAAACAGCCCGGTTGTGTACGGGCAGCACCAGATGGTTTACACCGGGGAGCCGGACAAGGACTTCGTGGCCCATTGGGCATTGGCGCTTGACGGTCTGGCCGGGCCCACCGGACGCGTGGTGCTGGAACCGGGCGTGGAAATGCAGGTCTCCGAGACCTCGCGACAAGTCGCACAAGATCAGGAGCGGATTTGCTGGGCGCCTATCAAGGGCGGTTTCGCGCTTGTCAGAAGCGGATGGCAGAACCGCCCCTGCGCGGTAACCTCCGCCGACGGCAGCGCGTTTGTCGAGTTCTGGCCTTGCGAGGCGGGGCTCTGGGACCTGCGAAGGTACTCTCGCCAATGGGCGGTGGGGGGCACGGGCGATACCACCAAGGCAGAGCTGATGCAGGAATTCGCAAAGTACGCTGCCTATGGAATCGCCAAGAGTCACAACTTCGTCATCTGCACCGAACCGGTCGAAACCCAGGGCGGATGCCCGCCTGCGGTCAGGGCGCTTTCGGCGAGGGCGATTCTCGTAGCCCAGCCGCAATGGTACGCATCCAGCGAGGCGCTCGGTCCCCTCGCCGTGGAGCAGACATCGGGCCTGCTTGCGCCCCTCGATAGGCGGATGCGGAGCCGAATGGATTACTATCTCTACTGCCAGGACCTCTACCAATGGTACGGCAAGAGCGAGTATGGCTTCTGGCAGACGCGCTTCGGGCAGGTGCACCGGACCGATCGATGGGAACGCGATTGGGGAAGGTGGGCATGGTCGCTCAACGACGGGGCCGGGCGAATCGGGCACGCGCTTATGCTTCAGTTCCTGCGCACGCTGGAGCGGAGATACTTCGAGGCAGGCGAGGCCTTCAACCGCGCCAACTACGATACGAATATGGTGCACACGGAAAGGCACCTGGAAATCGCCTACAACTGGTGGCGGGCAAAGGGCAATTCGCATCGCCATGATGTTCAGCCGTTCTCTGAAACATACATAGGAATGCGAGGATCGTATCCGGTCGGGCAGAGAATCCTCTACCTGCTCACCGGAGACGGGGTGATTCGCGATGGTCTGGAGATAGTTGCCGACACTGCCTTCAGAAGGGCAGGCGGCAACCGGTCCGCGCTTTGCCACAGTTCGGGAAGCGACGGGCTCGGCTCGGCATCTAATGCGTTGCTGTGGAAATACGAGGCAACCGGAGACAAGAAGTACCTCGATTCCTGCAGAAAGCTTCTGGACGAAAGCGGGCTTGTTCCTCCCAGCCAGGCAGGCAAACTTGGTTACGGCCCGAGCTTCGGTCTGTTCAATGCCGCGGGAGA
>Ga0272444_10002209_pt1 | contig 18115 bp, 17 predicted proteins | sample SSMForm13_FD_201033 | JGI IMG/M metagenome (GOLD analysis project Ga0272444, IMG submission 201033) | Marine sediment archaeal communities from Little Sippewissett salt marsh, Falmouth, MA, United States - SSM-Form-13 | ecosystem: Environmental > Aquatic > Marine > Wetlands > Sediment ... | reverse complement strand
CCCCTCCCCCAGAGACGTGGGAATCGGTTCTTTCTCGACATTTCGTTCAACGGTGTTTCACATTTCATCGAATGGGAGGGCGCAACGGTCCCGAGTATGCGCCCCGTCACTCTCCGTTTTAATCGAATATCATCAATATTAACAAGTAGATAACAAAATATTATTAGCGAGCACTCCTTCTGGCACGATTCTTCCTATACAATAAGACAAAGACACACGAACACACCAAAAGGAGGAAAGTGCAATGAAACGGACACTTCAGACACTGATCATGGCGGTATTCGTCGTTTTGATTACGGCATCTTTCAGCTTTGCCGAGTATGTGGCGTCGACGGCGGGGAACTTCCCCTACTTTCAGCTGGGCTGCCTGGTGATGGGTGGACTGATCATCACCTCGCTGAAGCACAAATATTCCAAGATCTACATGAGCGAAGCCGTTGGTTCCTTCGCGCTCTACGCGGTGCTGGTGGCGCTCTTCACGGCCCCAGTGGTGGATGCGTTGAAGGCTCTGGTCAGCTGATAAGAGAAGATACGGATTCATCCTGCCTCGGGAGTAGGCATCCTCGGAAAGGAGGACAAGGACAATGACAGTACTGGGACATCATCTGCACCATACGCATCATATGGAGGACAGGACGAACTACACATCGGTATTCATGATAAGCGTGTGGGGATTTGTGATTGTAATTTCGTCCTTCCTGTTTCTCTATGCGGGGTACTGGCTTGACCAGCAGTTCGGTTCCGCGCCGACCTTCATGCTGGGACTCTTCTTTCTCGGGGTTTTCCTCTGCGTAGGTCGTCTATACTGGGAAGTCTGGATGAGACGGGGAAAAGAGTAACCACTTTTGGCACCGGCTTCACGTGCAGATAAATGCAAAATAATCCCTCCTGTACCCCGAAGGAGGGATTATTTGTTTAGAGACTGTGATACGTTTCACTCAAGATCGAAGGGGACGGCTGAAAAAAATACTGTGAGCAATTGCGAAGTGTGATAGGCTGAATATCGATGTTGATTGTGGGAGCTGGAGATGGAGTTATCCAAAGATGAGCTGGTCAAGATTATAGAACGTCTCCTCATGACCGAGGAGGATCTTTCTTTTCTGTGTGAATTGGATGAGAAAAAGTTGAAGAAATGAAATAGGAATTTTGCTGCGTCCAGATAGTGATTTGTGCACAGCAATTGCTCCGTATCAGCCTGATTCCATGCTCTGCCTGTCCCATAGGCATCAGTTAGTGAAGCGCTGCTGTTGCCGTCATGTGAAAACCGTTTCACACATTTTTTTATGCCCTGTTTCCCTCGTAGCGAACGGGTATTGTTTCACCGTTCCCGCAACCATGCGATGCTCGGCGCTTCTTTGATATTGACATCGTGTCGTTTTGTCTTTTAGCTATGCCTCGCCGCCTTTTTCTTCCCGCCTGCTGGGTGTGTACTATTTTTCGCAATGATGGCCGGCGTGTGCTTTGATATCCTTTCTTTGTGGGTCGCAGTATTGGAATCTAATTTAATTGAGGATCCGGAAATAAATAGCATGGGAAAGTCATGAGTATCCAGATAATCATTATCCTCTGTGTCGGCATCTTGGCAGTAGTCGTAATTGCCGCAAGAATCGCCGGTGGCAGGTATGGGAAACTTCGCCCAAGCCAGGAATCAATTGAATCCTACGCCGCGTTTCGGGTTGATCCGGGGAAGAATTATTATATCAGTGGACCCGACGCCTATCCGAATGCATTGATGGGGTTGGACAGGAACTGGACGTTGGAATCAGATTTATGGAAGAAGAAGGATCTCAACGATACCGGTATGGAAGGGCTCGTTTTGAACATGCAGCATAAAGCAATGGAACAGATGCTTTTTCTTAACGGATTCGATATTCTTGATGATAGAGGACGGAAGATCGGAGAGTGGTATTCTATCATGGGTCTGCACATTACAATACAAATACTGGGAGAAAATAGAGTTTCTATCACGACGCCCCCCCTTACCACCTACGCTGAACATTGATGATGTATCACCTGCCTTCCCGGAGTAATGGAACGATGACTGGGGAAGCGTGTGCTCCATGGCGGCCATAGTATATCAGACCAGCAAGCAGACGGGAATTACCTATGCCTATGAATCGCTATCCCACTGAGATAAAGAAAAAAAACGGAGGCACGAAAGAATTATGGATTCTTTGTGTTGCTCAGCAACAAGGTCAGGGAACCTATCGCAGCCCTGGAAATATACCGGAATAAGGATCTTGTTGAAAAGGCATTCGGAAATCTGAAAGAGCGACTGAATTTCAACCGCACGGCGGTGTCCTCCGATAAAAGTCTGAACGGCAAGCTCTTCGTGGAATTTATCGCGCTTATTTTTCTTTCGTATCTCAAAAAGAAGATGCAAGAAGCGAATTTTTTCAAAAAATATACAATGGAAGCGGCTCTAAACTATTTCAATCTGTCAAAGAACAAAATTATTATCAATGAATGAAATCTAATCCCGAAAGGTGAGCCAGAAGATGAACTGCCTTTGGAGGCTGAGCGATGGACAGACAACGTGCCTTTGACCTGCTGAGCCGCAGCAAACGGGAGTTGAAGGCCCGTTTCGGTGTAACCAGGCTGGCCCTGTTCGGCTCCACCGCCCGCGATAGGGCGGCCAGTGGCAGCGATGTCGATGTGCTGGTTGCCTTTGACGGCCCGGCCACCTCCAAGCGCTATTAAAGATGAACAGATTTCTCTAAAAGACGAATGTCGCGATTTGCCCGTAAAGCGGTCATCTTTGTCGAACACTACCTTTTTGTGGCCAACATTTCCTTGACATGCAATTGCGATTTATCTATTCTTATTGTTAATGAAAGCAAGTTCTTATCAAACAAAGGCGGCGCAAGACTGGGTCGGAAGACGATAGGGAAGCGATGCATAAGCACCCTGATCGCCATGGATGACACGCTGAGGAAGTTGCGCGCAATCTGTTATCATTTCGGGAACTCCATTTTCTGGCGGCTTTAGTGGCGTATTCATTCCGGCCGCAGGCGGTCGGATTGAATGGGGCCGCGACTTTCGCCGCGTGCCGCCACCTGCGGCGGACGAACACGCGGCTTGATATGCCGGCCCTCTGAAAATTAAAATTTTCTTCGGTCCGCAACTCAGCCGCGGCCCCGATAACAGAGAAGTCTGTGACAGTGAGGGTGCTTTGGTGGTGTGGGTCATACACTCAGGTTTGTCCTTGTGGAATCAGCAGAAGATTCAATTCGGAGGGAAAAGACACATTGTTCAAACGCTGGATACCCTGGAAGTTTTTTGTCAGACGCATTGCCCGTTCCTACGGGTTCATGGACCCGTTTACTTTTCTGGCCCGGCTCCGTCAGTTTTCGCAACCTTCGGAGGTGCAGGAACCTCTCGAGCTTCTGCGTGCGGGGATCGTTTTCCATGCGCGCGGGCTCATCAACACCAAAGCCATACAAAACAATCTCGACTGGATCTGGCCTTACTGGGTGGAAAAGCAATTTAACCCTGAAGATGTCTCTTTTATCCCCCGTGCCTACTCTTTAACCCACGTGAATCTAACGCACCGCAACTGGACCGCAGTCGGTCAGCCGGATTTACCGCTTTATCCGCTGGTAGACCCCCGAGGGCTTGTCACTCCTTTTTACGACAGCTGGTCTCTGGACGTCTGGCTTTTTGGAGAGAATGACCAGCGACTCCTGCCTTCAAAGCTGTCCGACGTGCATCAGCACCTGGAGATGGAGTCGGCACTGACGGTCCTGACTCATTGCCGAAAGGGAGCACTGGAGTTGACAACGCGGGTATGGCTGGAGTTACGGCGGAATACGCCGTTTCTCATCATAAAGTGCGATGCCTGGTCGGGGCAAAAAGGGTGGCTGGCCTTCTCCCTTCGTCCCTACAATCCGGAGGGTATTCAATCCATAGAGCAGATCGAGTATGAGAAAGCGGGTCATTCATTGGAAGTAAACTCGGATACGGTGATTCACATGAACGAGACGCCGGAAAGGGTCCTTTTCTCCAACTATGAGGAAGGAGATGTGATTCACAAGTTCAGGGAGAAAGAATCCGACCGCCGCATAACCTGTGATGTCGGCATGGCCAGTTCCCTTGCTCTTTTCCCGATGCAAGATAATCAGAGAAAAGATCTTGAAATCCGACTGGCACTGGATAAAGCGTGTAGCCGGAAAACGGGCAACGTTCCTCACAGCCGGACTTGGGAAGTGGCGTGCGAAGGCACCTCAAGGCTTCGATTGCCGGATTCCCGCGTCTGTTTCCTTTTCGAGGCCGCCAAAAGGACCCTCATTCTTCTCTCGGCCGAAGATATTTACCCGGGCCCTTACACCTATCGCCGGTTCTGGTTCCGTGACGCTTGTCTCATGATTAATGCCCTTCTGTCTCTCGGTCTCACGGAACGGTGTTTTCATCTCTTGGACACCTTTCCAAAGCGGCAGAAACGATCCGGATATTTTCAGTCACAGGAAGGTGAGTGGGATTCTAACGGCCAGGTACTGTGGGTGTTCGATCGCTTTCAGCGTCTGACCGGACAACGGCTGAAAAAGAGTTGGATGACGTCTGTGACCAAGGGTGCCGACTGGATCCGGAGAAAGCGGACCTCAAAAAGCGATGGCATACATGGAGGCCTGTTACCGGCGGGTTTCAGCGCCCAGCACTTGGGACCCAACGATTTTTACTACTGGGACAACTTTTGGGCTCTGGCCGGTCTGCGATCGGCCGCTCGGCTTGCGGGTATTCACGATCTCGATGAAAAGGAACGTGAACTACTGCGCGAAGCTGCCGACTTTGAAGGGACGATAAGCGACACTATCCGGCCGCTTCTGAAACGGACGGCAGGTGCTGTTCCGGCATCCCCTTACAGGCGAATGGATTCCGGTGCGGTGGGATCTCTGGCAGCCGACTACCCGCTTCAGATCACTCAGGCCGGAGACCCCATGATGGTTAAGACTGCGGACTTTCTTCTTGAGCACTGCGTTTATGCAGGCGGGTTTTTTCAGGACATGATTCACTCCGGAATCAATGCTTACCTCACCATGTGGATTGCCCAGACCCTGCTCAGGGCAGGAGATGTGAGATATAGAGGGCTTATTGAAAAGGTGGGCGACATGGCTTCGGCGACCGGACAGTGGCCCGAGGCGATTCATCCGCTCACCGGAGGCGGTTGCATGGGCGATGGTCAGCACGGATGGGCGGCCGCCGAGTGGGTTCAGATCCTGCGAAACCTTTTTGTGCGCGAGGAGGAAGACAAACTCATTCTGGGCTCGGGTCTATTTCCCCAGTGGCTTCAGGTGTCCGAAGATCTGGCATTTGGTCCGACGCCGACACCCTTCGGAGATGTCAGTCTGAAAATCCTGAAGCGGGATCAATGTCTATTGGTGGAGGGGGACGCCTGCTGGCGCAAGGGTCCCTGTGAGATGGAAATTCGTGTCCCAGGATATCGTACGGAGAAGATTCAAAATTTCGAGCGGGCATATAAACTGGAGCATTTGTAAAACCGGCAAACAAAGGCAAGGAGGTCCCGATAGGTAAATCATGAACATCTGCATGTTTACAAACACATATCTTCCCCATGTGGGTGGTGTGGCCCGCTCGGTGGCGTTGTTTGCCGAAGACCTGCAAGCGATGGGGCATTCGGTGCTGGTGGTTGCCCCGGTATTTCCCGATGATCTTCAAGAGGAACGGCAGGAGGATATCCTCAGAGTCCCCGCCATACAGAATTTCAACGGAAGTGATTTTTCGCTTCGCATCGCCGTGCCCTTTAGAATCGCAAACAAGATCGAGAAATTCCAGCCGGATATTATTCACAGCCACCACCCCTATCTTATGGGTGATGCAGCACTTCGGACCGCATGGCGCAGAAATATTCCCCTATTGTTCACCCATCATACGCTTTATGAACAATACACGCACTATGTCCCGCTGGATTCCGAAAACATGCAGCGCTTTGTGATTAATCTCTCTACCGAATATGCCAATCTTTGCAGTCATGTGATTGCTCCCAGCCGCAGTGTGGCGAAGCTCATCAAAGAGCGGGGAGTGACCACGCCTATTGAGGAGATTCCGACCGGGGTGGATCTTGACTTTTTCGATCAAGGCCAGGGGGACAGATTTCTTCAGGAGTATGGGATATCCAATTCGAAACCTGTGATCGGGCATGTGGGGAGGCTGGCCCCGGAGAAAAATCTGCGTTACCTGGCCGAGGCAGCGGCGCTTTTTCTGAAAGATCATCCGGGTGTCTTTCTGGTGGTAGGGGAAGGCCCCGGCAAGAAAGAGATCCTCGATACATTCAAAAAGATGGGCATCGAGCAAAAAGTAATACTGGCCGGACAGAAGATCGGTCGGGATCTCAGTGATGCCTACAGTGCCATGGACTTGTTCCTGTTTGCTTCCAAGACCGAGACCCAGGGCATGGTCGTGGCAGAAGCCATGGCAGCCGGCCTGCCGGTCATTGCACTGGATGCTTCGGGTATTCGGGAGGTGGTGGAGGACGGGCGAAATGGGCGCCTTCTACATGCGGAAGCCTCTCAAGCGAAATTTGCCAAAGCGATCAAAGAATTTATCAGCAATCCTGAAAGGGCGGAACGGTGGCGACAAGGTGCCCTTGATACGGCCGGATCCTTTGGGAGGAAAGAGTCGGCGAACCGCTTGCTGGGGTTGTATACGCGTGTATCAGAGGCATATAAGGAAGCTCGAGAGGATGCGTACGAGCTGAATGTCTGGGATAGACTTCTGGGAGGATTGAAAGCCGAGTGGGCACTTATCTCGGAAAAAGCCGCGGCTTCCGTCGTTGCGTTGAACACAGACGATGAGTCCTCATGACGCGGCATCATCGATTGGAAACAAATTACCGTGCCCAATTGTCGAATGCGGGAATTTCCAGGGAGGAAACGTGTCCTATGATTCACCAGGGGATTAAGCCTGGCCCTTTGATTTGAAACTGGTTATAAGAACGTTCATGTCTCTGTCTCTTACCAACAAAATAAGTCTTTTGGTCCTGTGTGTCGTTGCAGCGGCAGTCGTGTTTGTCTATTTCTTTTTGAGGGGCGATGCCGAGCAGTGGCTCGCTTTTGTTGTCAACAAGGACACACATTGGGCGCTGTTTATAGGACTCATGTTGATTCTTCCCGTTTTTGCCTTTCCCATCAGCGCATTTTTGGTCCTTGCCGGAATCAAGTTTGGTTTTGCAATGGGTTCGCTGGTAACCGTGCTGACCATACCGATCCACCTGATTGCCTCCTTTGTGTTGGCCAGGTCCCTTCTTAAACCGTTCCTGGTTCGAATGCTGCAAACAAAAGATTACGAACTTCCCCTGATCCCGCGAGACAAAACTCTCTTGTATGCTTCTCTTTTCGTCATGATCCCGGGCCCCCCTTATTTTTTGAAAAATTACCTCCTGGCCCTATCCGAGATACCCTTTGGTTACTATTTCGCTATCAACTTGGTGATCGAACTTGCCATATGCATACCTGTGGTCGGACTGGGGCAATCCCTGGTTGACATGAATTGGAAGATGATGATGCTTTTTGCAGGTCTCATTGCAGCGCTCTATCTAACAGGTAGATGGCTGAAGGGAAGACTCTTCAAGCCCGAAGGAAATTGAGAACTACGCAGTTTGAGCTCATAACTTTTGTATCCTTGAACCGCAGGGAAACGAAAAGGCATTCAGAAAAAGCTGGGCAAGACTGATTCAGAAGATTTATGGGGTTGATTCTCGACAAAGCGGTCATCTTTGTCGAGCACTACCTTTTTGTGGCCAACATTTTCTTGACATACAATTGCGATTTACCTATTCCTTGCGTTTGGGATCAGTAAGTAAACGAATCGGCGTATCACATGCAATAACGCACACATACACCGGAATTGAAAAACAGGCGTGTGTCTACAAAAATAGGGATGTGTGTTTACTGTTTTTCGAGTTCCATCACCGGATTTGGAATAGGAATCTTTAATTTGTTCAAGAGGTTGCGAATGTCGGTGGTTATTCTGTTGCGCCGAAATAACGTATGAGAATTTGTTCGAAATTCCGAGACCTGAAGACCTTTAAGCGTGTGCTGAATCCTGCTCCATGTGAGCACTGCCACATTCGACCTTGGCAACACGTTCTATCAGAAGCGCACGCACGCATAGTTTTATGTGCGAATGATGGATTTCGATCCCTCCCACCACCACTACGAGAGGCTCCGACACGTGGAGGAACACGTGGCGAGCGGCGCCGATCTGACAAGGCAGCTGCTGGGGTTTTCCCGGGGGGGGGGGAGATCTCTCCATTGAGACGGAGAAGATTGCGCTCGACGAGGTTCGGGCTACCGCCGGCGGCAGAGAGGCCGGCTGGTATGTCAAGGTGAACGTTACCGATACGGGAGTCGGTATGGACGAAAAAACCAGGGAGCGCGTTTCCGATCTCTTCTTCACGACAAAAGGAATGAGTCGGGGGTTCGGGTTGGGCCTTGCAATGGTTTACGGCATCATCAAAGGGCATAAGGGTATCATAAATGTGTACAGTGAGCCCGGTCGCGGCACTACCTTCACGCTGTATATACCAGCCTCAGAGGAAGAGCAGACCGAGGAGCGGAAAGAGGCAGGAGGAGTCGTGGGGGGTGCTGAGACCATCCTTTTGGTTGACGACGAGAAGATTATTCTCGATGTCAGCCGGGACATGCTGGAGTCGCTGGGATATCGCGTCTATGCGGTGGGAAGCGGTCAGGAGGCGGTGGATATTTACAGAGAGAGGAACCAGGAGATAGCGCTGGTAATTCTTGATATGATAATGCCGGGAATGTCGGGAAGCGGCGCCTTTGACCAGCTGCGGGGGATCAACCCACAGGCGAAGGTGCTTCTGGCCAGCGGCTACAGCATCAACGGGCAGGCGCATGAAATTATCGATCGGGGCTGCAACGGATTCATCCAGAAGCCCTTCCAGTTGGGCCAACTTTCCCGGAGCGTGAGGGAGGTGCTGGACAAATGAGGCGCACCGCTCAGATTTTGCTGATGACCGGCTCCGTCATTGTGCCGTCTTGTACCGTCAATACTCTTCGTCGATGTCTATATCATCCAAATCATCCAAGTTGTCAGTGGAATAGGCCATCATATCATTGATGGCGCTAAAGAATACACCGGACGACTCGGCAAGGTTCTTTATGATTCGGCTGTAGGTTTCTTTTTCTTCGGTGGTCTTTGCCTTTCCCATGGCCTTGAGCGATGTGTCTAATTCTTTAAACAGATTTTCCATAACCTTTTCGGGGTCCATTTTACGCACCTCCCTTTTTTTATTTATTCTCGTCCAGCTCGATTCTGTAGCGACAACAGCTGTCCCCTTTGACAAGCAGTTTGGTGAATCCATCGGTTTTGAAGTGCGGATTGGCTTCGTGGGCGACACCCTTCACGAATTGCCCCAGAATCACATCACAAAAATCCGGCTCCATCGACCACTGCTTTACTGCCGGACAGGTCTTGATTTCTTTCTCGAAAGCCCTTGCCGAGTTTTCCACATAGCCATCCCAGAAATTCGCCATGGAATCATCAAAAAGGTCGCATATCTTCGGCAGCGCGGAACAGTCCTTGAAGTCGCCTTTTGTGGTTCCCGTCGCTTTCATTGATGAACGGGCGCTCTGATGCCCCATCTTGTAATATTCCTCCTTCAAACGCTCAATGAACCTCTCGCCCCCCGTTTCCTTCCCTATCCTGTAGAGAACCATCATCTGGTAGGCCAGCCCGGTGGTCCAGTTTTTATACCGTTTGCCCATCTCCTCTTCACTGACGGGATACTTTTCATATTCGGGAACTTGTTTCATGTTACAGCCCCCTTTTCTCATTTCAAAACACTGTATGCAGATACAGTGGAATTGGCGCAAGTATACCTGAAGTGCTTCAATATACAACCCCTGAATGTGTCGAGCGGATAAAAATGATTTAAGAAGCACCTGCCGTCATTCGATCTGTCGGTTCCTGATCATGCTGCGGCGGATCACGTTAACGGGATATGTGTCGCAGGATGTACGCGGCTTCTTCGATGCCGATCCGTTGATCCCTGTTGACATCGGCCGCCTTATTGACCGATCCGATGCCGGGGGTGCCGTGGCAGGATATTTTTAAGGCCAGAAGGGCGTCTTTCAGGTTCACTGTCCCGTCATAGTCGATGTCGCCCGTAATAATGACGTCTGCTACAGTGACGGTGACCGTTTCGGAGACCGAATTGCCCGAAGCATCCTCGGCATATATGGTGATGGTATGGGTTTTTTCCGAAGAGGAGCCTATAAGGTAAATCTCATTTCCCGATTTGTAACACCCCCAGTAGGGGCCGTTCGCGGTGTGGGTGATACTGAGGGGCGCCGCGAGTTCTCCCAGCGCTGCCGGTGCCCCCCAGTTTGTGAGATCCTCCGACGGTACAAGATAGGCATATCCCTTCAACACGGTGTAAACCATCCAATAGTTCCCCGCACCGTCCTGGAAGATATTTTCGGGATATATATAAGAGCCGTCGGCAGGGTAGGAAACAGGCGCCGGCGTCGACCAGGAAGCGCCGTCTGTCGACATCGATTTTAACACTTCGTACAGGGATTCTCCGTCGACATAGGCCGTTTTCCGATAAAATACGCAGATTGCGCCGTCAGGGGCTTCAGCGATCAGGGGCGTATCGACAGAATCCCAATTCGTATTAGGGTCGACGATGACTGGCTGGTTCCAGTGTGTACCGTCGGAAGAACTTACCACCGCTATCTCGGTGTTCCAGTTTTCGTCGTAGAAATAGAAGGTGTACCATAAGGTGGAATCGGAGGCCCGAATCAGACTGTGGCCTACCACGTCGATGCCGCTGGTGGCCTGTGCGGGAGCGCTCCAGGACAGGCCGTTGTCCGTGGAAGATGACACGAAAAGGCTCATACGGTAATCGTCGCGTGCGTAATCCCGGTATGCACACCAGAGTGTGCCCGATGCATCTCTCAGCAGCGTGGCATTCAGGATCATATCCAGAGGAGTCGCCACAGGTACGGGTGAATCCCAGGAGATGCCATCGGCGGAATGTCTTACGTACAGGGCGCCGTTCTGAATGTATGAAATCCAGAGTTCGGAACCTCCTGCCGACACGATACTCGGTTGATGCCCCCCGGCAACGGCGCCGGTCACGACGGCTATGGGGTCGTGCCATGCGGGTATGGTCGTGTTCCAGACGAAGGGGAGGGCGTCGCTTACGGTTTTCCCGTTGATTTTGACGGTCACAGCAGTAGTGTCCGCATCCGACACGTCAGCCGAAACACGCACGTTTCCCGAAACCGTCGCATTATTTTCGAGCGTCAATCCTTCAATTGTCGGTGGTGTTTCGTCGATGATTGAAACGGCGTAATAAGCGCCGCCATTGTCGGCGATTGTCGAAGATGCGTCGTCGGTTCTTTCGTTGTCCCCGTCGTTTGCCCTTACGTAGAAGTAGAAGGTCTGGTTGATATGAGACGATCCCACCGGGGGGAAACTGAATTCGAAGTTTCCCGCTGCATCGGCGCCATCGAATGTCACCTCGGGCATTCTGGTGTCGTCGTCGCGTATCGATTTTCCCTCCACCTTGACAACACGGCTTAAATCGGGCGAAGTCACCTCCCCCTGGTCATACTGAAACCGCAGTGGTTTGATCCAGATCGCTCTTTTCCCGTCCGCCCGGCTGCCGAAGGCGGCGGAGGGGATTTCACAGAGTAGCCTTGCCACATAGAAGGTGGTTCCTCCGGAGGAATAGGTTTCCGTTCCCTGATAGTGCAGTTCTCTTTCGGCCTCCCAGACAGTGGGCGCCCCTTCCGAGAAGGCGCATGCATCCATCCCTTCAGTGACGCAAGATTTCCGTCGTCCCATACCAGGAAAAATACCTTAAGCGGACCGCTGTCATAGAAGTAGGCACTGTCGTCGGAGATGCCTTCCACCTGGATCTCGATAAGGGCGGGTTTCGGGTCCTCAATAATTGATATGGGCATGGCTGCGGAATCCAGAAGCGTTTCCGAATCATCGGGAGAGAGGGATTGTCTCCCGGAAAAGAGGGCGGATGATTTGTGAAGAGTATCTCTTTGGCCCGAAGCGATTCCACCACCTTCAGTTCCGCCTCGGCGTAATCTACGAGCATGGTGAAGAAAGCCAATGCACCGTCCTGAAGTGAAAATTCAGAAATTGTGTGTGCGGCGCGATCTTTGACCCTTTGGAGGCTCTCTTTTTCTTTCGCCAGACGTTCAAAGACCGTCGGTTCTTCGCCCGGTTCAAAGAGCCTGCGATACCAGGCATCCGCCTCGGCCAGTTGCAGAACGCTCAGCTCTTCCAGTGACCCCTTGAGATCCTTGATTGATGCCAGGTGGTCGATATTGACCAGCGGTTTCCTTTCATCGCAGAAGTAGCAGTAGTGATAATTGAATTTGTCGGCTTTGTTGCCGAATGCGTCGATCAACGACACCACATCCATGAGGTTGGGCTGTCCCGCCGCCTCTCCCATGAGTTCCAGGTAGAGTGAAAACAGCCCTGCCGCCGGATTTTGCACGAAGGCGGTCAGTATCTCGGTTGCCTGGATGACGCGTCCCGTCCAGGCATTCAGCTCCGCCAGCTGTGTGGCGAAATCCTCGCGGGAAAGGGCGGTGCTGTAGAGATTCCCCGATGAAGAATCGTTCATGTAATTCCGGTACATCTGTATGCAGGTGTCGGTGAGCGCTTTACGGGAATAGGCGAGTTCGAAATAGGCCCGCGGCGCCTCGGTAAAGCCGAGATCGGTCTCGATAGTTTCGCTGAATGCGTCACTCGCGGTTGTGCCGTTCACATGTGCCGATGCATTGATAGTGAGTACACCCGATCCTCCTGCGCGGAGAGTGACAACGGCAATTTTGGACGCGTTACCCGGGAAGTCATTGGAGCTTCCGAACAGGACGGACCCCGCCTCGTTCAGTGTTATCTCATTGAAATGCTTGTCTGATGTACCTTCGGTGTTAAGAACGGTTCCGCCCGCAATGTTTACATCCAGCCCTGTGGTGGCGGAAGGGAGGGTATCTCCCGTATTCGTGACAAATATAAGGAAGGTGTAGTCTGTATTCGACCGAACGGCATCGGAGGAACCGGGACTGATAATGTCGATCGATACCGCCGCAAGCGAAAGCGTGGCGCTGAAAAGAATAGACAGCACCGTGCACAGTGTCGGCAGTGAACCCTTCGATAATATCTGAAAAATATTCCCTCTCATGTGTGCAGTTCGACTTTCTTTCTCAAAGGTCTCTCGCGTATTATAGATAGTAGTGCGTGAAAAGCAGTGGCAACACACCGCTGAAACTCAGAAGTGAGGCGGTGCACTAGACGTGAATGCAAAAACAGGGCCGCACCATATGCACGTTCTGACATAAAAGATAATGATTTTAACATCGGCCTTTGAAGACGGTGTAGCGCAGTATGATAATCACAAGGAGCAGCACACAGCTTGTGATTCCGGCACTGCTCACAAAAAGCTGATTGCCCTCCGGAAGACAGGCAGGCGAGCAGAAGATATCCGTGAATACATCAAGGGCAATGTGAAAAAGTGCCACGACCATAACACTCTGTCTCGATGCGAGAAAAAGCCAGGTAAAGGGGAAGCTCATCAACACGACAAAAGCCGTGAAAACGAGGCTCGAAACGATGGCATTCTGACCGGGGTAATTCATCCCCATCACCATCATTGGAAGATGCCAGAAGCACCAGATCAATCCCACGAGGACCGTTGCCTTGATTTCACCCAGGGGGAGAAGCCGTGGAAGGAGGTAACCCCGCCAGCCGTATTCCTCTCCGATACCGAGAGGGATTTCCTTGAGGCTTTTGAGCAGCAACAAGGGGATGGCCATTAAAAGAGATGTTTCCCCCGGCCAGGTAAAGCTGCTTTGCCCTGTGGAAACGATGACCAGGACCAGCAGGCCGGCATAAGCGGCGGGCGCCAGCAGCGCAATAAGATAATATTTCCAGTGGCGCATGATTCCGAGAGAGCCTTTCACTCCTTCACGGCTTACGAATAGACGCATGATCAAGGCGGCTACCATAGGCGCGAACATCCCGTTTGCGAACCCGTAAGGTCCCGGGAACGCGCGTATGCCTTCCATACCCTTCATGAGGAACGGGATCCAGTAGATCCACGCAAGGGCATACGAAATGAGGCTGAACAGGATAATTTCAGACCACTTGATTGTATCGCGGGAATACATAACGGTCTCTCCTTTCATGATATCCCTCGTCACGGATACAGCGAAAATGTCCAATATTCAGTCAACCGGAGGCATTCGTTGACCCTGTAATTTTTTATACGGTGATTGCACACGGTTACAGATCATGGGTTCACCGGTAAAGTCAAGAGTGGCTGGACAGTGTGCAACTCCCCCGACTGTAGAGAAAAAAGTGTCCCTACAAGTAAAAAAAACACCTTGGATCTCGCATCATTGTCCGGAATGTAATACCATCGGCCACGGTAGAAGACGGATACATAGGCATCGTCCGGACGAGTCTCGGAGCATCGTACCTTTATAAGACCCTGATGCAGACCTTCACGTGTGACAATCGTATTCGGTACGATGGCTGTTTTGCGTGCGATGCCCCGTTCCATCTCTTCTTCAGGCGCCTCCACGTTTCGCGCGATGTCGTAGAGAATGCCAAAACAACTTTTGAACTTAATGGTCATCGTGTCGTTTTTCCCCGCTTTGTCGAGGCCTAAGGTGAGATCTCTGACCGGTGTCAGTTTGATAGTTGAGATGATCTTCCCGTCCGGAGTGTTCATCCTTTCAGGGTGGATTCCCAGAAGTTTTTCCACGTTGTCTGCCTCTTCCGGTCCGGTGTAGCGCAGCTGCATCGTACCTTTCCCTTTCTGATAGAAACCGACGAACTCAATGTCGCCTCGTGCCTGCATCCGGCCGAATATTTCTGCGAGATCGAGAAATTTACCGTACGATTCCGCTTCTCCCGCAGCGATCCCGGGTTCAAAATTATGCAGCTCACCGATCGTGTCTACGACGGTCCACATAAGCGCTTCGATACTCAACCCGATACGGGTGAGGATCAAAAACCGATCCAGGGTAATTTCCTCCATAAGCTGCTTCAGCGCCTCTTCTCCCTGGATTGGGGTGTAGGTAATGGTCGGCTTCTCGCCATACCCGGCGCCGAGAGAGGGATTCAAGAAATCAGCCCAGAGATCGCTTCCCTTATCAAAGAGTGTTCCCGACAGTCCCGCGCTTGCCGTATAGCTGAATGAAGACGAAATAGAGCCCACCTGAAGAAAAAACACCTGTTCATAGTATTTCGCGCGAACAATATTGATGAGCAATTCCTCATTGTTGCTTCTCTGAACACTCACGTTATAATCGAATCTGTTGCCCTTCAGCGCTTTCGGACCAAGCGAACAACCGGCGAGAACGATGCTGAAAAACAGTCCAAGAATGATGAGTGTTCGGTGAGTATGCGTCCAATTCATTATAAGAACCTCCTCTGCATCGGAACTTACATAAGCGGTGTATCACGTACTGAGAAGTCGCATTCCTCTCCTTGGTAAGGTAACACGTCCCTATTCGGCCATCCGGTGAAGCTGGTAGAGCACCTCCGCCAGGCCTATTCGATTGTCGCCGTCTCTGTCGCCGACCGGACTCGTTTCGGCCGGATAGACGCTATACCCCGCAAGGATCTGGAGAATCTGAATGATGTCTGAAAGACCCTCTGCCGACAGAACCATTCCCCCGATGCGCCGCTGGCTGCTCCAGGTTTCCCCGTCTTCGGACCCGTAGAAATAGAGAGTTGTGGGACCGACGTAGTCTGTCGCTGGTCGGAAAACCAGATTGTTCAGATCCGCTGCGGAAAGCAGGTTTTTTAAATCCAGGGGCTCGCCGTTGAGCAGGAGCTGACCGCTCGCGGGAGAAACCCAGATGTCCTTGATATGATGGGCGCCGGTCTCGTAAAATTCGAAAAATCGGTGCAGGACCATCATGGGCGGGATGACGAAATCCTGGTTCCGGTACGCAAAAAACTCCGGATAATTTGAATAGTACCGGAGATTGACGGCGACATTGCCCGATGACCCGCCGGGTATGGCAACACCCAGAATGAATTCATGATCCGTATTGGCCGGGAGTGAACTGGTGGTTATCCCCACTCCCCCTTCGGTGGCTTCGACGATAAGCTGTTCCGCCGCCTCGGGCGGGGTCACAACGCCTGTCGTGGGGAGCTGTCCTTCGGCGTCCATGAAGGTGATCCCGAGTGCGCAGGGGCCGTAAGAATAGAAGGGTGTAAAAACCTGTGTGAAGCGCACCACGGGATGGATTCCCGAATACTCGATTTCTCCTTCTAGGTGGTAATAGATCGCATCAGGTTCGATGTCGCACACCCTGCCGTCGATGCCTATGACAAAGCGGTCGGTGCCGCTGAACCCGCTTGTGGGGGTATAGGCGGCGTGGATGCCGTTGAGAACCAGCGTTCCATAGGCCGGCGCTTCGAGCACGGTCAGTGTGGTGTAATATCCGGCGCTGGGCATGATGGCATCGAAGGCAATGCTTTGGGCGGTAACCGCAACATTTTCCACCACAGGCAGCGGTGCGCCGTCGATGTCGTTGACTGTTTTGACCAATACCCGGGAAAACCCGTCAGGAAACTGAAAGTCGAGTTCGAACTGCTCATAGGCGCCGTGTTTCGCCAGGGAGGTCAGTTGTCCCGCATAGCCCTGCGCGGCCTCGCGGTAGCGGTATTCCGTGGCGACTTCGTAACGCGTTCTGATTTCCCGGGAAACCCTGTCCGGGTATGTTGAAGTGCTGGCACTCAGAAATCCGGCCTGTGCCACCGGGATGCCCAGCGGATTGATGATTTGCACCTGTTGTAATCCTTTGTTCATGGGCGTCAGGCTTTCCTGAATCAGCCCCACGGGGGTGAAGGGGGTTTCCACTGTGGCGCCGTCGAAAAAGGTCCACCGGGCCTTGAAAGAGTCGAGCGGCGTCGGTGCGCACCCCTTGATGACATACATGGGGCCGAGGGCGGTTTCCCTGTAGTCGACCCGGAAAAGGTTCACGTCGATGGTGGTCATGGGGGTGGTGTTCGTCCGTTTCACAACCAGGCCCGCCTGGCTGAGCAGACTGTCCTGATCGGCATTGTTGAGTTCGAAGATGCCCAGATCGATCCTGCCGCAGGCGTCGATGGTGGAAAGAGAGAGATAGAGGTGGGTGTCATAGAGCGTGATCGTTCCCAGGTCCTGGCTGGCCGCCCCTTCGGTTCCGTAGAGGAGACCCTGCACGGTATCGCTGAAGGGAACAACGATGCTTCCGTCGTCGCCGAGGTCAAGACGCAGCTGCAGATTCTGGGATGTGACGGCGGGTGCCAGGGTATTCAGCCCCCGGAAAAGGAAATAGTTGTTCCCCCGGTAGAGCTCATCGGCCGTCCTGGTAGCCAGAAAGAGGCGTTCTCCCTTGACAATGCTGCGAAGACGGTCGAATACGCCTGAATACACCACCGTGCCGTCGTATCTGCGGCATATGTCGAATTCGACCTTGAGTTTCCTGTTGAAATCGGCGGGGTCTGTCAGTGTCACAGGATTGGTGGAAATCGATGCTCCCGAGAAGGAGGTGACGGCGGCGCCGTCATGGCGGTCGAAGACCACCCAGCCCGTGGGCCATCCCGTTTCCTGCCAGATGAAATAGCGCCACCGCACTTCGTAGTGAGACATTTCTGCCGGTCCCTGTACGGCGATGGAAAATTGGGCCGGTTCGTTGATAACGATAAGGGCGTCTTCCGCCGGGGTCAGGCCGGTGGCCCCGTTGGCGCTGACGGTCGGCGCCACCTCATTTCCCGTGACCCTGAGGGCATTGACGGTCCCATCGGGAACCTGGATGCCGTCCGTGTCGAGCAGAATCGGCCACAGGTTGACGGTTCCCTGCCCCAGGACCTGCATCTGGTTTTCAATTTCGAATGCAGCCAGGTCGCCCACGGGCTTTGTCTGAATTGTAGTGCGGATGTCCATGTCAACGGAGCCGTCGCCGTGCAGCACTTTATAGTAGGGTTTACTGAAAAAGTCATAATTCAACAATTCACCATCCCTGTGCCGGTGAGAGGTCTATACCGCGCAATAAGAACCACTCCACGGACCAGCTCTAAATGCCGCCGGATGGTGAGACGACGG
>Ga0272444_10002208_pt1 | contig 18120 bp, 10 predicted proteins | sample SSMForm13_FD_201033 | JGI IMG/M metagenome (GOLD analysis project Ga0272444, IMG submission 201033) | Marine sediment archaeal communities from Little Sippewissett salt marsh, Falmouth, MA, United States - SSM-Form-13 | ecosystem: Environmental > Aquatic > Marine > Wetlands > Sediment ... | reverse complement strand
GCTTGGCCCTGAATATCCGAAAATCATAGGCTTTCAAATAGTTGCCTGTTCACCGGGTTATTTAACATTCACCGAAACCATTCGGCCGATGTGATCTGCAGCGGAGAGTTAACACCTCAGGAAGCCTCTGGCTGGAAGGTGGCACCGCAAGATGTGGGGTTCTTCGCGGAAAGAGGCAGGGCCGAATGACCCTGCCTTCCTGGGCTGCATGCTTAGCTAATGCGATTTGTTCTTTTCTTTAAACTTGTTGCTTTCTGCCGAGGAGTCCAGATCCCTCGGCTTCCATGCTTTTGGGGAAGACCCATTGTCAGAAATTCCGCTTGAGAAACTGTCCCTATGGCACAACGCAGATGGAGTCACTTCCTTCAATCGGTGTCCCATCGATCAGGTATCCAGTAAGGATTGCCTGTCCATCTGCCGGCGACCAAAGAGTCGGATCATCTACAAATTGACACACAAGGTCAATGTACCCGTCTTCGTTCCAGTCCTCGTATCCGCATTGAGGATCACCGTTTCCTTTGACCCGGACCCCAAGACCCGCTAACTGAAGACTTGCGAGATCAACTTCATACACGTCGAATCCTTCACTTCCATTAATGGCCACAGGAATAACTCCATGCCCATTGATGTTCAAACAGTTGGGCTCACTTCCCGGCTTTATATCAATCATAATAACCATTTGACATTTTTGAAGGCGACCCCACCAGTCACACGTTTCACTGAGTGGTCCCCAAGCATTACCCAAATAAGCGGTGAACCAGGTGGGCATGCAAAGGCCTTGCGGATCACCCGGAGCCTGATCCATTTTGACAAAAATATCACTTATTGTTTCATGCTCGGGGGGATCTAAATTAGTGACGTAGCTCCGGCGGCACGAGATGTTTTGCGCATCGTTACAGCAACATACACGCTCCGTCCTATCTTTCTCCTCATTGTATTCCTCATAGCAACCACAGCCGATCCAGTACTCCGGCGGGCAATCGTCGTTGGTGCAACCGGGATCTGACGGGCAGTCATCGTTGGTACAACCCGGATCCGATGGGCAATCGTCGTTGGTGCAGCCCGGGTCTGATGGGCAATCGTCGTTGGTGCAACCCGGATCTGACGGACAATCGTTGTTGGTGCAACCTGGGTCCGACGGGCAGTCATTGTTGGTGCAACCCGGATCATCCGCTTCTACTATGATTGGGGAACAGAGACTTATCATTAAGAAGATACCCAACATCATTATTCCTATGCACGCGATTTTTATTCTCATTGTCTTTCTCCTTTCAAGATTTGGCTACTCAGCATACGATAAAGCAGTTGGGCCTATTTGTTGTAAGGTATTCCTCACCCCCTTTCGTGAGTCGCTTGACAGGTTATTGGGCAGTAGAGATTAAAAAGTCATTTTGCATTTGATATTCTTTGTCAGAAGCATAGCTACCAAAACAAAAAATAGGGCCTTGACTGAGCCAAGCACCAGACAGCACTTGGCCGCTACTGCCGCCCCCGGCTGTGGGGTAAGAAACAACTTAACGCCTCCCTGCACGGCGGAGTGCAGCAGGAGAGAAATCATTCGCATCAAACTTCACGCTGAAGTCCGCCACCTTGCCTTCATTGTAAAGCCCGTAGGCGAGATAGCGCCCTGATTCGAGATCATAATGAACTTCAACCGTCGGATAAAACACTTGAACTTCATAGAAGTTGAGGGGATGGCCTTCAGAGACACGCCACAGTTTGTTTTCGTTGTTGTATTGATCCATTGCCAGGATCTGCCAGGAGTCCTCGTCTACATAAAAGGTGCGTCGTTTGTAAATATGCTTTGCATTCGGCTTAAGGGTGGCTTCGACCACCCACACACGGTGCAACTCATAGCGGAGGTGTTCAGGATTGAGATGGAGCGGTTTCAGGATATCCTTATATTTGAGGGAATCGCCGTGCAACGTGTAGGAGTTGTACGGAACGTACATTTCCTTCTTGCCGATCAACTTCCAGTCATAGCGCTCTGGACTGCCGTTGTACATGTCGGCCACGTCATAGGTCACCAGCCCGTCTGCTCCGTCTTGTGGAGTGTCGAAAGCGACGGTCGGAGCACGCCGGACGCGGCGCTCCCCAGGGTGGTATTGCCATGCCTTGCGGTCTTCTTTGGCCTGATTCATAGTCTCATGAATGAGCGTGATCTGACCTGCAAGATTTGCAGGCGCAAGCGTCGTACGTTGAAATTTGAACATCACGTTGTCTAGCTTTTCTTCTGTCATGCCTTCATGGCTGTACGGCAAGTCTACGTTTTCCAGAAGTTGGACCATTGTGTAATCACCGCCACGCGTCACCGGGGCCATTTGAATATACCGCTGGACCGCGTTTCCCCGCCAGCGCACAATGTGATTCCAAATCACCTCCAGCCCACTCTTTGGAATTGGAAACGGATAACCAATGACCGCGTTGACAACCCCATTGCCACCCTCTGCCAACTCGGCGGTGGCGGCAACTTGGCGAGTTGCATCATAAATACGCTTCGTGGCCGATGCACTGCGCCGGGTTGGATATACATTCATATGGAAAGTCTCGTAAGCCTTCAGCATAGCTTTTTGACCTGGTGTCAGTTTGTCTTTGTATTTGTCAATGCTTGCCTCTGTAATGGTGAAAAGGACCTTGTCGTCTGCATACGGATCAGGATGATGATCACCAGGCTTATAGCCTGCAGGAGGAGTGGTAATACCCCCTTCCCAAGGTGGAATGGTACCCTCTTCATTGCCTGCTCTCTCCGCACCCAGGGGAGTAAGGTCATTACCAAGATGCGCGATTTCTTCAGGCGATAACGCTGCCGAGATGATCGTGGGGTTATAAGCCAACGCCAACACCATAGCTATCAAAAGAATTGCTCTCCTATGCATGATTGTGCCTCCTCTCCACTAAAAGGAATATTTGATGCTGGCCGCGACGAAATCGCGGTCGTTTATTAGATTGTGGCTGCCAGCGCCCCAGTAGATTGTGTAACTGAGGTCCGCTGACCAAGCATTTAGGTAGGTTCCTCCAAGCCCGAACGTCAGGGCCTTGCGGTTTTCCAGAAAGTTGCCGATAGGCATCGGTGAAATGCCATTGACATCGTGCTGCCATGCCAGCCTAGGTATCAGGTTAACGGCACCAATGGCATTATTATAGGTGAGCTCTGCCAAAACCACATACCCCCAAGAAGTAGCATCAGCGAAGTGGCTATGAGATTCTGTTGCGGGCTGCAAACCTGCAGCCGTATAGGTCGGGTCAGCGCTGACATAGGTGCCAGGGGCCTCCAAACGCAGCTTATCCTTGTCCGGCATGTTATGTATGTGAGTCATGGCAGCCTCTCCCATGATAAGGAGCTGGTCTGCACCAAAAGTCGGACCGAAAAGCTTTGTTCCCGTGACCTGAAATTGGCTCACATCGCGTTCTATGAAACCAGGAATATCAGTTCCCAGATCGTAAGGATTCCCATGATTGAATTTCCTATTAACCTGGCTAGGAAAGCCCGTCAAAGGGGACAGGGCTGCCAAAAACAACTCAGTATCATCTACCTGCAGAGGCATATCCCAGCGATAGGAAAACTCTCCCTGAAGAGCAATCCCGGTATTTCCGACTGTAGTATTAAAACCTAAACCAAGCATTTGAATATATTCAGGATACTCTGAGTGATAATTAGCCGTCTGAGCATACGCATCGGTAGCATATGCCTGCGTCACTTCAGCCACATCCCCACCGGTGGCAGCAGTGCCAGCAATAGCCTGTGATGCCTCTGCTGAAGCGCCCGCAGCAATGCCAGCCTCAGTGCCAGCGCTGATAGCACCTACAGTGTCACTCGGATTCAACTCAAAATGCGTGGCAACAGCGGTTGCAATCGGTGTCGCTGCGGCTTGAGTGGCGCCAGCCGCACCGGCACCCTCTAAACTTCCAGTTCTTACACTAACAATAGGCAACCGACTGTGGTAGTTCATGAAATATGCACCAAATTCCATATCGTTAAGAATAGGCGAGAACCAGCGAAAGGCCAGACCGAACTGTCCCTGATTGTCTGCATGCTCTGTTGCGCCTCGCGGTACTGACATGAAATCTCCTTCGGGCACGAGCCCGAACCCCGTCATGGCCCGATTCCCTCCGTCACCGACAATATCTTCCACACTGAAGTAGGAACCCGGCGGGTCAATTTCCGTCTCATACCAGTCATACAGATAAAAGCCCTCAACGGATGTCCTGTAAGTGGTGTCTACGGCCCCCCATACAAGACCCTCTGGAACCAGAGCTTCTCTGAGTTCTGACCCTGGGACGCGGAGCGCGCTAACATCCACTGGGTTTATTGTATTAATGCTGTTCTGGATAAACGTACTCTCACCCCAATTGACCACCTGTTCGCCGATACGGACCTGAGCTGGCATGTCGTGAACGTTAAATCTTGCAGAAACATAGGCGTCCAGTAGTTCAACGTCGCTCCCTACCAAGTCCAACGCGTCATCAGTGAGCCTTTTGTCCTCCCGGTGGCTATCTTCATTTTCAAAATCGTAAAATGCCTTGCCTCTCACAAAGAGGCCAAAGTTGCGGTAGTTTAGTTCCATTTCACTAGTGATCTTTATTACGTTGCTCACTATGCCCGTATCGTAGTTGAGATCCCCGTCATCGAAGTTAACGGAGTATGCGTTACCCCCATTTGCGATGCCGATGAGGTCATCATCTTGGTCTTCAACTCTTACGGTCACACCGCATGAAAGCGTCGTATCCCAACTTCCATAAACCTCACCCATCTCAATCTGGACGGCTTGAGTTGTCGTCGCAAGGAACAGGGAAAAGAGTATCATAAACCAAATAGGGCCAAACGTCCGCTTGAGGAGAGACAACTGAGTAGCCTTTTCACTTTTCATATCCACCTCTTCTTAAAATAGAAAATGAAAGTTTTGTTCTGACAACCATTTGCCGCTTCCTACAAATAGTAGTAGTAAAGCCCGAATAAACTTGAAGGCTACTGAAGCTCATACCACGGTCCAGCCGTTGGACATTCGCCGATATGGATAGGCAGACCGGCATCAGACCACGATACTGAGGTGTAATCCTGGAAAGACGTCGCCCTTCCTGGAAAGCCCCTGTAGCCGTTATAGACATTTGCGTAACTGGTCCCTTGGAATCCTCCGCGACCGTTCTTGGCTGGATGGTCAATTTCAAATACATTGTCCTCGCCAAAAACATCGACGGTCCACTCACCGCACGCGCTTGAGCGCTTGCCACTGCGACACATGAGAATAACTGTTTCTACGCCTTCTAACTGAGTTCTAAGATCATCCTTGAAAGCCTCTTCCTCTACTGTCGTTTTCGTGCAGTCCGGGTCTGTGCAGTCGACGGTCTCGTAAGGAATATTTATGGCAATTGCAGTTGTTTCTATTTCCTCCACACGTCTGACAGGCAAAAACATCGGATGTCCCTCGATCTCGTATTTGAGAAATCTTCCTCCCCAATGCAATGTTACTTTACCGTTCTCTGGGTGCACGGAAAGGCCCCCTTCTAAGAGGATCTCATCCACTTGCGCACAGGTGCCGTTCCAGTAGTACTCTTCTGGTGTCCTGACATCTACAATAGCCACCGTCGAAGGATCTTCTGCCCACATATCATATGCCTTGTCAGCACTTATCGGTATGGGCTCTGCTTGTACTATCATCGGGAAAAACAGACTGGCTATCAGATAACCACCTACAATCATGATTCCTATGGATGCTGTTTTCATTTTCATTATTCTGCTCCTTTCCACGTTTAGCTACTCAGCATACGACGAAGCACTCTTCTGTCATGACGCTAACGCAGTCGGTGAAGATACAGTCAAGGCGGAGCTGGTTGGCAGACCATATCTTGGGATTGCTCACAATAGGACCGCAGTTGCCATTCCTTGCCATATACCGCTCTGGTCGTTTTCCTTGTCTCGCGGTTTATGCCAACGCCTGATATTCGTTTTTGTGGGCCAGAAGGCGGAAGAAGGCGAGTCGTCATAGGCCAGCATACTGTCATTTTAACAGACGAAACTTTGACAGGAGGAGTCCTTATGAGATCCAGACAAACGCCACAATCTGTGCACAGGGCCTGCAGACAGCTACCATCTGGATGCGGATTTCAGACGCATTGTCAACGCATGCTTAGGAACGCCTGCAGGCCGTGCACAGGGCTGCGAGCTTTCATTTGATCGTAACGGCCGCTATGTTTGTAGCATGTTCTTTATTCAAATTCGTAGCATATGTCTTGATAATGGCTTCGCCTGGTGCCAAGTCAGATGTGTCCACATGTCCAACATATTGGTTGCCTTCGCATCTCTCCATATCCACGGCAATACACTTTTTCCCGATGATGTTCTGAACGACCAGGGGGGCACTGGCGATCTTGGGTTGTTTCAGAAAGACCCTCAAGGACTTTAACTCCTCCTCAGATGCCACCTTCACAGTGATCTTCTGACCTTGTTCAACGGCCGATGGTTCAATAGCACAGTCGATTTTGGGTGAATCTGCGATGCAGGGTGTGCTGTAAAAAACGGCCACCATGCCAACCAATACGATACCAAACACCATAAAGCACTTGTTTTTGTCTCTCATATCTCCCTCCTCAAGTTTGTGGTCCAATGCCATTTTTTCTCACCTTCGATGGCCCTTACCTAGAACAGTTGGACTCCGAGCGGAGCAGTGATCCACTGCTAGGAGTCAGGCATGTATGCTTTCAGATTCATCGTCCCTCCTGGGCGTTTGTGAACCGGCAGTAGCCTTTTTTTGTTACTCAAATCCCTGTTCTTCTCTTTGGTGGGATCGGTCAGACAGCACCAGACTGTGCCATAGATCTGCGCCTTAGGCGTCAGCCTCTTCCTTTCACATGGACGTTACTGAAGCGTTACAGAACGATTGCGTCGTGGAATGTGGAGACTTCGCTTAACCCATTGGAACTACGATCATTCCTGGATTGGATGTGGGGAAGGGGTAAACGTTTTTGCATTTTCCCCTGACAAGTTCTGCTGAGATCTCTTACGGGCTGCAATGGGAAAAGGGAAACAGTTGGGGTGGGACACCGTCTGAGCAGACCCAAATCGTCAAGATGTCTGAAGGCATTTCTTGTAGATGGCAGTGGTAACCTTGTCCGGCTCTGTGGCAAGCTCAACCCGCAAGGTCTCTTTACATTCTTCGTAGGTCTTTATAGCGGCACTCCGTTTGCCAAGGCCCAAATAAAGAACCATCAACCTCTGATAGGCCTCTTCCAAGAGGGGGTCGGCTCGGATGAGTCTCTTGTGTGCAGCAATGGCTTTCCGTGAAGCCCCTCTGGTCTCGTAAAGCTCAGCTGTTCTTCGCAACAGGGCAATATATCTAGCTCGCAAGTCTCTTCGCTTTTCTTCGGCCCAAGGGGCATAAAGCTCCTCCTCAAGAAAATCACCCTTGTACTGCTCGATTGCCCTTTCATAAAGGGAGAGCGCCTTTCTCGCATCTCCCTGCTGTTCCTCAAACTTGCCTCTTTGATCAAGGCTAAGGAAATCAGCCACATCGACGTGGCATAGCTCATCATCCAGGCAGATGAACCCACCTTTGAAATGGACATAGGAGGAGCCGAAGTTCTGATCCATCCCGGGTTCAAGGGCCTTTCGCAACCGGTGCAGCGTGACCCTGAAATTTCTCTTTACTGTGGAAGGTGCGCCTTGGGGCCAGAGATCTTCCATGAGAAGCTCGTAAGAGAGCCAGTGGGAGCCCCGGGCAATGATTGCTTTTAGAAGCAATTTAGGCTGGCTCCCCTTCCATTCACGATCCTCCACCAGGGAATCGTCTCGAAATACCCGAAACCTTCCCAAAGTCTCTATACGAAGACGCGGCAGCTTGTTGCGGTGGATTGCGACCTGGATTTCGCGAGCCTTTTTTCGAATACTCTCATTACGACAATGGGAGAGCCTTTCCAGTTCCCGAGCAGCTTGAGAAGCAAGGCGGTTGGAGAGGAGATGGGCAGCGTAATCCGTGGCTTCCGCAACGTCTAATTCAATGGCCAACGCGCATACCCTTGCAAAGTCCTTCCGGCTCACAAGCACGAAGTGCTCATAGCCCCTTTCCTTGGCAATCTTAAAACCGGCGGCCAGATGCGGGATCGCCTCACTGGCCTTATTCTCCTTCCACTTTAGGAGAGCTATGACAAAGTGGCTTTCTATGACAATTAAGTTGCTGGACATACTCTTGTGGTAATCCAAGACTTCTTGAAGTTTCTTATCAATGCCTCTGCTTTCTTGAAGGTGATACGAGACCAGGCTGATCAGGATGTGGCAAAGAGAAAGCTGCCAGTTTGCCCGGGCCTCATCTGAAGACAAAACCTGTCTTGCCGTCTCAAGCATTTCCTTGGCGTTTTGGAAGTCCTCCTTCTGATAATAGGTCAGACCCAGAAAGAGTGCAGCATCTCCATATAAGAACAAACTGTCCATGGATGATGAGAAGTTTATCAAACGGTTGCCGGCGTCCTCGGCTTCCGCAAATCTTCCAAGTTGAGCCTTTGCCACTAGATCATATACAAGCATGAATGGGTAAAGATAGAGAAGCCCCCATCTTTCTATTTCGGCGCCGGCTTGACAAACCGTTGCCGCTGCTTCTTCGAGCGAACCTTCCAGCGTCAACAACTGGCTGAGTGCCAGGAGATACAAGGTCCGCATCTCTGGATTGGCCTGCTCAGCTGCTATTCTTTCCAGGACATTGCAGGCCTTATCGGCTTCTGGAAACTCCCCCAGCGTTGAAAGGTTGTTTACTACATGGACCAATGCGTTGAACTGAAGCGGCACGTCACCCAGGTTTTTTGCCAGCAAATACGCGTTCTGGCAGGCCCAAAAGCCCTTTTGAGGATTACCCCCCCTGAACATTTGGCCAAAGCCGAGCTGGAACCAGAGGGCGGCTCTTTCGTAGGGATACGCATCAGAGGTCAATGAAACGAGCAGGGTCTCACCCTGTTCTAGCAAGATGGCTAACGGAATGGGGTCACGTCCCCTTGTTATCAACGCCTCGATCAGATAGGCGAGAGCAAGCAATTGCCCTTTTACGTCTCCGTGTTCTTCAAAAAGGGTGAGCGCCTTTTTGAGACGGGAAACATTTGCATTCACCTCAGTGAAACGTCTCGTCATGGAAAGGAATAAGAGAAGCCAGGGGTTCCTTTGCACTAACTCTTCAGGGAGACTTTCGAGCCATTGGGATAGGTCACCTGTTCTTCCCCTTCTTAAGACATGCAACCCGATTCGTTTAATTACGGATACCGCCTGCGGGTATGCCTTGGCCCTGAGGTAGTATTTGATCGAATCTTCCATTCGCCCTGTTTGCTCAGAGAGATGCCCCGCCTTTAGAAGCAATGCTTGCCGCTCTCTATTTCCTGTCTCTGCTTCAAACCGGGCGTTCAAGAACTCCCTGAATAGCTGATGATATCGATAGAGCCAGCCCTTCTTCTTATCATGGACCGCTTGTGTGAAGAGGTTCCTTCTCTGTAGATCTTGGAGAATGTCTTCTGCGTTCGCTGTGCCTAAAAGCGCGTTCATAAACCCGGGCTCAATGGCTTCGGCAACGGACGATTTGACCAGGAACTCTCGCACGCGATCGGATTGGGCGGAAAGGATTTCCTGTCTAAAATAACGAAAAACCTCCCCTGAAAACCCATCAGCATCCGCATCAAAGGTGTATTCCCCCTTGTGGACTCTTGCCCATCGGTTTAAAGCCTCGGAGATCAATATGAGGCCCCCAATCCATCCCTCGGTAATTTGATGGATTTTCAGCCATTGCTGTGAGGTGAGAGACACGTTGCGAAGCTTTCGGAAAAACTTCTTGACCTCAGCCGTGGTGAAGGCGAGATCCTCATTAGTCAGCAAAAACGCTTCTTGCTTGATCTCTAGATCATGAATTTCCAAAGGAGGCATATCTCTGGAAAGCATTATGATGCATACATCTTCCGGCGTGTTTTGAAGCACGACCTGAAGGAGTCGGAATGAAGGGGCGTCATCGACTAGGCGGTCGAGGCCGTCTAAGACGATCTGTATTGGCCTCGCAACGCGCCCGAAAAGGGCGTTTATCCAGTCTCGATAAAGAGGCATTTCCGCTCTCGGGCCGATGGCCATGGACTGGTAATCCAAGAGCGGAGAAAGGTTGGCCACAGGGGAAACATGTTGAAGAGCTTGGACCAGTAGTTGAAAAAGGTTGACGGGGTCGGATTCTTCTTGGTCCAGGTTGATCCATGCCGAAGGTGTGGTGGCGTTCTTCACATACGAAGCCGCCAAGGTGGTCTTCCCTTGGGCGGCCTGGCCCAGAATCAGCATAAGCTTTCTGTGGCTGTTTTGTTGAAGGAGATTGGTAAGGCGTGGGCGTTCCAGGATGTGGGGTAAGCGGGGAGGTACGACTTTCGGGACATAGGCAGAAGACTTCATCTGCACCCACAAATTTGAGGTGGTCTGTACGGAATCAACCCTATGGGACGGCCACTGGAAGCTTTAGAAACTGTAGCCCCAGCTAAAACCCATGTAATGGTAGAGATTCTCATAGTCACCGCTCAAGATGGCATTGTCCACCTTTCTGTCCTCATAGAAAGCAACCATGTAAAAGGCGTCCAGAATGATCTTATTCATCTTGTAGCCCAATCCAAGGGTGAACACATGCTGATCTGAGTCCGGGTTGCCTGGATCCAGGGTGTGCTCGGGGACTTGGTTTTTCATGAATGTATACCCCCCCCTTAAGGCGAGCCTCTCGTTCGCCTTGTATTCCACGCCGGCACTCACACGCCACATATCTTCCCAGTCCAAAGGTATTGTGCTGTCGGAAAAGCCAGCCTCCGGCACTTCACCCTTTATGTCCACAACCCGTTTGTCGAAGCTTGACGACCCGGTCCACTCAAGCTCCAGGCCAAGAGTGAGTGCTGCCGTAGGCCGATAGGCTACGCCGCAATTCACCATTTGTGGGAAGTCCAGAGTGGTATCCATGTCGGTCTTAAAGCGAGACCCGCCAAAGGCCGGTTGAAGGGCCTCGACAATGCCCTTAAGGGTAATGGAGCCGCTCTGGTCGATTTCTATCTCGCTGCGATAGGCCAAGCCCACGCTGAATTTGCCCTGAGGAAAAAGAAGAATACCCAGATTGTATCCCCATCCACAACCGTCGGCATCGAGTTCCAGCTTCGCGTCCCCGCCCCCCACGGAAGACTGATCCAGCATCCTTTCTGCCTCATTAAAAGACCACATGTAATCCACACCAAGGCCCACGGACAGGTTGGGCAAGGGCCGCCACGCCACTGTGGGGTTTACGGACATGGTGGCGATCATGTCTTCAACAGAGGCATATCGGGTCAGGCCGTCCTCGTCCCATTTTCTGCCCCCAATGCCAAAGGGAGAGTATACCCCAAGCCCCAGGACCAGGTCTTCCATGCCAAAATCCGAGGAAACATAGAGGTGGGGCGGGAAAAAGACCTGAAAGTCCGTCTCCTCTGAGTCGCCGTTAGGGCTCTTGTACTTGGAAGAGGGAATGACAAAGGTTCCTCCCGCATAAAGATGGGTGCCCGGCAAGTTCGTGAGTCCTGCCGGGTTGTGCATGATGGTGGAAGGGTCGTCCGCTACAGCCACAAAAGCCGCTCCCATGCTGGCTGCCTTTGTGCCGTGGACCGGGCCTCCTGCATACGACGTGTACGCCAACGCCCATGAGAAAATAGGTAGTACAAGGATAGAAAAAAGGACCGCCTTTCGTCTTACCGAGAGGCCCTTCTGTCTATTGAACAGAGTCATCTCTTCAGCAGGATGCACAAAAGACATCCCGGCGACGCCCTCCAGGACACCCGACCCCCTGTCAGGAGCCAAAAAGGCAGAACTTAAGACTCCTTTTCATGGTGTCCTCCTTGAGTGGGTGAGAAAATGGTGAGGACAACTCAGTCTGACCGGATACTTTTTTGTTTCAAAAGGTTATATGACACGAAATAGATGCGACGACAATACTGGATTATTACTTAAGAAATACGGGCACAATCCCCGTATTATTCAAGGGATTCAAGGTGGGATCTGAGGCTTGTTCTTACATTCTTTATACCTAGTTTCTTTCTAATATTTGCTCTGTGAAACTCAACCGTTCTTGTGGAGAGATTCAACATCTCTGCAATGTCTTTGGTGTGTTGCCCGTCCTTTACAAAATGTGCTATCTCGATTTCTGAAGGCGTAAGTTGAAAGCACTTCGAAGACAACTTCAGGCCGAATGGCGAAACCAAGTCGTTCAAGTTTGATTCGAGCGGCGTTAAACAGGCCATCTGTTGGGCATGAAGACCACCCCGCTTCAATTTCTCCACATACGGAAGTACCCGTCTTTTGACGTTTGACAGTACCCGTTCCTCAAGCTTTGCTTTGTCTCCCTCTCTTTGTTTCAGCAAAACCCTCAACGCGGTGTTTACCTCCTCAAGTTCATTCTTCCTGGTCTCCAAAGCTGCTTCTCTTTGTCTCAGGGCTTCCTCTGCACGCTTGCCCGCCTCCTCCATCTCTATCCCGTGCAGGGCAAAAGCAATGTCTCCGGCAACCTGTTGGAACAAGCTTTGCTCTTCTTCGTCCACAGCAAAATCTTTGCTCACTGAAACACTCAATAGCCCGTATAACCTTCCCTCGTGTTCTAGCCGGGTAGTCATTGCCCCTTTCCCGGCGTAGCTTCTTGCCAAAGGACAGTCAGCACACATAGAGAAAGGGTCTTCTGTGACTACAACGCCCATTTGTGTCAGTGCCCTCCGAGCACAATCGGTCAACTCACCGCGGTGCAACAGCTCAACCATGGACAAGAACGCCTCGCCAACACCGGCTTCAGCCGTTTTCAAAGCCCGCCTCGACTCATCCAGCAGGACAATCCAGGTATTATCATAACCGCGAGTTTCGACCAGATTGTTGCAAGCCCCCTGAAGTAGTTTGTCCGGGTCCTTTTGCTTGGTTATGAGTTTATTGACATTGCGAATGGAGCGCAGCACGGCATTTAGGTGATTTACCCTCTGCTCTGCCCGCTTGCGCGGGGTGATGTCCGTAATAAACGCAAAGGCCCCCTCCACCGCTCCAGATTCATCTAAGATTGTTGTGGCACTAAAATGTGTGTAAACGTCTTCACCCGACTTGTTTTTTAGAACAACCTCATAAGTACGGTGCGTAGTGTCCTCAATCTGGGCCATCTGACTCTTGAAAACCTTTCGATTTTCATCATCAACAAAATCAAAAGGACTCTTGCCTATGATTTCCTCTCGGCTGTATCCAAGAATGTTACAGAGGGACTGGTTCACATCCAATGTTTTTCGTTCAGGGTCAATCAGCCAATACCCTTCAGAGGTGACGTCAATAAGGGTCCGGCCTTCTTTCTCGCTCTCTCGAAGTGCCTTCTTTGCCCGCTTGAGTTCAGAAGCTTCTTCCTTCAACCCTTTAACCCGTTGTTCTAACTCTTCATAGGTTGGTTTCTTGGCCATAAAAACGTCCTTCCATTGCCCCAGGAACAAAAAAGGCCGCAAGCGACAACTGTCTCTGAGAAAACACGATAATCGACGACTATGGTAGCCCTGGGCAGAACACAGGTTTGCCTCCCACACGGCACCTCGGAAACGGTCCAGGCCGATGTTTGATTGCCTGCCTGCCAATCTGGGTACAATCAACCAAATGATTTTATTGCGGATTTGTATCGCATACCACAAGCTTTGTCAAGCTCCCGGAGCCCTTTCCCCGGCCTTTCACTGGAAACGAACGAGAAGATGACCTTAGTGGGAAGATTGTTAGGATGGTTGAGTGGAGCTTGGTCCTGAATATCCGAAAAGCATAGGCTTTCAAATAGTTGCCTGTTCACCGGGTTATTCAACATTCACCGAAACCACACGGCAGGTGTGATTTGCAGAGTATATCTTGGGGTTGCTCACAATAGGGCCTCAGCCGTGATAGCTCCTATGTGCAAAAGTCAAGGGGGAACACAAGCGGAAGTGGCTCATCAAAATCCAAAGATTTTCGATGGCCGTTTTTTGGTGCTATTCAGTAGTAATCTGGGTTCTACAACGTCTGAAATGACCCTCCATATATACCTAATAGTGCTCTGGTCGCCTTCCTCCTCTTGCTCTTGCATTTTATGCCAACGTCTGGTGTAAGTTTTTCTACTCTTCCGAGTTGAAAAAACAAACCCCGCCGGAAACATGAACTTAGAGCTTCGAGTGGGCCTCAGCCGAACTATGCAGGCGAAGTCAAGTGCCCTAGATGCCTGCCATGTAAAAACTGCGGAATGATATTAGGAGGTTAGCGCAATTTCGGCGAGCCAGGTAAATGTCCTTGTTGTGGTTCTGTTTCTGTATCCAGCTCTTCTTGCTTTCTGACTGAGGAGGAAGCATCCTTTAGCAGTTTCATGAATTCAGGGTGCGGGGGATCATCTAGTTTTGCTGCCATCTTTGCATGTTGCCATGCCATGTCAAAGCGCTTTTCGGCATAGTGGGCCACTGCCAGATTGTTGTGCACTTTGCCATCATGGGGGTCTATATTCAAGATGAGTCCATACTCTGAGATGGCTTCGTCTATCATCCCCTTGCTGAAGTAGGCTACACCCAGATTGTAATGGGCATCAACATCAAGTGGGTTGTGTGCCAATTCCTCTTTATACTCCGTAATGGCTTCGGCTACCATTTCCTTACTAAAGAAAATAGCCCCTAAATTGTTGTGCGCCTTGGGATAATGGGGATCTATTTTCAAAACCGTCCGATATTCCGATATGGCCTGGTCTGACATTCCTCTCTCGGCATAAACAGCGGCCAGATTGTAGTGGGGTGCTACGAAGTGGGTGTCCTGTGCTATGGCCTCCTTGTACTCCCGTATCGCTTGGTCCTTCATTCCTTTGCCAAAGTATACGGCTCCCAAGTTGTTATGTGCTTCCGGACAATCCGGGTTCATTTCCAAAACTTTTCTATACTCTGCTATAGCGCTATCCAACATCCCGTCGTTCACATATGCATTTCCCATTAGGTAGTGGAGGACAGAAGGAGTTTCGCCGCTCACTTCTCGCATCTCAGGCACTAAAACGCTAGGCAAGACGCCTGCGTCAGCGTCCAAGGGCAAAGAGCAAAGAGTCAAGAAAGCTAGAGCTAGGGTGCTCCTTAGGAGTGCCAAAACAGTCCCCTCTTTCGATTCAAGATAGGCATTGTGTCTTAGGGACACACTTAAAAGGCTTTTGCAAAATCGATGCCAGCATAAAAGAAGGGCATGGAACGCCATGCCCAGGGCTGTCAGATGCACTGGAAAAACATGCGAGGGGATGGATGCTAACGGTGGAATGGTAAAGAGGCTGAGGACATCTAGAGGTACATTCTTTGAAGTGTTAGGGGGTTAGCTGCTGGGGAGGATCAAAGGCAAAAGAAAGGGGCTGTAACCGATTCCTTTAAACCAAAGGACTACGGACCAGAAGGCGGAGGAAGGCGGCTCCTCATTGGCCGGCATATTCTCACTTTGACAGACAAAAATTTGACAGGAGGAGTCTTTATCTCATCCGGACAAACCCGGCAACCTGTGCACAGTGCCTGCAGACAGCTACCATCTGGATGCGGATTTCAGACGCATTTTTGAACACATGTTTAAACGCGTGTTTAGGAACCCCTGCAGGCTGTGCACAGGGCTGCGATCTTTCATTTGATCTTAATAGCCGCTATGTTTGTAGCATGTTCTTTATTCAGATTCGTAGCATATGTCTTAATAATGGCTTCGCCTGGTGCCAAGTCAGATGTGTCCACATGTCCAACATATTGGTTGCCTTCGCATTTCTCCATATCCACGGCAATACACTTTCTTCCGATGATATTCTGAACGACCAGGGGGGCACTGGCGGTTTTGGGTTGTTTAAGAAAGACCCTCAAGGACTTTAACTCCTCCTCAGAGTCCACCTTCACCGTGATCTTCTGACCTTGTTCGACGGCCGAAGGTTCAATCGCACAACAGATTTTAGGTGAATCTGCGATGCACGGTGTGCTGCAAAAAACAGCAACCATTCCAACCAATACGATACCAAAGACCATAAAACCCTTCTTTTTGTCCTTCATATCTTACCTCCTCACGTTTCTGGTCAAATGCGTCTACCCTTACCCTCAATCGCCCTTGCCGAAAACAACGTCAGACTCCCAACGGAGCCAGACCTCTCCGCCAGGAGTCAGCCGTGCGCAATTTATAGATTCATTGTCCTTTCTGGAGGGCTGTCTGGGAACGCTTTTATGCGCCGATCTCCATCCCTTGCCCTGTGAGTTGCCCCCCATCTCGATCCCACGGCTTGTGCCAGAACCGTGTGCGCTTTTAACCCAATACGAAAACCAGCAAAAAGGCAACCAGGAATCTTCGGGGTGAAAATGGGGTAGGAAAAGCCCCTTTTTAGATCGACAACAGGTAGGATCTGAGGTTCATGTTACGATGCTGTATGTTCATTTTTTTTCTAATCTCTTTTCTGCGAGACTCAATGGTTAGGGGCGAGACATTGAGTAAATTGGCTATCTCCTTTGTGGTCTTTCCTTCCTTTACAAGATAGGCGGTTTGAATCTCTGCGGGTGTAAGGAAAGAGTACTTCTCGGCAAGTTTGTGGGCAAAGGGTGAGACAATCTGATTCAGGTTTGATTCCAGTATGTTCAAATACCCCTTCTGCTCATCATCGAGTTTACTGGCCTTTAGTTTTTCAATGTACGGCTTGGTGATTTGCTTAATGTTAACCGACACCACCTGTTCGCAATGTGCTCTGGCCTCTACTGCCTGTTTCAGCAGAACCCTCAACGCTGCATTGGCTTCTTCAATCTCGTGCGTTCGCCTTTTCAAAGAAGCCTCGCTTCTTTTCAGGGATTGCTCTGCCTTTCTCTGCTCGGTAACGTCGATGGCATGAATGGCCACCTGTATCACGCTGCCGTTATCGTCAAAGACGGGACAGAGGCTATGCCGGAAGTAACGGCCATCATGTTCTCCCTCAAAATGGAGTGGCTTGCCAGAATCAAAGACCCTATGCGCGTAAGCCTTTTGTTTGTAGCCCAAATGGGCAGGAAGCAGATCTAACACGTTGGCACCCATAAGTTCATGTTGACGCTTCCCGAGCCTTCTGGCCGAGGCTTCATTAGCAAGGAGAATAGTACATTGGCTGTCGAGCAAAAGGGCCGGGTGGCTTGAGGCATTGAAGAAGGCCCGAAGCCTCGCTTCTGCCTCCGCCAGGGCCATCTTTGCCGTCACACGCTTCGTTATATCGCTGAATAGTGTCAACGTGGCAGGTTTATCGGCGCACCGGATGAGCGTTGAGGATACGGCGAGCCATGCCAAAGAACCGTCTTTTTTGATAGTGCGGATTTCATAGCGTTCAGGCACGATTTCCCCTGCCAGGCGCTCTTCCCAGCGCCTCAAGAATGTCGCACGATCCTCTGGATGTATCCAGGCCGCTATTTGTTCATACGTTGCACCCCTTAGCTCATCAAGGCTGTATCCCGTAATCTTTGTCATAGCAGGATTGACAAATAGCACACGCACGGGGTTCCTCATTGCGATGACCAGACCTTCCCGCAACTGCTGAAATATCATCAGGCAGTCGGAAGTTGACGGGTTCAGCGGGGGAGGCGCATATTTGTGTGTCCTTTCTTTCACCAATCTGCAGCCCTTTTTGGATCCTGTTCAGGTCCCTTTGACATTAGAATCTCCTCCCGGTCATTTATCTACTGGGATTTGCACAACCTCTTCTGGCTTTTCCCTGTGCGCTATTTGGTCCCGACATAGAGGCTGCACCTGTCCGTCACATGCGAAAGACGCTCTTCCATGGCGCATCAAAGAGGACAGGATCTGCCCACCGGTGGGTGCCTTAATTATGTAGCTGTTTAAGAACGAAGATTGGTAGCCGAGCCCCTAACAGAACTAACAGCGCCCTGTCAGAAGCAGGGTAAGCAGCATTTGAGGTGTGTCTCCATGGGAGTGGCCCTGGGATAATGTAAGAATACGACAAAGAAAGCGGTTTATTGCTTGACCAAGTCCTCCACGAGAGCACGTACCACTCTGCATCTGGGAAGTCAATCCCCTCAACCTGCCATTTCTGATGCAAAAACTACCTACATTCGAATCCAAAAACTACCTAGTCAGAGGATGGGACCAGTGAAAAGAAATAGGTTTGGTGGGTTACCAAGTGTGGG